>Ga0268280_1000557_pt1 | contig 30250 bp, 31 predicted proteins | sample saktaG_9_FD_190139 | JGI IMG/M metagenome (GOLD analysis project Ga0268280, IMG submission 190139) | Saline water microbial communities from Sakinaw Lake, British Columbia, Canada - sak_2011_5_24_40m | ecosystem: Environmental > Aquatic > Non-marine Saline and Alkaline > Saline ...
ATACCGGCATAAAGATACATTTCGGTGAAGAAGGGAATACAGGGCACATAAAGGCCGCCTGGCTCAATGGTCTTATTGAGCGCCTGCGGTCCGTTACAAACAATATATTTTTCACCGATACGAACGTGCTTTATAAGCAGAGCAAGAGGACAAATGCTGTGGACCACCTAAAACTGGCCTATAGTCATGGTTTCGGCTTTCAAGATGTGGGCGTGCCTGTGATCATCGCAGACGGGTTATGGGGAAGGAACTATACCGATGTGGGGATAAATAAAAAACGCTTCTCTAAGGTCAAAATAGCCTCTGATATAACCGACTGTGACAGCCTATTGGCACTGACGCATATAACAGGCCACATAATGACCGGCTTCGCGGGGGCTATTAAAAACCTCGGGATGGGGTGCGCTTCACGCCGCGGTAAATTTGAGCAGCACTGCGGCATAGTGCCGGATTTTAATCCAAAGGAGTGTATCGGGTGCGGTTTGTGCGCCTCAAATTGTCCCGGTGACGCTATAAAGATCGATGTGGGTAAGGCAAAGATAGACGAGGCAAGCTGCATAGGGTGCGGGGAATGCGTAGTAGTATGCAAGACCGAGGCTTTGAACGCAAAGTGGAGCGAAACACTTGCAAACTTGCAGGAGAAGATGGTAGAATATGCCTGCGGTGCGGTTGAAGCGGTCGGTAAAAGGGTAGGGTATATAAATTTTTTGACCGATATAACCAGAGACTGCGACTGCCTGGCCAAAGACGAGCCAAGGATAGTGGATGATGTCGGTATACTTGCGTCAAATGACCTTGTCAGCATCGACTCAGCGTCCGCCGATATCCTGAACGGTTTAAGAAACAAGGATATATTCAGGCAGGAGTATCCTGAAATTGACTGGTCGGTACAATTGAGATATGCGGCCAGTCTAGGGTTGGGCCAGACCGATTATAAGTTAAGGATAGTATAACGGGAGATCAAAATATGGTGTCTCAGGAGAGAAGGAAGTTTCCGCGCTTAAAGGACGAGGGCCTATCCCTTAAATTAAGGCTTGACGATTTTGATTCCATAACACATACCATGAACATAAGCTCTTCCGGCGTCTATTGTAAGCTGGACAAAGAGCTTCCTCTTATGTCCAGGGTGAAACTTATGCTTATGATACCCGATCCGGAAAAGGACGGTAATTTAAAAGATCTCGAAGTCGACGGCGTAGTGGTGCGGCAGCATCCTGTTACAATAGACGGCGTCATAAAACACTATGATGTTGCCATATTCTTCGAGGATCTTTCGGAGAAAGACAAAGGAATAATAGCCGGCTATATCAAGAGAAAGGGCTTAGCATAGATGTTCTTGATCACCGGAACGGTCTTTCTTATTCTATTATCAATAACGCTTATAATGCTTTGGAGCCATGAAAAGATAGCAACGAAAAGAGTGGTACCGCACGCCAAGATCGAGGAGTGCTGGGACGGGGAGGATAGGCGTTCGCACGAACGATTCAGAAAAGACCTCGAGGTAGAGTATGGCGTGCAGAAGAGGCCTCGTCTTAAAAACTGCAGGACCGTCGATCTCTCTAAAGGCGGAATGAAGCTGCTCCTTGATGAGAAATTGCCTAAAGGCGCCATATTGGGCCTTAAGATCTCTATCCCCGAAAAGAGATGTACGGTCGATGTTGAGGCAGAGGTCGTCTGGACCAAAGATGCCGACAAAAAGGATCCGTCAGGCAAGAGGTTCTTCTTCAGCGGTCTGAAGTACATCGCCATCAAAGAGCCTGCGGGGATCCATCTTTCAGAATATTTATCCAGTCTCGGATCCGAAGGGTAGCTAGAAACGCGGATATGGGCAAAATAAATCCTCCAGAGAAAGTTAAGCTCATAGCCGGTCTGATATCGCAGGACGAGGCGCTCTTCGACCAGATAGGCGCATTGCTGGAGAAGAAACTTAAGAACAAGGTGGACTTCAATAGCCCTATAATGGACTTTGACTATACCGACTATTACGACAAGGAGATGGGTGGACGGCTTAAGAGAAAATTCATCAGTTTCAAAAAACTTGTGCGGCTGGAGGGAATAGCAAAAGTAAAACTGCTCACAAACGAGATCGAAAAGAGATTCCTCAAAGATGGAAAGAGGACTATCAATATCGATCCCGGCTATATCGATATGGCAAAGCTTGTGCTCCTCTCTACGAAAGATTATTCGCACAGGATATACATAGGCCAAGGCATCTTTGCGGAGGTCACCCTCCATTACAAGGATAAACGCTTTAATTTCTGGCCATGGACTTACCCGGACTATAGATCTGAAGAATATATTAATGTTTTCGGCAAGATAAGGGATATTTACAGAAGCTAAAAAAGGACTTAAAAAGATATGCTGATAAAGAGAAAGAGCCTGATAGTCGGTCTGGTATCGAGCGTCGTCATAGCTTTGGTATTGATAATGACGCTCATAGGATATTTCATCTATCTTGAATTCAAAAGCAGAGAATTTGCTAATGTATATCAGGAGCTTTTGGAAAAAACAAAAGCCAAGGTCTATTCAAGGCACCTGGACATATTCGGCCTTGACGCAAGGATCGAAAATACCGGAGCGCTTAAAGGCAAACCCATAATAGAGGGGGCCATAACCAATAAAGGGTCCAGAGATATAGTGAACCTGGTGTTAAAGTTAAGCTTTCTGGACAAGGACAGCGCCTCCATATACGAGATCACTGCGCATCCGCAGGAGCCGGCGCTTGGCAGCACCGTCTTTACCCGCGTTTCGATGCCTCATCTCTATAGCTATGCGCATCCCATAGATGCTCTTAAGCCGGGGCAGACTTTAAAGTTCAAGAAGATCATAACAAGCTGTCCGACCGAGATATTTGTAGAGCTCAGGGAGGGCGAAAAGCCGACAAAGTCATTCGGAAGATGGTCCGGCAAGCTGACCTCTGAAGTCATTTCATTAGACCTGTTATAAATGAGAAAAATATATATTGCGGTATTCGCTATACTTGTCTCCGGAGCGCTTCTCTTCATGGGATCGCTCTTCTATCTCGACAGGGAAAAACATAAAGTATTTTTTTATACGGTAAATATCGAAGGGCATGATACTGGAAATATCAAGATAGACAAGTATATAACCGACGACAAAGTCATATATAAGTCGGTAGATTCTGAGCCTTTCGGGCTCTGCTTTACAGAGACCAGATCCAGGATAACTCTGGATAAAGCCGGCGCGCTCATAAGTTATTCTAAAGAGAGCGTCTCTAAAGGAATTCAGGATATGGTATACCTGGAGAGCTCCGATAAAAATATATCATTTGTGGCGACTTCGGGATCGGAGTTCGCATATCTTACCGGCCTCGGCGTAAAAGACGGGACCTTTGTATTCGAGGAAGGCTCCCCGGTGACCTATCTTCCTATTCTGGAAAAGTACGATTTCAAACTTGGCAGATCCCAGGCATTCAACATTTTAACAAATTTTTCCACACTTCTGCCTCCTATGAAGAGGCTTCTAACGCTCACCTCTATAAAGGACGAATATATTAAGATAGGATCGAGAAGGATAAAGGTCGAGTGCCTTCAAATAAGGATAAGAAACTCTCCTCAAGGGATGCTATGGATGACAAAATCCGGCAGAAGCATCGTTAAGATAGAATTTCCGGACCTGAAGCTTAGGATAACCAGAACATTCTCCTTAAAAAAGGTCAACGAAGTGAGCGGCTCTGTCGCAAAGAATGGCCTTTATGATGAAGAGGTTGTAAAGTTTAACAATAAAAAGATTCTCCTTGAGGGAACCCTAACCGTTCCAAAGAAGGGCGGGCCGGTACCCACGGTGCTGTTATTGGGCGGGATGAACGGTTCAGACCGCGAGGAGCAGGGACTTTTTACACAATTAGCAGGTCGGTTGGGCGAGGAGGGGTTTGCCGTTTTAAGATTCGATGGACGAGGTATAGGGTCCTCGGGTGGCTCAAGCCTATCGGCCACCAGCAACGAACAGTACGAAGACAGTATAGCCGCTCTGGATTATCTGTTAAAGAGAAGAGATGTAGATATTAAAAGAGTGGGTGTTGTAGGACACGGCGAAGGAGCTTTTTTTGCCTCAAAACTTGCGTCAGATAAAAAGGACATAAAAGCTCTCATACTGATGTCTCCCGTCATATCTCTGGGTGGCGAAACGGACATCAACTTCGATAATCTCAATGAGATGGCAAAGAAATTGAAGTGGGACGATCAATATTTCAAGCTGGCCATGAAATCCCGCATGGAAACAGTAGAAATGGTAAAGAAGTCCAAGGGGGATTGGGTATCGCTCCTGAGAATAAGGTGCTTTTTAACAAAACTTAGAGAGGGTCTTGAGATCAACCCTGTAGATATCATAAGAAAAGTGGAAGTGCCGGTGCTAATATTACATGGCAAGGAAGATGAGCTGGTCCCCGCTAAGGCCGCATCTACGCTGGATAAGGCGCTGGAAGATAGCGGGAATGCCAATCATAAGTTGATATATTATGGATATTTAGGTCATTTTTTCGGTAAAATAACTATAGATGGCTCACACAAGATGCATTACTCTGTGGACGAAAACGTGCTATCGACAGTAAGTAAGTGGCTCGATGAGAACCTGTCGAAAATAGATTTGACTTTGCAGAAAAGTTATGATATACTCTCCTAAATAACGAGAAAGAGGGGGTGAATAAATTGAAAAAGTTATTTTGTGCGGCAATTATAATTTTATTTGTGATCTCGGTAGTAGGTTTATCGTACGCTGAGACAAGCTACGATACACATAAGGTATCAGGGCCTATGGCGAAGGCAGAGAGAGGGGCAAAGAACCTTCTCATCGGCTGGACCGACATACCGGTATCCGTATGCGAAACTACGATGGATACCAAGAATGCGGCATTGGGCCTTACAGTAGGAATGTGGCAGGGGTTCAAGAAAGCTTTTCCAAGAACCATTTCAGGACTAGTCGATTTAGTTACATTCGCCATTCCTGATTATGCGAAGAGCCCGGTGAAACCTGATCCACTCACTGAGCCTTCAACAGGAGCTGCTAAATAAAGAGTACTTTTTATTGTGCAGGGCTATTTGCGTAAAGCGAATAGCCCTGTTTTTTATACTATTGACTGATATTTAGATATATGCTATCATCCCTATTGCTATGAAGATGAAAGACAGGCTTGTCGAGCGAAGAAAGTACATAAGATTAAAGGTACCCGTGTCAGTCACCTATACGGCCCCGAATACGGGCGTCGTACATATCTCGGTTACCAAGGATATCTCCGTAGATGGTTTACGTCTGGAAACGAAGGCCAAGGATATAGAGAAAGGCGCCGTACTGGAATTGAAACTGGATCTTTATGGAGGAAACAGCCCGGTGCACGCCAAAGGCAAGGTGATCTGGATAAAACAGCTATCTCTTGAAGATGATGCGGCACGCGATGTTGGCATAGAACTTATTGAGATAGAAGAAGACAATAAAAATACTTTTTTGAAGTTCTTATGCGATCTGATATATAATCTACCCAAGGAGAGCGAAAATGTCTAATAAAAGTTTTATGGCGATCATAGCGGTATCCATAATTGCAGTATTTGCGTATGGCTGTTCGATGCTTGAATCCATACCGAGCCCAGGAGAGGTCATGAAATACCCGCTCGGGAAGACCACTTTGAGAGTAGGCATGACCAAACAGGAAGTCGAGTCCAAGTGGGGAAAGCCGGATTCAATCAGCACCGTGGAAGACAAGAAAAGATGGCCGGATCCGCGCGAGATGTGGGTATACAATCCACAGACATCGTCCATACCGATAGATGCCGATTATCTTTCCAAGACCAGGAAGCTCTACTTCGATGGAAGCTACCTGACCGACCAGGAATGATCTAACGAATAACGGACCACCACATATCATGTTAAGAATAATGTGCAAGTCAAAGATCCATCGGGCGACCATAACCAAATCCGATCTGCATTACAATGGAAGCATAGGTATAGATAAGAAGCTTCTCAAGGCAAGCAATATCTATCCCAACGAAATAGTCCAGGTAGTGAATATAAACAACGGAGCGCGTTTCGAAACTTATGCGATAGAAGAGCCTGCCGGTTCGGGAACTATTGGCTTATACGGCGCTGCTGCCCACCTCGGAAAACCCGGAGACCTCGTAATAATATTGTCCTATGGCCTGATAGATGACGCAAAAGCAAAAAATATTAAGCTCATCGTATTAAAGGTCGATCATAAGAATAAAATCAAGAGAACGAAATAATAATGGCTGCGATGGAGATAAAGCGCTTTCCGGACCCTGTATTGAGAAGAAAGGGCGAGGAAGTTAAGAGTATAGGTAATAGCGAGAAGAAGGTGCTTTCCGATATGGCCGAAACCATGTATCTGAAAGGCGGCGTAGGTCTTGCGGCCGTTCAGGTGGGAATAGACAAAAATATGGTCGTTATCGATATAGGTGACGGCATCAGGAAGATGGTAAATCCCGTAATATTAAAGAGAGAGGGCAGAGAAACACAGGAAGAAGGATGCCTGAGCGTTCCGGATAAATGCGTTAACGTCAAAAGATCAAAAAAGGTCGTAGTCGACTATCTAGATGAGGACGGCCAGGCGGTCAGGCTTTCGGCCGAGGGGCTTCTTGCCAGGGTCATTCAGCACGAGATAGACCATCTCTTCGGAAAGCTTATAGTAGATTACTTGAGCCCGTTAAAAAAGATATGTAACTCCTTGACAACACGTAAATTATGATATATACTTATTGCATTAGTTAAATAGGTACTTAGTGCAAAATATCGAATTTATAGGGTTTTAGCGCCATTCAGGGCTTTGTATGAAGTCTTGAATGGTTTTTTTTTAAATTAACCCGTGAAGGAGGTGAATGATTTAAATGGCACAGGGAACAGTAAAGTGGTTCAATGACAAGAAGGGTTTTGGCTTCATAGTGGCCGATACCGGCAGTGATGTCTTTGTTCACCATTCCGCAATAGAGGGCGAAGGCTATAAGAGCTTGAAGGAAGGCGATAAGGTACAGTTCGAGGTCGTCAAGGGCCCCAAAGGTGATCAAGCAACAAAAGTTACGAAAATATAAACTAACTTTTGCAGGCCTCACTATAGTAATTGTATAGATATTTTTAAAATCTCTTTTTACCGCGAAAATAAAGATGATTTTTAGTGGGAGGAGTTTTGTTTGCCTATGGATACTTATGAGAAGCTAGAGTCCCAGATGAAGGAGGCCATGAAGCAGAAAGATAGTCTAAAACTATCTGTGCTTCGCATGGCAATAGCGGCCGTCAGAAATACAGAGCTGGTTAAAAAGGTTAAAAAGCTCGATGAGAGTGATCTGCTTCAGGTCATACAGAGGATGATAAAAGAGCACAGAGAGTCTATATCTCAGTTCGAGAAAGGCGGCAGGACGGATCTTGTGGAGAAGGAAAGATCGGAGCTCGAGGTGCTGCAAGGATATGTTCCGAAAGAGATGAGTGAGGACGAGCTGACATCTATCCTGAAGGCAGCTGTACAGGAATCCGGATTCACATGCAAAGCCGACGCGGGTAAGGTCATGAAAGTGGTAATGGAGAAAGTAAAAGGAAAAGCGGACGGCAAGACAGTCAATAAGATAGTGCTCTCCCTGCTGAAATAGGCTATTGGATCAAGGATCTTAGTTTTTACTTGAAAAGGCCCATTACCTATTGTATATTGGAAACACAAAATAGATAAGGAAGAGAGGGCTAAAGTGAAGAAGGGATCTTTGGTTTTGGCAGTGGCCACGCTGGTAATATCCTTGATGCTCTCCTCATCTTCCTACGCCGCGCAAAAAGAAGGTTTTGGCACAAAGATCAAGAATTTCTGGATAAATCTGTTGTCATATCCGGCAAGGGTTACCGAAGAATCCGCCAGTGTATTAGCCGACACTACTAAGAATGGGATCACTGTAGTAACAAACGAGATCAAAAGGGTCGCTGAAGTCACTACCGGCGATATAGCAAAGACTAAAGAGCTTATAACCGAGCCGATAACGGGAACTGCTGAAACTGCCGTAAAAGCTGCCGAGGATCTTATAATGATCCCCTCGGAGGCGGCCAAGGAAAATACAGAAGCTCCGGCGGTAGAAACCGATCAATAATATAAGGAAAGAGCCATATTTTTCTTTACAAAAGGGAGTATGGCTTTTTTATATAGATCTAATAGATGAGAAGTAAAACATTAATATTGGCTGTGATCGTGGCCGCTACGGTATCCGTCACGGTACTCTTGCACGATCCGGTATCTCTTTTATTATACAGAGTAAGCGAGCCGTATTACTTGCGCCCCATAATCTCCGGATCCTCCCAGATCATAGTGCGTAACGACGCTCACGGCAGCGGCGAATTCGGCACTAAGAGGCGCAATGGCCGATCTCACAGCGGCATTGATATGTTGGCACCAGCAGGAACGCCTGTTTATGCGGCCAAGAGCGGAATAGCCTTCAGGGGCGAGGTCCCTACCGGATACGGTAAGTACGTAATGATCTATCATCCGGACGGATATCAGACGTATTATGGACACCTCTCGAGCTGGGTTGCGGAATCGACTAAAGATGTGCGCCGGGGCGAACTTATTGGATATGTCGGTAAAACCGGAAACGCGGCTTCAAGATCGATGCAGCCGCATCTGCATTTTGAGATAAGATTTGGCGGGGAGCCTCAGGATCCCCGCAAGTTAATGAAATAATACAATGGATGGAGGGTTATTGATGAAAAGAATAGTCTTATTGGTCTTATTGCTGGTCGTATCTGCGGCCCTCTTCGGCTGCGGCGAAACGGTTTCCGGAGTAGGCAAGGATGTGAACAGGATGGGGCGGGGGGTGAGCACGTTCTTCTTCAGGCAGCCGTAGCATGAGCGCGCGATTTCGAGACAGCGGCAATATAACTATCCTGGATATAGAAGGGAACGTTGATATCAATTCCTCGGATATCATAGAGAGCATTGGCTATCTTTTGAATTCCGGCAAGAGTAACTTCATATTTAATCTGGAGAATGTCAATCTGGTAGATTACAGCGGTCTATCGGTGCTGGCGATAGCTTATAAGAACGTATTGAACCACAAGGGTAAAGCGAGATTTATTAATGTGCCTGCACAGGTAGTAGAGCTATTCAAGATGGTCAAGCTGGAGAACGTCTTTGAGACCTATAGAGATGAGGAGAGCGCCATCAAGAGTTTTTATGAAGAGAGCGCGGAACTGGCTCATCTGAGACGCAGGTTCAAGAGGCTCGACATGCATCTGAAAGTAAAGTACTGGGTCGTCGGGTCCCAGAAGAGGCCCAAAGTCTTTGAAGGCGAAGTGGTCAATATGAGCGCGGCGGGACTATGCATATTCTCCAAATACACCTTTCCCGTAAACAGCCAGCTTGAGATAGAGCTGATACACCGCGGTGAAACAAAATTTCTGGATGCTACAGCAAGAGTCATATGGATCGCGGATAAAGAGTTGCAGCCCCATTTCTATCCGGGAATGGGCGTCGCATTCGTTCACCTCTCTCAAGAGAATGAAAAGCTCATCATAGACTTTATAGATAAGAACATAACCAACAGGGTTGAGCCTCTTTTATGATGGAGTCGAAGAGCGCAAAGATACTATCTGAGATAAAGGATGGCAAGAAGAATTTTTCACGCGCGGATCTTTCCGGAGCAGAGATATTCGACGCTAACCTTGAAGGCTCCGAGCTCGTGGGCGCCGATCTTTCGCGCTCGGACCTGACGCACTGCAACTTAAGAGGCGCCGATCTCACCAAAGCGAAGCTGGTAAACTCCAGGCTTTGGAATGCTGATCTCACCGGAGCAAATCTCAACGAGGCCGATCTTACAGGCTCGGACCTTTCGAATGCATGCCTGTATAATACCAAGCTATGGCATACCGATATTAAAGATGTTAAGTCGTTATCTGTAAGAAATTTTTCGCCTAGGGCCCTACTAAACGTTGGCGCTAAAATAGATGAGAGCGGACTTTTATCTTCAGAAGAGTCATATAGAGCTCTTAAGAATTACTTTCTTCAAAATGGCATGTATAACGATGCAAGCTGGGCTGCATTCAAAGAGAAGACCATGGAAAGACTTATGCTTAAAAAGAACGGGAACTGGCATTATATACCGAGCCTATTCATGGACATAACGTGCGGCTACGGAGAGAAGCCGCACAGAATAGTCATCTCGGCTTTATTTACCATATTCGGATTCGCTCTCCTTTTTTGGTCCTTGAGAGGCATAGAGAGCTCGATCGATCCGACAGCAGTATTAAGATGGAGCGACTATCTCTACCACAGCACCGTAACCTTTACTACGGTCGGTTACGGTGACATCATACCTAAAGCTTCTTCTCTCTTTCGGCTTATGGCCGCAACTGAAGCGTTCCTTGGGGTGTTCCTGACGGGGCTATTCATATTTACTCTTGCGCGCAAGTACTCGGCGCGATAGGCTCAAATCTTAAAATTATACCATTAAATGGATAAATTAAAGATAATACGTAATGCTATTAAATATTTTGATGGCGCCTTGACCGGATGCGCGATATGCCCGAGAAGGTGCGGCGTTGACAGGCGTGGAGGAATAAGGGGATACTGCAGGGCGCCGCTAAATCCGGTCGTCTACAGCTATATCCAACATCACGGCGAGGAGCCCGCGCTATCGGGATCTAAAGGCTCCGGCACCATATTCTTTGCATACTGCAATATGAAATGCGTATATTGCCAGAACTACCAATTCAGCCAACTCGACAAAGGCGAAGAGGTCACTATCGAAAAACTGGCGTCCATGATGCTCGACCTTCAAAGAGCCGGATGTCATAATATAAACCTGGTCAGTCCCACTCATTACGTACCTCAAATACTTATGGCCCTGGAGATCGCCGTAGAAGACGGCTTGAATATACCTATCGTTTATAATACGAGCGGCTACGACTCCCTCGATACCATAAGGATGCTGAAGGGCATAATAGAGATATATCTTCCAGACATGCGTTATTCCGACAACACCATGGCCTTGATGTATTCGGATGCGCTGACCTATGTGGAGCAAAACAGGTCGGCCGTGGAAGAGATGTATAAACAGGTCGGTGACCTGACTTTAAGCGAAGAAGGAATAGCCAAAAAAGGCCTCATAATAAGGCTTCTAGTCCTGCCAAACGGCGTCTCGGGAACTAAAGAGAGCCTGAAATTTATACGAGACCGGATATCGAAGAACTCCTATTTAAGCATAATGTGCCAGTATTATCCCACGTTCAAGGCAAGCGGTTTCAAAGAGATCTCCCGGCGGTTAGAAAAAGATGAATATGATAATGTAGTTGACGAAGCCTCCTCTATAGGGTTAAATAATGGTTGGGTGCAGGAATACGAAGATAAACCAGACGAAAAATTTTTAGGGACAAATATCAAACCGAAGAAGGATATATAATACTATGGCAAAAAATATCGCGAAGACGATATCTCACGCAAAACAGTTCGAGGCCCTCTCTAAAGTAAGCAGGTCTATAACTTCAAATCTGTATTTAGAGGATATACTAAAACTCATCGTCACCGTATCTGCCGAGATAATGAACTCCAAGATATGTTCTTTAAGCCTGCTGGATGAGAAGACCGGCACGCTCGTATTGAAAGCCACACAGTCGATGAGTGAAGCTTACAACAAAAAGCCGCCGCTGCATCTCGGAGAGGGGATCGCGGGCAAGGTGGCCCGTGACAATAGGCCACAGGTCGTCTTTGATATAACCAAAGAGACGGAATATAAGTATAAGGATATCGCCAAGAAGGAGGGGTTGAGGTCCCTATTATCTGTTCCTCTTTCCGTAAAGGGAAGAGTGATAGGTGTATTGAATAATTACACGTCACGACCCCACAAATTTACGGCTGAAGAGATAGATATATTAACGAGCGTGGCAAATCAGGCGGCGATCGTTATAGAGAATTCAGAGCTTATGGTGAAGACTAAGATCATCCAGGAAGAGCTTGAAACAAGGAAAGTGGTCGAAAAAGCAAAAGGGATATTGATGAAGGAGCAAGGACTCGGAGAGCAGGAGGCGTTCAAGAAGATACAGCGGCAAAGTATGGATATGAGACGGTCCATGCGTGAAATAGCCGAAGCGATAATACTCATGGATTCCATGAAGAAATGATCTTATGAAGAAGATTGTACGATTGGCTCAGGCTCAACTTAACAGCGTGGTAGGAGATATCTCTTACAACGCCCAAATGATAATCTCATACTCCGGCAGGGCCGAGAGAGCGGGCGCAGATATAGTGACTTTCCCGGAATTGGCAGTGACAGGCTATCCGCCGGAGGACCTCCTATTTAAATCTCACTTTATCCGGCGCAATATCGACGCCTTAAAGAAGATAGCCCAATCGGTGAACGATATCATCGCTGTGGTGGGATTTGTAGACAAAAAAGGGAGCGGTATATACAATGCCGCGGCAATAATACACAAAAAGAAGATAAGGGCGATATACCACAAGATGCTTCTGCCTAATTACGGCGTATTCGATGAGATGAGATACTTTAAGCCCGGAGAGGATCCTTCGGTATTCAATATCAATGATATCCGGTTCGGAGTGAACATATGCGAAGATGCATGGCACGCGAAAGGCCCGATGGCCAGGCAGGTTGACCGTGGAGCAAAGATAATACTTACTATAAACTCATCACCTTATCACATCGGAAAGATCAGGGAGAGGGAGCATCTAATACAGAAAAATGCCAGAGATAACCGCGTATTCATATCATATACAAATATGGTGGGTGGACAAGACGAGCTTGTCTTCGACGGCAGATCGATGCTGGTCGATAGATCCGGGTGTGTGATAGCCAGGGCTAAAGCGTTCGAAGAAGACCTCTTGATCAGCGACATAGTTTTAGATCCCGCAAAGAAGGAAAAAATATCAAACCCAACGGGTCAGATATCGTCGCTCCTTAAAAAGACCGAAGAAGTATATCAGGCGCTTCTATTAGGATTGAAAGATTATGTCAATAAGAACGGTTTTAAAAAAGTCGCGATAGGCCTGTCGGGCGGCATAGATTCTGCGCTTGTCGCTGCTCTGGCTGTAGACGCTCTGGGAAAAGATAATGTGACAGGTCTATTCATGCCCTCCAGATACTCATCGAAAAGATCAGCGGATGACGCGAAACGCCTTGCCTCAAATCTCGGGATACGATACGAGATCGTCCCTATAGAGAGCATATTCAAGTCATATCTCGAATCCTTAAAAAAGTTGTTCTTAGGACTGAAAAGCAATATAGCCGAAGAGAACCTACAGGCGCGCATAAGAGGCAATATCCTTATGGCCCTCTCAAATAAGTTCGGATGGCTCATCCTTACCACGGGCAACAAGTCCGAGATGAGTACAGGCTACGCAACGCTCTACGGCGACATGGCAGGCGGCTTTGCGGTAATAAAAGATGTGCCAAAGACCCTTGTCTATAAGCTTTCAATATACAGAAATTCAATTTCGAAGGTCATACCGATATCCACACTGACGAAGGCGCCAACCGCCGAGCTTAAGCCGGATCAGAAGGATAGCGACACTTTGCCGGTTTATGCAAAGCTCGATCCTATACTTAAGTCATATGTGGAAGACGACCTCGATATAAAGAAGATGATATCCTCAGGTTTTAAAAGTTCGGATGTGCTAAAAGTCATAGCCATGGTAGATAATAGCGAATATAAGAGAAGGCAGTCCCCTCCGGGCATAAGGATCACGCCGAAGGCATTCGGCAAAGACCGGAGGATGCCGATCACCAACAGGTTTAAAGAATTATGAAGATACTGAACAAAGAGATACTATTGGACTCGGGCGGCGTAAGGATAGGCATGCTTGAGGTGCTCTCTCCGGATATCGCGTTGAAGGCGAAGCCCGGACAATTTATAGTACTTATGGCATCTGAAAAGGGAGAGAGAGTTCCTCTTACCGTTGTAGAAAAAAACCCCTCCAAAGGCACGATAAGGCTTATATTCCAGGAGGCCGGCCTGACCACAAGGGTCTTGGGCGCCATGAAGGCGGGGGAGTCACTCTACTCTCTCGTGGGCCCGCTCGGGCATCCCACTGAGATCAAAAAATACGGTAAAGCCATAATAGTAGGCGGTGGGGTAGGTATAGCCGAAATATATCCCGTAGCGAAAGCGATGAAAGAAGCCGGCAACCATGTCACAACTGTGCTTGGGGCAAGGTCGAAGGACCTGCTGATACTGGAGAAAGAACTAAAGAATACTTCCGATGAATTTTATATAGCTACTGACGATGGTTCTTACGGCCGCAAAGGCTTCACTACCGACATACTTGAAGAGCTCTTATCTAAAGGTAAATACGACCTGGTATATTCCGTAGGCCCGATACCGATGATGAAGAGGACTTCTATGGTGACCAAAAAGTTTAACGCAAAGACTATAGTCTCGTTGAACGCCATTATGGTCGATGCCACCGGAATGTGCGGCTGCTGCCGTGTTACGGTAGGCGGCAAGACATATTTCAGCTGTGTGGATGGACCGGAATTTGACGCTTCGTTAGTGGATTGGGAAGAGCTCATCAAGCGAAACAGGATATACGACGATAAAGAGAAGCACATCTGTAAACTTAATATTATCTAACCAGGTTAACACTGCTTGGCAAACTACTTTATTTAACCTGGTTAGAAAGCGAGAAGAGATGAAGAAAGAACCTGTAAATGTCCGGGAGGCCCAAGCCTCCACCAGAAAAGGCAACTTCGAAGAAGTCGTCATGGGCTATTCTGAAGACCAGGCGCTACTTGAAGCGGCAAGGTGCATTCAATGCAAGGATCCTAAGTGCATCGCCGGATGCCCGGTCGGAATTGATATTAAGAAATTCATACACGAGATTACAAAAAAAGAGTATCCAGCCGCGTTCGCCACTATACGCGAGAAGAACAATTTTCCTTCAATATGCGGCCGGGTATGCCCCGCCGAATATCAGTGCCGAAAGACCTGCGTCTTCACCAAGAAGGACTCTCTCTTCGCATCCAAAGAAGCGATAAATATACATTTCCTGGAGCGTTTCGTGGGTGATTACGGCATGAATAATAAGGTCGGCGCACCAAAAACCTCGGACAAAACGCTTTCCAAATATAAGGTCGCTATAGTAGGTTCCGGTCCCGCGGGATTATGCTGTGCGGGAGAACTTGCGAGGTACGGAGTAAAGGTGACCATATTCGAGGCCCTTCAGAAGCCCGGAGGGGTCTTGAGATACGGCATTCCGCCATTCAGGATGCCTAGAGACATACTCGATTTCGAGATCGATTATTTAAAGAAGCTTGGAGTCGAGTTTGTAGGGAACTTCATCATAGGCAGGACAAAGACCCTCGATGAGCTTCTGGCTGGAGGCTATTCAGCCGTCTTCTTAGGCCTTGGCGCCGGAATACCTTCGTTTCTTGGGATACCTGGCGAGAATCTGTGTAACATATATTCGGCAAATGAGTTCTTGACCAGGATAAATCTTATGTCCGCTTACAAATTCCCGGAGTACCACACTCCCGTTAATATAGGTAAGAAGGTTCTTGTCATAGGGGGCGGCAACACCGCTATGGACGCCGCAAGGGCGGCTCTACGACTACAGAATATGACCATGCGAGCCTCTGACACAACCATCATATATAGACGGACCGAAGTTGAGATGCCTGCGCGCAGGCTCGAGATAGAGCATGCCAAAGAAGAAGGAGTAAAATTTAAATTCCTGATGCAGCCCGTAGAATTTTTAGGCGACGAAAATGGATTTGTAAAAAAGATGAGATGCCTCGAATGCAAGCTCGGAGATCCCGACAGTTCGGGAAGAAGGCGCCCTGTGCCGATCGAGGGAAGTGAATTCGATATCGACTGCGACATAGCCGTAATAGCGGTGGGATTAAAGGCTAATCAGATACTCATCAGCGTGACGCCGGAATTGAAGACGGATAAATATGGCGACCTCATAGTGAACAAGGAGACTATGGAGACTTCCATAAAAGGTGTCTATGCCGGCGGAGATATCGTCGGGGGAGAAGGCACTGTCATAGAGGCTATGGGTATGGCCAAGACGGCGGCAAACGGTATTTTGGAGCATCTCAAAACAGTATCCTGTTAGGAATTAAAAATTATATATCTTTTCTATTGACAAATAACAAAGAGGTGATATAGTAGTATCAGGTTTAGACGATGATGTCTTTTGGCAAAGTTCGCCAAAAGACTTTTTTGTTTATAGAAGCTTGATCAAGGACTGGGACGTCCGAATCCTATGAAAGGAGTCGGGCGTTTTTTGTTTTTACTTTAAGACAAGGTCGTCTTGTTGATCCATGCGGATATTCAAGGCGACTTTTTGTTTTAAAGGAGGTTTATATGAATAGAATTAAGAAAATAATCAGTGCGGCAACTATACCGATACTTCTATTCTCCATTATGCCTGAGCAGGCGTATCCCACGGCCTCCACAGATATTTGGGCGCCGAATACGGATACACAGCCATGGGGTACGGGACACATAACAGCGGATACCTATATACCCGCAGAGAAGAACAGGGACGGCTCAAGGGCTCGGACTATAACAAATAGCGGCCTTACCTTTGGAATACTGCCGTTCAAAAAACTGACCGCAGAGGCCGGGTTTGACTACAAGACCGGGTACGGAGACCTGGATTATCGTTATCCGATATACTTTAACGCGAAGCTGGCGATGCCTGAAGATGCGTATGGTTCATATTTTCCTGCCATAGCGGCAGGGATATACGATCTTGGAACGGAAAGAAACAAGACCGATTACGATGTGGTATACATCAAGGCAGCTAAAACCCCATCACTGGGAAGTTTTTCGTTGGGCAGGCTCTCTATAGGTTACTTCTGGGGTAATGATAAGTTGCTCCTTGATCAGGATCTGGAAAAAGACTCGAATGGTATATTTTGCTCTTGGGCAAGGACTATGCCTGAAATAAACGAGAAGCTGTGGGTATGCGTAGAATACCAGGGGACCGAATCATCATACGGCGCTTTGAACCTGGGGTTCTCCTGGCAATTCACAAAAGATATCTCAGTGCTTACAGGCTATCAGTTCTATAACAATAAGAATCTGGCTGATACGGCTACAATACAAGTGGATATTAATTTTTAAGGAGGTTTTTATGATAAATTCTGGTGATACGGCGTGGGTCCTGATATCGACCGCGCTTGTCATGTTGATGACATTCCCGGGCCTTGCGTTATTTTACGGCGGCCTTGTGAGGCGAAAGAACGTCCTTGCCACCATAATGCAGTCGTTCTTCGTGCTCTGCATGATAAGCATACAATGGATACTCTTCGGATATAGCCTGTCATTCGGCCCGGATAAGGGACACTTTATAGGCAGCCTTGCGTGGTTTGGGCTGAAGGGTGTCGGCATGGCTCCGAATCCCGATTATGCTGCGACAATACCGCACCTACTATTCATGGCATACCAGATGATGTTCGCGGTCATTACGCCGGGCTTGATAACCGGCGCGTTTGCGGAGAGGATGAAGTTCTCAACATATGTGGTCTTTACCTTATTATGGGCGACCCTGGTGTATGATCCTGTCTGCCACTGGGTGTGGGGAACGGGAGGTTGGCTAAAAAACATGGGCGCCCTTGACTTCGCTGGCGGCACGGTAGTCCACGTATCAAGCGGTATATCAGCATTGATATGCGCTTAGTATTAGGTAAGAGAAGAGGCTACGGCAGAGAGCCTATGCCGCCGCACAACCTTCCTCTATGTCTGATCGGCGCTGCGCTCTTATGGTTCGGATGGTTTGGGTTTAACGCCGGCAGCGCTTTAGGAGCTAACGAGCTCGCGGTCTCCGCGTTCATAGCGACCAATACCGCGGCAGCGGCTGCAGCATTGACATGGATGTTCATTGAGTGGAAAGTCATAGGCAAGCCGACTATACTTGGCGGGGCTACAGGAGCCGTGGCAGGACTCGTGGCGATCACCCCCGCAGCAGGCTTTGTGACCCCGCTGTCATCTATAATTATGGGTATGATGGTCGGCGTGGTATGCTATACATCTGTGGCGATCATAAAGCTAAAGTTTGGATACGATGACTCACTTGATGCTTTCGGTGTTCACGGCGTGGGAGGCATGTTGGGAGCAATTCTCACAGGCCTGTTCGCGCAAAAGATAGTGAATCCAGCTGGCAACAACGGGCTATTCTTTGGTAATCCGGCGCTCTTGGCAACTCAAGCAACGGGAGTCATAGCAACTGCGGCATACGCGATAGCAGTGACTTTCATACTGTTAAAGGTTCTCGAGGCAACTATGGGGTTACGCGTGGAAGATGAAGAGGAAGTCATAGGCCTTGATATTACTCAACACGAGGAAAGCGCATATACGCTTCTCGATTAAAAGGAGGTATAATTATGAAACTGATAATAGCGATAATTCAGCCGCATAAACTTGAAGATGTCTTGCAAGAGTTGGACAACCAAGAGATCTATCTAAAAACAGTCAGTAATGTGATCGGCTGCGGCAGGCAAAAAGGCAGGACGGAAGTATATAGAGGAAGAAAGGAAACGGGTAATTTGCTTAAGAAAGTAAGGATTGAAGTTGCGGTAAATGAAAAATTCGTGGAGCCTACTATAAAAGCAATAACAAAAGCCGCGAAAACGGGAAAGATAGGAGACGGTAAAATATTCGTATTGGATCTTACGGAATGTGTCAGGATCAGAACAGAGGAAAGAGGCAATACGGCAATAGGTTAAGTATTTATAAAAACAAGGAGGATCAAGATGAGTATAAGGCAAAAGATTCTGTTCAAGATTAAGTCTGTGGAGCTGGCTAAAATATCGCACCCAAAGAAAGTTTCATCGTATTTCGGAGAGAACACTTTCAGCGTTGCCACTATGCGCAAGTATATCTCCAAGAGCACGTTTGAGGCTTTTCAGAGGTGGATATCCGATGGGATCACCATATCTAAAAAGCAGGCGGATGAAATAGCCGATGCCATGAAGGAATGGGCAATAGAGAAAGGTGCCACGTATTATACGCACTGGTTCCAGCCAATGACCGGGCTTACCGCTGAAAAGCACGATAGCTTCATATCTATAGCAGGGCCGGGAAAAGTGGTCGAGAAGCTATCGGGTAACAAGCTTATCCAGGGCGAGCCTGACGCGAGCAGCTTCCCTTCTGGTGGTATAAGAGCGACGTTTGAGGCCAGGGGCTATACAGCCTGGGACCCGTCAAGTCCGGCTTTCATAATAGAGAGCAAGCTTGGCAAGACATTGTGCATACCCACAATATTCATATCCTATAACGGCGAAGCTCTCGACAAGAAACTTCCTCTCCTGCGTTCTGATGAAGCCGTAAGTAAGTCTGCTGTAAATCTGCTCAAGATATTCGGCCATAAGGAAACAAAGAAGGTTATTTCGACTTGCGGAGCAGAGCAGGAGTACTTTCTTATAGACAAGAATTACTACAATCTGAGGCAGGATCTCCTAATGACCGGCCGTACCCTCGTTGGAGCGCCGTCCCCGAAAGGTCAGCAGCTAGAGGACCAGTATTTCGGAACGATCAAGGAGAGGGTGGCCAACTTCATGTATGAGGTCGCTGAAGAGGCATATAAGCTCGGCATACCTGTGATGACGAGGCATAACGAAGTAGCGCCTCATCAGTACGAATTTGCGCCCATATTCGAAGAGTCGAATCTGGCTGCCGATCACAACCAGCTGTTGATGGATGTCATGAAGAAGGTGGCCTTGCGCCATAATCTGGTCGTTCTACTGCATGAGAAACCGTTCGCGGGCATCAACGGAAGCGGCAAGCACCTAAACTGGTCGCTTGCAGACGACCACGGTTCCAATCTATTAAACCCCGGAGATACCCCTGAAGACAACCTGCAATTCCTGGCAGTTCTCGCAGCGGTATTAAGAGGCGTATATCTTCACGCTGACCTTCTGCGCGCCAGCGTCGCTCTAGCGGGTAATGAACACCGTCTCGGAGCTAACGAGGCGCCGCCGGCCATCATAAGCGTATTTCTTGGCGACCAGCTCAATTCGATCTTAAACATGATCGAAAAGGGCTCAAAAAATAAAGTTTCAAAGAGCGATATAATAGATCTCGGGGTTGCGAGACTTCCGAAGTTCAATAAAGATTCCACTGACAGGAACAGGACCTCGCCTTTTGCGTTCACGGGAACCAAGTTCGAATTCCGCGCCGTAGGGTCCTCGCAAAATATATCTACGCCCATTGCCGTGATCAATACCATAATCGCCGACTCCCTGGATCACGTAGCCGGAGAGATAAAGAAGGCTTCCGGCAAGGGGAAGGATTTTAATACCGCCGTCATGCAGGTCATCGCAAAGATAGCGAAAGATACTAAAGATATAAGGTTCGAGGGGAATAACTACTCACCTGAATGGGTAAAAGAGGCGCATAAGAGGGGGCTCGGTGACGTAGCCTCCACCGCTTCAGCTTTAGAAGCGCTTACCAAGAAAGAGAATATAGAGCTATTTGAAAGATACAAAGTATTCTCCAGGGAAGAGCTGCTGGCTCGATATCACATATGGGTACATACTTATAACCTGATCCTTGAGATAGAAGCAAATACGCTTAACGAGATGGTCAATGCCAGCATATTACCCGCGGGATATAAGTATCAAAAACTATTGTCCGACAATGTAGCAGGGCTAGTAGGCCTTAAAAGAACGGCCGGCATAAAACTGGATGCCGCCGCGCTGAAGAACCAGGAAGAGCACCTGTGCGACGTTGTGGAAAAGATATATTACGTAAGACGCAATGTCAAGAAGATGGTAGATCTGCTTAAGAAAGCCAAAGATCTGGATGGAGAGAAACGCGCCAAACTCTATTATGAGGAGCTGAAGCCGCTGATGGATCATATAAGAAAGCACGTTGATGCGCTTGAGTGCGTCGTCTCCGATGAAGATTGGGATCTGCCAAAATACAGAGAGATGCTGTTTATTAAATAAAGATAAGAAGGCAAAATGATATGGGGAAGGATACAGAGCTCTACAGGTCCGTCATACGATCGATAGAGAAGCCTCTTATAGAGAAGACTCTTGAGAGCACCAAAGGGAATCAATTAAAGGCGGCGAGGATACTTGGAATAAACCGTAATACGATACGCTCCAAGATCAGGAAGCTTGACATAGACACAAGGAGATGGAAGGTTTGACGATGAATTACGCGCACCGACCGAAAAGACAGGGGCTTTACGATCCCGCGTTCGAACACGACGCTTGCGGCGTTGGCTTTGTCTGCGATATAACAGGCAAAAGGTCGAATGAGATGATAGCGAAAGGGATCGAGGTCCTCGAGAGGCTCTCTCATCGCGGCGCCACCGGCGCCGACCCCAAGACCGGCGACGGAGCCGGCATACTCATACAGATGCCTCACGAATTCTTCGCCAAGGTGTGTCCCGGATCTAATATCGACCTGCCCGGCCCGGGTGAATATGGCGCAGGCCTGGTATTTTTGCCCACCGGCAATAAGGATCGCAAGTTATGTAAAGACGTCCTGTATGAAGCTGCAAAAGAGGAAGGGCTGGAGATATTGGGATGGAGAGAGGTCCCGGTAGATGATTCGGATATAGGCATATGCGCAAAAGATACGCAGCCGGCGATAGAGCAGGTCTTCATTAAAGGGAACAAAGCCATAAAAGACGCCCTCTCTTTCGAAAGAAAATTATACACAACAAGAAAGAAGGCCGAGAACAGGATACGGTCATTGGAAATTGACAGCGGCTCGCTCTTTTACATCACCAATATATCGGCTAGAACCCTCTCTTATAAAGGGCTTCTGATGCCTGACCAGCTTGGCAAATTCTTCGTAGACCTTAAGGACAGCTATATCAAGAGCGCCATAACTATGGTCCACTCAAGGTATAGCACAAACACATTTCCGACTTGGGACCTGGCACAGCCATTCAGATTTTTGGCGCATAACGGAGAGATAAATACCCTGCGGGGCAATATAAACTGGATGAGGGCAAGAGAGGGGCTGCTGGAGAGCGGTCTCTTCGGGAAAGAGATAAAAGAGATATTTCCGGCAATAACACCGGGCGGGAGCGATTCAGCGGCTATAGATAACATATTTGAGCTCCTGGTGCTGTCCGGACGGTCGCTGGAGCATGCCATGATGATGCTTATCCCTAATGCGTGGGAACAGGACAAGGCCATGTCAGCCGCTCTAAAGAATTTCTATAAATACCACGCGTGCATGATGGAACCGTGGGACGGGCCTGCCGCAATATCGTTCACGGACGGAACAAAGGTAGGCGCGGTACTGGACAGGAACGGATTACGGCCTGCGCGTTACATGATCACAAAAGATAGGATGGTGGTGATGGCTTCCGAAGCGGGGGCGCTGGATATCGCCCCAGAGAAGATCCTCGCCTCCGGCAAGATCGAGCCCGGAAAGATGTTATTAATAGACACCTCCCTGGGAGAGATAATTGAAGGTTCCGATATCAAGGATAAAGTCGCAAGATCCCGACCGTATGGGGCATGGTTAAAGGAGAATATGGTGGAGTTCGCATCCCTGAAGGCTAAGAGCATAAAGGAAACTGCCATAAAAGACATTTCGGCGCTCGAAAAAGCTTTCGGTTACACAAGAGAGGATATGAAGTACATAATAAAGCCGATGGCCGAAAAAGCCCAGGAGCCTATAGGTTCGATGGGGAACGATACGCCTCACGCTGTGCTTTCGAACGAGAGCAATCTTCTATTCTCATATTTTAAACAATTGTTCGCGCAGGTCACCAATCCCGCCATAGATCCGATAAGGGAAGAGCTTGTCATGAGCCTTGAAACGTACCTGGGGCCGGAGAAGAACTTATTAGACGAGACCCCTCTTCATTGCCATAAGCTGAGGATGAAAAGCCCTATACTCACAAACGAAGACCTGAACAAAATACGCAACATAAGCATCAATGGATTCAGGACAAAGACGATATCGCTGCTTTTCGGCACAAAGAAGATAAAGGACCTCTCAAAAAGATTGGACGCAATATGCCATGAAGCGTCTGGGGCAATAAAGGCGGGGTATACCTTTATAATACTGAGCGACAGGGGCGTGAAAAAAGGCAGAGCTGCCATACCGAGCCTTTTAGCTTTGGGAGCAGTGCACCAGCGCCTCGTCAAAGAAAGTCTTCGCGCGCGCATTGGGATCATCATCGAAAGCGCCGAACCCAGAGAGGTGCACCACCTTGCCGTCTTATTCGGATATGGAGCTGACTGCGTAAATCCGTATCTTGCATATGGTGCGATAGGAGAGCTGATCAAGGAGGGCGATCTGAACTTAAGTTATGGGTCAGCGCAGGATAATTATATCAAGGCGCTTGAGAAAGGCATACTAAAGGTGCTTTCAAAGATGGGGATATCCACCCTTCAAAGCTACAGAGGCGCTCAAATATTCGAAGCGCTTGGACTGAGCGATAGTGTTATAGATAAATGTTTCACTGGGACTCCGTCAAGGATAGGGGGAATAGGCTTAAGACAAATAACCGCCGAAACTATAAAAAGAAATGAGGAAGCTTACCCCGAAAGCGGTTACGAGAACCTTGAGCTAAAGACCGGTGGACTGTACCAATGGAAGAGGGACGGAGAATTTCATCTCTGGAACCCCCAGACTATCGCGGCATTACAGGATGCGGCATGGTGCGGCGATTACAAAAAATATAAAGAATTTTCCAAATTAATAAATGATCAAACGTCTAATCCCTGCACGCTGCGTTCATTATTAAAATTCAAGAGGGCCAAGCCCATTTCGTTGGATGAAGTAGAGAGCCCGGAGTCTATAGTAAAACGTTTTGCGACCGGCGCAATGAGTTTTGGTTCAATAAGCAAAGAGGCTCATGAAACTATCGCTATCGCCATGAATAGACTGGGAGCAAAGTCTAATACGGGAGAAGGCGGGGAAGATCCTTTGAGATTCAACAACCTTCCGGACTGCGACTCCCTAAGAAGCGCGATAAAGCAGGTCGCATCCGGCAGGTTCGGCGTAACGACGAATTATCTTGTCAATGCGGATGAAATACAGATAAAGATAGCGCAGGGCGCGAAGCCCGGAGAGGGAGGCCAACTGCCCGGACACAAAGTAAGTTTGACGATCGCAAAGACCCGCTACACTACGCCCGGAGTGACGCTGATCTCGCCGCCGCCACATCACGACATATACTCCATAGAAGATTTGGCGCAACTCATATTCGATCTTAAGAACGTCAACCCAAAAGCGCGGATAAGCGTAAAGCTCGTCTCTGAGATGGGTGTGGGCACGGTAGCGGCCGGTGTGGCAAAAGGGCACGCGGAGATGATATTGATCTCAGGAGGGGACGGCGGGACGGGCGCATCTCCATTGAGCTCAATAAAACATGCGGGACTGCCTTGGGAGCTCGGACTTTCCGAGACTCATCAGACGCTTGTTCTTAACTCCTTACGAAGCAGGGTACGGCTCCAAACGGACGGACAATTAAGGACAGGCAGGGATATAGCGATAGCCGCATTATTGGGAGCGGATGAGTTCGGATTCGCGAGCGCCATCCTCGTAATCTTAGGATGCGTGATGCTAAGGCACTGCCATCTTAATAATTGCTCGGTCGGTGTAGCGACACAGGATGAGGTATTGAGAACAAGATTCAGGGGCAGGCCGGAATATATCGTCAATTATCTACGGTTCGTGGTGGAAGAACTGCGCGAGATAATGGCCTCGCTCGGGATAAGGACCGTTGACGAAATGGTCGGAAGAGTAGATCTTCTTGAGCCGAACGGATCGATGCCCGCGCTTAAGGACAAAGGCTTGGACCTTTCCCGGATACTATACAAACCAAATAAATTTAACGTCTCCACTACCGATGACATAACGGCACAGGACCACGGGATCGATAAGGTGATGGACCTTGAGCTTATAAGATTAACGAAAGATTCTCTCGATAAGGCGATGCCCGTAAAGATAGAGCTTCCGATCAGCAACATAAACAGGACCACGGGCGCCATGCTGAGCGGAAGGATCTGTAAAATTCATGGAGAAGACGGATTACCGGAAGATACCATACAATGTAAGTTCAGAGGGGCGGCCGGCCAAAGCTTCGGAGCGTTCCTAACAAAGGGCGTCACATTTTCTCTTGAAGGAATGGCGAATGATTACGTCGGCAAAGGTATATCCGGAGGCAAGATAATAATAAGACCTGATAGGGAATCGGACTATAAGGCAGAGGTGAATATCATAATAGGAAACACGGCCTTTTACGGCGCCATATCCGGAGAGGCCTATATAAGAGGAGTCTCTGGTGAGAGATTTTGCATAAGAAATTCCGGCCTTTACGCGGTCGTAGAGGGCGTTGGGGATCATGGCTGTGAATATATGACGGGCGGCAGGGTTATTGTGCTCGGCAGAACGGGAAGGAACTTCGCCGCCGGCATGTCGGGAGGCATCGCTTATATCTACGACAAAGACCGGCTTTTCAAGGATAACTGCAATCTTAGCATGGCGGATATCGAGAATATCGATGCCGAAGACGAGGAGACGCTACGCAATATGCTCGCAAATCATTTAAAGTTCACCCAAAGCCCGGTCGCCGGAAAGATACTGCATGAATTCAGAAGAGAGAAGAAGGCCTTTGTCAAGGTCATGCCCACAGAATATAAGCGCATAATGAAGGCCAAGATGGACGAATATAAACTTGAACTTTCAGAGGTGTCCGATGGGTGATATTAAAGGTTTCTTAAAGGTCAAGAGGGCGCCGTCTTCATACAGGAGTGTGGGCGAGCGCCTGAAGGATTATCGGTCCGTGGCTCTATCACGAAAAGAGGGGAGCTCCATCGATCAGGCCTCACGCTGTATGGACTGCGGGACCCCGTTCTGCCATTGGGCCTGCCCGATAGGGAACTATATTCCCGAATGGAACGACCTCTTATTCAGGGGTGAATGGAAAAAAGCGCTCGAGCTTTTGAGTACAACGAATAATCTTCCGGAAGTAACGGGAAGGCTTTGCCCCGCAACTTGCGAATACGCCTGTGTCCTCGGTATAAATGATGATTCTGTCACCATAAGGGAGAATGAACTATCTATAATCGAGAACGGGTTCGATTCAAATTTAATAAGACCGCAACCGCCAAAAAATAGGACAGGTAAATATGTTGCTGTGATAGGATCCGGCCCCGCGGGACTTGCATGTGCCGATCAATTAAACAAGGCAGGACACCATGTGACCGTATTTGAAAAAGATAATAAGATTGGCGGCATACTACGCTATGGTATACCCGACTTTAAGCTGGAAAAGCGCATCCTTGACAGGCGGATAAATATATTCAAAAAAGATGGGATAAAATTTCTTACTTCTACAAACGCGGGCATCGATTATAAGGCGGGCCGTCTATTGAAAGAATTTGACGCTATCTGTCTGGCTGGAGGCTCAAGAAAACCGCGCGACTTGAATGTGGAAGGCAGGGATCTGAATGGCATATATTTCGCCATGGATTATCTCGTGCAAGCCAACAGGCTCGTTGCAGGCCAGATGATCGAAGCCTCCGACGTCATAAGCGCACGGAATAAAAAAGTGCTAGTTATCGGAGGCGGTGACACAGGCGCCGATTGCGTGGGCACAGCACACAGACAGGGAGCCGGATCTGTTGTCCAGATCGAAGTTCTACCCGAGCCGCCCGAATGCAGGACGTGTGACTGCCCGTGGCCTAAATATCCGGCAATCCTGAGAACATCCACCAGTCACGAGGAGGGTGGAATTAGGAGATGGTCGGTATCAACAAAAAGGTTCGTTGGCGAGAATGGATGGGTAAAAAAAGTTTCTTGCTCCAGCGAAGGAGATGATTTTGAGATCGAGGCTGACATCGTAATATTGGCCATAGGATTCGTTCATCCGGAACACGATATATTACTTAATGAGCTCAAGATAGAATTTGACACAAAAGGAAATGTAAAGACCGGGGACGATTACATGACTTCACGTAAAGGCCTATTCTCCGCAGGAGATATGAGGCGTGGTCAGTCGCTGATAGTATGGGCCATATCCGAGGGGCGTCGCAGCGCGTATAATATAGACAAATATTTGACCGGTAGATCTAATCTGCCAAAATTATGATTATTCTTGACAAAGAAAGAGCGCATAGCTATAATCCTACCCCAAGAGGACAAAGACGTCCCTAGTAAGACAGGGGTGTCTTTTTTATTTTGTTTATTTATGCATAAAAATTAGGCAGTTTTTATAAAAATAGGGGAGGAGCTTGTGATGAAGAGAATAGAAGAGTTCATGGCAAAAGTAATAGAGAAGAATCCCGCGGAGCTTGAGTTCCACCAGGCTGTGCTGGAAGTGGCCGAATCCGTAATGCCTCTGATAGAGGAGACCCCGAAATATAAGAATTCCAAAATACTTGAAAGAATGGTAGAGCCGGAAAGAGTGATAATGTTCCGCGTCCCATGGCTTAATGACAAGGGCGAGATACAGGTAAATAGAGGATTCCGTATAGAGATGAACAGCGCTATCGGTCCTTATAAAGGCGGCTTACGTTTTCATCCAAGCGTCAATCTCGGAGTATTGAAATTTCTCGCGTTTGAGCAGGTATTTAAGAACAGCTTAACAACATTGCCCATGGGCGGCGGCAAGGGCGGTTCAGATTTTGACCCGAAAGGCAAGACCGATAATGAAGTGATGAGATTCTGCCAGAGCTTTATGACGGAGCTTTCAAGACACATAGGCCCTGATACCGATGTTCCGGCCGGCGATATAGGAGTAGGCGGACGCGAGATCGGGTATATGTTCGGCCAATACAAAAGGCTGCGCAATGAGTTTACCGGCGTTCTCACCGGCAAGGGCTTGAACTGGGGCGGCAGCCTCATAAGGCCTGAAGCAACGGGTTACGGGTGCGTCTATTTCGTAGAAGAGATGCTTAAGACCAGAGGCGAATCCTTAAAGGGAAAGACATGCGCCGTATCCGGCTCCGGCAACGTTGCTCAGTACACAGTAGAAAAGCTGATAGACTTAGGCGCTAAGGTAGTGACGCTCTCTGATTCCGACGGCTATATTTACGACAAAGGAGGGATAGACAAGAAAGAGCTCGCGTGCGTTCTCAATCTTAAGAACGTGAAGCGCGCCAGGATTAAAGATTGCGCAGCAGAGTTTAGCTGCAAGTACTTCGAGAAGAAGAGGCCATGGAGCGTAAAATGCGATATCGCGTTCCCTTCAGCCACGCAGAACGAGATCAGTGGTGAGGATGCCAAGACGCTCGTTAAGAACGGCTGCATTGCTATAGGCGAGGGTGCGAACATGCCAACAACTCCCGAAGGCATAAAAGTCTTCCAGGCGGCGAAGATCCTTTACGCTCCCGGCAAGGCCGCGAACGCAGGTGGTGTGGCGACCTCAGGGCTTGAGATGTCCCAGAACAGCATGAGATTGTCATGGACTCGCGAAGAAGTGGACAGAAGGCTACACGACATCATGATATCGATCCACGAGAATTGCGTAAAGTACGGTAAAGAAGGTAAGTATATTAATTACGTCAAGGGAGCAAACTTGGCCGGGTTCGTAAAAGTCGCGGATGCGATGATAGACCAGGGGCTTGTATAGTAATATTTATCAAGTCTATCCTTGACTGCATGAATAAAGAGTGCTATAATCACTTTTGATCGACACAGAGCTTGTGATCGATCGAAGAAAAGACGAAGACGTTCCTTTATGAGGAGTCTTCGTCTTTTTTTGTGGAGAGCGCAATAATCGGCAAAAATCGCAACAGGGAGCTTACAAGTCATGATAAGCACCGGAATAACCGGACTGGACAGCGTAATAACGGGCCTCAGAGCCGGGGATAACGTCGTCTGGCAGATAGATTATATCAAGGATTACATTGATCTTGTAAGGCCTTTTGTGCGGCAGGCCCTCAAAGAAGATAAAAGGGTGGTCTACATGAGGTTTGCCTCGCATAGAGAGCTTTTAAGCCACTCAAAACAGATAAAGAGATACGAACTGAATGCTTACGCGGGGTTCGAATCCTTCACCACAAAGGTAAATAATATCATATCCCAGGAGGGAGAGGGCGCCTATTACGTATTTGACTGCCTCTCCGAACTTCTCTCGGCATGGGCAACCGATCTCATGATAGGGAACTTTTTTATGGTGACCTGCCCATACCTTTATGAGCTTAAGACCGTTACCTATTTTTCCATAATGAGGAATAGTCATTCTTTTAAATCCATAGCCACCATACGTGAGACCACACAGCTCCTGATGGATCTATACAATTGCGATGGCGGCACATATATACATCCTTTGAAGGTCCTGAACAGGTACTCGGCCACGATGTTCCTTCCGCATGAAAAGAAGAGAGAGTCGCTGATCCCCATCACAGACAGCATAGACGCCGCGAAGATACTCTCTCACATAAGCAAAAAGGAAGCCCAGAGAGCCAAGAGAAACCTGGATTACTGGGACAGGTTATTTATTGAGGCGGAGAGACTTATAAATAGCCCCCGAGATAAAGGTAAATTAAAAGAGACTGTGAGGAAGCTGTGCGGCATAATGATATCGGCAAATAGAAAGATACTGGATCTGACTGCGGAGAATTTCTCTCTCGAGGAACTCATAGATATAAAGTCCAGGCTTATAGGGACAGGATTCATCGGCGGTAAAAGCGTCGGTATGCTGCTCGCCAGGAAGATGCTGTCAAAAAAAATACCCAATTGGCAAAAGCTGTCGGAGCCTCATGACTCTTTCTATATAGGATCCGACATCTTTTACTCCTATATAGTGCAGAACAGATGGTGGAAATTGCATATGCTGCAAAAGACCGAAGAAGGGTATTTCTCCTGGGCAAAGATCTTGCGGGAAGAGATGCTGCACGGCATATTTTCGGATGAGATAATGGAACTCTTCCAGCAGATAATAGAATATTTCGGCTCCTCGCCGATAATAATACGGTCGAGCTCGCTTCTGGAGGACGGCTTTGGGAACGCATTCGCGGGAAAATATGAAAGCATCTTTTTAGCGAATCAGGGCACGCCTGAGCAAAGATATGCGCAATTTGCCGAAGCCGTCAAAAAAATTTATGCCAGCACCATGAACGATGACGCTCTGGCATACAGAAAACAGAGGCATCTGGATAAATTGGACGAGCAGATGGCTCTTCTGGTCCAGCGGGTTTCGGGAGCGCATCATAAAAGTTACTTCTTCCCGGACCTTGCCGGGGTCGGAGTCTCCCATAATACATATGTATGGAATGAGAGCATGGATCCGAAAGCAGGATGCTTGAGGGTCGTATTCGGCCTAGGCACAAGAGCGGTCAACAGGGTTGAAGGCGATTATCCGAGGATC
>Ga0268280_1000561_pt1 | contig 30054 bp, 35 predicted proteins | sample saktaG_9_FD_190139 | JGI IMG/M metagenome (GOLD analysis project Ga0268280, IMG submission 190139) | Saline water microbial communities from Sakinaw Lake, British Columbia, Canada - sak_2011_5_24_40m | ecosystem: Environmental > Aquatic > Non-marine Saline and Alkaline > Saline ...
CCAGTAGAGTTTTTAAGATTTATGATTTATAAATCTATCGGAAAAACACTTCTCATTAAAGACAGATTAACAATAGATGAAATTAAAACTAAAGATAATTTGTGTGCATTGGGTTTATTAATTAAATACCAAAAGAAATATGGATTAGAAAAATTAGCAGAGATATTCTATAGGTTCAAACCATTATGGCTCGGGTTTCGATCGAATAGTAAATTAAAGACAACCATCAACAGAATACGAAAGCTTGCAAATAAATGTCATAAACCGATGCCAGAAGATTACTTAAACACAGTCACAGCTAAACTTAAAGGTGTCGGAGTTAATACAAAATTGTTAAAAGCTAAACTTTCTGTAGCGTCTACATTTAGAAAAATTCGGCTTGCTTATGCTTTAAAGTTTAGAACCAACAAAGATGCCGATTCAATTTTATACAGGGTACGGAATGGAAAATCATATGCCACTACATTCGAGTTTAAGAATCATAAAAAAGCGCAAGAAACTCTAGAAATTGTACTTGACTCAATTGTTAAAGATGTTGCAGTAAACGTTAAAGGCAAAAAGATTTACATACCAAAAAATCTATGCTACGCTTTGCCCGCAACTGAAAAGCAATTTACTGGTGACATGCCTTCGGGAACATATGTATCTGTACCTAAAGACATGATTGTTGGTGTTCATTGGGAAGATTTAGAAACACCCAATAAAGATGAATACTACGATGATAACGGCCGAGTTGATCTCGATCTATCTTTAACAAATATTAATCAAAAGATTGGTTGGGATGGCGATTATAGATCAGAAGGCCGCGATACTCTATTTTCGGGAGACATGACTGCTGCACCGAAACCAAATGGTGCGTCTGAGTTCTTCTATATAAAGAAACAAAAAGAAGATGCGTTCGCGTTAATGCTCAACTATTTTAACTATAGCGAAGCCGAAGTGCCATTTAAAATAATTGTGGGTTGTGAAGAAGTAAAGAATTTTAATCATGGCTACATGGTTAATCCCAATAATGTAGTTGTAATCGCGAACTCAAAAGCTACTGAAAAACAGAAACTATTGGGATTATTAGTAACGACTCCAACTGAGTGTAGATTTTATTTTACTGAAACAAATATTGGCAATTCGATAACTTCTTATAGTGATGCTGAATATATTAAACAAAGCAGAAAGTATATGCTTGATTTCTACAAAAATAGTATAAGCTTAAAAGATATTTTAATAAAAGCTGGGGCAAAGATTGTAGATGATAACAAAAAATGCGATATTGATTTATCAATTGAGACATTAGAAAAAGATACGATAATTAAATTGTTGACAAAAAATGTTTAAAATTTACCTATGTGGCATGATCCAAGGTGGCAAAACTTTGAAGAAATGCGTTGATTGGCGACGCAAGATACGCAATCATTTTCTACAAAACCCAAAATGGCAAGGTGAAATCGCATTTCTCGATCCCTTAAATGGCAAAGATTTATCCTCCATCGCTAAAGACGGCTTGAAATCTTCTTGTGATCCACACGCAATTGTACATCGTGATTATCGTGCAGTTATAAGCTCAGACCTTATTATAGCCTATATGGATACATTTCAAGAGAGTAGAGGGTTGACTGGAACAATAGCGGAATTAGCATGGGGTTGGGAACGCCATATTCCAATCATTATGATTGCTAAAGAAGATAAATATACTCAGCATCCATTTCTTAGTTATTTTGCTTCATGGGTTTTTAAAGATATAGATACAATGTTAGAGAAAAAGGCTATTCAATATTTCTATCAAGGACAAACTACAGCGATTTATTGATGGAAACTATTAATGTTAAAGATGCCGTTTTATATGTAGATACTTATTGCTATGAATGTAATAGGCGAGTAGCCCTATCTAATACTATTGAATTTGATGGTAAACGATATTGTTTTAGATGCGACGAAAAATTTAGGCCGTTTAGTGCAATTTTTAAAACGAAGGAATTAATAAAATAGATGAAACTAACTTTTAATTGTAAATATAAAAACGAGATCAATTATATTCACAAAATAATTAATTTGTTATCTTGTAAATTTAAAAATCATATTTTTACAATTACACAATTAGATTGTATTAGATATTTTCCAAGAATGAAATATTTATACAGTACAATTAGGGTGATGACCAAGTTAACTCTATGAACAAAAAATGGGGAAACTACAAAGTTTTACTTTCAAATAAAAACTATAAAATAAAGATTTTAACTTTAAAACCGCACTCAAAAACTAGCTTACAGAAACACAATCATCGGGCTGAGTTTTGGTTACTATTAGATAAAAAGGATAAGTTCACTTGCAGAATAATTAAACAAAAAGAAATCCACACGCTTATCAATGATACGAATAAAGTATTAAAAGTCCTTGAAGTTCAATTTGGGGATAAATGCATTGAAAGTGACATAGAGAGGTTTAAATAAATGATTATCGCACTTTCAGGCAGAATATCTAGTGGTAAAACAACATTTTCAAAAATTTTAGTTAAAGAGTTTGGTTTTGAGAGAGTTTGTATAGCATCGCGATTAAAACTATTGGCAAAAGAAGTTTTTTCTTTATCTGATTACCAGATTTTTGACACTGTTGGAAAGCAAAAATTATTCAATAAACCAATTGAATTTACAGTTAATAAACTTAATGAAATTTATGATATTATCTCAAAAATAGATAACTTCTCTCCTAAAAAAATTCGATCTGAATATTTAAAACAATTCTCAAAATTAAAAGCCAAGAACACTAGAGAACTTTTACAATATCTTGGAACAGAAATTATACGAGAAACATTTGGAGAAAATTATCACATCGAATATTTGTATAAAAATTTAGAAAAAAATAAAAACTATGTAATTGACGATCAAAGGTTTAAATCAGAGTTTATATATTTAAAAAATAAAGGTGCAGTTCAGATTTACATAATACGTCCATATTATCAAAAAGAAATATCTAACCATAAAAGTGAAATTGATTTGAATAGAATTGATTTTAAATATGTTCTTCTTAGTAAATCACTCAACTCATTTAAAATAACCTGTAGAAAATTTATAAAATATTTATTAAAACCAAATCGAGATACAAACATAAAAAGATCGGAACTAGAAAAACTTTTGAAAGAAAAAACAACATCACAAATAGCTAAAATATATAATTGTTCTACTGATAAAGTTATTTGGTGGGCGAGAATGTATGGTTTAAATGTTCCGAGATTCACATATAGAATCCACCAGGATGCTTTCTTATATGAAACACCTGATCAAATGTACTGGGTAGGTTATTTAATGGCAGATGCTAGTATGCATCCTATATCTAACCACTACACAATGTCTTTAGGGTTATGTTTTGAGGATAAAAATGTTGTTTTTGCATTTAAAAAATTCTTGAAAACAAATAAAAAACCATATACAAGAATACATGAATCTTTTGGTGAATGGCATAAAAGTATTACCTTAGTAGTTAATAACCCATTTATCATTGATGATATTAAAAAATACTCCATTATAGCTTATAGAAAATATAGAGATATTGAACCACCAGTAATAAAAGATGAATTATTTTTTGATTTTCTTAGAGGTTATATTGATGGAAATGGTACAATAGGTGGAAATACTTTTGGAATATGCAATTCTATTGTAAATAAAAAATTTAATTATTGGATTGTATCTAAATTAAGGGAAAATGGATTTACTGTCTCCATCAGTAATAATATTAAAAAGCATGCTTTCAATGTAAGAATAAGTAAGCGTAGTGATTTTATAAAATTAATTTCGTTGCTCTATAAAAACAATAGGTTATTTTTGAGAAGAAAATTTGATAAAATAAATTACATTGAAAAAGACATTTTAAACAAAGTAAATAATAAAAATATTCTTGTTCGAAACAATAACAAAAAACTATTAGATGCATTATATGCAAGTGATTATTTAAAAATAAAGAATTCGAAACAAGGATTATAACTATGACATTCATGATTTGTTGTCAACGATGTGGACAGATACATTTGATTGGTGATGCGTGTCAGCCATGTGCGTTGTTTAATAAAAATGAAAATGAAAATAAAGAACAAAGAAAGATTTTAGGATTTGGTTTTAAAGATAAAAAATATAAAGTAAGCTTAACTAGAAATGATACTTATAGCAATATAGGGGAATATGGTCTTTTCAATGAAATAGAAATTTTAGCTAAAAATATTGAAGAAGTGAAAACAAAATTTAAAGAACTTTGTAGAAAAGACTCATATTATAAAAATTATTATATTGACATGATAGTGGAAAATAAAAATGAAAAAGAAAGATTTTAAAAATTTATTAAAGAGTATTGATCAAACACGCAAAATTCATAAAGGCAAAATAAAACCTAGTAGGGTTTTTAAATTTAAGGATAAAAATGAAAAATAAAATATTTCTCGCAGTTGACTTTGACGCCACGATCGCAGATAGAGTTAACAATACTTTAGTTTTAAAAGAAAATGCTAAAGAAGCGATGGCAGCGTTTAAAGCTGCGAATTGCTATATTCTAATTGATAGCAGCAGGGCGAATAGTTATAGAAAACTTCCTGGTACAGTCGAGAAGAGTTTAAATGAGATGAAAAACTTTTTAGATACAAATCAAATTTGTTATGATGCAATTGCTGGATTAACATTTAAAATTGATGGAAAACCTATTGCTGACTTTTATATTTCAGACAGGGGGGTTACTTTTAATAATAATTGGTCAATAATAACTAAACAAATAATAGGAGTAGGTATTTAGAGCATTACCTTTAGGTGAGGTGCGGTATAGTAAGGTGGGGTGTGGTTCGGTTTGGTTCGGTCCGGTCAGGTGCGGTACGATAGGCAATGACCTGTCGTGTATTTTGTAATAAAGAAATAATAAAAATACCTTGACATTTTCTAATTTTGTGCTATAATTATATATGCAGTGTGGAGAAGCCAGGCCTATCTCGGAAGCCCCATAAGCTTCAGATCGCTGATTCGAATTCAGCTGCTGCAACTCTTTAGCAAAAGGAAAACATAATGTTACGCAACAGTTCCATACATATGTTTCATGAACAATGCACGAGCCCAAAGCTCTGGCCCACAGCCGGATTGTGCTTAGGCAGTGCAGCGTTCGTTTTTGCTAAAAGATATATTAATACCGATTTAAAGTAAGTACCGACAGCAAAGACGAGAAGTAAGATGCTGCCGATACTGAAAAAAGAATCGGTATTTTTGTTTATAGGGCAGAGTTGAAAGATAGATTTGTCAACTATCATCAAGAAAGATAAGATCGACATTAAAATAAACCCTTTACTGCCCGTTAATTTAGACGCTATTATCTAAAGGAAGGATACCAGAATTTCAATCTGGGAGTGCGATATCATGATTCGCTAGCGTCAAAATTTGCTCTGCGGGTCGGTTGATAAGGCATCTCCCTGTCACGGAGAAAAAAGCGAGTTTAATTCTCGCGCAGAGCGCCATAAAATTTGGGCTGCTCAATAAGATTGCCGCAATCAATGTAATGACATCGTTTGGCAGACGTAGAAAGCATTGAGTACGCAAGTCCTTAAAGGGTGAAATTGCTACCCTGGAAGTTAATAACTTCGGCAGTCCGCCATTTGGAAAGTAGGTACATATTGGTTGGGTACGCGAATTTGCTAAATTCGTTAGGGTAAAACCTATGAGAGTCCAAATCTCTCACTTTCCGCTAGAAACATTGTTCTTTGTAATCTCGAAGACTGATAATCGCGGGTCGAAAGATCTGAGAACTTCCATCCTGCATAGAGCAGTATATTTAGGTTAAATCCTAGACTAATATGAATTCGCAATTTAAAATTAACGATAGGGAAGTGTGCAACCTAATCGTAATTCATATTAAGAATTAGAGGTAAACTTTCGTAAGAAAGAGCCAATCTTTTTACGCAGCAAGGCGAAATAGGTTAGTGAGTTGCTTGCTCAATACTAATGGGTACGCCGCATAGAGAAATGATTGTCGAAATTACAGAAGGTGGGGTATAGTTTCGAGATTAAATAATCGGAAGGTCTGAGACTTGGTGATCTCAACTGTTTTGAAAACAGTAGCCGTAACTGGCTGGGTAGTTCAACTCTACCACCTTCCTATAATAAGTCCCAAGTGTTACGGCAGCACATCGATCTCCAGAATCGAGGGTCAGAGTTCAAATCTCTGGGGGCTTGCTAAATAGTTTTATGGTCGCGTAGCCAAGTGGTTAGGCAGCGGTCTGCAAAACCGCGTACATGAGTCCGAATCTCATCGCGATCTTAATAATTCGGGCCATATGTCGATCGATTGAGACAACGCTCTTTTAAAGCGTACCTGGAAGGTTTAACTCCTTCATGGCTCATAAAATAATCGGGCGTATTAAGGAATAGGAACCTTAGCTGTCTCTTAAGCAGCACATGCAGATTCGAGTTCTGCTACGCTCAAATAAATTGTAGAGTCGTTTAAAGGTAGTGACGCTGGGCTTTGGACCCGGAAATAAGCGTTCGATTCGCTTCTCTACAGTTAAAATTAATTAAATATTTAAGGTAAAATATGTTTAAAAAACGAAAACGAAGTAGTAAAATTTGGTTTGTAAAAACAGAAATATTAAGAAAGTTAATTAAAGGCAGTTCTTCTTTGCACTCTGTTTTAAAAAAAATTGGGGTTGCATCACCTACTGGAAATTATATTAGATTAAAACAAAGACTAAAAGAAGAAGGGATTGATTATAGTCATATAACATTAGGTATTAATAGCACTAAAGGTAAAAAAATTATTTCCAATAGAAAGAAAAAGAAATTAAAATATTTATTGGTAAAAAATTCAAATTGTTCTAGAGGATATTTAAAGAGAAGGTTGTTAAAAGAAAAAGTGTTGGAAGAAAAATGTGTAATTTGTGGTTTATTGCCGTATTGGAATAATAAAAAATTAATGTTAATTTTAGACCATGAAAATGGAATTTATAATGACCATAGATTAAAAAATTTAAGATTATTATGTCCAAATTGCAATAGCCAAACAAAAACATTTGCTGGACGTAATGTAAAAAAGAAAAAGAAAATATGTCTATGTATCCAATGTAAACAACCACATGCAAAATATACGAAATATGGTCTTTGTTTTAAATGTTATTTAAAGTTAGACGATAAAAATAATGGATTTCTTGGTAAACATCACACTATAGAAACAAGAAAACAACTTTCAAAAACACATAAAGGTAAGAATAATTCTCAATATAACACAAAATGGATAACTAATGGTAAAGAAGTTAAAAAAGTTAAAAAAGAAGATTTGGATAAATATTTAGAAAATGGATGGAGTTTAGGAATAAAATTACAGCGTCGGATAATTGGCAATCCGCAAGTTTCTGAAACTTGAAATTATAGGTTCGAGACCTATCGCTGTAGCTAGAATTACCAGAGGCTAGCTTAAAGGAAAAGTGCGGGTTTTGGGAACCTGAGATGAGATATCATAATTCTCGCTTCTGACCATTATATGAAAGGAGTAATAAGTTGCAAAGAACACTTGTTTTAAATAGTGACTATACGTTCCTGGGAGTTGCATCCTGGCAGCAATCTATATCCGCCGTCTTTTCGGGAAAAGCGATCGTAGAATCTGAATACGATAATGAAGTGCATTCAGTTTCATTAACGATGAAAGTGCCGGCAGTTATCAGACTTAGAAAATATGTTAAAATTCTCTATGATAGAATTACATTTGTAAGCTTTACAAAACATAATTTATTTATTCGCGACAATTTTCAGTGCCAATATTGTGGTATTAAACCCGAACATCGAAAATTGAGTCTTGATCATATAATTCCAGAATCAAGAAATGGTTTAACTAATTGGGAAAATTGTGTCGCTGCATGTCATCCTTGTAATTTAATCAAGGATAATAGAACACCGCAAGAAGCGAAGATGAAGTTGCTAAAAATTCCAACTAAGCCAAAGGGGTTTAAACAGATACTAAAAATTAAGCTCGGAGAAATTCACGAATTATGGTGGCGGTATCTAGGGATTGAAGAAGAATAATATTGGTGGTCGTGTTGTAAATGGTGAGCATACTATTCTGTGAAAATGGAAGTACGAGATCGTGCCTCGTCGATCACCCAAAAATTATGAGTTCGAAGTGTTAGTGGCAGCACGCAGCGCTGTAGACGCTCAGGTGAAAGTTCAAGTCTTTCCGAACTCACCACTGTTCTTTATCAATCGGGTTCATAGTGTCAATGCGAGCACGGAACGCCTGCAACGTTTTAGTCCGAGTCGGAATCTCGGTGAATCCAATAAGAATTTAGACAATAGTGTAAATCTGTAAGAGTAGGTGCCGAGTAACCCGGGAATTGGCTCAAGGCATTAGGGTAATAGATACAGCACATACGGGTAGTCCGTAAAGTTACGTGCAAATCGTATTGTCTAACCAAATTCGCGAGTATCATATAATGGTAATATACGACATTGCCAATGTTGAAATGCTGGGTCCAATTCCCGCTACTCGCTTTAATATGGAGATAAAATGAAATATAAACATTATCCTTTAGTATTAGCAAAAAGTGAATGTAACAAAGGACAGAAGCACAAATATAAAGTAACAACTATTAATTGGACTTTCGCGAAACAAGATGGAAAGAAAAAGCGTAAACCCGATTATAGTCTTGTTCATAAAAATGAGTATGTATGGACTTTAAGAAATTTAATTAAATTTATAAGAGCAACTGAAGATGTTGCTGAAGATATTGTAGAAATTATACCAATGTGATAAATTTGCCCACGTAGCTCTCAATTGGCTAGAGCAGGAATTTTGTAAATTTCAGGTTGCGGGTTCGAATCCATGCCGTGGGCGTTAATTATAAGGTTTAAAAATATGAAAATAAAATTTAAAATTATAAAAAGAATTAAAAATGGTAATACGTATCGTGTATTAGTTCAAAATCATCCTAATGCGAATAAACATGGTTATGTTTTAGAACATCGCGTTAAGATGGAAAATCATTTAGGTAGATTATTAACAAAAAATGAATTGGTACACCATATAAACCACAACCCATTAGATAATAGAATTAAAAATTTAAAGGTTGTTTCTTATAAAGAACACCGAAGCTACCATGGTAAAAAAGCAACGATCGTCGATTTAATATGTGGTTACTGTCATAATCCATTCAAGCGCGCCTATAGGCAAATTGTTTCAAAAATTAAAAAAGGACAAAAAATATTTTTTTGTAGCAAAAAGTGCGCTGATAACCACCATAAGATACCAATACAGTATCTAACTATATTTTGTGATTATTGTAATGGAAAATTTAAAATTACAAAAAATGAATTTAATCACAGGAAAAACACAAATAAATACGGAATGTTTTGTAGTATGAAATGTGGTTCAAGAAAAACGCAAGAGCACAATCAACAAAATAAACTTACTCCTAACAAGGTTAGAGAGATTAGAAAATTATTTTTATCAAATAAATGTTTTGAAACGATTGCTAAAAAATTTAAAATATCTGTTAGTGAGATAAGGCGTGTAATTAATAAAAAACGTTGGGGATATGTTAAATAAATTACCGCGGGAATGATATAAAGTTATTATGCGAATCTTCCAAATTCGATATTCGAGTTAAATTCTCGATTCCCGCACCAATTGACATGATAGCTCAAATGGTTAAGAGCGTCGCGCTGAAGACGCGAAGATCTAAACTCGACATTTAGTCGTGTCACTTTTATAGCTAGGTAGAATAACCGATAATTCGCCGTCCTGTTAAGACGAAAGATGCCCGTTTGAGTCGAGCCCTAGCTGCCAAAATTTATGGGCGATTGGTATAATGGTATTATGATAGGTTTACATCCTATAGACGTGGGTCCGATTCCTACATTGCCTACCAAAATAAAGGAATTATGATGAATAAATGTATTGATTGTAATAAGGTTATTAGTAAAAGATCAATAAGATGCAAACATTGTAATTTAATATTTCAATACAAAACTACTAATAGAGCACAAAAAATAAGCAAGAAATTAACAGGGAGAACTTATAAGAAACGTTTTAGTCATGGTAATGTTATAATAATTTGTAAAGTTTGTAAAAGTAAAAAAGAAGTTCCATATTTTCACAGAAAGCATAAATTTTGTGGTGTATGTTGTTCAAATGTGAGTAGAGGTAGGAATTCTGCTTTAAAACAGAAAGAAAGTAGAAGGAGCAAAAATGAGATATCGTTTTACAATTTATGTAAAAATAAATTTAAAAATGTATTAAATAATGAACCAATATTTAATGGTTGGGATGCAGATGTAATTTTATGTGATTTTAAAATTGCTATATTATGGAATGGAAATTGGCATCATATAAAAATTACAACGAATCATTCTGTAAAGCAAGTCCAGAGTAGGGATAAAATAAAAGCTAAAGAAATTAAGAAGTGTGGATATATACCTTATATAATTGATGACTATGGAAGAGAAGACAAGGTTTTTGTAAAATCTGAATTTAAAAAATTATTAAATTTTTTAAAAATTTGGTCGCTTAGCTCAGATGAAGAGCAATCCCCTTATAAGAGATAGGTCAGTGGTTCGTAAGCCACTAGCGACTATATTTCTCCGAATGGCTGAATGTTGAGAGCGCAGAACCGATAATTCTGAATATGTTGGTTAAATTCCAACTTCGGAGACCAATAGTTTATGCCTCTATCGTCCAATTGGATAGGACACGATTCTACGAAAATCGAGATTGAATGTTCAAATCATTCTAGAGGCAATAAAACAGGAGAATAAAAATGATTAAATATGAAGGGTATTACGCTATATTAAAATGTAATTTTTGTCGGCGCAGAGATTCCGTATTACTTTTTTTAGAACAAAGTTTTAAAAAATGGAAGTGCCTCAGATGCGGCAAAATAAATAAAGAAAATTAAATTTATGTGCCTATATTGTAAATGAACAGCATAACTTCGTCCTAAGAAGTAGGAATTAGTTTGAATCTAATTAGGCACACTTTCCGCTCGTGGTGTAAGGAATAACATTTTTCGCTTCGAACGAAAAGATTACGGGTTTGATTCCCGTTGAGCGGTCCACGCGCCTGTAGATAATGATAGTCAGATTATTTTCTAAATAATTGTGTGCAAGTTCGATTCTTGCCGGGCGCAATAATTTTATGCGAGCGTGATGTAATGCAAACATTTCTATCTCAAAAATAGAATTTTAGTGGTCCGAGTCCACTCGCTCGTAAATATGTCACCGTAGCCCAACTGGCAGAGGCCTTTACCTTAAGAGTAAAGAAGTAAGAGTCCAAATCTCTTCGGTGATACCATGGCGACGTAGCCTAATTGGTAAAGGCACTTGCCTTAGAAGCAAGTTACTCAGAGTTCGAATCTCTGCGTCGCTAATAAACCCTGCGAAGCTAATTGTATAGGCGACTGGCTCATACCCAGTAATTAGTAGGTTAGATTCCTACCGCAGGGAATTTTTATTGGATAATTTTTAGCTTGACTTCTAAATATATTATGATATAATGAGTATATTAAATGGGAGAATAAAAATGACAGAAAGAACGGGACATTGGGTTAGAATGAAAGTATGTTTTTTAGGTTCATATATTAAAAATCTAAACGAATTTCTTTTTGATGTTAAATATGATATTGTAGAAAAATGTTCTTGTGGCGTAGCAGATATTTTTGTCCATTATATAGTTTAGAGAGGTAATATAAATGGAAACAATCGAATTCTTCAAAGCAGCAAAAAAACATTTTGGCGATCAAGTATGGTGTGGTAAAATAAATATTAAAGACAATAGTGAGACTCAATCTTACTTTGGCTTTAGCAAAGAATCAATAGAAAACTATCCCGAACAAGCATGGCTATTAGAAGACAAATGCCCGAACTGTGGCGTTGAACTTTTAGGCATTGTAGGTTTCTTCACTTGGGATATAACTCATGGTTATGGGCACTGCGATAATTGTAAAAAAGTAAGTTTCAAATATTATCACTACATAGAAGACAAGAAACCAGCATTGCAGGCTTTTGCTGTAACGGGGTTTTAGATGAGTATATTTACTTTCGCACAAGATGTAAATACTTTAAAACATGTTTATGAGAGTCAACTTGTTTATTTAATTAAGCAACATAATATACCAGTTAGTGCGGCGTTCGACACCATGCTTAAGTTAGGGTTCAATCGGGGTTTAACTAAACAATTAGAAGCCGAATATTGGAAAGAAAATGAAAAAGAACATTAAAGGCGAATGGATAGTTTATGCAGTTTGGGAAATTCCAAATCAAGCAAGTACTCTCTATAATTTAAGAGCAGTTTCAACTTCTAATAAAAGAGCATTGCTATATAAAGAAATGCTTGAACGGGATTTACTAAGTATCCTTAATGGCAAAGCGTATATCTTTATAGAAGAAATACTATTAAATCATCTCTATGCTTACTCAATGATAGATACTGTTATGCAAAGTAAGCGGTGACGGTTACCCATCTCATATTAAAATGACCAAGAATATGACACAAACCAAGTTATTTCAACTATTTAACCAACATTCTATCTACCTAGTTGGGGGTTCTGTGCGTGAATTGCTACTTTCAAGCTTAGATCGTAGCGCCAAGCCGTTCCCAGACACTATTTTGAGCATAAATTCGAGCTTAACCGCTAACGATCTCGATTTTGCTGTATCTTGCGAGCCTCTAGAGACAAAACGTATACTTGAAGAAGCTGGTTATAAGACATACGGAGTTGGTGCAGCATTCGGAACCGTGTGTGTCGTAGTTGATAATATTAAATGCGAAATTACTACTTTTAGAAAAGATATTTCATATTCCCGTGATAATCGCCATCCAGTAGTATGTTGGGGTAAGACAATTGAAGAAGATTTAGCAAGGCGTGACTTTAGAATAAATTGTATTGCTATGGATTCGAAAGGTAATTTAGTTGATCCATTTAAGGGTGTAGATGATTTAAAAAATAAAATTATAGATACGCCGATAGAACCAATGGATAGCTTATCAGACGATTCATTGCGGATTTTAAGGGCCATACGTTTTAAAAACAAGTTTGGCTTCCAATATAGCGACAGAGTAAAAATAGCATTGAAAAAATGTGCACCACGTTTACTTTCGCTTTCAAGAGAACGCATTTTAGAAGAGTTAGATAAAATCTTAATGCTTGACGATGTTAAAACTGCGCTTGAAGATCTTTTTGAGTATCGGTTAATTAATCACTTTATACCCGAATTAGTACCATTAAAATCAATTGAACAAAATAGTAATTTTCATCATAAGAACGCATTAGCTCATACTATTGATGTTGTACAAAATACGCCCAAAGATTTAGTATTGCGCGTTAGTGGACTTTTTCACGACATTGCGAAGGCGGCTACATTTTCAGATGACAACGGTGAAGTGCATTTTTTAAATCATGATGAAATAGGTTCGCGGATGACATATTCTATTATGTATCGAATGGGATTTTCTTCCCAGATGATAAAAGATGTTACCTATATGGTAAAAAACCACATGCGTGCCAATCTTTACGAAAGTTCTTGGTCAGAAACTGCTATTCGTAGATTCATTAAAGACACTGGTGAGTATTGTGGCAAACTTATTTTGCTCTCAAAAGCCGACATAACGTCGCACAATCCCAAAACTAAAAATTTCCATCTCAACGCATTAGAGGAGTTATCGAAACGCATCGAAGAACAAAGAAACTTTAAAGAATCACCTAAATGTCCAATAAGTGGCCTAACCATAATGCAGCACTTTAATTTACCTGCCTGCAGAACAGTCGGCGAAATTAAAGACTTAATTCTAGAAGCCATAATTAATGGCGTCTTAAAGATTAATGATAGTGAAGAAATAATGTTAGAATATGCTAAAAATAAATTTAACGAATGCAATAAGCAAGGTTAACAAATGAAAACAATAACTTGGAATAAGATTCTAAAACAATGCAATCGTTTTATTAACTTACATGGAAAGTGTTTTAACTGCGGACAAACAACAGATAACTATGATGCTCTAGCAGGATGGTGGTGTGAAGATTGTATTAAAATATGGCAAGAAAATGAATATATTAAAGCTATTTCATAATTTAGAATTTTCAATTAGAAAATTTGTTTGTTTTATAAAGGGTCATAAAACAGAACGGATAGAGATGTCAAATCCTAGTTGTGAACTTTATCAATGTAAACGATGTGGCGAGTGTTTTGATTGTAATTAATGGAGAATAAATATGCAAACATTAATGAAAGTTTCTAAAGTTTCAACTGATGGTACCATCCTATCGGAATTAACCCTACAGGGATCAGAAGAAACTATTGTAATTACAGGTAAAACAGCATTAAAAATGATTTCGGGTGTTTCTATAAGTGAACTTTACAATAGTAGATTTATTGTATCCATTAATAAAACAGATAAAAAACATTTATAACATGCAATTCTTAGTTCTAAACCGAGATTCAGTAAAACACTTTAAAACAGATAAAGTCCATATCTTGATTCAGATATATTGCTCAAATGATTACGTAGAGCCAATAGAATTTCTTAGTTCAAGAAGAGATGTTCTCAAATTACAGTTTGATGATTGGAATGCGGAGCAAAAAATTAAGATTGAATCTCGTTATGAAAATTCACAGAAAATGAAGGATATGATTTACTTTGACAATAACCTTGCTAAAAGTATTGTTGAATTTGTTAAAAAACATATTGATGATATAGAAATGATTATATGTCAATGTGATGCGGGAATCAGTAGAAGTGCCGCAGTTGCGGCTGCACTTAGTAAATGCATCCATGGGAATGATGAATATTATTTTAAACATTATTTACCCAATTCATTAGTATATAAGACTATATTAGAAGAATGGTATAAAAATGATTGAACGTGAGATGGCCGAACAAAATAGAATTTTAGAGATTGTAGCTGGATCTCATTTATATGGCACAGCAACAGAAAATAGCGACAAAGATTTTGTTGGTATTTTTCTGCCGAATGAACCCTATATTTTAGGTTTTAAAAGAATTGAAGAAGTGGATTTCTCAATTATAGATAAAGACGAGAATGGTAAAAATACAGAACATGCACTAGATCGTAAACTTTATGAATTTCGCAAATTCATTTCTTTAGTTAAAGATATGAACCCGAATTTAACGGAAGTGCTTTTTACAAATCGAGAAAACATAGTTTTTATTAATGATATTGGTAAAGAATTATTGTCATTACGGCAGCACTTTGTACATAAAGGATTAAAACAAAAATTCTTGGGTTACGCTTTCAGCCAACGCCATAAGGCCATTATAAAGAAAGACAATTATTTTAATTTGTTAGAAGCATTAACATATTTAAAACGCTATGATATAGGTAAGAGTTTAATAGAAATAGCTCTTGAGACTAGCTGTCCATGTTTTATAAAGAAACGATACGATCAAAAACAGAACATTAATTTTATAGAGATTAGTGATTTAAATTTAATGCCTTCAGTATCTGTGAAACGTGCAAATATTATATTACAAGAACGCATTGATAAGGTTGGAAACCGAAAAGAGTTACTGACAAAACATGGGGTGGATACTAAGTATCTTTCTCATCTCCTTAGACTTATGCTTGAAGGTAAAGAATTATTAGAAACTGGTGAATTGAAATTCCCACTAAAATATGCACAAACACTAAAAGATGTGCGTAATGGTTTATGGAAAATTGAAGATGTATTTAATTACAGTTATGAATTAGAAAAAGAAATTGAGTCTTTAGCTGAAAGTTCAAGAATATCTAGTAAACCCAATAATGCTTTAATTGAAGCCTTTACGATTAAAACATTGAAAAGAATGATAAATTAACCTTGCTCCGGCTATATTTCAGAATGAGCCCTAAATATAGTAACTATAGTTGTTAAAACAAGTAGTAAACGGAGTTTTAAATATGCTAAAAGTTAAATGCTACAAATGCAAAAAAGAATTAAAACAACCTGGTGCTATAGTATTGAAATTTAACAAGTTTTCATATATACTTATTAGTATACCAGATAAAGACGGTATAGTTGAAGTATCATCTAATGGCATAGATCTTAAAGCCTATAGAGCATTAAAGTTGCATTTATGTTGTAAGTGTTGGAAAATAATAACATCTACTAAATAGTTCTTTCTAAATTTGGGGGCGATTTCGGTTCGACTTAAACAAATATTCTTGAATCGCGCATCGTGGACGCAAGATCAGCCACGTTAATCATTCTTGCACAAACTAAACGCAAGTGAAAACGACCGTTTAATCGCTGAAGCGAATGCTATTGTAGCGCATGTATTCGTTGATGCACCAGTCTTCGCCCACATATAAGCGAAGCATCGCCTAATCTGCATAAAGGTTAGCCTACGATCGCTAGATTATGCTTAATTTTAGTATTTAATTTCTGTACTAAAACGATAAAACTAGAAATTTGCTATTAAACAATCATTCTTGTTTGAGTGTTTAATTTAAGACAAATAACAAGATACATGCGTAGTATATTCAATTTTATTATTTAAGGACCTGGGAGCATTCCCCAGCGCCTCCACCAAATATTATATAAGGAGTAAAGATGAGCCGAAGTAGAAGAAAAAACCCAATATGCGCTATTACATGTGCAAAAAGCGAAAAACAAGATAAGCAAATTATTAACCGAATTATCCGCCACAAAGTCAAGGCAAAATTCAAGACGAATGATTTAGAAGAACTTTCAGAATTTCTAGAACCAAAAAAAGACGAAATCATGAATAAATGGTCGATGGCTAAAGATGGCAAACAATATATAGAGAAGAACAGTGACTATTATAAGAAGGTGTTGAGAAAATGAGTACTTATATAACAGCAGATAATCACTTCCAACATTTTAATATTCTAAAATATTGTAATCGTCCCTTTATAAACATTACTGAACACGATGAAACACAGATTACTAATTGGAATTCACGAATTACACCAAAGGATGAAATTTACATCGTTGGCGATTTAGGTTTTGGTGATTTAAACAATATATTAAGAAGGTTAAATGGTATTAAAATCTTAATCCTCAGTAGCCATGACAAAAGCTCCTTGCAGTATAAAAACTACTTTGCAAAGATATCCCCATTAATGGAAATTAATGTCGAAGGACAACCTATTATACTTTGCCATTATGCAATGCGTGTATGGTCGAAATCACATTATAATAGTTGGCACCTATATGGTCATAGCCATGGAAAATTAGAAAGCCAAGGTAAGAGTTTTGATGTGGGGGTTGATAGCCATAACTTCTTTCCATGGTCATTTGAAGAAATAAAAATTAAAATGAGCACGTTGCCTGATAATTTTAATCTAATAAGAAAATGAACGATATTGGTATAAAAACTAACGCCAATATTATAGAACCATTCACAAATAATTCAATACCAATCTGTGCAAGATGCGGTGTTCGATTAAATGACAAAAATCAATCAAATTGGTCTGATATTGTAGAAGAAAACAAAACACAATATATTTGTAAAAGTTGTAGGACAATAAAGGAAATATTTATCGATAATGAATAAACAGCGAACCTTTGTGTTAGGGGATGTACATGGGGGCTTCAAAAGTTTAAGGCAGTGCTTTGAGCGATCTAATTTTTCATATGGAAAAGACCGGCTGATTTGCCTTGGCGACATAGTTGATGGTTGGCCCGAAACTAAACAATGCATAGATGAATTATTAAAAATAAAAAATCTTACTTTACTATCTGGCAATCACGATTGTTTAAGTATGGACACTGAGGTTTTGACCAAAAGAGGATGGTTAAAGTATAACGAAATACTCAAAGATGACAAAATATTGAGTTTAGATATTAAAACTAATATAGGAATTTGGACAGATATTAATAAAATTATTATTAAAGATTTTTATGGATTGCTAAACAATGTAATTACAGAAAACATTGATTTATTATGTACTGACAATCACAGAATACTACACAAAGGAAGGTTAGATGCCAAAAAAAATATATTTTCTAGTTTTCAATATAAAAAATTTTATGAATTAAAAAGAAGAACCAGAATACCAACAAACCCGTCCTATTCTAATATTGTTGATATAGATATAACTGACGATCAGTTGAGATTAGTAGCATGGTTATTGACAGATGGTTGGGTAACAATAACAAATAGACATAAACATATCCATTATCATAGTATTGGACAGAGTAAAATAAAAACTACAAAACATATAAAACAACTTTTAAAACGTTTAGGTTATAAATACACGTTTTCTACTACTAATAAAAAAGTAGATTTTATCTGTGGTAAAAAGGTGAAACACCAACTCCCCTCAAATAATTTTAGAATCTTGCAACCATATAATTCTAAAATTATGGAATTTTTCCCACAAAAATACCCATTCCCTAGTAGTTTATTCCAAATATCAAAAAGACAATTTGATTTTTTTTTAAAGGAATTAATATTGGCTAATGGTAGTTTTTACTCACACACTAAAAATGCATGGATATTATATGGGGAAAAAGAATTTTTAAATAATGTACAAATATTGTGTTTAATGAACGGTTATCGAGCATCATTAGTGAAAGATAACCGTGGAGATCCTAGATTAAATATTAGTATTGCGCATTTTAGTGATTATGACCCTTATATTAAAAATAAAAAAATTAAATACAAGGGCAAGGTGTGGTGCCTTTCTGTTCCATATACTAATTTTATGGTGCGTAGAAATGGTAAGCATTTCTTTACAGGTAACTGTTGGTTTCTCGATTACTGCCTAACTAGTAATAAAGAGTATCTATGGCTGACACAAGGCGGTTACAATACTTTAAAATCATATGAAGGTAGTGTTCCTAAATCGCACATAGAATTTCTATTAAAAGCTAAACTTTATCATGTTGAAAATAATATCCTTTTCGTACATGGCGGTATTATACCAGGTTCGAAAGTAGAAAATAACACAAAGGATACTATTTTATGGGATCGAGAATTAATTTGTAATGCTTATAAAAAATGTCAAAATCGTCCCAACTATAGAATGCAAAACATCTACGATGAGATCTTTGTTGGACATACCACAACCGGACATTTTAACAAAGAGTTTAAACCAATTAGGGCTGGAGAAGTTACCTGCGTTGATACGGGAGGCGGTTGGGAGGGTAAGCTTACAATAATGGATATAGAGACGCGAGAGTATTGGCAATCAGATTTTGTTAAAACTTTGTATCCTGACAGTAGTGCTAGAAAAGATTACACTAATTTAGAATTCTATTCAAAATTATTTCATCAACACCCATAAACACCTACAATTTAATCCTTATAATAATACATTAAATACCTAAAATAATCCTTCCAGGCTTTTATTAACTTCCCGAATTCAATAGAAAAATCTTTTAACAAATATAATATTGAGACGAAAATGTTCTTAAACATGCTCTTCTTGGATTAAATCTCTTGATTTAGAGTATTCTAATACACAGCGAGCTATTGCATCTGCACAAGAAGTTATGTTATGCTCTTTATTAACTATGGCTAAAGGGCATCTTTGCGAAGTTAATTGTTTTATAATCCCTTCTTTTGTGTTACCTTCCCAAATTGAACGCCGCATAGCATAGGTAATAATTTTAGCAATTGAGCTTAACCAACTCTCGCCACAATGGCACTTTTCGGCTAAAACTAAATCGGGCTTAATTTTTAATTTATGAAAAACATGCTCGTCTTCAGTAAAGATACAATCAATGCGCCCACAGGGAACTTGTCTAGATATAGTTATCGAATTATAGTCTTTCATATTTACCTCAGATACTGCAATGCAAATCAATGTAAAAGTTATCTTGTTTATCTTTCTGTGTCCTTTTTGGCGTTAATTCAATCTTTAATACCCCAAGATCTGTCGGTGTCATAGCTCCCGCTGCGATATAAGACGGTGCATTATCGACATAGCCTTTTAAAAAAGAACCTGTACGACCCAATAGTATTTTTCTTTGACTGAGTTTTAAACCTCCACCACCCTCAGTTAGATGCAGACTAGTTTTAAATGCGACTGATTTTTTGTGATCATGGCCCATTAAATTAATTTGAGCATTACTGATTGCAGACATATGTTCAACTGTGTTTAAACTACCACCCGCTAATCTTGACGCTCCTTTACCATGATGTATCCAGATATCAATACTTGATGATTTTTTGCCATATTTAAAAATTAGTCGAATAAATGAACTTACGCCCAAATATTTCGTCTTTAGAGATTCGCACATCATCTGCGTTGTTGTCATACCCGATTGAAGTTTACCATAATGATTACCTTCAACAAAACCAACAATTTTTCCCTTCATAAATTCTAATTCACTGGTTAGAGCTTTGGTTTGAGAAATCATTATATCGTCAATGTTCTGATAACTTGATTCGTGCAGGCATGCGATTGCTAAAGCTTTTCTTTCACTAAAAGAAAAGAACTCGGTATAATCTCCAGCACCTAGGAAGTATGCATTTTTTTTAGTTTTTGCCCATGCTAAAAATTCAAGCCACTTATCAACATCACAAAGAGGCGCATAACGATGTATGTCACCGAATGGTATTAAATAAATTGGCTTATTCAGTTCTGTAACTAATATTTCAAATTTATGAATTGTAAAAATGCTATCGCTGATCATATTCATCCTTTCTTAACAAAAATCCGGCAACATTAGTTTGCCGGATTAAAAATTGCTATTGCCTTTATATATTTCCATCTTTATATTCATTTATATTATTATAGCACAAAAATATGGAATGTCAACTATTATTTAATCGAAAACAACACTTAAATATAAACGATTAATCAGATAGTGTCTACCCCGCCTTTATCTTCCCCCAACTCTCAAACCCATATTCAGCTAAATGATTTACCTGTTCGTCTAGCACTACTTCACCAGTTTCTGTATCTATCCACGCCTTTTTGACTAAATCATATGTACAGAAAATACCCATTCTCCCCCACCCTGTTAGATGTTATGCTGATTCTATCTTTTTAATAAATAATAATTATATGTGCTTGTATCTGACGCTGTGCAAACTACTGTGAACCTTGTCGCTGCTGTTATCGTTGCGACATGAGGTTGCACTCCTACTGTTCCCCCAACGGTATTTAATGAAATAACAATAGCGTCTGTAATGGCTACTCTTGTATCAGAAATAGTTACAGGTGTTGTGCCATTGGCTACGAATGTTCCATATAAAGGTGTTGCTGGCTTATCCGCAAAGGCAAAGGCTGATTCGCCTTCTACGCACATTGCACCGTCAAAGTAGGCGGAGGTGTCACCTGTGTTGACTCTACATACATTAGTAAATTCTGTTGCAGATGCATCTATTGTATGTGTTACCGATAACCATTCCCAAGTCGAACCTCCAGTATGATATGACGAGTAGGTTATACCAACCCCATCAGAAACCGAAATTACTGCCCTACTTGCAACGGAGGCCCAAACCCAACATCCCAAAGTAACTTTTCTACCTTTCCAATAGTTAATTCCTTTAACAGGAGATGTAAGATTGGTATATTCCAACTTAGTATTTGCACCACCTCTTGTAATTTTAGCAGAATAAGTACCTACTTTAATCGTACTTGCTTCCCTCGCTACACTTGCCCCTGCACCTTGTAAATTCCACCCATCAGGAGCTGCTGCCGCCCCTGCACTCCAATTCTCAAAGTCGCCATTGGAGAGGAGGTTGGTGGGGTTGACGGAGGCGTCGTTTTTTACTTTCGTATCAGCATAAGTTTTAATAGCTTTCTGGGTAGCAACTTTAGCGTCAGAATTTGATGTTAATAATGTATCAACATCAAGAATAATTCCTGTATCAAAAGTAATAGTATCCGTAGTTGCATTAGTTGTAATAGTAATGCCAGCACCCGTAGCGAAGGTCATTGTATCTGTAGTGGTATCAGCGACTACGTCTGATTGACTAGAAACTGAGAAAGTTTTAAATGTTGGTTGTGCTGGATTTGATGCAAATGTAATAGTATCCGTGGCGGCATCTGTAGTAATAGTAATGCCGGCACCTGTAGCGAAGGTAAGAGTGTCACCAGGACTATCCGAAGATACATTTGTTTGTCCCGATACGGCAACAATACCAAATGAATTAGCAACCGAGGCTGCAGCTTCTAACGTAGAAAATGTAATTGTATCTGTATTATTATCTGTGGTAATAATTATACCTGAGCCTGTTGCAAGAGTAAATGCAGCCTCTCTATTATTCGCAACTACATTGTCTTGTCCCGAAACTAAAACTGTTTTAAAGGCATCTGTTATTGGTGATGCGAAAATAATCGTATCCGTAGCGGCATCTGTAGTAATAGTAATGCCAGCACCGGTAGCGAAAGTAACTGTATCAGTACCAGAATCGGCTATAACGCTTGGTTGATCAGAAACATTAATATTCTTAAAAGCATCCGCTGCATGAGCAACAAAAGTAATGGTGTCCGTGGCGGCATCTGTAGTAATAGTAATGCCAGCACCCGTAGCGAGGGTTAGCGTATCAGTAATGTTTTCCGCAACTACATCGGACTGTCCAGAAACGGAGATTGTTTTAAATAATTCCTGATTGGGATTTGCGTTAAATGTTATTGTATCTGTAGCGGGGTCTGTAGTTATAACTATTCCAGCACCTGTAACCAATGTTAATGTATCTGTAACACTTTCTGCAACTATATTGGGTTGCCCTGAAACTGCAATAGTATTAAATAGTTCTTGGTTAGGGTTTGCGTTAAAAGTAATTGTATCTGTGGTAGCATTGGTTATAATTGTTATACCCGATCCAGTAGCTAAATTCAATGTATCTGTAATGCTGTTTGCTACAATGTTAGATTGTCCGCTAACTGAAAAAGTATCAAATACATTCTGAGCTGGATTAGAACTAAACGTTATGGTATCTGTTGCAGCATTTGTGGTAATAGTTATTCCTGAACCCGTGGCTAATGTAAAAGTATCTGAACCGCTATCAGCCACTATATTCTGTTGACCTGAAACTGCAATATTTTTAAACGTATCTGTCGCTTGAGCTGTGAAGATAATTGTATCTGTATCAGCGTCAGTTGTAATTGTGATGCCGGCGCCCGTAGTAAGTGTTATAGTGTCAATAGGATTATCTGCCACTATATCTGATTGCCCCGATACTGTAAAGGTTCTAAAACTATCAGTGCCATCTGCATTAAAGGTTATTGTATCTGTGTTTGGATCTGTAGTAATTATAATTCCAGCACCCGTAACTAGAGTCAAAGTATCAGCTATACTTTCCGCAATAATATCACTTTGTCCGCTAACTGCAATTGTTTTAAACAATTCCTGCATTGGATTCGCATTAAAAGTCACTGTATCTGTTACTGGATCTGTTGTGATTGTGATGCCGGCGCCAGTAACCAGAGTTAGAGTATCAGCACCCAAATCAGCAATGACGTTTTGTTGTCCAGAAACTGAGATTACCTTAAAAGCATCTACAGCTTGAGAATTAAAAGTTATCGTATCTGTAGATGGGTCTGTGGTGATCGTTATTCCTGCACCCGTTGCTAACGTTAAAGTATCCGAACCGCTATCCGCTACTACATTTTCTTGTCCACTAATTGAGAGCGTCTTAAATGAATCAGCAGCATGCGATACAAATGTAATTGTGTCTGTGATAGGATTAGTTGTAATTGTAATTCCCGAACCAGTAGCAAGAGTTAAAGTATCGGTAATACTCTCTGCAACTACATCGGACTGTCCAGAAACGGAGATTGTTTTAAATAATTCCTGCATTGGATTACCAACGAAAGTAATAGTATCCGTGGCGGCATCCGTAGTAATAGTAATGCCGGCTCCTGTAGCGAAGGTAACTGTATCAGTACCAGAATCGGCTATAACGCTCGGTTGTCCAGAAACATTAATATTTTTAAAAGCATCCGCTGCATGTGCAACGAAGGTTATGGTATCCGTGGCGGCATCCGTAGTAATAGTGATGCCGGCTCCTGTAGCGAAGGTAACTGTATCAGTACCAGAATCGGCTATAACGCTCGATTGTCCAGAAACATTAATATTTTTAAAAGCATCTGCTGCATGGGAAACAAATGTAATCGTGTCAGTGACAGGATCAGTAGTAATAGTAATGCCTGCACCTGTAGCGAGGGTTAGAGTGTCAGATTTTGAACCTGCAACAACATCACCTTGACCCGATACCGCAAACGTAGAAAATATATTATATGCCACTGAAAAGTAACTAAATCTAGAATCTAAATGATTTAATAAATACTCATGATTATAGATAAAGAAGTTCTGCTTATTTGTTAAACTACTTGAGGATGTTAAGTAGTAATCTCCCTCATACGCAGTAGTGCCAGCATTTCTTATAGTAACGTATATTGAGCTTTCATATGTACACCAACCCCAATCTTCGGTCTCAACTTGAGAACTCGATAATGACAACAACCCAATAACACTATCAGCAGGTATTAAATAATTAACTTTAGCAGTTGTGATTGGCACTGTAGTTGTTTTAATTCTAGCCCAATATTTTGTTTGATTATTTACAGTGTTTTGGATCCAACCAGCACCCGTGGCTGAAGTTAGACCCCAATTAATGTTACCATCGCTTTCGAAGTTTGATGTGTTATCTTCTAAATTATCAACTACAGCAGATATAGAAACCCATCCCGCACCGCTATGATAGAGTTGAACTTCGTTTGTGTAATTGGACCCACGGGTATTGAATTCAAATTTAACACCCTTAAATGTAGTACTTGAGCCTAAATATACAAACTCACCCAACGCATCTATTAGGCTGAAAGCCGTACCACCTTCGGTACCGCTTTCAGCGGTATGATCTATATACGATGAACCATCGTAGACATAGACTAAACCATTAGCACCGCTGAATGTTGCTGCAGTTTCACTGTTTGCATCGCCTTTATTTGATAATATTTTATCATCGAAGTAGAGTTCATTTTTTATATCGTAGTCATAGTTGGAGGGTGATAATTTCCATATCGAATAACCGGTTTCGTCTTGCAATAACGACCAATCACCATAGGTAGATAGAGTATGCCCTAATGAAATATTCCTTAAATAACGACGCGATAAACCCGTTCCGGAGTATAGCTCTTCAACTTCGTTAAAAGTAAAGTTTGCTTCTTCTATTTTTCCGCTCAACTCTAGGACTTGATCCGAGAGTGTTGAGATCTTCGTGCCTGTGGGTAACGATTCGTTTATTTTGTAAATTGACATCTCTATCTCCTATCTATATCAAACAGATTTCTCTGTTTCTTCTTTTTTTATTAAATCTTGCAATAATGCAATTTGACCCTCTAAATGGTATTGAATAATTATTGTTTTTTGTAATAAATTTTCTTTTATCAATAGTTCTTTTTTAAAATATTCATTTGTCATTTTTCACCTCTGATGATGTTAATGTATATTTATTAATTTGGGATTCTAATATTTTAATTTTGTCTTCTAAAGATTTTATCTTAACTTTATCAATGCTTAAAAAATTATCTTCATTATTATTTATAATTTTAGATTCTTTTCTTGTTTTAATTTTATTTAAATCAAATTGAATTTCTTCTTCTGATTTTTTTACAATTTGATTATTAATTACTTTATAGAGTTTATAATCATTATAGTTGGTAAATTCTTGAAGAGATACAAAAAGTTCGGCCAATCCATGCTCATTATTATCCCAAAAATCTAAAATTTTAGCAGTGTTATTTGGGAATCTTTTCTCTAAATAAGAATCATCTGTAAATAAGAATTCTATTTCTCCACTTTCTTTTCTATATCCTAAAAGCATTTAAACTGGCTCCTTTTTGTTCATTATTATAGTATAATCTACTTTCTCTATTCCATTACTACCAACAATATATGAATTAATATAAGCACTTGCACTTGCATCATAAACATTATAACGCATTGCTGCAAATAACTTAACAGTTGTTATATCAGTATCGCTCAATTTATCAAAATAAACTTCTGGATATATACTTGTAATTAAATCCCACTGAGCATCTGTTAAAGGGTTTTGATTAATACCTGGAACCCAAGCAGTCATAACTCCACTACTTAAATCTTTAGTATATTGTATAGTAAAATAATCTGCTAAAGCAGTTGCTGAATAAGAAGTACCTACACTAGTTACAGCAACATTTATTCTTACGTTTAATAAAAAAGCGTTTATCATTACATTAACATTACCAATTGGTACTGAGGAATAAAATGGTAAATTAATTCCCATATAATATTTATTAGTATCTACTAAACTATTAGGCATAACTGCTTGAGAACTATCAACTACTGATGCCATATCGGGAGTCACCTTTAAAGTATCTCCAGAAGCATCTTTTATTTTTAAACCATATACAGACATTAAAAATTCCACTCCTTTAGAAATATTGCATAATCAACTGAAGTTATTCCTCCAGTATTACCAACGCTATAAACTGCTTTCATTTCTGATAATCCATCTACAATTATATAACAGGTTGCCGCCCATAAACGTACTGAAGTTAAAGTTTCTCCAACTCTATCCCAACCAACTATAGGAAAAATAGAATTTATTACATCCCAAGTACTTGGAGTTGACGCTGTATGTGAACCAGGAGTAAATGTTGTCATAACTCCTGTTGTTGAATCTTTAGTATAATAAGTATTATCATCGTCTAAATAGATACTAGGAATATATCTCATTGTAGATGCGGGATCTCCTGAAGCCCAACCCAAACCTGCACCATAAGCTTCCCAAGTTATACTACCGTGAGGTAATAAGAATACTCCTATATTAGAAACAGGTATCGCATCTGTTCCTGGTAAATCTATATCTAATCCATAAGTGCCATCTCCATTTAATCCATTAGGCATTGTTACGGTTCCACAACTTATAATTGTTCCTATTTCTGGAGTTAAAACATTTATACTTGAACCATCTTTTATTTTTAATCCATATTTAACTACTTCATCAACAGAAAATGACCCAAGATAAGCTTTTACAGAACCACTACCAGAACAATAAAATCTAATTTTAACTTTATATGTTCCTGCGGGTGCTATTACATTCTGTACATAAGATTTAGTATAATTTTGATTTGCAGTTAAGGTTGCTATTGAATGACTTGAAATTAAAGCCCCAGTAGAATCTAACCATTCATATTTAAAATTTATTACTGCACTAGCCACATATGATGTCACTTTCACATACCCATTTATGTTGAAGGTAAGATTTGCACCTGAGGAGACGAAATCTATTATTTTAGATATTTCACAATTTCCTGAACCATAGTAATGTAATTCTCCACACCTATATCCTTTGAATATATCTGTGTCGTTCCAAACAGAAGTAAAATTATAATCGTCAACAACTTGAACCCAACCATTTGTGTCAGTAGTTTGTGTTATATGTTTTATTCCATCTACACCATTACTACCAGAAGCACCATTACCCCCAGCATAAGATCTTGCACCTCCACCTCCAGCACCACCACGTGAAGTGCCATCTGTTCCTACACTATAATTTCCTCCTATACCACCATCACCATAAATACCTTTACCTCCATTACCACCTGTTTGAACTCCTGTTGCCCCACCACCACCTGTACCTTTAGAACCACCACTACCACCACTACCACCTAATGAAGTGATTGTCCCTAAGTTGCCTAATGTATAATAAAATAAATCTATTAAGCCACTAGCTCCTCCTGTACCACCGCCTCCACCCCCACCACCACCTCCTCTTGCTGCACCATTACCACCATTTACACCATTAGTACCACTTTCTCCAGCAGAACTAATAACACCTTGATTATTTAGGGTATATGCGGATAAGAATAAATTTCCTCTTTTTCTCCCTCCTGCTCCACCATTACCACCAGCACCTGGAGTATCTCCAGAATCATATCTACCACCGCTACCTCCCCCTCCCCCACCTGAACCTACTCCTTCAGTAGCAGAAGCTGAACCATCTGTTCCTGCAACTCCATATTGACCAGTAGTTACCCCTCCAGTTCCTGGAACACCACCTGTTCCTAATAAAATTGTTGAATATATAGTACCATTATTTAAGAGAGTTCCAGCAACACGAATACGAAATTCAGCAGAAGTTAATGTTATTCCACTATTAACTGTCAAATTGTTGTAACACATATCTCTAATTAGAGTAGTATTAGAAGATATAGTTACATTACCATCGGTTCCATTGCCAAATATTCCCGCCATTAATTTCCTTTAATAATTATATTTCTTTGTAATAATTGTATAATCAATAGTCTCTACACCATTATTATATATAGAATATCTAAACTGATTTACTGGATATGTATTTGGAGGTTGCCAAGCAGTTTCTGTAGGTATATTAGTGCAATAGCAAGTGGCAGCAAAAATCTTTATATTGCTAACAGAGGTTGCTCCCAATAACTCCCAATAAACTAAAGGAAAAGCTGTTATTGATTGATGCCAAGTAGAAGGATTACTTAAAGTTCTATTTCCAGCAGTATGTGTTGTTAATATTCCAGTACTTAAATCTTTTGTGTAATATGTATAGGAAGTACTTAAAAAACTAGCTTGCCAACCATATCCAAAAGAAGATTCTCCAGTTTGTCTTATTGTTCTCATAGACCACTTTACTGGGGTTGCAAAAACAGCTAAACTTGAAACTGGTATTGTATCTGGAAGATTTATAGTTGTATAATACTTATTAGTATCTACTAGAGCATTTGGCATAGTAACTCTACCAGAACTTATAATAGTGCCTATATCGGAAGTCATTTTACAACTATTACCTAATATATTAGTTACTCTTACTCCATATTCGGCCATATTAACTTAATTTTCCCAGTTCAACTCTAAGATTACTTGAGTCGTCGTAGACTTTAATAACTTCACGCTCTCCATCTAAATATACTTTACCTGCCATGCCAACATTCATAGTTCCCGTAAAATTACCCGATGTTGCGGTAATAGCACCTTTAACATTAAATTGAAATGCAGATCTATCCCATTTCATTCCTGCACCACTATTATAATTACCAATAGTTACATCACCAGCATTAGCACCAGTCATTTCTAGATTAAACATATTTTCTGCATAAGTATCGTATGCTTTTAAATTTGAAGTATCCATAACAACTCGCGAACCAGCGCCACTTGTTTGGATTGTTGTGCCAGTAACGCTTCCCGCAGTTATAGTACCTAGATTCGCAGTTAGTGCAGAAAGTTGCGTGACTGTTATTTTATCTGCGGTTATAGTTCCCGTATAAATATCACCACCATCTATTTTTGTTGTATCTGATGTATGCGACCAACCCGTAGCTACTGCTGCGTTTTGCAATTCCCATTCACCGGCAATTATCTGATCGTCACCTACATTAGTAGCTCTATATAATTTACTATCATCAGTATCTATCCATAAGTCTCCCGCATTGAGTGCTGTGGGTATAGATGATTGTCTGAAGGTTTCAACTCCTCCAGTTGCACCTACATTTATCCAAACCCCACTTTGATAGTTATATAACAAATTATTGTCATCTGTATCTACCCAATAATCGCCATTTTTAACACCAACTGTTGGTTCTGCGGCTTGGTAAAATGTAACAGAAGCGTTGCCACCAGTAATGGTTACGTTACCTTTAATTCTTAAGCCATTTGTTGGATCATATTTTAAATATGCATCTGATGTGCCAATTCCTATACCATATGAATCTGTTAAATAGTCTAAAAATCCATTTAAATTACCTAATCGTAAATGAGTAGTCAATGTATTCCAAGGAATACCTGCATGGGTAAGTACTGATAAATATGGGGCATTGCTCTCAGACGCAGTCATGTAAACAAGGCCATCTCCTGAGGAACCAAAATTAATAACCGCTGTGCCTTTTTTCCATGTTGGATTGTTATTTGGCGAATAGGTATTTGCTTTATCTCGTTCAACAATATATATCGGTTTCGATGAATCATCGATAATCTCAAGCCACTCATCCTCGACACCATCTTTCATCCTTAACATATTACTACCACTAAATGTAGTATCTCCACTAATTTCTAATGTTGATGTATCTAGCGCAGTCATGTTTATGGCTAATACATCTGAATCCGATACTAATAGATTTCCACCAAC
>Ga0268280_1000564_pt1 | contig 29787 bp, 43 predicted proteins | sample saktaG_9_FD_190139 | JGI IMG/M metagenome (GOLD analysis project Ga0268280, IMG submission 190139) | Saline water microbial communities from Sakinaw Lake, British Columbia, Canada - sak_2011_5_24_40m | ecosystem: Environmental > Aquatic > Non-marine Saline and Alkaline > Saline ...
GCGAGTTCTGCGACCAATGTTTTTCCAGAGGCTGTTGGCGTGCAGACAAGAACGTTCTTGTCATCGAACAAGCCAGCCTTGATGCTCTTTGATTGGCAAGGTCTGAGCGATTTGAAGCCACGTTTTTCTAATTCAGCGTAAATCTTCTCTGGGATTGATTGCTTGAACGAGGAGAGCTCCATGTTGTTGCGGTGGCGGGTGGTGTTAATAAAAGTTGCGGGGTTTTAAGAATAACCTACTCTTTTGAGATATTTTTTCAAGTCCTTGTACTCTTTGTCGCGGTCAAGGATGCACAATATTTTGACGAAGGGCTTATCTACGAGATAGATGACTCGTTTCTCTTTCCTGCCATCCTCAAACCTTATCCTGAAAAGAAAAAGCTTATGGCCTTGGATTCTCTTGTAGCGGTAAGGATTGGCTTTTGCGAGTTCTAGCTTTTGCCTGACAAGAGCTATCGCTTCATCGCTTAGGCTGTCGATCTGCTCTAAGAACAAATCAGTTGGCTTTAGCTCGAACATTCATTTTCTCCGAAGCTTCTGGAATAGTTCTTTCTCAGTGCCGTAGAGGTTGCTTTTTTCGCTTGCATGGATGAGCTTTTTCACAAGTGTTAACTCCTTGCTTGAGATCTGGCTGCTCTCAAAGAGCTTCTCTCTCAATGTCTCCTTTATGAGCTCTTGCACATTATCAAAGCCATTGGCTTTGGCGTAGTTTTTTGCGCTTGAAAGCATCTGCTCTGACATCCTGACGTTGATCTGCTCTCCCATGATACCGTTAGATACCATTTGGTATTTAAATGTTTCGGCCTTCATAAAGCTTCGGAGAAGAAAAGGTTAGCTGGCTATATAAGCGCTGCGGAGGGTTGTCCAGTGCCCCGGGCAGTGGACTCAGAACCCGCAGGTTTCAGAAAATCTTTGATTTTCTGAACCAGCAACGAAGTTGCTTGTTTCTGTTGTCCAGTGCGTTCAGTCGGGCTAAGCGAGCAGCAGCGAGCGTACGCCCGTGTTTTTGGTTAAACTTTTCAGCCAAAGCATTGGCTGACTCAGCAAATCAAGATTTGCTGATTTCCGCAGAAAAGGTTAGTCCAGTGCGTCCTGTGGTTTTATTCGTCGGTTATTGGAAGAATTGCGAACCTTTACAGAGACAGAAATTATTCAATCATCTCTTTTGTATCAATTATTCTCACTTTATCTTGCTTCTTTAAGCGCTTGTCCGCTGACCAGATCGGGCAATTGAGCTTCAGGGCAAGGGCGAAGTAAGGAACGTCCTTAGGGTCGGGGTTTATCCTCTTGGCTTCTTCGATGAATTCCTTTAGCTCTACCTCGCCTATGATTATCATATCTGAAATTTCTATGAACTCAGTTAGCTTTCTTAACAACACTTCTTTTGGCATTCCTGTCTTTTCCTCCAGCTCAGAGGATTTTCTTGAGAATTCATCCATCAGATAGTCTGGAGCGTAAAGAATCTCTCCTCTCTCCATAAGAAGCTTTCTTGTGAAGCCATCTTTGATAAGAGCAGCGAACAATATGTTTGCGTCTATCACTAAGCGCATCAGCCTTCATCCTTCAGATACCTCTTAGCGACTGCCTTGTTGACTTCCCTTCCGAGCCTGACTGCGTCTTTCATCGTGAGCTTGCTGTTCTTCGTCAATTCATCCATCTCTTTTAGCCACACAAGCCTTTTCTGGATGGCATTTCTCGCAACAGAAGACCAGTTTATCTCGTTGTATATGTCCATGTCCTTCTTCATCTCTTCAGGCACCGCTAAAGTGAGGCTTACCATACAAATCACCTCCACGTAATTACGTGTGATACGTATATTACGTATATAAAGCTTTTGCTTTGGAGGTTGAGAATGAGAGCGGACTAGAGATTAATAAAATGCGATCATAGAAAAACAAAGGAAAAAACAGAGGAAACGGAAAGGTTGCGGAGGACGGGCGAGCCTAAGAGCGACTCCAAAAGCGATACTGGCTCGGAGGATGAAAAATTGTATATTTCGATGAGACTTTCGCTAGCTTCACGACAAGTGCTTAGTTGAGATATTATGCTGGTTTTAATTCAGTCCATTCTTTCTTTATTTCAGATTTGTTTACTCCTATCTTTTTATTCTCAGGATCATCAATATCATAGCTTATGCCTTTATCAAAATCACAGCAGACATAACCCGATTTTTTTGTGAGGAACCAGATGATCTGCTCGTAATATTCAGGCAAACAGTCTACGTGATAGCCTTTCCCGAGGTAATCCTGATCTTGTATTTCTATTCCCATCAGGCTTTCTGCGAATTCTTTAGCTTTCAACAAGTCCTTCTCAAATTCTTCTCTTTCCACCGCCTTTCCCAATAATGTCTCTTGATGCTCTCCTTCAAACCAGCTGTACTCGACCTTGAATATGTTAATATTTTCAGTCATAATATCACCTCAAGTTATTATCTCCCATCTTCCTCCCTTGTCTGGACCGATTCGTTTTATGACGCCTTCAGTTTTTAGTTTATCTAGATTCCACTCAATCCCTCTTCTGGTAAGTCCTGTCTTTTCAGAGAGCTCTTTTTGTGTTATGGTCGGATTTTCTTTAATCAATGAAATGATTTTCTCCACAGTTTTCTCCACAGTTTTCTCCACAGTTTTCAGGGTAGTTTTCTCTGAACCTTCTCCGAACTTCTCATCGGAAAGGACCAGGCTCTTGTCTCTTTCAAAAACAGCAGAGAACCCGTAATTCATCACTTCAAACCTCATCGGGACCGATTCTGCATCGCAGGCATCCTTTATCCTTCGTAGGCCAGAGCCCCATTTTTCGATGTCAGCGCTGAGATAAAGGATGTTCGCTATCGCAGGATTTCGAAGTATTGATGGCAATTCTTTCCTTATGAAATCCCCTGGCTTATATCCTGCTGGGAAATCACCAGGATTCCATATGTCAACCCTGTCCTTGTAGATGGCAATCTTATTGCTTTCAGGAGCCTGATAATCCCTGTGGCAAAAAGAGTTGACCAGCGCCTCAGACATCGCCCGTACAGGAATCTCAGGGATCTCCTCCCTTCTCCTGGTCTCCAGCTTTGCCCGCCAGTTTATGTGCTCATTCAAGTATTCTTCTGATATCCTCAGAAGCTGGAATATGTTGCCCTTGAATTGCTTTATGTCCAAGAAAGTGAGCTTGTTTGCCCCTGCAAAGACCGCTGCCTGCAGCTCAATAGGCTCTTTAGATGAGAACAAGAGCTTTCCTGCCAGGATTATCTTTTTGCCTTGCATCAATCCTAATTTTTTAAGCGCATCCTCCTTATTGGTGTAAGGGTAATGTATCCTTTTAGAGGCGTTCGCCCTTGTTATGAACTCCCGCAGGATATCCTCGTCAATATCTGCTATCTTGCAGTCGCTTGGCAAAGAGTCAAACCTCGTGGCGTTTTTCCTTAGTATATAATTCTCAAGCTCCTTCGCAGATAACTGCCTATCCTCATCAGCGACGCGGATATATGCCCTGCTATGGGCAAAGTACGGTTGCTCGCGGCCCTCAAATGAGACCTTCACGCATCTTTTCTTGTCTATCATCTCTATTGATATCCCAGGATATATTCTTGGCTCTATGCCGTAAGCTATTGCCTGCGAGATATCACGCAGAGTGCTGTCGGAGGCCATCTGGCCTATGGCCTTGCCATCGTTTTTCAGGCCGAAGTAAAGCAGGCCCTTCCTGTGCTTGTTAAGGATAGCCACTATTGATACAACAGCCTCTTTTAATTCAGAAGTCGACCTCTTCAATTCAACCGTCTCAGATTCCCCGAAAACCATCATACAATCACAAGAGAAATAGCCCAAGGGCTCTTATATCCTTTACGGCGGGATGTCCAGTGAGACCTGTGGTTTATTACGTTGGTTGACGGAAGAAATACGGACTGAAGAATGCTTTGGAAGAAGCGAAAGGAAAAGAGATCAAACGGAAGAACACAATACTCAAAGGAGCAGAAGAATACTACAGACTAAACAGATGAGAGGGAGGACGGGAAACGTGTTTCGGGAGACGGGCGAGCCTAAAAGCGATTCCAACAGCGATACTGGCTCGGAAGTATTATGCTCAGCGTAGTTTAATATTATGTTCTCGTAATAGGGATTTAATCTCATTTGCCTTATAATCCACAGAATACCTTCGGTTGGCTCCGGATGTGGATTGAATCTTGTGGTGAGCTATGTTCACATTCAAGGATAAGAAAGAGTTATAAGCCTTTGTTCCGGAAACCAGAAACAGCTTGAGATTATGATTATCGATTAGTTTGGCGAAATCATTAAAGGACATGTTCTTTAAGTCATCATCCGAGCTTCCTTCCTGCTCAGCTGAGCTGAAGACATCCCATAATCCGATGCCGTGTTTTAGAAGAGCTGATTTCCTTTCATCCCAATTCATACTTGCCAAAGGCTCGCCCAAGACTTGCTGCCACACTTTCCAGAAGTCATTCCCCTTTTGGGCATAGTACTGTTTGGCCTTACGGCTCTCTTTTCCTGGAAAGCTCCCAAGAACCATTATTTCTGTACTCTCGTCAGCTACAGCAGCCAACCCGTTGATATTGTCCTTAGCCATAACCAACAAGTAAACGCCAGAGATATTTAAAGGTTGAGGAATGAGGAATAGAAGAAGGCTCGTAAATTATGGGAAAAACCCGAAAAAACAGAAAAGCATTAGAATGAGATGTCATACCATTATAAGAAAGAGAGATAAGGGGATCATAATGACAGACATAGAAGACATAACCGAACTTAATCTTAAAAGAACACCTATAAAAGAATTTATTCAGAAGAAAATTTCAAAGGAAGAATTAAAGCAATGGAATCACTATCCTCCTTTAAAGTTTAAAGAAGGAGTTGAAGGCATGGCCAGGAACCTGCGAGAGCTTCACTTATCATTTTATAACACAGTCAATAAGCTATCTGAAGAGATTATGAATCTTCCAGGATATGAAGCTGCAGAACCAATTGATGCTATGAACCAATACCAGGCTTGCATTCTGGCGGGGCTAAGATGGCTGCAGAAAGAATCCGGGAGAAGGCCAAACCTGAACCACGTGAAATATAAAGCGATAAAAATGGTTGTGGAGAAAAAGAATGAATAGGATTTCAGGGTGAAGCGATGAACGACACAAGAGAAACTTATCTTACAAAATTAAAAGCAGGAAACATTTTTCCAAAAGCAAAAGCAGCGCTTCAAATTCTTAAAGAGGCCGGAAAACCTCTAAACATGAAAGAAATAACTAAAGAGATGAAACCGTGGGGTTTTGACATCAAAAGTCATTATGATTTATTTAATGCGATGACTGACGCGGGGCTAGTAAAGAAAGATATTGTTAACGGTATAGAATTATTTATGTTAAAATAATTCGATATCGTCTTTTATCTCTCCTATCCTCTTTTCCAACAGCTCCGCTAGCTGCGGAGAGCCGTAGTGAAAATCGTCAGGTATGTTGAACGAGAGTATCTTCTTTCGGAAGTATATTTCTGGGAATCTCTCAGATATCACCTTTCGGTGCTCATTTTCCATGCATATCACTACGTCAGCCCATTCAAGCTGGTCTTTGGTTACTGGCTTTGCGTTATGGATGCCTGCTGAACAAGCGTTCAGCCCTCGCACTCCGGTTAAGGTTCTGATTACAGATGAAAAGCACCTTAAGCACAGGAATCACCCTTCTTACGGAACTTGTTCATGAAATCGTCAGCCACGCTCTCATCATTAAGAGCGTGAATATAAAGCAATACCCTGTCAACATTCAGTTCGTCTGCGCTGTCCAATGTCCTTATTATCTGCTCAACTATCTTCTTATTCCTGCTCATAGCGCTCACCCCACATAATCCGGCACTTCCGGAAGCTGGAATTCCATTTCAGCCTTCTTTGGTTTTTCTCCTTGCTTTGTGAAAGCGTTGCAGGCACTCATTATATCAACCTGGCCGTCATCAGCAATACCAACCCTAAATACTACTGCATCGCCAAACTCCCTCTGAATGTTGCAAAGCCTCTCAAAAATTCTTCCCTTGTCCAATTTCTTCTTTTCAATCATTTTCAATCCCCCGCATTCTCATGACTACTTATAATCTCATTCTCACTTTCCAAAACAAATATTTTAGAGAAAAAATCTGCGGCACTCACCGACGATAAAAAACAGACTAGACTTCCGCATTTATATTGATTGTTGGACAGGAAAATGATATTTCACGGAATGAATCTTAGAAACTGAACAATTAGAAAAGAGATTATTTGAAAGATAGAATGGAAGACAACAGAAGAACGAGCCTAAATCCATCGGAAGAAGCGAGGACGAACAAAAAATCTTCTAATGCTTAATCAAAGCTCGTATAATATCATGAGATGAGTGTCTCCTAAAGACATAATAATTAAAGAAAAAAGAGGGTTTGTCTAGGTAAGGGAATGGAAAGCAAAACCAAACGGACCCTTCTCAAATCATTTTTTGAGACAAATCCTCTCTCTTCCTCGTTTTGAGGAGTATATTAAAACTGATTATTATCTTCTAAATCTTCTCTGCTATTGAATAATGACGCTCTTTCTGCCGTCAGCATTTCTTGCATATTCCTCCTAAGAGACAGATAATCGGGTGCTCTTTCTCTTTTTGCGGTCGGATTCCTGTTGAGATTCATGGCGGAGATGAATTGTATGTCGGGCTTAATATTAGACATAAAAACACCCTTTAACCAACATAATCAGGTACTTCAGGCAGTCGTAATTCTAGCTCTTCCGCGTTTTCTTTTATTTTTATTGCTTTTTCACTAAATGTGTTGTCTGCGCTTATAATATCGATAGTCTTTCCATTGTCCTTTATTCCAATCTTGAAGATCACAGCATCTCCGAACTGCTTTTGAATCATGCACATCTTCTCAACGATATCTTTTTTGTTCTTACGCTTTAATTTCATATGGTATTCCTCGTGAAAGATAATTTTATAATTATTAATTTTCGATGTTAATCTCTTTTACAGCATCCACGGCAATTTCTTCGATGGCCAACTCAAGATTCTCTCCGCTTCGGTGTTCTGTGGCCAATTGCTCCAGCTCTTCTAGGCCGGTGCCCACATACTCTAAAGCTGTCTTCTTCATGAGCGGACCATTGCTCAACGTGCTTATCTCATTTGTCTCATCTACGGCTATTGCGGCAATTGAAAAAAGATCCTCATCAGTCAAAGAGGTGATATTAACAAGACCCGTCGCATTCTTGAATGGTGTCTTGACACCCTTTCTATAGCCCAAAGCCAAGCAAAGCATGAATATATTTTTGTTGTCTTTTCCTCTGAAAAGGAAATATGTCTCGAGTTTTTCGAAACGATTCCTAATATCATGTGTAATGTTGAGATTTCTTCCAAATATCTCTCTTATTTCCATTTTCTTACCTCCGTTTTGCCTTTGACTTTAATCATTCTCATTTCTTTTCCCACCCTGGCGCTCAGCAACTTGCGGATGGGAGGGTTATATTCTTGGTCTTTCATAAGGAGCACCACCTGATTCCCTTTCAGATACTCAGGCAAGATTCTTGCTATGTTCTCCCTTTGCTCTATGTCCGTGTTGGCCAGAGGAGTATCGATAAAAATAGGGAAACGATATCCTGAGACTTCTATCAATGCAGAGATGAAAGAGAGCAAGAGCACATGTTTCGTGCCGCTGGATAGGTTATATATCCTCTCATTGCCGTTGCGGTCCTTAAGACTGAGATTGTATGAACTGGTTATGCTGAATTCAGCATAGCTTTCCTTATCCCAATGAAGAGATTGGAATGACTCGAATGTTTTTTTCTCTACTCTGTGTCTGATTTCATCCAGAATCTCAATCTCTATGCTTCGGAGTATTTGTAATGATCGGTCCAAAAATTCGGCGATTTGTCTTTTCTCCTCATAGCCTTTTTTCTTTTTTCCAAGCTGGTCATTTCTGTTTCTCAATTCGCTTATCGTAGCTTCTTTCATTTTTATCGAGGCTTTCAACCTAGCTATGGATCCAGTCTGCTGAATTATTGAGCTTTCAAGCGTTTTCCTCTCGTCCCCGAGACCGAGTATGTCATTTTCTTTGCTATCTCCTAGCTTGAGATCTATGTTATCTATCTCGGCTTTGTTAGTCTTTATATTATTCTCCAGCGAGGTACATTCTGAAATCATTCTCTCTCTTTCATCAGTGATTCTCGCGGAAACTCCTTTAATCATGTTTTTCAGCACATATTTCCCCTGAATCATGGTCTCTGCGATATCAGATAAATCATTTTGCTTCAGCATCTTTATTATGCATTGAATGGCCTCTTTAGTATCCTTGTCCTTGCCATCTAGAGACCTACCGCAAACGCACATGCCCTTATCCAAAAGCTCATTCAGATAGATGTTTTTTATTTTAGGAGGCAATTCATTATTCTTATCTACCACCTCTATCTTCTTAAGGAGTTCTTTGATTGATTTCAAAGATATGGCTAACGGAGCATCAGACAATAGCTTGTCTGTGGTATCCTTCTTCAGTTCGATTAATTTATTATCGAGCTCTTTATTTTTTACCTCCAGTTCTTTTCTTCTGGCATTAAGTTCTTGGATGAGAGGAACATTCTTCTCATCCAGAACCTTGTTTATTTCATCTTTTCTGATTAATGCAGTTGACAGGTCTGCATCTAGTTCTCTGACATTGTCATCTATTCTTTTAATTTCATCCTGGAACTGTGTTATTCTAGCTTGATTAATCAGCATCTCCTGATCCCCCTCTCCCTTGCTATCAACGTATACGGAATCTCTCACGGTCTGGAGATGATCGATGGCATTGCTGATTTGTTTTACCTGGGATACCTTCATTGTCGCGGACTTGATGTTGTCAGGATTATAGAAAGAGAAGTTCTTCTCAAGCTTCTCTCCTTCAAAAAGGAAAAATCCCTGGATATCTTCAAGAAGAAGGCTATTGATGACATTTATTCCATCCGCTTCAGGGAGAGGTCTTGAATTGTGCCCTTCCCACTCTTGAACATTCACATGTGTCCCTCCTTCAGGAAAAATCAATTCTCCTCCTTTCTTGATAACCATCATGGATCTTTCAATAATATACGTAGGTAGTTCATCATCCTTCTCATTGAGTGATATTTTGACTGCGACAGTGTCCACGTCTCCTTCAACCATCTCATCTTTCCGATTGATATTCATGATATTTAATGAGTCCTCATGGAGTTGCTGCTCCTTGCCGTACAGACACCAAGAAATAGCTGAAAGAAAAGATGTCTTCCCAGTATCGGCCTTAGCCTCTATGACTGTAAACTTTTCTTGAGATTCCTTACTCAAATCTATGGTTACATCTCTATCGAATGGCCTGTAATTCTTTATTGTCACTTGTGAAATCCACATTTTAATCCCTCCTCGTTTCTGACTTACTATTGATTATCGCAGATTCCAGATAATCCTTTGTGTATCTGGCCTTCACAATATTGAGATTCCTTAGTTCAGTCTCAATAACACCCAGAAGGAAAGATTTCATCTGGTCAGTATCATTTAGTTGCATTATCTTCTCTCTGATTAGTTTATTCATTTCGGTTTTTCTCATTTTTTCACCTCGCGTCTATGACGCTTATGTACTTTGATACCTTATTCATCACTTCTAACGGATTGATTGCTGAGCTAGTGAATTCCTTAATCCGCTTCATCTCTTTTTTCATGGCAGATAAATCCGCATCAGAAACATAAGTAGGTATCTTTTCCCAAGGAAATACAAGCACATCATGTATCTCCGCATAAGTCTTCTTACCGTCAGGTCTTAAGATTCTGCCACGCCTTTGTATATATTCTATCGGATTTCCACTATTGGCTAAAATGATGGCTCGTTCTATTCCAGGCACATCTATGCCTTCATCAAGCACTTTCATGGCGACAATCACTTTATAGTTACCTGAATTGAATAGGCGGATTATTTCTTCTCTATGCTGTAATGGTTGTCTATATGTGACTTCGTGTGCGAAGATTCTACGTTCATGAAGCATCATCTTCACTCTTTCAATTTGCTTGTCTGAGCAGTAGATTAAAGTATTCTTCAAATCAGGCAGCCCATCTAATATTCTCTCAAAAGCCGCCCACTTTGACTCAGAATTTATGATAATTTTAGCGCGTTTTAATATTAGCGGCAAAGCCTCTTCTATATCTCCATCATTAGCCGCTATCTTCCTAGCTATTGCTTTTGTAAGTCTCTCATAGGCATCCCTCTCATTAGAGGTCAAGCTGACAACTTCTGCATGATATTTGTAAGGAACCAAATATCGTGGAATGGCCTCTGCAATGCCAAAATCAAATATTATTCCTCCAAAATAATCTTGAAGTTGAGCTGTGCCAGCATCATCCATATACCTCTCTGGCGTAGCGCTCAATCCTAAGCGATGGGAATACGCTTCTAAAAGTCCCTTCTTGAACTGTGGTGCGAAAGCATGATGCATCTCGTCGCTCACCAATAACTTAGACCCTTTGTGTTTCAATACCAGATTTATGAACTTATTGGAACAGAGCGCATCATAAGTGGCCACTGCTATAATCTCATTTGTCCTTCCTATGTTGGTTTTGAGTATTGCGGCGTTGAGCCTCTCTTCCCAGACTTTGCTGCTGCCCATCACCTCTATGACTTCAGAATAACCCTCTGATTCGAGCACTGTCTTCCATTGGGATACTAATAATTGGGTAGGAACTGACACAACCACAAATGGCTTGCTGTTCAGTCTCAAATACTCTTGGATAATCTTTATCGCGACTGGTGTCTTACCAGTTCCGGTAGCCATGCGAAGGATTCCTCTACCTTTGTTGTCGAACCACGCTTCTTTCGCATTCTTTTGGTACGGGCGTAATTCTACTCTCCCTTTCATTCTAGAAGGATATCTTATCCTTTCTTTGTTCATTCTGATAAGCTCTTCTGCTGCTTTCTTTGATAATTCCTTGAACTCCTCTTCATTTTCCGGGGCTATTTCTATAAGCCTTTGATTAATCCCTTGCAGTGGAAAAACTTCCATCCGTTCTCCCTTTCCATCCCAAAACCTCTCGAACCTTTCTATGTGCTTATCGATTCTTTTCTTATCTTCATCAACCCAGCTCACAAAGACCTCGAAGTCCTCGATATTGTTGATCCAGCCCATCTGTGTTTCATTGCATGATCCCTTGAAGGTAACCATATTACCTTCGTCATCTTCCAGAATTCCTATCTTCTGATGATGCATTCCGAAGTCATCAGGCAGGATAGCGAACTTTATCTTTAATCTGTCATTCTTTATCATCCACCCTAGCATCTTGAGGTGATTTTTAGCCAACTGCTCTAGACCCTCCAGACTCTGCAAAAATTCATTTTCTAAGTCACTGATTACTGACTCCGGGTTTTGCATCACTTCCCAATCCTTCTTTGATATGCGTGGACTCACGATTAGCTCCATGTGACCGCCATTCAGTATGAACTGAGAAATGCCTCTTGCGGCTATTGCTAACGTATTTGAGGAGAAGTAACCTGCCAATCTACGATAACTTATGGCATTGGCAAGGACAGGCACAAGGAATTCATTGAGTATGTCGTCCTCATCTGAATTATAAGACTGCTTAATCTTGTCTTTCAAATTATATAATACCATTTTTCTCATTCCTTCTGATTTTTTAAAGAGCGATGCTTAGCACAGCTACCGCATCTTTTCCTTCCACGATTTAATACACGCTCCTGTTTCTTCAGTTTATTTCTTCAAATTTTTATAGCACTACCTCTTAATTATTTTCTTTTTTTGTTTGAAATAATTTAAAAACTGGGAAGTACGTTCTAGTATAAAAATCTTTTCATTTTGTATTTTTCGACGTGAAAATCAATCACCACACCATTGAGCTGGCTTTTTGTTTTATTTTTTCAGATTCTATTTTGGCTAGGTTTGGTTTATAAAGCTTTCGGTTGTGCATTAAATTAAGTGACTACTGATAATTTATTAAAATTATAGAATACCTCGCCCTTTAGGGCGAGTGTTTCTTTTGTTTTTCTAGCACAAGCTTTTTGTAGTTCTAGAATTATAAAATGCGTGGCGAGCGAAAAACGCGCCACGCATAGTCTAACTTCGAATTAGCGTGAGCTCTTTGTTCGCCGGGAGGCGAACATTATGGAAATAACTAATTTTGCGCATAGCGTCGGACAAAACAGCTTTCATTTGGTTTGGAAGCCCAAGTATGCTTGGGATTGTTTCAAGTTTCCTTGGGTTAAAAATGATTGCGAAGCAATCATTCGCGAAGCTGCGCTTCGCTACAAGCTCGAAATTTATGAGCTTGAGGTCATGCCTGACCACATTCATTTGTTTGTGGAGATTCCTCCAACAATGAGCGTTTGTCAAGCCCTTAACCTTGTTAAGGGTTATTCAAGTTTTAAACTTTTTCGAAAACATCCTTGGCTGAGAAGATATTTTCGAAAAGGCCATCTTTGGAGTCCCGGAAAATTCTTTCGCTCAGTGGGTAATGTGACTGCTGAAGCGATAAAGAATTACATCACAGAATCAAACAGAAACTCGACGAGCCAAAATTCACTCACAAGATACCCCGTCCTTTAGGGCGGGGAGGTTCATTTTATACCTTATTTTATCGTATTTAATTTTTATTTTAATTGTTATATTAAGTGACTACTAAATTCATATCATTCAACAGAAATATTTTTATATTACAGACACTCTACTCGATGCATGTTTCTTGTTAAAAAAATAAAGAAGCACGGCAAATGCTATTATTTGATTGCTGAGACTGTATACGTCCACGGCAAACCAAGGCAGAAAATATTGAGATATCTTGGCAGTGTCGAGAAGATTTTAGGGGTGTTCCAAAACTTAGACAAAATAAATTGATAATTCTTTTCTTAAATCATAACTATACAAATCAAATTGCTTTGAACTTTTCTTCAATCAATTTTTGAGAATAGCATCGCGTATATTAAAATAAGAAGATGATAAAGTGTAAAAAAAGTTGATTGAGATTTTTTCATTATGTAAACAAATTTTTAAGAGAATGAACACAGGACGCACTGGACATCTGATCGAAAACTATTTAAATGACCTCTGCGTGCTGGATTGGCATGGGTGGAAAGAGAGCGTTGACAGTCGCAGATTTCTTCTGTGGTGCAGGTGGATTCTCAGAAGGCTTCAGGCAGATGGGCTTTGACGTAGTCTTCGCCCTTGACAACTGGAAGCCTGCCATTGATACACATAACCTCAACCATCCGGAATGCAAAGCCGTACAGATGGACATATTAGAGCTGGATACTCCTGAGAAGATTGATGAGGTCGTCCCTGATGTTGATATAATAATTGGGAGCCCTCCTTGCGTGGCATTCTCCGGTTCTAATAAGGCAGGCAAGGCTGATAAGAGCCTAGGAATCCAGCTCATCGAGGCGTATCTCAGGATAATCGCTTGGAAAAAGAAGAAAGGGAGCTTGAAATACTGGATTCTTGAGAATGTGCCTAATTCTGGCAACTACATGAAAGCAGAGTATTCATGGGAAGAGCTCGGATTGCCTGGAAAAGGCCCGAAACTGGTCATGAAAGAGAGGAATGTCCTTAATGCAGCAGAATACGGAGCTCCTCAAACCAGAAAACGATTCATAGGAGGGGATTATCTTGTTCCTAACAAGACTCATAAAGAAGATAAGTTCGTGACTATGCGTCATGTGCTTGATAGCCTCACAAATCCGCTGGCGCATGGAAAGAAGAAGATATCTGACCCGATTTACGGATTCAGCATCGATTCTGGATGGTTATCTGATCATTTCTATGACTCACGCGCCGAGAAATATGAATGGGAACGTTCAAGGAAGATGAAAGAGGACCACGGATTCATGGGCAAGATGTCTTTCCCAGAATATCTTGACCGACCGAGCAGGACTGTGATGGCGACGATGTCCGCATCCACACGAGAATCAATCTTTTTTGAGGCGCTCGATGCGCACAACAAGCATGCAGGATATCGACTGCCTACAATAAGGGAAATCGCTTCTTTCATGTCTTTTCCTATAACTTATCAGTTCGAAGCCGGTTCGGAAGGCGCTAAATATAGATTGGTGGGAAACGCTGTCTGCCCAAAGTTCGCGTCTGCTCTGGCCGGAGCCATACTCAGGAAAGAAGGGTTGGCTGTGCCATCAAAATTCATAGAGCTGCCACTCAGGCATCCATCGTTCGACTTGAATGGACGGAAGCGAAAGGTGAAACCACCAAGGCCGAAGCCGGATTATTCTAAATTTGAGAGTCACGTACCTTATCTCAAAGCGAAAGGCATGCGCGTCCAGCTCTCCAACCTATCTTCTGATTTCAAATCAGGAAAAATAGTCTGGAATTGCATAATCAGATATGGTCAGGCTAAGAATCATAAGCTGAGTAAGATATCGAAGCATGACGTGGAAAGACTCATGAGACTAGACGAGAAATTACGATTAGGCAAAGGAGGCCATTTCGAAAGATTCGAATCAGAAGTCAAAGAGACTTTCACTAAGCTTCCATCTGCTGAAAGATTGCAGAAGAGCTACTGCGAAAATGAGGAAGGATGGAACCCTGATATTATATTGAACAAGATAAAGACGCTTGTGGACAAGCACTATCCTGCTAATAAATTTGACAGTTTCATGATTGATAATTCTGGAAAGGCTTTGAATGTGGAGAAGAGCGAAATTCCACTCCGCATAGCTGCCGGAGCTTTTGCATGCTCTTATGTGGCTGAGATGATAAATAAGAACTAGATTGGCCAACCGCCTCTTTCAAGAGGCTTCCTGAGGATTGCGCTCACTATCCGGTTCATATATCGATTCTTGAGACGGAATGCTCTGACCTCGGCCATCTTTTGGCTGTGAGGCTGTTCTCTTTTAGAAATCCTGCAGTTCGGGTCTTTGAAATCACCATTATGCTTAGGACATAATGTAAGATTAGCATGTTCTTTCTGGTGGATTTCGTGCGCTTTTCCTTCTAGTATCTTCTTCTTGATGAGGAAGTAGTCTGGTCGCAGCTCCTTCAGCACAGAATCATCCATATCCCAGATTAAAACGTATTTCACAACATATTCGGAGCGCGCCTTAGCCTTATCATGAATATACAGAACAAATAGAATCTTCTTGTTTTTTTTGTATAATGAGGAATCAGTTATGTCATCGCACTTATCCTCTGCAGAATAATTTATTATATTGAGTGATAAAGGTTCCTTGAAAGACAGATGGTCTCGCTTCTTGTTATATTTCAGAGGGCTGGTTTTTATCTCCACACCCAAATGTTCTATATCCGGCTTCGCCTCGCTGTTCTTCTTTATCCCGAAGAAACCGTTCTCTATCACATAGCCAACATTTCCTTTGGTTGTCACTCTTGAATCAGCATCATTTGACTCGATGGCTTTACTTATCTGGGCAAGAGTCTTGCCTTCGAGCCATTTCGCCTCCTTCATCAGAGAAGGAATGTCTTTTATACGCGTAATATCTAGCATCATATATGGATATGAGCTGTTCTTTTTATGATTTTCGGGAGATTTTCGTGTATTCACGAAAATAATTTATATCCCTGTTGGTTAACAAGAGTTATGGGTGATTCATTCTCAAAAAAGACGCGCAGTAAGATTATGTCTTCCATACGAGGGAAAAACACTTCTCCCGAGCTTTCCTTTCGGAAAGCTCTCTTCAGGAAAGGCTTCCGTTATAGCCTCAACTATCGGTTCAAGGAGCTGAACTTCAGACCTGATTTAGTCCTTGTATCTAGGAAAACCTGCATCTTCATCGATGGCTGCTTCTGGCACAAGTGCCCGAAATGCTTCAGGGCGCCGAAATCGAACAAGAGGTATTGGGGTCCGAAGATAAGAAGGAACGTCGAGCGCGATAAAGAGCAGGATGCTTATCTCAAGAAGCACGGATGGAAGGTCATCAGAGTTTGGGAACATGAAATCAGATGCGATTTAGATAAAGCGGTCAAGAAAGCGATGAAGAAGCTTCATCGTTAAAGAGAATTGCTTCGGACTTATCATTCGTTGGTTACATTGACGAATTCCCTGTTTTTTCGTAAAACTCCGAAGGTTCTCACAGGTCGCACTAGACATCTTCGCGTAGCCTATTTAAACCGATGATTCTGACCTTCGTTTTATGGAAATGAGGTTGATAGGCTCAAAGGGAAAAATTCCGAGAGCGATGTGGCATCACGGCACTTGCGATAGGTGTGGTTCTAAGTTTGTCCTTGTCTTGCATTTCGGGTATGATACGCAGCCTCGTGAGGATTATCGCCTCTGCAAGAAATGTTTGCGAGAGCATCTTCCTGTAATTAATCAAGAAACAGGAGTACTATATTGAATCTTAGGAGAATTTTCCGTCGGAAGACGAAAGAATTGCGAACAACGGAATTAATTCGGGAAACACACCGGAAGCACTGGACATCCGTGCGTAAATGATTTAAATAAGGTTAACTTACTAAGGATAAAACAATGGAAATAAGTTTGCATAGCAGTAAGAAACACAGAGCTCTAGGTTATTACATAAATTTGATTAGAGATTTGATTACTTCTCCTAAAAATCCATTTAATAAATTATATTATGCGGATTTATATTGCGGGGATGGAGAATGTATTGTCGGGTCAACAGGGAAGAAATATGATCCTCCAATCATTCAGTCGTTGTTAAGACCGGCTAAAGAAATAGGCTTCTCTTTGTCCTGCTTTCTTAATGACTTGGATACTGACAAAATTGCTCGCATGAAAGAGAGAACAAAGATTTACAAGGATTTCATTGAATATTGTGAATCTAAAGATGCTAATGTCTGTTTCAGGGATATCTTAAAGATGATTCCTCCTGATCAATTCTCGATATTCTTTTTAGACCCTACTAATCATCAAGACTTGAAGTGGAGCACAATTAAGGCAATATCTGAGCACACTCATCATTATCATGGTAAAACAAGGCGACCCGAGCTGATAATAAACCTCATGACATACACTATGCTAGGATCGTATAGATCAAAGAGTTTTCAGAGCATTAATGAAAGCCTGGGAACAACAGAATGGCTTGAGCAAGTCGAGAAGAATAAAGAAAAAGGATTGAGTGCGCCTATTGAGCAGACTTTTTTGACCGTATTTGTTAATCAGCTTAAAAGTTTAGGATATAGTGTTCCAACTCCAATCAAGATAACAAACACAAGCGTTGATAACACAATATATTATCTGGTATGGGCCACAAATGAGCAGGGTTATGATATAATCGAGACAAGATTGATCCCTTGGATTAATGATTTGATGCAGAAAGCACAAAAAGAGAATAAAGGTGAACTGAAAAAAGCAACTGCTAGAAAAAGAGGAGATCGGTCTCTGACAGAATACGTTTCTAATCAAAACAATTAAATAGACTAAAATTATTTAGTAGAAAAGAGGGTGTGGTATGATTCGTAAGTCTTTGTTATATAAGAGCAGCGTGGAGTACGCTGACTTCTGCATCAACCACGTCGAGGGCTGCTCTCATGGCTGTACTTTTCCTTGTTATGCTATGATGATGGCCAAGCGCTTTGGCAAGATCAAGTCTTATTCTGACTGGATTAAGCCAAGAGTGGTTGAGAACGCCCTTGAGCTTCTTGATAAGGAGATCCCTAAGTACAAGGACCAGATAAGGTTTGTCCATCTCTGCTTCTCGACCGACCCTTTCATGTATGGCCATGATGAGGTCAAGGATATGACCTTGAAGATCATTGAGCGCCTGAACAAGGATAATATAAGATGCACTGTGCTCACCAAGGGAATCTATCCAAAAGAATTGACTAATACAAAGAAGTATGGTCTGAATAATGAGTACGGCATCACATTGGTCTCTCTTAATCAGGATTTTAAGCGCAGCTTTGAGCCTTTCGCAGCTTCCTACGAGCAAAGGATAAAATCGTTGAAGCGCTTGAGCGATGCAGGGCTCAAGACATGGGTGAGCATGGAGCCTTACCCTACACCGAACCTTGTCAACCAGAACCTTAAGAAGATCCTTGAAAGAATCTCCTTTGTGAATAAGATAGTGTTTGGAAAGCTCAATTATAACGTCAAGACTAGCCTGTTCAAGGACAACGCTACTTTCTATGAAGGCTGCGCGCAGACAGTGATTGACTTCTGCAAGAAGCGATGTATAGATTATCATATCAAATTCGGAACTCAAACCAGATTCGATAAAGCAACAGCTTCTCTGTTCAAGAAGAAGTGCGAAATAATAGTTCAGGTATAAAATTTCTGCATTAAAAAAAGAAAACGGAACCCCTAGATATTGTTGCGTGCACCTCAAGGTACACTAATCTAAAGGTTTTACCCGTTAAAGCATAGTTGTCAAGGATTATATTTAAATATTTCTGTGATTGAGCATATAGTCGAAAATTATCCGATTAATAGTATCCTCCGAATTCGCCCTTCGGGCTGCTGCGCTCGGCGGATTCCCTGTCGAGTCACGTCGTTGTCAAGAACATTTCAGTCTAGTTCAACAGTACAATAGCCAAGTTCAGCACTGTCGCAAAGCTTACCCATAGGATGTATGGTATCAATAAATATGCTGCTTTCTTTTCTAGCTTGTAGAATTTGATTATCGTCAGCAGTATCGTTGTCCACAATATTATTATTCCTATCAGCGCTAGCAGTGGGTTTTTCAGCCCGAAGAATAGCGCTGACTAACCTTTTCTGCTGAAATCAGCAAATCTTGATTTGCTGAGTCAGCCAATGCTTTGGCTGAAAAGCTCGACCAAAGCCAGGGGCGTGCGCTCGCTTCTGCTCGCTTAGCCCCAAAGGCCTGGCTCATATCTCTTTTCGCAAATATTTCATTCATCACGTAAATAATCACAGGTCTCACTGGACAACTCCTCGTAAGCTATTTAAACATAAGAGCTATATCTGTCTTTATGGCAGCCAAGAAGAACGCGGTAAGGCTTTTCCAGGACAAGAAGGTAAGGGTTCTCTGGGATGATGAGAAAGAGAAGTGGTATTTCTCGATAGTCGATGCTGTTGAGGTTCTGACAGAAAGCTCTGTTCCCAGAAGGTACTGGTCTGATCTTAAAATCAAGCTCAAAGAGGAAGGTTTTGAGTTGTACGATAAAATCGTACAACTGAGATTGCCTTCTTCTGATGGTAAAAAATATGAGACTGACTGCGCAGATACTGAGTTATTGTTCCGTCTGATTCAATCCATCCCTTCAAGGAAGGCTGAGCCTTTCAAGCTCTGGCTCGCGAGGGTTGGCAATGAGCGCATCGATGAGACTCATGATCCTGAGCTGGCGATCAATAGGGCTATGCAGGCTTATTTCAGGAAAGGATACTCTAAAGAGTGGATAAACCAGAGGCTTAAGACCATCGAGGTGAGAAAAGAGCTTACTGATGAATGGGAGCGGGTGGGAATCAACAAGGCTTCAGAGTTCGCGATCCTGACAGATGAGGTCACTAATGCTTGGTCTGGCCTTAAGGTCAAGGAATATAAGAGGCTCAAAGACCTAAAAAAAGAGAATCTGAGAGACAACATGAGCAACATGGAGATGGTCCTTAACATGCTTGCAGAGGTGACGACAAAAGAGATTTCTAAGAAAGAGGACCCTAAGCATTTTGAGGAGAGCAAAGAGATTGCCAGGAAAGGCGGAAGCATAGCGGGAAATGCCAGGAAAGAGATAGAGCATGAGATCGGAAAACCAGTTATCACTCCGGACAATAATTTGGGCTTGAAGAGAAAAAGACTGGCGAACCCTGAGAATAACAAAGGTTCTAAATAAGTCATCGCCCGAATTCGCCCTTCGTCCTCGTAAGATTTGCTGTGGCGAATTCCCTGTAGGAATATGTCGTTTCAGTTCTAGAATCAATTCGCTGAGAATATGAGTGTGTCTTCGACAGGTATCTTGGCTATTGTCGGCGTCCGCTTGCAATTGCTTATTTCTTTTTGCAGCTTGGTCAGGTCTTTGTTGTTGTCAATCACGGTATTGTCGCATATCAACACCCATTGGCCTAAGAACTTGGTGAAGTCAATCCCTTCCGGCAGAACTTCTTTTGTGCTCATAGCATTATAGTAAGCATATCTTGTTTATAAAATTTACGTCTGAAAACCTGTTCTTTTTCCGCTCGCTTCCGTAAATTCTCCCAAGCCGCACTGGACAACCCTCCGCAGCCTATTTAAGCAAAGCATGTTCATTCATCAGCATTGCACCAAAATCTTTAAATACAAGATATGTCTTGTAAACAAGATTGAGGTGTTTTATCATGGCGGTTGATATGATTGAGATGGGAACCATAAGCACAAGAGGGCAGATAGCGATACCAAGCAACATCAGGGAAGAGCTTGGTCTTGAGGAAGGCAGCAGAGTCCTTTTCCTTCTGAAAGACGACGTCCTCATGATGAAGAAAGTGATCCCTGAGAGCTTCGCAGAGATAACAAGGCCATTAAAAGAGGCGGCAAAGAAAGCAGGCCTGAAGGAATCAGACGTCAATGGCCTGATACACAGGATGAGGAAAGAAAAGCATGCGAATAGTGGTTGACTCAAACGTGCTTGTCTCCGCATCATTCTGGAATGGAGACTCTGAAAGAATCATTGCATTGGCAGAAAGCAAGAAACTAGAGCTTTTTCTTTCTAAGGAGATAATTGACGAGTTCACAAGAGTGCTAGGCTACGAAGATATCAAGAGAAAGATAAGAGACAAGGGTCTTGAGATGAAAAGGACTGTTGAGAAGATTGAAGCCATCTCAACCATAATTGAGCCGAAAATCAAGATAAAAGCAGTGATTGACGACCCTTCTGATGACAAGTTCATAGAATGTACAGTCGAAGCAAGAGCAGATTATCTCATCTCAAAAGACAAGCATCTTCTCAAGATGAAAAGCTTCAGAGACATAGACATCATTACGCCAAAGGAATTTCTCAAGAAGTTAGCTGCTAACAATTAATCTTCTGAAGTCCGCCCCAAGCATTTCCAGCGCTCGGCGGATTCCCCGAATCACTTCGTCGTCGTCAAGAACCGCTCGTTCTAGTTCAATAGCACAATAGCAAAGTTCAAAATAGCAGCGAAGCTCACCCAGAGAATATAAGGTATCAATAAATAACCAGCTTTCTTCTCGATCTTGTAGAATGATATTATCGTCCAGAGTATCATCATCCACAATGCGATTATTCCTATCAGCGCTAGCAGTGGGTTTTTCAGCCCGAAGAATAGCGCTGACCAGAGGATGTTTAGCCATAGCTGTGTGAAAAACAGTCCCATCGCTCTCTTCATCCTTTTGCCTTTCATGGGTTCTTTTGCGCTGGCTTTTGCCCATACAAGATAAAGCGCCACCCCCATCATCACATAGAGCACAGTCCACACAGGCCCGAACAGCCAGGAGGGAGGATTAAAGGAAGGCTTCACCAAGGCAGTATACCAATCATTCACAGAAGCCGCTGTGAATAATGACCCGATACCGCCAGCCAGAAGGCAGAAGATAACAGATATCAAGAGTTTATAACCCTTCTTCATAAGGAACCGGTAAAGCGAGAAACTATTAATATTTTGCTAAAAAAAGCTCTGAAAAAGACTGACTCGCAAATATTTCATCAGCCACGTAAATAACCACAGGACGCACTGAACTAACCTTTTTTGCGAAAAAGCTTAACCAAAACGCTTAAGGAGGATATTCGCTCCGGCGAAATCCTCCGAACAACTCTCTTTCGCAAGATTTTCATTCATGGCGTAAATAACCACAGGTCTCACTGGACACGCCGACGCAAGCTATTTATATCAATACTCCCTTCTCTTGAGGTTATGATAAAAGAAATGGTTGAAAAGCTTCGGCTTTCCTTTGAGGAGAACGCTAAGAATCTCGACGGCGTAGAGTTCTGGTTCGCAAGAGACCTACAGGTTCTTTTAGGTTATAATAAATGGGAGAACTTCCTTAATGCTATTGAGAAAGCAAAGATTGCCTGTAATAATTCAGGGCAAACTGTTTCTGATCATTTTCCCGAGGTCAGGAAAACGATAGCTATGCCTAAAGGAGCAACAAAAGAAATAGAAGAATACATGCTCACTCGTTACGCCTGTTATTTAATCGCCCAGAACGGAGACCCCAGAAAGGACGAGATAGCCTTTGCGCAGAGCTATTTTGCCATCCAGACAAGAAAGCAGGAATTAATCGAGCAGAGAATCAATCTTATCGAGCGCTTGAACGCCAGGCAGAAGTTAGTCGCTTCAGAGACAGAACTATCAAAGCTCATCTATGAGCGCGGAGTTGATGATGAGGGCTTTGCGAGGATAAGGAGCAAGGGAGACAAGGCATTATTCGGCGGAAAAGACACAAAAAAGATGAAAAACAAGCTCAACATCCCAGAAGCAAGGCCTCTTGCTGATTTTCTCCCCACAATAACGATAACCGCCAAGAACCTCGCCACTGAAATCACCAATTTCAATGTCAAGAAGGAGAATCTTCAAGGAGAGCCAAAGATAACTGATGAGCATGTAAAAAACAATTCTGATGTGAGAAAGCTCCTCTTGAAGAGCAAGATAAAACCAGAAGAGCTTCCTCCGGAAGAAGACATAAAGAAATTAGAGAGGAAAGTCAAATCTGATGAGAAAAGGATAGCCGACAGCTCAAGAAGAAAAAAGGATTCTAATTAAACGGTTACGAATTGTAACCACATCAAATCTTCTTCCGAATCCGCCCCTCGGACTACTGTGTCCGGCGGATTTAGTCTGCTGCAGCAGACTATTCAGTGACTGGCGAAAGCAGTCACTGTTTCCCTGTCATTCTTCCGTCTTTCACGTAAATAATCACAGGACGCACTGGACACGCTGCCGTAGCCTATTTAAGCGTATGATGATATTATTCTTTTCAATCGAAACATTTAAATATCTTTTCTTACTTGTAAGACAAGTAAGAAAAGGTGAATTCATGGGATTGATCGATATGAGGACAGCGACGATAACCGAGAAAGGCCAGATAGCAATACCGAGGAGCATGCGAGAGATAAAAGGCTTCGAAGAAGGAGATAAGATAGCCATAATCGCCTACAATGACCGCATAGAATTAAGGCCTGTGGAACAGGTCAGAAAAAGGCTTGACTTCACAAAAGAAGGAATTCTCACCGCCATCGCGAGCGAAAAGGCCTTAGCCAAGGATTGGCTCACAAAAGAGGAGGATGAAGCATGGAAGGATTTGTAAAAGGCGAAGTGGTGGTGATACCTTTCCCGTTCACAGACCTCACAGCAACAAAGAGACGCCCGGCATTAGTAGTCGCGAGCCTGAAAGGCGACGATCTCATAGTGTGCCAGATCACGAGCAAGGCAAAAGATAATTACTCAATATATTTATCCGACAACGATTTTTCTAAAGGAAGGCTGCCAATGGACAGCTTCATCAGGCCAAACAGGCTTTTCACAGCGCATAAAGATTTGATCGAGAGAAAAGTCGGCTCGTTGAAGAAGAATAAAATTGACAACGTCATTGCAGAGCTTTGCGACCTACTGCGATCTTGAGTTGTACACGATTTGTGTACAACTGAACTAATCTGAACCCTACCCGATATCGGTACATTTGAGTTGTCCGAAAAAATCGGACAACTGAGTAGTCAGAGAGCGTCTGACTAATCTTCCGAATCCGCCCTTCGCGCTGCTGCGCTCGGCGGATTCCCCGTCGAATCCATTATCTCGCAAATATTTCCTTCATCACGTAAATAAGCACAGGACGCACAGGACACGTTGCCGTAGCCTATTTAAGCATCTTAATTCTATAATCAGTTATGTCAAGCCCGAAACATTTAAATATTTACACTGTTTACACAGCTTTAAATATTTGATGCGGAGGTAAGACCATGCCGACAATAACTTTGTCAGTGCCTGATGATTTGAAGAAGGAGATGGATGAGTTGGAATACATAAACTGGTCTGCTGTGGCAAGGGAAGCTATAAGGGAGAAGATCTCGGCGCTTTCCATGTTCAAGTCAATAGTGTCCAAGAGCAAATTGACCGAAGCAGACGCAAAAAAGATGGCTGACAAGCTCTCCTCTTCGATGCACAGGCAATACAAGAAGAAATTTCCGGGCCTGAAATGAATGAGAATAGTCATCGATGCTAACGTGTTGTTCGCAGCTCTCCTGGCGAGAGGAAAGACTGCTGAGCTATTGTTCTCAGAAAGCATCGAGCCTTTGGCGCCAGAGCTTCTTTTCATAGAATTAGAGCGGAATATGGATGAGCTCCTGGAAAAGACCAAGCTCAAGGAAGAATATGTCAACATCCTCCTCGCTCTCCTGAAAGAGAGGGTAAGGATAATCCCAAAAGAAGAGTTCTCAGATAAGCTTTCAAAAGCCAATGAGCTGCTGCGCGGCCACAGCAAAGACACTGAGTTCGTCGCATTAGCCCTAAAGCTTGGATGCCCTCTCTGGTCAAAGGAGAAAAGGCTGAAACGCATTCCAGGGCTTGTTGTCCTTGAAGCTGATGAAGTAGCTGCGGCCAGCAAGGGCGAGTTGGCAGAGAGCCTTGCCAAGAAGAGCAAGCTCACCATGAAAGACGCAGAAGATTTCAGCAAGAAGATAAAATCAGAAGCTGCAAAGAAATTTCGAAAATAGCATTATCTGCGGTCAGGCCATCTTCCGAATCCGCCCTTCGGGTTTGATTGCGCTCGGCGGATTTAGTCTGCCACAGCAGACTATTCAGTGACTGGCAAAAGCCGTCACTGTTTCCCCATCGCTGTCACAGTTCAGTTCGCACTCCGTCCGTCGTCGTCTCGTTCGCTTTTCCAGTCGTTTTCCTCGTTTTTTCTCTTCTTTTTTTAGCAACATTTAAAAGCTTGCTCGGTTTCTTTCTTGTTTGGTCAGGATTTTGATTTTTCCTGTCCGGAGCAGTGTTTTTTATGAAGGGATCTGTGAAGTTTTTCAGCGAGGATAAGCATTTTGGCTTTATTGCAGGCGAGGATGGAAAGGAGTATTTTGTCCATGGTTCTGGCATCCTTCCAGGCAATAGTATCACCAAGGAAGACCAGGTGGAGTTCGAGACCGAAGCCGGTGACAAGGGAGTTAGGGCAATCAAGGTCAAGAAGATTTAATCATAAAATATTTTTTTCTGAATTTCTTTCGCATGTTTTTCTTCTATTACGTAAATAACCACAGGACGCACTGGACAACCCTCCGTAGCCTATTTAAACCCCGGTCGCTTTTTCTTACGAAACATATTTAAAATCATGTTGGTTATACGCGCTTATGGATAAGAGGGCTAAGTTCATCGGGATATTCGCTAATATCCCTGAGAAGATCAGGGAAGAGGATATTGTCGTTGTTGTTGATGATAAGCCTTTCACTTGGAACTCGGCAGTCATAGAGGTCAAGAATGGCTCTGCCATCGGAAAGAAGATATTGAAGAATCTTGAGGATATGGGGCTGTTGTGATGGATAAGAATGTCAAGGAATTGGTCTTGTGGCGCCTGGAAAGGGCTGTTCCTGAGAATTTCAAGCTATCAATAGGCAGTAAGGGCAGCTTTAGCAAGAGCGAATTGAAAAAGCATGTTGAAGCAGAGGATGAGATAGGATTGGCTTTCGCAGATATGCAGCTTAGTTTCATTAAAGCCCTGGCAAGCGGCGAGTTCTCCAGGAAATTAGCAGAGACTGAAATAGAATGAAATCGACTCTTCTTGTGACAAGGCCTGATTATGATGTTGCTACAGGCTATCTTTTCTATTATGCTAAAGAGATAATTGATTTTGCGGAGAAAAAGAATATTAAAGTCTTAGACCTTGTAAGGCCTCGCCTGACAAGAGATGGATTCTCAGAATTAGTGTCAAAAGAAGACCCGGGCCTGTTATTCTTCAATGCTCACGGAGATGATAAGACTATATACGGCGACAAGATAAAAGGAGTAGAAGAGCCGCTTATTGAAGAGGGCAAAAATCATCATCTCTTGAATGGAAGAATCACCTATGCCAGGGCTTGCTGCACTGCTGCTTCGCTTGGAAAAGCCTGCACTGGGAAGGAAGGCTGCTTTATCGGATATAATGCTCCCTTCAGCTTTTGGTTTAACGAGAAATGGTCTGCTAAGCCTTCGAATGATAATATCGCAAAAATGTTCCTTGAGCCTTCAAACTTGATAGTCTTGTCTTTGCTGAAAGGCAACACTGCCCTTGAAGCTGTTGATAAATCAGCCAACATGACAAATAAAAGCATTATGCGGCTTTTAAGAAGCAAAGAAGAGTCTGGCACAATGGCTTCTATGATGATCCTATGGAATAATAGCCAAAGCCTGGACATTCTCGGAGAGAAGGGCATAAGATTTGTTTGAATACTATTTTTAATTTTCCGAATCCGCCCTTCGGGCTGCTGCGCTCGGCGGATTCCCTGTTGTTCTATTTTATCTTGATAGGTATCCCGTATTCTATCTTGGTTATGCTGTCTGCTTTCCTGAACAGTTCCTTGTTCCACAGGGCTCTTTTCTTGTATAGCTTGAAGGGCATGAATGGCATGTAGTCTGAGCTGATGAACACTGCCCTTTCAAGGTTCTTGTTGCCGTCTATTGATCCGAAGATATCATTTATCTTGTCCTTTATCTTTTCCTGCGGCCAGAGCAGACTGTAGGTTGAGAAAGTAGTCCATTCATCTATGACCAGCGTCGGCTTGCTTACTGATTCGATGTCTTCAACAATAGAGGATAGTGTGGTTCTTTTGAATGCTAATCCGTGTTTCCTGTTTTCGTCTTCGTGCCTCTTGATAGACCCGAACTCCAATAAGAGCCATTCCTTTAAGTGATGGTTATTCCCAAATTTGAATGATTCAGAAGGGTTGATTATACTGAGTGCATAGCTTGATTTTCCGCAGCCTATCTGGCCATAAATAACTTCGTATAAAGCCATTTTCTAAGGCAATCAGGCTCTTTTTATAAAACTTTCTAATATTTACTATTGAATGATAGTAAATAATTCTCTTGCGAATTTCCTTCTACATCTCTTCTGGCGCCGCAATCCCGAGCAAGTCCAGTGTATTCCTAAGAACAGTCCTAACACAAGTTATCAATAGAAGCCTCGATTCTTTTGTCTTCTTGTCTGCTTTCAGAACAGGGCATTCTGTGTAGAACTCATTGAAGGCCTGCGCCAATTCCAGCCCAAACCTTGCCACGTTGCTAGGTCTGTACTGCTCAGCAGCGTCAGCAACAACAGCCGGAAACTCAGCTAGCAGTGTTATCAGCCTGTGCTCTTTCGCATGTTCAAAATGCCCTTTCACTCCTTCTGCCCTGAAATCAGCAACTTGACGAAGTATCGAGCATATCCTTGCATGAGCGTACTGCACATAAGGCCCTGTCTCTCCTTCAAAGCTTATGCTCTCCGAAGGATTGTAGATCATGTCTTTCTGAGGATCATATTTCAGTATGAAGAACTTCAATGCTCCCATGGCGATAATCCTGCTCCTCTTCTCAAGCTCTTCTTCCTCAATCTCAGGATGCCTATTCATTATCTCCTTTACCGCCTCTTCCTTCATCTCAGCATACAAATCATCAGCGTCAACAACAGTCCCCTCACGGCTCTTCATACGGCCCTCGGGCAAATTCACCATGCCATAGGATAGGTGATAGCATTTTGAGGCATAGGGAAAGCCAAGCATCTCTATTATCTTGAACAACACCCTGAAATGATGGTCCTGCTCGCTTCCGACGACATACACCGAGCGGTCCATCTTGAAATCATCGAACTTCAGTTTAGCGAGGTAGATGTCTGTGGTTATGTATATGCTTGTTCCGTCATCTCGCAATAAGACCTTCTTCCCAAGACCAGAAGAAGACAAATCAGCAACAACAGTCCCTTCATCATCTTTGTAAAATAATCCTTTGCTTAAGCCTTCAAGGATGATATCCCTGCCATGATTATATATCTCAGATTCAAAATAAGTCTTCTTGTGATGGACATCAAATGTCTTATAGGTCATATTATGGCCGTCCAAAGCCCATTTGTTCATCTTTTTCCATAAAGCCAATAACTCTTTATCTCCAGCTTCCCACTTCACCAGCATCTCTCGCACTTCATCCTCGATCTCAGGATGCTCTTTCTCATACTGGTTATACATCACATAGAAGTCTCCGACAAATTGGTCTGTCTTCTTGTGGGAAATCGACTTCGATTTCTCACCCCATGAATTCTCTGAATTCATGTTGTCAGGCTCTTTTCCCTCACCCCATTTCTTGTAGGCGAGCATTGATTTGCAGATGTGGACACCCCTGTCATTGACGTAGTTGATAGGTATTGCGGTGTAGCCTGCAAAACCCAGCATGTTGCAAACCGCGTTGCCAAGTAGCATGTTCCTGACATGGCCTAAGTGCAAAGGCTTGTTGGTGTTCGGCGCAGGGTACTCTATCATGACCTTCTCCTGCTTCACAGCTCCAGAGCCATAGCACACGCTGCACTTCAGTATATCAGCCAGCACATGCTCTGCCAGTTTGTTCTTGTCAACAAAGAAATTGATGTAAGGACCCACAGCCTTGACAGAAGATATGACTCCGCAAGGCTTGATCTTAGCGACCAGCTCAGCTGCAATGGCAACAGGAGCCTTCTTCAGCTGCTTCGCCAGCCCAAAGCAAGGAAAAGCGTAGTCTCCAAGCGACGGATCAGGAGGGATCTCCAATAGCTTATCAGCTTCCTCAATCCCAAGTTCTGCGCTCTCTGCTGCGAGCTTTGCCGCTTCCTTCCTGAACATAGATGATAGTCACGCAGCCAGGTTTATTAAATTTATCCCTTTTAGCCAAGAAAATCAAAATATTTATATAGCTCGAGAGCCAAAAACCATTATTAAGGCTTAATATTATAAGAGGTGTTTTGTTATGAAGAAAGGACAAGCTGCTTTAGAGTTCTTGACCACATACGGATGGGCGTTCTTGGTCATACTGGTGATGATAGGAGCATTGGCTTATTTTGGAGTGCTCAACCCCCAAAAATACCTGCCTGAGAAGTGCATCATAACAACAGGACTGGACTGCACTGACTGGCAGATAACAAAAGGCGCTACGTCTTATGCAAGGGTTCACATAACCAATAACCTAGGGTCTACAATAACGTATATAAATATGACAAGCACCAGTTGTAGCACTGTAGCAGTTAACAACTCAGGCATATCCAGCGGAGTCTCCTTTGACATGGTATGCACAATCCCTGCAGCGACATTGACTGCTTCTGTCGGTGACAAGTTCAAGATGCCATTGGCTTTCGCTTACACAAAATCAGGCGGCACTTATCCAAAAACAGCTTACGGCGAGCTCTTCGCAACAGTGCAGCAGGGATAAAGTCTTTTATTTTTTTAATTATGGTCATGTCACGGAGGAGTGAAATGTTTTCTGGAAAAAAAGCACAGGCAGCATTAGAGTACCTGACTACTTATGGCTGGGCTATCATGGCAGCCATCGTTGCCCTCGGAGCTCTCAGCTATTTTGGCTTCATGAACCCGACAAGCCTTTTGCCTGACAAATGCGATTTTGGCAAGCAGCTGGAATGCGTAGACTACTTGATACAAGGCTCTGAGATAAAGATAATGTTTCGGAACAACTTCGGCAAGGAGATAGAGATCGCAGATGCTCGAGGCCAGAACATAGACCCTACAAATGTCCCTGTCAAGATAATCCCTGGCGATGAGGAAGAGGTGCTTTTCCTCATATCTGGCAGCGCTCCTCCAAAAGGAGAGAAAAAGGATGTATTGATCAACATCACGTTCCGGAGAGGCGACATAGCAGGAAGCCCCTCGCACTCGCTTGTAGGATCACTATTCACAACAGTGCAATAATAGTCTGTTATCACGAAACTGGTTTACATCCCGAAACTACTTTACATTTGTTAGTTCTTGCCACACTTCGTGTGGGGTTTTGTAATTCAGGCTCATGTGA
>Ga0268280_1000565_pt1 | contig 29781 bp, 29 predicted proteins | sample saktaG_9_FD_190139 | JGI IMG/M metagenome (GOLD analysis project Ga0268280, IMG submission 190139) | Saline water microbial communities from Sakinaw Lake, British Columbia, Canada - sak_2011_5_24_40m | ecosystem: Environmental > Aquatic > Non-marine Saline and Alkaline > Saline ...
TAATATTCCACCATTATATTATACCATATGATGTCACCAAAAATGAAAAAGAACCTGTAGTAAATGTCAATGACATCCACTCAGGTTCGTTCAATAACCATGGTGCGGTTGATGGGACTTGAACCCACACGTCACTAGGACACTACCGCCTGAAGATAGCGCGTCTGCCATTTCGCCACAACCGCAAATAGCAAATTAATTATATCAAATTAAATTAAGATAGTCACGTTTTTTCTTCTTTTTTTCATTTGTTATCTATAGCTTCTAACTATCAATTGTTAAGTGATAATTCAACCAAAAATCACAAGAAAAAATAAAGAAATCACATCATTTTATGTTGAAAAATGTTGTTTTTATGTTATTATTCGTATTGCATATTCATTACGCTCACGAAAGGTGGTTATAGTACATTGAAAGAAGACCGTCAGTTAAAAACACCGTTTTTTACAAAACTAAAAGAATATGGTCAACTCAACACGACCCCGTTTGATGTCCCGGGACATAAACTGGGCAGAATTGAAAATGACCTCCTTGATTATATAGGTACTGAAACTTACTTGCTTGATAGCAACGCTCCGATGGGTCTAGACACATTAAGCAGACCGACGGGAGTTATCAGAGAAGCAGAAAAGTTGATGGCAGAAGCTTGTCTCGCCGACAAAGCATACTTTCTAACCAACGGAACCACTGTTGGAATTATATCCATGATCATGGCGACTTGTAAAGCAAAAGAAAAGATTATCCTACCCAGAAATGTTCATAAATCTGTGATTAGCGCTCTGATTTTATCTGGAGCCATGCCTATATTCATCCGTCCTGACATTGATCTAGAATTGGGGATTGCGAATGGCATCAGCTACGAAAACGTGGCAGAGGCGATTAAACAGCATCCAGATGCCAAAGCCATTTTCATCATTAACCCAACGTATTTTGGTGTTACAAGTGATTTAGAAAGAATCACGAAGCTAGCTCACGACAATGGAATGCTGGTCCTCGTTGACGAAGCACATGGTGCACAGTTTTACTTCAACGAAAGAATGCCCTTTACGGCCATGGAAGCGTCCGCTGACATTTGTGCTTCTTCGTTTCATAAAACAGCGGGTTCCTTTACTCAAAGCTCTGTAATCTTGACAAAAGGCCGAAGAATCGATCATGTTAGACTTCGCTCGACGATTAACATGCTACAAAGCACTTCTCCTTCAGCGCTACTCCTCGCATCCCTTGATGTTGCAAGAAAGACGATGTACTTCCAAGGCGCGAAACGGATTGATAAACTACTCAAAATGGCTGAAGATGCAAGAGATACTTTAAGAACAGTCCCTGGCATCAAAGTGATTGACAAAGACTACATTCTATCCAAAGGCGGATTCGACTTTGATGAGACTAAAGTCGTCATTAAAGTATCTGACCTTGGAATCACCGGATTTGAAGTCTACAACATAATGAGAAAGAAATATAATATTCAACTAGAACTTGCTGAGTCACATATTATCCTTGCGGTATTAACAATAGGTACTACGAAAGAAGATTTGGATAACCTTGTTTATGCGTTCAAATCCTTATCCAAGAAATACTATAAGCTTCGCAACAAATTACCAAAAATCAAATTCGATTATCAATTTCCAGAAACGTATACAAGACCTCGTGATGCCTACCACGCACCTAGAATTAGTGTTGAACTTCATGAAGCCTACGATGAGATTTCTGCCGAATCCATTATGATTTACCCCCCGGGAATCCCACTTGTGATTCCGGGTGAAATCATCACACAAGAAGTCATTGATGATATTGACTTTTATGTTAAAAAAGGATCCATTGTCCATAGCGATTTGGATAACGGATATGTTAAAATCATTGATAAAGAACATTGGTCCCACTGGGAAGGTGAAGAAGATGACCTTTAATAAAGTTGATTTATCATTTCAAAGTTGCACTGCAGAATATAAGGACGCAACCGTTGTCATTTTTAGTTCTCCAATGGACGCAACAACGTCCTTTAGACCTGGAACTCGGTTTGCGGGAAACGCAATCCGCGTCGACTCCTTTGGCGTTGAATGGTATTCCCCTTATCGCAATCGCGATTTGAAGGACTACCTTACATCAGACATTGGAGACTTAGACCTCCCTATCGGAGATGTAGAAGGCTCACTCGCTGTGATATACAAGACTGCAAAGCAAATTTTGAAAGACGGTAAGAAACCGATGATGGTCGGTGGTGAGCATTTGGTCACTTATCCTGTCATCCAAGCAATGACGGAAAAATATCCGGACCTTCACATCATTCATCTTGATGCCCACACTGATTTGCGTGATGAGTTCTTCGGACGAAAACTCTCTCACGCAACCGTTTTGAGACGTTGTCACGACCTTGTCGGAGATGGAAAAATCTTCCAATTCGGTATCCGTAGTGGCGATCGCTCTGAATTCGAATGGGCTGCAAGCGGCCATACACACTTGCGTAAATTCGATTTTGAAGGCCTCGAAGAGGCAGTTCAAAAGATTAAAAACAAACCTGTCTATATTACCATCGATTTAGATGTGCTCGATCCATCCGTATTTCCAGGAACCGGAACCCCGGAACCTGGCGGAATGCAATATAAAGATCTTTTAAAAGCTTTCGATGCTTTCGAACAGTTAAACAATATCGTGGGTGGGGACATCGTAGAACTCGCTCCGATGATTGACCCCTCCGGTGCTTCTACTGCCGTTGCGGCCAAATCTTTAAGAGAAATGATTTTATTGCTACAAAAGTAGAAAAAAATAGAACCGAATTCGACAGAATCGGTTCTTTATTTTTAGGATTGGGTTTCGACAAGTTTCTTTTCTTGGACTATCTTGTGATCCATAAATACAAACAAGAAAGAGAGTCCTACGACAAAAGCAGAAATCACAATAACAAAAACAATGACAAGCCACCACCCAATCAAGTCAGGATTGATGAAAAAATAGGGATATCTTGAGACGGAATCTTCATAAGTGAATGTTCCGCCTACAAGTGCATAAAAATTAGCATAAACGAAATACCCAAGCGGAATCATTACCCAATAAACGATATCACGATATCGAAGGATTCCCTTTTTGTCAAAAAGGAAATAGTCCAATAAAACCAACAGAGGGGTATATGTATGACCAAAAAAACTATTCCAAAATGAAAGTGAACCCGATAATGTTGGCGCGAGTAACACATGGAACACGATGAAAGTCACCATAATGGACACGGTAATGGCGGCTTTTATGCTACGCTCTTTTTCATTCAATTCGCCTTTTTTAAATAAAATGTATGTGAATAATACAAATACTAAAATGTTACTGATAATCGTAAAGTAACTCAAAGTCTCAATCACAGATCCACCATCAAATACATTGAGACAAATCCCAGTTAAATTTCCAATAAGCAAAAGAATAACATATCCTTTTCGCCACTTGAGTCGATTTTTCATGATTTAATCCTTCCTATGAAAAAGACAAGTGTTAGCTTGTCTTTATTTATTAGCGACAATGACTAAATGAAAGCTTTTCTTGATTGAGAACGGTTTCTCTGAATATCCATCTTTTGCTTGGATTTTCTTGAACCCTACACTTTTTAAAATATCAGTAAGTTGATTGTATCGAATGGGGGTAAGTTCGGTGTTTTCTTCTTCGACAATATCTTTGACTTTGAGTCTCGTCAAGAAGTTGATTTTCTCACCTACATATTCATAATTTCGTTCAAATGTGACTCCATTGTTTTCGATTGTGGGTAAGGATTTAATCTCTTGGTCTAAGATTCTGTCATAATTAACAATTGAAATAATAAATGTCCCATTCGGTTTCAAAGAATCATAGACATGAAGAATCGATTTTTCCATTTCTTCAATCGACTCAAGGTGTACTAGGGTGTTTCCAATGCAAAACACGTTGTTAAACTGATTCTTATAAACAACGTCCTTGAAATTCCCTTTTAAAAATCTTGAAAGAAGAGAGAGTCTTTTGTTCTTCTCCAATGCGATTGAGATCATATTGGAATCGATGTCGATTCCAAGGGTGTCATACCCCATTCTCGAAAGTCCTAATGAGTATTCTCCAGTGGCACATCCTAAATCAAGCGTCTTTCCCTTTTCGAAATGGTCTGCAAGAAATGACAGTGTCTCTTTCTTCAAAGGAAAGATATCATCATAATGAGTCGCAAATTTTTCATACAGTTTCATAGATTCATCCCCCTTTTATTGTGTAATCTACCTGTATTATATCAAAATAGAAAAAATATAGTAGGTCTCAAATAAAAAATATATAAAAAATCCCACCTCTTAAAAGATGGGATTCATAACTAAATGATATTTAATTCTTTTCCAACTTTTTTGAATACTTGAAGCGCTTTGTCCAGGTTCTCCATAGTATGAGAAGCACTGATCATGACGCGTAGTCTTCCTTTTCCTTGAGGAACGGTTGGAAATACGATTCCAGAGACGAAAACACCTTCAGCAAGCAATGCTTTTGAAAACTGCATGGTCTTTGCTTCGTCCCCAATCATGACAGGCGTAATCGGCGTTTCTGAATGGCCGATATCAAATCCAAGTTCTTTCATTCCTTTTTTGAAATATTTGGCGTTGTCCCAAAGTTTCTTTGTATACTCTTCACTTTCCATCAGCATCGTGACGCTTTCAATCGTTGCGGCAATCGCACTGGGGGGAAGTGCAGTTGAAAACAGAAGCGGTCTTGCTCTGTGCAATAACCATTCCTTGACGATTTTCTTGCTAGCGACATATCCTCCAATAACGCCAATGGCTTTGCTTAGAGTTCCAATGATAAAATCAATTTCTCCATGAAGACCAAAATGATCTACGGTTCCTCTTCCTGAGTGTCCTAATACGCCACTTCCGTGTGCATCATCCACATAAGTAAGGCAATCATATTTTTTCGCTAGTTTGACGATTTCAGGAAGTTTTGCCAAATCTCCGTCCATCGAGAAAACACCATCTGTGATAATAAGAACGTTCTGATACTCTTTTCTTTTTTCACTCAACACTTTTTCTAAGTCTTCCATGTTTGAGTGTTGAAAGACAGCTCTGTCAGCTTTGGAAAGTCTTGTTCCATCGATGATTGAAGCATGATTTAAACTATCGCTCACGATCAAATCGCCTTTTTGAGTAATGGCTTGAATAACGCCGATATTGCAGTTGAGACCGGATTGGAAACAAGTGACGGCTTCTTCTTGTTTAAACTCCGCCAACAATTCTTCTAGTCTTTCAAGAAGGTCTCCGTTTCCGACAATGGTTCTGACACTGCCTGCGCCAACACCATATTTTTCAATGGCTTTAATGGCAGCTTCTTTAACTCTCGGATGACTCGCAAGTCCCAAATAGTTATTAGAGGACATGTTGATGACTTCTTTGTGATTCAAGTCAACAACGTTTGAACAAGCACTGTATATAATAGGCAGTTTTCGATAAACGCCTGCTTTTTTTAAATCATCGACCTGTTGATAAAACGTATCCAATTTAGACATGATCAATATCCTCCGGAATTAAGATGATTTTTCCGCAATTACGTTCTCCCATGATTTCCGCAGCGATATTGATCTGGGAAAGTGGAAATTCGTGCGTAATGATTTTATCCAAATGTAATTTACCTGAATGGATTAATTCTTTCACTTTAACCCAAGTGCCGTAGATTCTTCTTCCAACAACGCCGTAGATGTTGATGCCTTTAAACACAACATCATTTCCAAAGTCAATTTCAATCGTTTTAGATGGAATTCCTAACATTGAAATTCCTCCACCTGGTTTTATATACTTGAAGCATTGTTCAATTGCTGTTTTGTTGCCAGAGAATTCTCCAATCACATCGACCCCAGCACCATCCGTCAGTTCCTTCACTCTGGCGATCACATCTTCAGTCATTGGATTAATCGTGTAGTCCGCGCCAATTTCATGTGCAAGATTCCGTCTAAAATCATTTACTTCAATCGCAATGACCATTTTTGCGCCCATTGCTTTCGCAACATCGACACCCATGATTCCGATGGGTCCGCACCCTAAAACAACGACGGTTTTATCATAAATGTCAAAATGAGTCATAGTATGAACTGCATTTCCCAGCGGTTCCTGAACAGATAAATGATGCATGTTCATGCTTTTATCGTTTACAAAACAATTCGCTTCGGGAATCTTGACGTAACGTGCAAAGCATCCGTCGGTATCAACACCGATAATCTTTGTGTTTTTGCAAATGTGTCCTTCTCCCCGTAAGCAAAACTCACAAGTTCCGCAGATAATATGAGTCTCTGCACTTACGATATCTCCTAGTTTAACTCGTGTAACTTGTTTGCCGATTTTTATAATTTCGCCACTGAATTCATGTCCAACGGTTAATGGTAATTTTAATCTTTTTTGGCTCCACTCATCCCATGAGTAGATGTGATAGTCGGTTCCGCAAAAAGAGGCGGTTAAGACTTTAATCAATACTTCATGAGGCTCTAGTTTTGTTGAAATTTGTTTCTTGACCCAAGAAAATCCTCGCTCGGGCTTGTCTTTTAAAACTGCCATGGTTTCTAAAAATTCGGTTGTTTCGTTTAAATACGTCATTTCTTCGTTGCTCCTTTGTCATATGGAATAAAAACGCTTACACCCACTAGACATTATATCATATCCTGTAAATCAAAGCGCTGTTTTTTTTATGAAAGTTTTTCATTTTAATCTTTCATTTGTTATAAAATGACATCCTTTTCACAGAGATTTTTATAAACTTGTATTTTATCATTTTCACTTATGATATAATCGTGTCGGTGATAAAAATGATAAACGAATCAGCAATTAGAAAAATGGACTTGTTTTATAAGTTTTCGAACATATCTTCTACTCTTATTCGTAACCAAAAAATAGCCTATTGTACTTATGACCTAGAATCTGTAGAGAAGTTAGGAATCTTTGATAAAATCATGGAATTGAAATTATCTACTGATTCAGTTCAACTCATTACTTATAATTCTCTCGAATGTTACGGTATATTCAAATATTTAAACGGAACCCAAGAACATATTACAGTTGTGGGTCCTGTGCTGACCGTAAGGCCTCTTTCCAAAGAGAACTATGGATATCTTTCGTTTTGTCATCTTTACGATGAAGAAACTGTAAAAAACTTTATCCATTTGATTCCTTTAATGCCTCTTGGAGAATTTGCAAATGCCTTGAGTATGTTTTTCTATCAAATGAATGAAGTCTATTACTCCGCTGATCGAATTCAATCTGAAAAAATTGATTTTCATGAGTTTATCGATGGTGACGAATTTTCCCAAATAGTTCCTATGGACTCTCCAAACAGTAATCATAAGGACCATATTCTTAAAGATATCGAACGGTATCTAGATGTTATTAAGACTGGTAATATTAAAAAACTTGAAGATCTTTTTAAAGACCGTGTCCTATTTTACAGTTTTACAGATGGCACTCCAAAGTTAAAACTTTATACTATCATCTCCCTTTCAACAATGTTTGGACTTGCATCGATTGAAGGTGGCCTCGATTTTTTTGAAGCTTCTTCTCTGGGGAACACGTTTATCACTCTTGCGGAATCGTTTGAAAATTCAAATGATTTTATTGCAACATTTAAAAAAATGACAAAAGGATTTGTCACTCAAGTTCATGAATCTCAAAGCAAGTATAAATACTCTAAATCAATCAAGAAAGCCATGTCTTATATTGACAGGCACATTCATTTCCCACTCTCTTTAGAGACCGTTAGTCAATCCGTCGGACTTTCTAGGCCTTATTTGTCCCAATTGTTCTCAAAAGAAGTTGGAAAGTCCTTACAAACATACATTCAACTTAAAAAAATGGAAGAGGCTGAAAAATTAGTTCGTTTCACAAAGATGTCCATGTCCGATATCGCTTCATCACTTTCCTTTTGCTCTCAAAGTTATTTTACTGAAGTCTTTAAAAAGTATAGCTCAATTACACCGGTTCAATACAGAAAAAAACATCTAAAGTAATCAAAAAGGTCTTCAGCGAAGACCTTTTTTTATGAGATTTGTTCCAAAATGTAATTCATCCGTTTTTTCATGCTTTCTTTCACAATATTAGAATGCATGACGACGTCATACCCATGTACTGCTCCATGAACATCATTTAATACCACTTGATTGCCATTTTTCTTCAAGAGTTCTGCGTATTTGACCCCTTCGTCATGAAGAGGATCGAATTCACAAACTTCGATATAAGAGTTTGGCTGCAATTTATCTAGAGGGTGGACACATGGAAATGCATATCTCTCCATTCCAAAGAATCCGTTTTTATAATAATATTTTCCGATGAAGCTGAACAATGAGGAATAGATCATTGGTGTATCTGTATACTGTAAACGAGATTTTGAAGAACCATCTTTATCTAAAGCGGGATAGAATAGCATTTGAAATTTCGGGATTTTTTTATTACGATCTGCACAATGCAATGATAATGCGGCTGCTAAGTTGCCTCCTGCAGAGTCACCACATAATCCAATGTTGTTTACAACAATATCATAGTATTCATGATGTTCAGTCAAATGATTATAGATGTCTACAGCATCTAGAAACGGGGTTGGAAAAGCCCATTTTGGAGCAAGACGATAGTGTACCATAAACGCTTGGCCACCCAATTCGCTCACGAGTGAAGAAAGTATTTTCTTATGTGAGTGGGTCGCGTTCATCATAAACCCTCCGCCATGAAAGTGAATCAGGGTTAAATTAGAAGTTTTCTGTTTAGCAACAAACTGGTCAACTTTGATTAATTTGCCATCTCGTGCTTTGACCAAGAAGCGCTTTTGAATTACGCCTTTATGAGGCCTTTGGAGTGTATAAAGAAGTCTCAGCACTTGATTGGAAATCCAAATTCTAAATAGACTTTTCGGCATCTTCATCAGACGTAATATTCTGAGTTGTTTGTCAATCTCATACTTTTTTTTCATGATTCCTCCACTAAATTTAGATTACATTTCTTGAATTTCTTTGATGGAAGTGTCTGTTTCTTTTAATAAATATCTCCAGAAAAGAAAGACTCCAATGGCTGTAAAAAGGAAGCTAAACAAAACATCTTGGAGAACGACTGCTACGCCAGCACCATAACTCAATAGAACCGAAAGGGTTGTACCAGCAGCGATGCATTCAAGATGCCATCTGTAAAGGACCATCATGAAAACGACAGTCAAAGACATCGAAATGACAACCCAAATTGTATATTTTCTTTTCGGAGCCCGCCCAAGCAAGTACCCTCCAAACCCAACGAAAGGAACAATCGCGTATAGGAGTGGGAAATACCAGTTTACGGCAAATAACAGAACGATCAGCGGAATCAATCCGAGGATGGATCCAATTAAAGTTAAGACTATCGAAAAAGGCATTCTTGCAATTTTGACGTTATCATTATCGAGTTCTTTTAAAACCTCGTCTTTATGTTTGTTCGAACACGTTGTGTGGACATTTACAACTGTATTTCCCCATAGTTTCTCTTCTAATGATTCTTTCGTTTCAAGCCTACAGATGACACAACGTTCTTCTTGATGCATTCCTCTTTCTGAAAAATAGTTGATAAGAGGAGTCAATGTATTTTCCCAGTACTCTTTTTCGGACAATACTTTATTTTTCTTGTGGGTTGGAAACATGAACATCAATTGATCATTCTTATGTAAAAAAGTAGATAGAAGCGGGACGAGCTTCAATTTTGTCTTGAGTTCTTTTTTGATGATGGGATCGACGGAATGCTCAAACGAGAAAGTAACAGTATCATAAAAACCAAATCCGATTTTCATTGTCGTAATCGAAAAACGGTATTCTCCCATGGTTCCTATGCTTGATTGATTCATTCGTTTTAAAGTCAAGTTTAAGCTTAGTTGTTCCATCTGTTTTCCTCTTTCGCTCATGTTCCATAATACTCAATTATGACAACTTCTATTTTTAGTAAGCTATCTCTTATTACAATTATTATATCATATCAAAGGCTTTGATTCACTCATTCTTTTCTTCCCATAAAAGCAAAAAAAAGTCAGGATAATATTCCTGACGATGTTTTATAATTTGCTTTTATCAAACGGAGAGTGCCATTTGTCTTTTGAATGCTTCAAAATACTCTTGCTTGAGTGTCGAAATCAAATCCTTTACAGATATGATTGCCTTCGCTAAATAAGCATTAGTCCCTGCAAAAGCAAACCCGTTTTTCATCTTACCTTTTTTTGCGTTATAAAGTGCGAGAGAAATACAATATGGAGCCAATTCTTTTTTACAAGTAGAGATACAATTGAACGGGCAGGAAAAAGGATGGCGCAATCCATCGTAGACTTCTGTCAGAAACGGATTTTTGACTGCTCTTCCGGGAAGACCAACAGGACTGTCGATGATGACAATGTCTTCTTCTTTTGCATCGATGTAAGACTGCTTAAACGCAACGGATGCATCACACTCGTAAGTTGTCACAAAACGGGTTGCCATCTGAACGGCAGACGCTCCATGGCTTAAGTAATAATAAATATCTTCACCTGTGTAAATACCTCCTCCAACGATAATCGGAATCTTTTTGGAATACTTTTCTTCAAATGGCTTAATCGCATCCAATACTTGGGGCAACAACTTCTCAAGATCGTATTCAGAGTCTTCTATCTGGTCTCTTTTGAATCCGAGATGTCCTCCAGCTTTTGGACCTTCCAAAACGAAACCATCTGGAACATAACCATATTTTCCAACCCACTTTTGAATAATGAGCTTCGCTGCTCTTCCTGAAGAAATGATTGGAACGAGTTTGGTTGTGGAACCCTCAACTAATAAACTGGGAAGGTCAAGCGGTAATCCGGCACCAGCGAAGATGATATCGATCCCTTCATCAATCGAAGCCTTTGCCAAATCATGAAAATTGCTTAAAGCCACTAGAATGTTTACGCCTAAGATTCCTTTGGTCAGCGATCTGGCTTTCTTGATTTCTTCTTTCAAAGCAATAACGTATTTATCTTCACCAACACTAGTTTTTTCAAACAATCCGACGCCGGCAGCAGAAATCACTCCGATGCCTCCTTCGTTTGCGACGGCCGAAGCTAGACCAGATAATGAAATTCCAATGCCCATGCCACCTTGGATGATTGGCAGATCTGCAACCTTATCTCCAAGAACAAAATGATTCAATGCTTCTATTTTCATTTTCATTCCTCCTTTGTTTCTTCAAACAATTGAAATTACTATATCACGCATAGTACTTTTATACAATCATTCTTTACAAATTCTACAGAATTCTTACAAAAAAAAGACAATCTCATTTCGAAATTGTCTTTTATTCTCAAATGGAGCAAGCGAGGGGAATCGAACCCCCATTCTCTGCATGGCAAGCAGACGTTTTACCATTAAACTACACCTGCGTTTTCTTTAGCAATATATATTGTATATGAAGAAGGCAACTTTTTCAACTCTTTTTTACTGAAAAGGAGAACTTTTTTTTATGGCTATCTTCAAGAAAACGACACTTTGTCAAAAAAAGAAATCCAAGTAATCAGTACATGTACCCAGGCATGGAGGTCCAGAGGATAATCAGAAGCATTCCAAGCAAAGACGTTCCGACCAATATGATCGAAATAATCCATCTCGTCCGTTTTGTGAATGGCTGAAAGACCCACATCATTAAAAGTCCAACTGGAAATGCAAGAATCAGAAAAAGCAAAGTGACAATCTCATATGGATTCACTGAATTGGGTTTTTCAGAACTCATTGATTGCATAGAAAGAGGTTCAATGGCTTTACCACAATTCCAGCAAAAAGCATCTTCTTCTTTTATCCATTGATTACAGGTTGCACACTTTCTCATCAATTGTCAACTCCTACTCATTAATATCATATCAAAAAAAACTTTCATATACAATCGTTTCTTTCATTGATTGAACCCAATTGACTTCGCTCTATTGTCTCAAATTCTTTTGAATGTTATAATATAATATATTTTATTAAGGCCCGGTGATATTATGAAGAAAACAAGACTAGATATCCAACAAGATCTTTTGATGTTTTTATTAAGACCCCTCGTCTTCATTTGGATGTTCTTTGACGCCAAAAGAAAAGTGATTCGCGATCCAGCGTTCTCTTTTTTGCGAAAAGAACCTTACGTTCTACTTGCAAATCACACTTACATGTTTGATGTCGTCCATGTTCCTTTACGGCTATGGAAAGTCCCATTTATCATTGCTTCTCAAACATTGTTCACGAGACAACCGACTAAATTCTTAGTCAGTCAAGTTGCTCATGTCATTTCGAAATCGAAAGGAAGAAGCGACGCAGCCGCTATCATGAGTATCTTCTCTACAGTTAAGAGAGGATATCCAATCTTGATCTTCCCAGAAGGAGACACTACTTTCTACGGAGAAACTGGTTATATCGAAGAATCAACGATGAAACTGATTAAAAAATTAAAACTTGATGTGATTACCTGCAACACTCGCGGAGCCTATTTATCAAGACCGCGTTGGGGAACAGGTAAACGATCTAGACATTATGTTGAGCTCTATTACCATAAAGCCATTTCAAAAGAAGACCTTCAAGATATGTCACTTGAAGAAATGAATGAAATTGTCAAAAAAGAGTTATATCAAAACGCATATGACTACCAAAGAACTGCAATGATTCCTCATAAGGGAAAGCAACTCGCCGAAGGAATCGAAAATGCAGTATACGTCTGTCCTCATTGCCAAGCCATTAATTCGATTGAATCGCATGGGAATACTTTTCATTGCAGATCATGTAAAAAAGAAGGATCCATTGATAAATACGGGTTCATTCATGACTTCGTCTATGATAATTTGGTAGATTGGAACCATTACCAACTCGGTTTCTCTGAAAAGTTAAGAAATACCAAGGTTGAAAGTACTGGAATGCTTTATTTTCTAAACTTTGAGACCTTAGAACAAATTGAAGTCGGTAAAGTCTTCCTAAAATACGAAGAAGGAAAAGTGATTTTTTCTGGGGCGCACGACAAAGTCATCCCTCTCGAAGAACTCTTAAACCCAACGCTTACACTCAGAAGAGATTTCGGTTTTATCCACGAAGACCATCACTACCTCGTCAAACTTGATCGTTTGGGTTCAGCATTCCTCAGAGTCGTTCAAAACAAATATTAAAAAAAGCCATTAATTTTGGCTTTTTTGTTTGCGTTCTTTTAAAGTATCGATGATTTTGAATGTCAAGATGACACCTGCAAGCAGCGATGTCACAATATTAGCAATAAACAAGGCAGTTTCATGGACTGCAAGTCCGTAAATGGTCCACGTGAGTGTACCTATGACAAACATACAATAAGTCAGTAAACTTAAATCTAACGTGTCTCTCGTCCGAATTGTTTTGATGGCCTGGGGTAGGAAAGACAAGGTGGTGAGTGTAGCCGCCACGTAGCTCAGCCAAATCATCATTTGTCGATTCCTTTTCGAACATTGGATATCTTAAAGAAAAGAATGATGCTCGCTAAAATTGTCGCTACTGCATTCGACAATGCCAAAGCTAACAGATGATTTGCAATCGCGTATATCGCCCAGCCGATAACGCCAATCGTAAATATGATAAACATCCATAGTGAGACGCTTTTTGTATTGCCCTTGATGGCTTTTAGTGCTTGCGGGAAAAACGAACAAGTGGTCAAAACTGCCGCTACGCCTGAAGCAATATCCCACATAAGAATCAACTCCTTCATCCAACTTCCAAAATATAGTATATCACATATTTAGAGAAATTCATTATATTCTCTTTTTTGAAAATAATGTTTTTCTAAACCTGAGTTTTTGATGTTTCATTTTCAACGAAATTATGTTATAATCTACAAAAAAGAACAGGGAGGAGAGACAATGAAAAAAATATTACTACTCATGATGACTTTGTTAATCATCCCATTGTCATCTTGCGGAAAGGAACTGATTACATTGAACGATACCAACCCGATTGTCACAATCAAATTCAACAATTACGACCCCATCGTTATTGAACTATATTACGATGTCGCTCCAAACACTGTCAGGAATTTTATTTCACTGATTGAGCAAAACTACTACGATGGGACCCTCTTTCACAGAGTCATTGAAGATTTCATGATTCAAGGCGGTGCCGGCAGCGGATCTGCTTGCAAAATTAATGGAGAATTCAACAGTAACGGATTTACAAACGAACTCTCTCATGTAAGAGGCGTGATTTCAATGGCGAGAACCAGTGATCCAAATTCTGCCACTTCTCAATTCTTCATCGTTCACGCAGAAAGCCCGCACTTAAATGGTCTTTATGCATCCTTTGGAATGATGATTGATGGGTTCGATACGTTAGATGCGATTGCCGCCGTCGCTACTGATACCAATGACCGTCCATTAAAAGACATTACAATCAAATCAATTACAGTAGACTTGAGAGGCATGACGTACTCTGAACCAAACTGCAACTAAAAAAAACAAGACTTCCTGAATCCAGGAAGCCTTTTTTTTATCATAATTTATAAGCGTATCGGTCTAAATTTCAAATAAATGACAGACTCCAAAACTGCTTTATTTCATTTCTTCTTCGGGGTTCTCTTTTTGTTTCATAAACACAGATAATAAATTTGAAATGACAAACGGAACCATCCAAAAAAGCGACCAGTAAAGAATCAGCGATCCAATCAGCATGACGACGCTTGAAAAGATAATCATTCCTTTAGACGATTTGAAAAAACCGATCCATTGAAACAGACCTCCCAATGCCAAAACGCCAACATGGACAATCAATAACGGTATAAAGATTACAACTGCAATAATTAAGTCAGCCTCATAACTTTCCATCAATTTAACATTGATTTGAAAAGCCAATATAATGTATGCCGTGACAAGCAAGGAATTAATCAGTAGCCAAACATTTCTCTTTTTCAATTCTATCACCTCAATTTATTATACCCAAACTGTTTTCGATATTCAACAACCTAAAGAAATTTAACAATTTACCCAATGACGAACCAAAGAAAAAACCCATTCAAAATGAACGGGTTTGATTTGAATGATAGGTATTCCCCATATATAAAAACACAAGCTATAACTTACTGAATATGGCAAATTGCTAAATCAAATACTTTTTCCAATTTCTAAAATCATACTTCTTGTTTCATAAAGATACGGTACTATTAACCCAATACTTTGCAAATTAGCGGAACACTAAAATCATATATACGGGGAATACAACTTCATTATATACTTATAAATTCAAGAATGAAAGCCCTACACCGAAAATAAATATCTTTTTTTTCATCCTTTATAAGGATGTTACCCGTTATATGTTGTTGAAGAAGTGTCTCCACCTTTTCCTGTCCAATTCGTATGGAAGAATTTCCCCCGGGGTTCATCGATTCTTTCATACGTGTGTGCACCAAAGAAATCCCTCTGAGCTTGAAGTAAATTTGCTGGTAGTCTCTCAGTTGTATATCCATCAAAATAGGACATTGCTGCACTCATCGAAGGCAATGGAATTCCATTCAGGACTCCGATAGAAATCACTCTTCGTAAACTTGGAAGCAAGCTTTCGATTTTTTCTTTAAAATATGGATCCAGCAACAAATTTCCAAGATTGGGATTCAATTCATATGCTTCTTTTATCTTTCCTAGGAAAGAAGAGCGAATGATGCATCCGCCTCTCCACATCAGAGCGATTCCACCATAATTTAAGTCCCATTGATAGTTCAGTGCTGCAGAACGCATTAAGTCATATCCTTGTGCATATGAAATAATCTTAGACGCATACAAAGCTTTTCTAATGTCTTCCAAGAAGTCCATTTTATTTCCTTTAAAATGTGGTTTCTCTTTTTTAAAGGTATTTGCCGCGAGAACACGTTCATCTTTCATGGATGAGAGGAACCGTGCAAATACAGACTCCGCTATCAGCGTGAGAGGGACACCCTCATCTAACGCTGTGGAAGCCGTCCATTTTCCTGTCCCTTTTTGTCCCGCGGTGTCTTGAATCTTATCAATCAAAGGACTTCCGTCTTTGTCGGTATATGAGAAAATCTCTGCAGTGATTTCAATCAGGTAACTATTTAACTCCGTTTCGTTCCAAGAAGCGTACACTTGATGAAGTTCTTTCGCTTTTAATTGAAGCAAATCTCTCATTAAGTGATACGATTCTGAAATGATTTGAATATCGCCGTACTCAATCCCATTATGAACCATTTTCACAAAATGACCCGCGCCACCGGAACCGACCCAGTCGCAGCAAGCCACGCCCTCCACTTTTGCGGAAATGGCTTGCAAGACTGGTTTGACGATGGGCCATGCCTTTACCGAACCACCGGGCATAATGGAAGGACCATTCAATGCGCCTTCTTCTCCGCCTGAAACGCCGGTTCCAATGAAATAGAGTCCCTCGCGTTCGACTTGTAACATTCTTCTTAAGGTGTCTGGGTAATGGGAGTTTCCACCATCGATGATGACGTCTCCCTTTTCTAGAAGAGGAAGTAAACTTTCAATGACTTGATCTACAGGGTTTCCTGCCCGAATCATCATCATTACTTTTCTGGGTTTGGATAAAGAAGAAACCAATTCTTGAAGTGAAGTTGCACAAAAAATATTTTTGCCGTTTGCTCTTCCCTTTTCAAAATGAGAGACGGCATCACTTCTAATATCATAAGCTGAAACCCTGAATCCCTTCGATTCGAAGTTTAAAACTAAATTTTCACCCATGACGGCAAGACCAATCATGCCAATATCTGATTTTTTCATCATTTACCTCCATTAACGAGCTAAAATTATATCAATACTATTTTAGCATTTTCACTTCATATTTCATAGAGTAAGGCACTTAAAAGGATTTTTTCGTTGTTTTTGAATTTTGAGATAAAAAAAGGACAACCAAATTGTCCTTTCAAATTTAATTCTTTAAGACACAATTTCAGCGTCTCCATCGCCCACGACTTCATGGCCATTATAGTACTCTCTCACATTTCTGAGAAAATATGGTTTTTTCGGGAGAAGCAATAAAATCAACAAAGCACCAGTTACTAACCCACCGATATGTCCGGCGATACTGACGTTTGGAATCAGAAAAGTAATGACAAGATTCAAAATCATCAGCGACCTGATCGATTGAACACTTCTAGGTGTAAACCAATGAGGCCTGACAAAAGTGATGATCAACAGTGCTCCAATGATACCCCAAATGGCGCCGCTAGCGCCCACAGTCATGCTATTAGAAAAATACATTACGGCAAGACCTGAGCCAATGCCTGAGAGCATATACAGAAGAAAAAAACGAGTCGGTCCAAGGGACTTTTCAATCGCAGTTCCTAAAATATAGAGTACAAACATATTACTTAAAAAATGAAATATGCTTCCATGAAGAAACATTCCAGAAATGATTCTTAAAAATTCTGGTGTCCCTGTAATGCTTACAGGTACAAGTGCACCGAGGCGATAGAGATTTGCATTTAAAAAACCCCCGGTAAATAACGTAACCAGCAACATCAATAGATTCAATAATATAATGACGGAAGTCACAGGATATTTCTTTGCATAGTCCCAAACGGTCTCAAAAAAAGGCTTTTGATTCATGGTAATCCTCGCTTTCTGTTATCTATTATAGTCTGCTTTTGTGATGTTTTCAAGTGAATTGAATGCAGAAAAAAGAGGCTCGCTGTGAGCCTCTTCATGAAATCCTAAGGTGCAGGTGTAAATGTACCGATGATAATAATGTCTTCATCAGGCATTGTAGTGGGAGCAATGCTCCAACCGCTAAAGACATATCCTTCATTGACTGGATCTGCAATCTTGACGATTTCTGATCCATACTCGACATTTTCAACCAGCTGATATAGTACATCATCAACCATATAGGTAATGGTATGAAGGTTCGCAACAATCATTGCGTGAACATCAAGATGATTGGAAATGTTCGTGTAATCTTCTGTCCACCCAGAGAGATAATATCCTGTATCAACCGTTACTTCTGGTGGTGTAGCATCTTCTCCCATGTTGATAAATTGAGTCAAAATCACCGTGCCATCCGAATACATGAACACAACTTGGAATTGAACAATGATGTTTTCAAATGTGATTTCAGTGATATTGCCCGTCGAGTCTTGAACAGTCAACACATACAGTCCACTTTCCATCAAATCCATTTCTGAAAGTATAGCCAAACTATTGTGAGTCAAGTTCAGGTAACTGACTTCAATGCTGGAATCAAAATTATCAATGACAGTAATCATATCATTCAGAAAGTCAGCGACCGTTATAGTACCTAAGATATAAACGGGGGCAGAAACTGAAACAGTCCCTGAATAAGGTGCTTGATGTCCTTCTACCATTATGACAGGAGGCTGGATGTCTTCATGGAAAACATTCATATAGGCATGCCCATCTTGAAATACCAGTTGCATCACTGCTCGAAGTCCGGTTTCAGGATTATCATATTCTAACTGAATCGGATCGAAAGAGGCAAAAGGAGCTTCAATTGCATTGCTAATTCGAACTGTCCCAGGATCATTGTCTTTCGCAATGAATAACATCAGTGCATACTCACCATCTGGTAAATCATTCGGAAGTTCAATTGTCAGTCCTTCAGAAAAATGAAGTGCTGATGCAGCATAGGTTTTAGTAGTCTCTGCCCCAATATGAAAGAGCTTGTTTCCAATTGAAAAGGCGTAATAAACCGAATATTCTTTATCAGTTCTCAGTAGAGGTGACTGTGGAACCGTCACATCTAATTGAGAAGAATCCAACTGATTTCCATTAAGTACCAGTTCACCAGAAACCATGTCAGATACATTTAATAAGTTTACACTCGTGATGTCGTACATTGGGGGCATGTCTTGAAAACTAATTGAATCGATATCGTCGAGCATTTGAAGCATACTTTGACGAATATCAACGTAATTGTAGATAAAATTTGTATTTTCTGCATAGTCTTCTAGGGATTCATAAAGATGATACGGGTTCTTCATAATTGCATTTGTGGTATTTACATTGTTTGCAATTTCATCAAAATTATCATAGAAATCACTATATTCATTGAATAAATCAGAAGAATCTCCATATTTGTATGTGAGGCCAATATGTGCTAAATAAGCCGTGATTTGCTGACTGGCTTCCTCAATCGAGTCAGCTTCAATGAACAAATCCATAATTCCTAGATACTTATAGTAATTAGAATAAGCTTTTTCACCTTCCGATGCTATTCTCAAACGAACACCATTCATTTGGACGGAGTCGTTCCATATTTCGTCGGTAGACAGGAAACCTCCTAACGAAGTCTTGATTCCAGTAATCCACTCAGTTCCATCGTTATTATAAATGTATTGGTCAGGCATGAGTCCAATTCCTTGACTTTGTAAAAAAGCTTGCGTGTCTGGACTATCTTGATTTTGAGCAATCATTCCGCCTTCTTCAACTAGAATATCTTCAACACCTGAGAAAGCGGGAAGATAAACGCTTGCTTGATATCCGTCCCATCTTGGTGTCCATGTAATCACATTGGAGTCACCGGTTGGGCAATAGGTATCCATCATATCTCTATAGTTTGTGATATTTCCAGTAGAAGGGTCCAAAAATCTGATGATTGTATACCAACCAAAATCCCCAGATACAACAGAATAATCATTATCGTAATACTCATAGTTTCCATTTTCAGTCTGGTTGATTCCCCTAAACATATGCATATCGGATAGTTCAGATTGACTATTCAACCAAACATTATAAAAATTAAAGTCTCTTGAACCAATCGTGTTGAAGTATCCAATCGCTCCAGGATAATCCCCTTTGCTGTAAAATTCATTTATCCATTTTTCAATGACTTCTTCTCCTGAATCATTGTAATAAACGGAAATTTTATTCAAAGAAGTAAGTCCAACATCGTCAAGATACCATACATGATAAAGGTTTACGACATCGTTTACGGAGTCATAGTCAAGCAAGAATTTCCCCATATCGACTGTTTCTATCCATGTATTCATTACACTGATATGGTCTACTGCCCAGTCTACTTCATCATTTGCTTGTGAGAAGACGCCGTCAGCAACCAAATATAAATTATTTAAAGCGGTATTATTATATGAATTTAAAAGTGTGCTGATTTGATACATTCCACCTTCTAAAGTCGGTTCGACGTATAAGTCCTTATGATACATTGGTTCTGGCCAATAGGTATGATGAATGTAATCATCTGGATCATAAGTTATATCCTCATTTCCTGAAGAAATAATTCTTTCGGTATCAATTCCAGGAAAATATCGTCTTGGAAAACTAAGATTGATTATTTCTTGGCTGGTTTCACTGAAGATGCTGTCAAAATCAACATTGACATCAACTGTTTCCAGTCGATCGATGGAAAGAACCAAGGAATCCAAGTTTTCGATAGATTCTTGTTGTGCTCCAGTCGAAAGAGTTGTTGTTGAAGCCGTCGTTGAAGTCAAGTTCGAAGTTGTCGTCGACGAAGTCGAGGTTGATGAAGTCAATGTAGTGTCAGATCCTGAAGTCGAAGAGGTTGATTGAGTTGTTGATGTAGTATTTAAAGAAGTGCAAGCCAGCAAGAGAAATAGTGACATGAACATTAATGCCAAAAGTACATTTTTTCGAACGAACAATTTCATATTTGCCTCCTAAATTGGATGAAACTTACAACTTAAAGTATATCACTATGGTTATAGAAAATCATCACCGTTATATTTTATTAATAAGATATTATATATTTTTTTGTAAATCCCTAAATTTATATTGAAATTTGTCTCATTTTCAATGATTTTCTACAAATTCTAAATTGTAAATTTATACAAAAGAAATTTATTCTTTTCAGAAACACAATTATATTCACTTTTTAACAATAAGTAGTTGAAAAAATGGTCATCATGTATTAAAATTGTTTTAGTATGTTAGAAACAAAAATAAAGAAGAGGAGAATTCAAAATGAAAAAGTTTTTAGTATTCATCATTGCTTTAGGCTTAGTTTTCAGTTTATCAGCTTGTAACCAAACAGTTGATTATTCTGACCAAACTTTAGTCGTGTATTTCGTTCCGTCGAGACCAGCCGATGAAATTTTAACAATCACTGCTCCATTGGCACAAATGTTAAAAGATGAATTAGCAGCTCTAGGTTATGAAGTAGCAGGTGTTGAAATTCTAGTAAGTTCAACTTATGAAGCTGCTGGGGAAGCACTTCTAGCAGGTACTGGCGATATCGCTTTCTTACCTGGTGGAACTTATGTAATGTACAAAGACGTGGCTGATAGCCCTGTTGATGTAATTCTAGCTGCAACAAGAGCCGGATTATCAAAAGACTCTGAAGTTGCAAAAGACTGGAATGACGGATTAGCTACTGAAGGCGACTCTGAATATCAAGTTGCTTACTACAAAGGCTTAATCGTTGCTGGAACAAGTACTGCAGCAAGAACTTTGGCTGACAAAGTCAATGCAGGAACAGCTCTAGTATGGGATGACGTTAAAGATTTGAACTGGTGCGTTCGCTCAGCTACTTCTTCAAGCGGATACATTTATCCAGCAATCTGGTTAATGGACAATTTTGATGGCAAGACATTTGAAGACATCGAAGGCGTTGTAACCACTACTGGTGGATATGGTGACACAATGTCTAGCTTAGCAGCTGGAACTTGCGACGTTGGAACAATTTACGCTGACGCTCGTAGAGACTATGCTGATGACTGGACCACAACTTATGGCGAAACTGGAACCATTTGGGAAGAAACTGACGTCGTAGGCGTTACTTCTAATATCATGAATGATACCATTTCTGTAAGCCGCGTTAATTTAGACCAAGGAATCATCGATGCTATTCAACAAGCATTCATTAATATCGCTGATACACAAGCCGGATTAGACGTAATGGCAGTTTACTCACATGAAGGATACTCAATCGTTACAGACTCCGACTATGACGCAGCAAGACAAGCTTCAGAGTTGGCAGGAAACTAATCTAGTTAAATATTTATTGCATTATTAAAAAAAAGGCTTGCCCAAAGGCGGCAAGCCTTCTTTTTTTTTAAGAGACGAGGATCGATATGATTAAATTTGAGCATGTAGGAAAAATATATCCAAACGGCACTGAAGCCCTAAAAGATGTCAGTGTTGAAATTCAACAAGGCGAATTTATCGCCGTCATCGGTTTGAGCGGTGCAGGAAAATCTACCCTAATCAGACTGATTAATAAAATGCATGATACCACATCAGGAACTTTGATTGTCAATGATACCCTTGTTGATGACTCTTTGAAAGGGAAAGCGTTACGTAAATTCAGAAGAGGAATCGGTATGGTATTTCAATCATTCAACCTAATTGGAAGAACAACGGTTATCAAGAACGTTCTCGCTGCGAGAGTAGCGGAAATTCCTTGGTACAGAGCTCTTTTAGGTATCTACTCTAAAGAAGATAAAATCATTGCTTTGGACGCTCTCAACAAACTGGGAATTTTAGAGAAAGCTTATTCCCGGGCTGATCAATTAAGCGGCGGACAAATGCAGCGTGTTGCCTTGGCAAGAACTTTGGCGCAAGATCCCAAAATCATTCTTGCGGATGAACCGGTCGCTTCTCTCGATCCGATTACTGCAACACAAGTTATGAAGGACTTTGAAAAGGTAAATAAAGAATTTAATATCACTGTAATAGCAAACATGCATCACGTCGACATGGCATTAAAATACGCGCGCAGGGTTATCGGTATTAATAGTGGAGAAGTCATTTTTGATGGTCCCGCTTCTCTCGTTGATAATGATCTTTTAAAACGAATTTATGGACGAGACCTATCTGATGACGACATTATGGAACATTAGTCATGAAAAAGTTTTGGACGAAAGTTAAGTCCTTCTTAAAAGAGACTTTTTCACCTTCACCACTCGTTCTTTCGGATGGTTCCATCAGTGTACCTCCGAAACCGATTATGCCGTATGTTTTAATTGGACTTGTCGTTGTTCTTTATTTTGCTGCTCAAGTTACAAATTTTTCTTTGTGGGTACTGATTACACGCTTCTTTAATTTTCAATATGGACCGATATCATACATTAAACGGTTCTTCCCAGTTGACTGGTCCTACATGCCTCGAGTCATTGACCCTATTTTAGAGACCATTCAAATGTCATTTCTCGGAAGTTTTTTAGGTGCCGCTATGGCTTTGCCAGCCGCCTTTCTTGCGAGCAACAACTTAACGAAGAACAAGTTTGTGTTGACTTCAACTAGAGCCGTTCTATCGATATTCAGATCTCTTCCGATTTTGATTTATGCCGTATTTTTCAAACTCATTTTTGGGTTAGGCGCACTTCCAGGAACGATTGCGATTGCAGTATTTACATTTGGAATCGTTGCGAAGATGCTATTTGAAAAAATAGAAACGATTGACCTGGGTGCTTACCAAGCGATTCAGTCAACTGGCGCATCCAAAGTAAGAAGTTTTATTACAGCGATTATTCCTGAAATTTTACCAAGTTATTATTCTATGAGTCTCTACGCTTTTGAAATCAATATTCGCTACGCTGCAATCTTAGGATATGTTGGTGCCGGCGGTATCGGATTCGATTTGGATAATGCGATGAAGACAATCAATAACAACGATCGCATCATTGTGATTGTGTTATTCATTTTCATTACTGTTGTCTTAATTGAAAATCTGTCTAGATTCTTAAGAAGGAGGTTAGGGTAATGAGCCGTAAAGTAGCCTCTTTAAGCGAAACGAATCAAGATGTCATTAAAGCGCTTCATAGCGCTCCAAAGTCACTGTTTAAAAAACTCATTATTGGATCAATTATCCTTGCCATGTTGATATGGAGTGCAAGTGCCATCAGTTTTCAAGGAATCAATTCACGAGGATTGGATATTGTTATAAACATTCTAAAATTCTTCGTTTGGCCAGATAGTAATCCACTCAAACCAACTTTATCCACTTACCTATTTACATTTGCAAAAAGTGGGGTTCTATACTTGATGTATGAAACCATCATGATTGCATTCATCGGAACTTTATTAGGTGCCGTCATTTCAATTCCTTTTGCCTTTTTATCTTCAAGAAACATTACTGGTAAAGTAGGGTCCTTCATTGGATCTATGATCATTACTTTAATTCGTACCGTTCCGATCTTCGTATGGGGTATCATCTTCATTCGTGTTCAAGGAGGCGCTTTTGCAGGAGTCTTGGCGATTGCGGTTTCGAGCGTCGGTATGATATCAAAACTCTTTATTGAAGCCATTGAAGACATTGACAAAGGAATCTTGGAAGCTCTCGATTCAACGGGTGCGACAACACTTCAAAAAATCAGATTCGGTGTTATTCCACAGCTTACCGCAACTTTCCTATCAACCACAATCTACCGTTTTGAAATTAATGTTAAAAACGCGACGATTCTAGGTATGGTTGGAGCCGGCGGTATTGGATTCACGCTGATTGACGCCTTAGGCAGTTTCAATTTCGGTATCGTTGCCGTCTGTCTATGGGTCATTATTCCGGTTGTTTTCGTGATTGAATACTTCTCAACAAAAATCAGAACAAAACTTACGACTGGCGAATAAGAAGATCTTCGGATCTTCTTTTCTTTTGCAATTAAAAAACCTCAGAACTTAATTCTGAGGCTGTTTTTTTAGAACATACATCATTTGCGTGCAGCCTTCATAGCCGTGCTCCAAGATGTACTTCTTAATCTCTTCTGCTTTGGATTTATAATACTCAAATCGAGGAGAATCCTGAACTCTCATAACAACTCTGTCAACCAATTGAATGAGTCCTTGAAGGTCTTCTTCTGTCACTTCGGGTGTATCCCCCTGATCCATCGGCCAATAAGATAGAAGTTCAAAATTCGAATATTTCTTCAACAAGTCCACAATTTCATCTCTGGTATAAGTTTCACCATGAACCATTCCGAGTTCTCTGTCGACCTCTGCAGCAAAGTGGTGCAATAAACGATGACTGATTTGCAATTCGTTCAAGTGATCGCTAATCATTTCGTGGATGAGAATCACTCCATTACATTTCACAACTCTTTCCATTTCAGAAATTGTTTTTGAAATGTCTGAAAGGTGATGTAAGGAGTTTGATAAAGACACGATGTCAAAGGATTCTGAATCAACATCTAAATGGTTGGCATCCATGACTTTGAATTGAATTCTGTCGTTGTCCGAAAAATTTTTTGACGCAACTGCTATCATTCTCTCTGATGTGTCAATTCCGGTGATTTTTGAATAATCACTTGTCAAACTCGTAATGATTGATATAAAATTTCCAACTCCAGTGCCGATGTCGATTAGATTAAAATTGTTGAAACCTTGAAGAAAGTTTTTTAGTTGATTCATTTTCAACCTCGTTTCATCACTATTTAGTTCTTGGCAGCGTGTAAATGATAGATCCTTCCTCCGAACCCGAAGCAATCGTTTCCGTTACCATGTACTCAGGTAAATCAGTCGAAACAAGTGTTGTGTTTGCGGCGATAGAATAAGGATATTCTGCACTATTCATCACATACACGCCTCCTGTAATTGCAATGGAAGATGTGCCGTTCAAATAAAAATTATTTGACATAAAATAACCATAATACCTGGTTCTTGAGTCTATTGTAATGTTCTGCATCGCGAAAATGAACGTCGGTCTATTAGAAGAACCTAAATTCAAATCAGCATCAGACAAAAAGGATCCGCTACAATAGATGGTTCCTTCCACAGTTTCATACTTGTTCGATGCTCCATCAATTGTCACATTTCCATTGACGATAACCGTCCCTGTATAAGTACTTCGACTTCCCATCGTAAAATTACCATTGATGACTAAAACAAATCCATCTTCGATTGTTAAATTTCTTTTGTCTGGAATCGTTACGTCTCCATTAATGTACCAAAACCCATCGACTGTAGGAGCAGATTGATTCGTAAGATCAGAAGGCGTTTTTGAAATAAAATAGCCTTGCGTGACCAAAACCTGAATATAACTTATGGTTTCCGAAAAAGATGCATAAGGATCTGGTGCGGAAGCCGATGGAAATTCAGTATTTCGCATATCAATTATATAGCTTGATAACATTGTTTCAGGTGTAATGAGAGGATTTAAAGTAAATCCGCTTTCCATTCCAGTGTATTGGAACACAGAGTCATATGTAAATAACCCGCTTAATGGGATGTAGGTGATGTTTCTCGTAATCATGTAATCTGGCAATGAGGTTGAAGTCAAATACGGATTATCGGTTAATCCGCTAGGATATTGTGCACTGTTTGTTGCGTAGATTCCACCGATGATATCGATGGAATAAGTACCATTCAAGATAAAATTATTGGATAGAAAATATCCATAATTATCTGTATTCGAACCAATGGATATGTTTTGCATTGCGAAAATGAATGTTGGTCTTGATCGAGACCCTAAATACAAATCTGCATCTGCTAAAAACGATCCGCTACAATAAATTGTGGCTTCTACGGTTTCATATCTTCTTGAAGAACCATCTATGGTAACATCCCCATTTACGATCATTGTTCCACTTAATACGCTTCTCTGACCTATCGTTAGATTGCCATTAACAACGAGGATATATCCATCTTCAATCGTTAAATCATATTTGTCAGCAATTGTAACGTCTCCGTCAATGTACCAAAATCCATCTACAGTAGGATTGGGTTGTCCAGTAAGTTGTGCTGGAGTTCGAGAAACAAAATAACCTTGTGTGACTAAATATTGAAAGTAACTCATCGAGTCTGAAAAAGTGGCATAAGGGTCTGGAGCGCTTGCTAGAGGGAATTGGTCATTTTTCAAATCAACGATATAATTGGATAGCATCGATTCTGTATTTATCATCGAGTTTAATGAAAATCCGCTTTCTGTTCCCATATATTGAAGAAATGAATCGTAAGTTGGTAACAACTCTTCCTCACTACCTCCGCCTCCACTACCCGTCGATGCGGAAAAATAACTGACGACTTCTTTCGATTGACCGTATTGATCAGAAATTTCATATACACCGTTTCCAACGTCATTGATGGAAACACCTAAATAGCTTTCGATTCCTTGAAGGAAGGAAGGGTCCGTATTTTCTTCCCTCACAATTATCGAAAGCGCAGCATCTACTTTGTTGTATGAGTCATAATATTCAACTTCATTTGTTATACCCGTTTCTACAAGCATCGCACTGTTCACTACATAGACAAAAACACTTGTAACAATAATCATTACGAGCGATATGATGCCTAACATTGTGATGAATGAAAATCCATCTTTTTTAAGAAGTGTTTTCAATTCAGTGCCCCTTTTTAGAAAAAGTTATTTTAAAATGGAATACATGGAAATAAACTGATCTACATGGTCATATTTATCGACCAAAAAGATATAAACATAAATCATTGTTGCATAATCGTTGTCGACGATTTCCAAATGAGTTGCCAAGTCCAAGGTATATACGCTTGAATCAATGATGACAGAATCTAAATAAATGTCCGTTCCATCAAACTCAATTTGAATCGTTAGCGCAGGAATGTAATCCGTTTGCTCAATTTGCCCTGACACAGGATTATATTCCAGGTCATAATCTTTTTCGAGTAATATGCAGGTCTGTTGAACGTTGCAATAACTTACTCCAGTCGGGTTAAAAGCGTCAATTTGATTCTCAATCTGTCTCGTCATAATCAAACCAGTCGCTGTTTTGTCTTCTTGAATCATGATGGATTGTTGGGATCTTGAAACAATCGATATGATATTTATGAGTAAGACAGTCATCACTGAAAATAAAATGATTGCGGCGAGCAAATCCAAAAGTCCGATTCCTTTTTGATTTAATATTTTATTCATAGATCATCCCTCCCAAAGTAATGGAGCGAGTATCTTTGTAATGAATGACAATGTCATAATGGATGACCTGGTAAAGCTGGTCATCCGCAGTTGGTGGATAGATGATAATCTCAATCGAATCACCATACTCGATTTGATCGAAGATTGTACATGAGATGGGGGAACCTAAGGCAACGCAATTAGATGAATCTATCGTTTCGATTTCACCATTCATCCATGCGTTCATTTCAATATAGGTAACGTTTTTTGATATCTGATCAACCATGTTTTGGGCAATTTGAAATGCGAGTAATCGGTCATTTGTAGCGCTTGCTTGAACGCGGTTGTCGACGAGAATGGTGACTGAAGCAAACAAGACGATGGAAATGAGAAAAATCGAAGCAATCGCTTCTAAAGTTGTAAAACCTCGCTTGTTCATAAACTCACCTCCCGAATACAGTTCCATTTTACAATATTTGATATCTAAAAGCAATTGCATGATTGAATTTCAAGTCATTCTAATCTCTAATTACTGAGATTATCTCATATTTGGGTGAATCTTGGAATCACATAAAAATATCATTATATATAATGAAACGTATAGCACTATCATCCATTCTATGATAAAATTGAAGAGGAGGTGCATATTATGGACAATTCAGGCGGTTTTATCAAAAAATACTCCCTCTTTATTCTCTCACTGATCTTTGTTGTTTTGTCAGTGTCTTTTTCGGTTTATTCCTTGATGACTTATCGTTTAAACTCTAGCGGTGACAATACAGTCATTGGGAATATCTTCATCGGCAGCAACAATGGGGATGATTATTCCAGTTCAATCACATATGGAATTAACGAATGGGAGTCTAATGCTTTATACACCCTGACGTATCAAAACCAAAGTTATTCCAATATTCTTTACTGGTTTGATTTTGATTTGAACATAACATTGGATTCGATGACCATCGGTTCAAAAAACAATGCAGTTTTTGGCATTTCACAAAATAGTAAAGATGCTATGTTGGTAGAACTTTCTGAAAGATTTCCTCAAGAACTCATGGATGCTTTTGATTTTGAGGCCTTTTTTGCTGATGTCATTGATGACTTAAAACAAATGTACTACTTGAAAAATTATCAACTCATTGATTATCTAAGTGTAGAAGCAAGTGAAAGCATTATTGATACTTTTACGATCAATAATATTTCGCCAACGGACGCTACTTCAATCACAGATGCACTGACCGAGATTTCAATACCGGCCTCTTCTCGCTTTTCTTTACTAGACGCCTTGAACGATACTTCATTAACGAATGAGCAACTCAGCATCGTCGCTTCTGGAATTGAACATGTCATTCTAAATACCTATTTTACTGGCATCACAAAATCTCAGTATTCCGTGAGTCCTGCATGGGCTGATGAAGCATCAAATGTTCGAATCTTGAGGCTGAATCATTTGGATTTCCAATTTTTTAATGATCTTCCTTTAGACTATTTCGTTACTTTAGAGTTGAATAGTGCTTCTTCGATTGCTTTCACATTGAAAGGATATCCGAACTCTGAAACAATCATAGTAGAAATTTCAGACGAAATGGTTCTTCCCTTTGAAACAATCATTATTGAAGACGATACCCTTGATGGTACAACGTTGAATGTATTGGTTGAAGAAACCGTGGATTCCTGGATTTATACGGTTGTGGATCAAATCGGAGTTGACGGATATCTCAAAACGTATACAAAATCGATAACGGATGCTTTGAACGTTACTGAAACGATTTTCCTGATGAATGAGTTCACATCTCCCACAACGGAAATGATCAGGCAAAATATCGTTTTGAAGGGGGATTAACATGGCACTACAAAAAATAGGTGAAGTCTTAATCAGCGAAGCCATTATCACAAAAGAACAGTTAGACGACGCATTACAACAAAAAAAGACCGATGAACTTCTTGGTGAAGCTCTGGTTCGGTTGAAATATACAACAGAAGGACAAATTCTAAAAGCACTGGAAAGAATCACTAAGATTCGTCGAATTTCTTTAAACAAATATATCTTCGATGAAACCGTATTTTCAATGGTCAGT
>Ga0268280_1000566_pt1 | contig 29733 bp, 24 predicted proteins | sample saktaG_9_FD_190139 | JGI IMG/M metagenome (GOLD analysis project Ga0268280, IMG submission 190139) | Saline water microbial communities from Sakinaw Lake, British Columbia, Canada - sak_2011_5_24_40m | ecosystem: Environmental > Aquatic > Non-marine Saline and Alkaline > Saline ...
GATATAACAAGACTGATACATTATGTGATTTGTGTATGTATTTGCTTTCTGACATACACTAACGTACGCTTTTTTCGCCGCAAGCGGCGGGGAATTTACCCTAAGTCATTAAAGTCGATCGTGTTTCCAGTAACGTTATACGTCACAGTTGTTGCGGAGAATGTGAGTATTCCGGATACTGTAACCGTACCCGCCGGGAATGTAATAGTGGATCCGCCGCGGTCCGTTGAAATTGTGAGGTTGTTATACGATTCAGCTGCAATCGATTGAGCACCGGTTCCGCTGTATTCGACTGTTCCACCGGAAAGATCGACACTGCCGCCGACCGTGGGGAATGCTTCCCGTGTTTCCAGTGTCCCTGCAATGATCTGAAGATTTCCCTTGGTCTGAAGTGATTTTGTCGGTTGAATCCGCAGAGTAGCACCGGCATTATTCAGCACGACATTATTTGCCCGTGCGACAGTATTGATCAGGACGGTAACAGCAGAGCTGATCGTCACCGTGTTCGTGCTGTCCGGAACCTGGTTCGGGTTCCAGTTGTTGGCATCATTCCAGCTTGACGCATCACCTCCGCCGTCCCACGTGAGCGGCGTGCCTGTCTCAGGTTCACCGATCTGGAAAACACCAAGCGAATCGATACTGGTTGCTTGAGTGCTCGTTGATGTCTTCGTACCGACCGTTTGCGATGTCCAGTTATTGTCGAGATATTTTGCAACAGCGTAATTGTTGTAGTTCGATCCCCCGTCCATATCGGAAATCAAGAAGTGTAAAGTGGCATCATACGTACCGATAGATTCAGTCGCATTGGTCAACCTCCATGTTCTGTTAACACTTTTCGATGCACTGATACCTGAGTTCAGGATGTCGGCGTCATCTCCCGATTGTGTTGATGCCGTCAATGCCAGTGGTCCTGATACGCTGTTGAACGCCACATCGATCGGAGAATATGTGGAATCATCAATGGCATCTCCGACTTCGAATGTTACACTTCCCGATCCGTTGATATATTTTGTGAGTTTGCCTGCAATGTGGCCGGCAGTGCGTGAGACGCTTCCGCCTGAAGCAATGATCACTGAATCGGAACCGGTCGAGATTCTCCCCGTGGTCAAGGTCAGTGTAGAGTTGATGGTTACTGGACCAGTGAGGGACAAACCATTGTCATTGTTGATTGTGAGATTGTTAAAGGAGAACACCCCGGTTGACTGCGCTCCAGTGCCATTGAATGAAATCGTACTGCCGGTGATCGTATGACCTGTACCGGATCCGGGTGTAAACGTTCCTGCAATGCCGATCGTCCCGGCAGGAAGCGTCTTCGCGTAATCGCTGAACTGAAGTCCGCCGTAATTAAGAGCCAGAACATTTTGTCCGGCAGATGTCTGTCCATAAACAAATATTCCGGCAGCATTACTTGAGAGTGTTCCGCTTGTGACCGTAACGGTTCCATTTGCAGTGAATGTATTGGATGCGAGAGACAATGTTCCGCCGGTAAGTGTGACCGTTCCGTTCGCGGTGGTCGATGCGGCAACATCGAATGTTCCAGACGTTATCGTCAGATCGTTCATGGTTACGGTTGTGGTGCTGCCGCCGACGCTGAGTGTCGTTGCCGATTTATCGACAAGGATATTATTAAATGCCTGGCTTGCAGCCGATCCGTTTATGGACTGCGCCGAAGTCGTACTGTTAAACGTTATCGTCCGGCTGTTGGGAGTGAACGTGCCGCCGTTGTTCGTCCAGTTCCCTTTGACAATATGATCATACGTCGATGCATCGAATATTGCTCCTGATTCAATCGTCAGATTTCCCATGACGGTACATACGCCCCCTGCCGCCGCGGCCACACCGTTTGTAAATGAAAGATTTCCGTACGTTTCGGACGAAACGGTTTGCGTTGTTCCGCCGTACTCAACCGTGCTTGTTGCTCCGAATGATTTCGTTCCGCCTCCAGAAACCGATACCATTGCCGATGTTCCGCTCAGAACAAACGTTCCGCCGTTCTCAACGGTGAAATTTTTTCCGGACGCCAGCGACATCGCTAATCCTGAATTTTGCAATGTGCCGGATTGTACGGTGATATCTCCTCCAATATTCGAACCGGTCACCGCCGCATCGAATGTCACTCCAAAGCCATTGTTGATCGTAATGTTGTAAAAACTTAAAACACTGGTATTGATAATTTGAGGCAGTATTCCTGAGTAGTCGATTGTTGAATTCGTATCAGGGGAGAGGGTTCCACCGTAGATCGCAGAATCAGGAGCGCTAAGATGGATGGTGTTCGGCGAATCGAATGCAAGCTGGAGATTATATCCGTTAAGGTTTATCTTGAACAGGTTAAAGGATCCCGTTCCATTCCATTTAGTATTTTTCGTCACTCTGAACTCGCTGCCGCTGTACATATTCAGCGATCCATTATTGATCAGCGAGTCTTTCACTCGCAGCCTGTAACCGCTGCTCAGAATCGCATTCGATACGATCTGCAAGTCACGTAAATTTGCCGTATTCGCATCGATGTACACCGAATCACCGTTTGTTGTTGCAATGATAACATGATCGTTGAGCGCTGGAACAACACCACCAACCCACGTTGATGTGCTGCTCCAGTTTCCACCTGTTGCCGTACTTAACACTGTTCCCGCAGACGATTCACCCACGACAAAATCACCGAATGACGTAATTTCGGTTCCCTGTGTCGATGTGCTCGTAACGATTCCCGGCGTCGGCTGTGACCAGCTTCCGTCATTCTGTGCGACGATGAACGCCGATGTGTTTGCGCCACCGTCAACATCGGTCGGATCGAATGTGAATGTTGCACGCAGAGAATCGAACGTGACACTGCTGTTATCCGTCAATGTCCAGTACCGGTTCACGCTGGCTGCAGGATTGACACCTGAATTCACCACATCAGGATGATCTCCCGCGGTGGTTGCTGCGGTGACAAGTCCCGAATCACTGACATTATGGAACAGTAACGAGACGGGCGTGTACACCGATGCATCACCGATGTCGAAATCAATCGTATTGTTTCCGGTAGGAATTGCTCTCTGTAAACTGCCGTTGATATATCCGCTTGTTCTGGTGACCGTTCCGTTCAATCCGATGGTGAACAAATAAGATGACGTCGAAACAACGCCGGAGGTTAATGTTAACGTTCCGGCAACGACGGTATTGCCGGTCAATGATGCGCCCGATGAATTGTTCACCGTGACATTATAGTACGGGAACACAGGTATTGATTGACTGACACTGCCGTTGAACTCTATCGTATTTGTACCGATAGTAAATGTTCCGGTGTTCGTAAGAAGCGACGATATTTTGTACGTACCGTTCCCCTGCAGTGTTCCGTTATTGATAAAGACGGTTGCATTGATCGTCCCCTGGTTGTCGATAACAGACGGGAAATTGTCGGTGATGACTGTGTCCGCGTTCACCACGGTTCCGGTCGAAACAGTGAAGACAGCACCGCCGGTAACGTTGATAACCTGGGCAGAAATATGTTCACCCGATACCATAAACAGAACAAAACAAAGCATGGCGATTCTCTGTAGAACAGAGATGCTCTTTATTTTGACCGATGGTGATATGTTCTTTCTAACGACCATCAATTGTAATTATTGAACTCTATATTTTTTAGCTATCAAAGTCATACTTATTCTAATAGATCGTTATTGTTTCCGCATTCGGAGCTACACTTGTAACACGGCAGAAAAACATCGTGCTTGAAAGTCCGGGAACAGCGTGCGTAGAAAGAGTGATGCCGGTACCAGCAACCAGTGTAACAAGCCTGGTGACGGTGGTTGAAGTGTTGACGACTATAAATGTAAAAACATCGCCGATTGCAGGCGTCCCTGGAAGATTTTGCACTAAACCTGCCGCTCCTTGGGCTGTGGGTAATGTCAGTGTGCGATTTGCCGTTGGAGAGAAACTGATAAGTCCGGCGTCAAGAATTTGCGCAACTGTCGCAGTTGTATTCGCATTCAAGCCTGTAGTGGGAGCAGTCGGATAATTCATTGTGACCCGATTAGTTCCAAAACGCACACCGTCTCCGTTTGCAGAATATGGAATACCGATAGTATTTTTTCTTGCTCCAATTGTCAGTGCTGATGCAGCGCCACCGATATTCATAGTGTTTGCGGGCACTGCATTATTAAACATATTGACTGTTTGAACGGCAGTTCCAGCGCCGACATTCCATGTTCTTGCATTCGCACTGTTACCCAGAGTGAAGTTGCCTGTGCCCGATTCAATCGTCATCGATGCCGCACCGGTCGAGCTGCCGATCGAAAGAACGTTTGCTACTGCACCAGTACCAATATTGATCGTTTTTGAATTCGTCGCACCGGTTCCGAGATTAATCGTTGTGGCACCCGTACCCGTTCCAAGATTGAGATTCATTGTTCCGCTCGATTGTCCCAATATGAAATTTCCCGTCTGTGCAGTCCCACCTATGGTGATCGTTCCGGCGATCGTTGAAGCGCCGATCGAATAGGTGGAACCTGCAACTCCGTCAAGACTGTAATTCGATGTCCCGACTCGTTCAGTGATGCCGGCCGCCCCCGTCGTACTTCCTATGGAAACGATCCCCGTTGAAGTCCCCGTATTGATATTCGTCGCGAAGTTTGAACTTGCATTTAAATTCACGGCCGCACCGATGGAAGTAATACCCGCATTAAATGTCCCAAGGGAAGAAAATGTTTTTGCTCCGGATATCGTTTGAGCTGATACATCGTATATAACATTTGCTGCAGCACCAGGATCCGGGAACGTGATGACTCTGCTTGTGGAAGGTGCCGTTGCAGAAAAAGTTATTGTATTCGTCGTACCAAGAACCAGCTGATTTGTCAGTGCGCTTAAACTGAGAGATGCACCAGTCGCCGCACCGATATTTGGAGTAACGAGAGACGGCGATGTTGCATAAACATATGCGCCAGTCCCGGTTTCAGATGTCGCTGAAGGAAGTGCGATCCAGGTCGATCCATTGTAGAAGTTTATTCTATTTGTGGATGTATTGTAAAATGACAAACCTGCAACCGTGTAGCCGATTGCAGCATTGCGAGGCATTAAAAATCCTCTTGTTGTCGAACGAAGCTCCAACACAGCCGAGGCATCCGGTGTAATGGCTATTTCGCTGATACCGACACCTTGAGCGTAAGTGACCGGACTTAACAGGACAAAAAGAAAACCCGCTACCAACAGAATGGTTTTAAAAGGAGCGATGCGGGTTTGCGCTCCAAAGATCTTTCTTTTTGCGCAAGAATTTCTTGCAGATAAAGTTCGCATCGTTTTCATAGTGTGTCTCCAGTTTTTTCTAGTGTCTTCATAACTTTTTCGACTGCTCGTGTCTGATTTCCCGATGTATCCTATGCGGCGTATGCATTTGCTGTCATCAGGTTTGCATGATATTGCTGTTCGCTGGAAAGCACCGACAACAGTGCATTCTTCATGGATGACTTTGCAATGAAACCGTCGGCAAACAATTGTGTATTCCTTTGATAAAACTCGCTGGGATCCATCGATAAGATGAATACCTTAGTATCGGGCCTGTGATGTTTAATTGCCTTTGTTGCGTCGATTCCGTTCTGTTTCGGCATATGAATATCCATAAGAACGAGATCGGGATGCAGCTGTGCTGCTTTTTCTACGACATCCTCGCCATCTGCGGACTCGCCTACAACCTCAACACCTGATTGAGCTTTCAGGAATGCCAACAGAACCCGGCGAAAACTGTCGTGATCATCGGCTAAAAGAACTTTGAGTTTATACATGATACTTCTCCTCTGCTATGATTATTGATTATTTGATTTTCGTTTGAGATTGGAATGGAATAGGACGCTGTGTCCTTTGACTACCGAATGTCGCTTCCAGTGAAGGCTTAAGCGATCCTTTGAGAATGAAGCCATCGGCCTTCGCGTTCAGTGCTTCGATTCTATATATCGGATCGTCATTGGTTGTTGTAACAAGAACTTTTATTTCTGGCCAGCGTTCTTTGATGATCCGCGTGGCCTCCAAACCATTCATATGCGGCATCGAGATATCCATCAACACCACCTCGGGTGCAAGATTCCCGACTTTTTCGACGGCTTCCATGCCGTCCATCGCCTCTCCGATGACAGAAACGTTCGGCAAACGATCGAGAAATTCATGCACTATTTTTCGGAAATCGTTATGATCATCGGCAATAAGAACTCTGATAAAGTTCATGGCCTCTTCCTCCGCGAAGAATGGATATAGTACTTTATTCACTGAGTTAATATACTTGGGTAGGATTTGGCAAAAATCGTCCAAATACCGTAATTTTGCGCCTACTGAGGTTACCGTAGACATCTACGGTAATTACCGTAGATGAAAGGCACTGAAAAACCTCGTTTTTAGAGAATAATCAGTGAAAACAAAACAAGGCCCATCTAAGAACATAGACTGAAAGGAAACTTGATCTTCATCACATCTCAATCTAAGGGGGAGGCAGTTTTTGGGGAAAAAGATGGGGAAAATGGAAACAGGGATCTTGTCTAAAGAGAGTAAGAGATACTCTTGTTGAAGATTTTATGAAGGGTCTTCATCAGAACATCAGCTGATATTTTAACTAAGAAACACTCATGAACATAAAGAGAGATTCATGACGAATCGGATTGGCTTTTTGTTTTCTTGCTGAGCGCATAGCGCACTAAATTTGCCACATCATGAATATCGAGCTTTTGCATAATGTTCGTGCGGTGGGTATCAACAGTACGGGCACTAATAAAAAGCTTTTCGGCGATTTGAGAATTATTCAATCCATCTGCAATATAGTTGAGAATCTCTTTTTCGCGTTTTGTTAACGGAACATCATCATCAATCGTGCGGTCATCCCGCGCATCGGCCTTTCGAAGATAGGCATCCACCATAATTTCTGAAACCCGGGGGCTAAAAAACCGTTCACCTTGAGCAACTGAACGAATAGCTGCTGCCAGATCATCTCTCCCGGTATTCTTCAGCATATATCCGCCTGCACCGGATTTGAAAATTTGATAGACATATTCTTCATTATCATGCATGGTGAGGACAAGAACTTTTGAGGAGGGATTACTCTTCCGGATGATCTTCGTTGCTTCCACACCGGAAAGCTTCGGCATGGAAAGGTCGATGATGACGACATCCGGTTCCAGTTTTTTGGTCAGGGCAACAGCTTCCTCGCCGTCACCTGCTTCACCGACAATAACGAATTCCTTGTACGGTTCCAGCATTTTTATCAAACCGCTTCGCACGAGCGGATGATCATCGGCAAGCAATATGCGGATCTTGGTCATAGGTTATCTGCTTTAAGTAATGGGATTTCTACAACAATCATGGTTCCGTTGTTCGGAGTGGAATCGAGAGTGAAGGTACCGCCGAATGAAGCAGCACGCTCGCGCATGCCGACAAGCCCCATCCCGCCTTTACCGGTCATGCGGACGATGTGGGGATGTATTGTAATACCTTTACCGTTATCTTCAATGACCAAGCGCAGACCGCCTGCATGGCGGATCACTTGAAGACTGATCTCGGTTGCCTGGGCATGTTTTGCGACGTTATTCAGACTTTCCTGGACGATCCTGTACAGACCGATTTCTAATTGTGGCTCAAACCGTTCGTTGAGACCGTAAGTTTGATACTGCACCTTCACATTGCTCCGGCTGCCAAATTGCTCGCATAACAATTGAAGTGCTGGAGCGAGTCCGAAATCCTCCAGAACGCTCGGCATGAGATTATAGGATATTTCCCGGGCCTCTTTCATCACATTGTCCAGCAGTCCCTTCATATCATCAATGCGTTGGCGCTCCTCCTGTCCTGCTGTAATCGTATCTTCGAGGATTTCCAAATTGAACTTAATCGCTGTCAGTAACTGTCCAAGACCATCATGAATCTCCCGCGCAATCCGTCTGCGTTCATCTTCCTGGGCCTGTACACGCGCGCCGGACAGGATTTCTAATTCTTTTTCACGCTGCAGGAGGTCTGCATAGAGTTGAGCATTGACCATGGCAAGAGAATGTTTTTCTGCCAGTGAAGTCAGTAAGCGCATTTCACGTCCTGCAAAGTCATGATAATGGTGGTACCCCACGACCAGCATCCCGCGATTCGAGTCTTCCACAGTTAACGGCATCCATGCCGTAGACACAAGTTGTTCTTCCCCAATGACCGGGACTTGAGATATTTTCGCTTGGGCTTCGGTGTTGGTTCCATGAATGACCAGCGGCTCCACATTATTCAGCATGCTGATCAGCGTATCGTTCGGGCTGAAGAATTCCAGGACATGCTGGAGTGTGTTCCCGCGGATGGCTTTCCACTGCAAGGCAGTATGAGTCTCGTCGAATAATAACACCCCCGCAAAATGCGACCGGGTCAGATTTAAGGTCTGTTGGAGAATCGCCGCGAAGATCTTTTCCAGGTCCACAACACCGACCAGTTTCCTGTCGATATCGCTGAGGGTTTCCTGTTCCCACAGCCAGAGTGCTTGTTCCCGTTCGAGCATTTTTCGTTCTGTGATATCGCGGAACGAAGCCTGCACCGCCGGACAACTATTCCACTCGACCACATGCGCATTTGCCTCAAGATCAATCATCTTTCCATTCTTTGTTAATCCGCGTAATTCATGATTTCTCAAAACTTCCTCTCCCAGAGTACGCCCCTCATACCCCATCGAAATAAAAGGCCGGCTCGGAGGAGCAACGGTTTTCATGAACTCCAGTGTCTCCATCTCCTTCGCGGAGGCATAGCCGAAGAGGCGCACTGCAGAAGGATTGGCGTACACGAGACTTCCTTCTTGAACCACCACGATACCGTCGAGCGAACTCTCAACAATGCTGCGATACTGACGCTGCGTCTCGACAATTTTCCTTGCAAACTCCTTCCGTTCCGTAAGATCAGCATGGAACGCTATGCACTCCGAGATCAAACCACGCGAATTCAGTACGGGCGAGATCAGAAGATGAGAAACAACAAGTTGCCCGTCCGGACGCATCCATTCGACATCTTCACTCCATGCCTTTCCAGTAGAAAGCACAGGGATGATTAATGCCCACAGACTTTCGGTTTGTTTCCCTGCGCCAACGATGTTCATCATACCAAAGAGATTTCTCCCGATGAGAGAGGATCGATCTCTTCCGCTCCATTGAAGAAAAGCCGGATTCACATATTGTGTAACGCCGCTGCCGTTTGTCACATGCACCGGATTCATTGAATGTTCAAGCAGAGTATGATATCGCTTCAGTCCGGAAGAAATTTTATTCTCTCGACGGATCATGAGGACAACGAGGATAATGGTAATTGCCACCAGCACACATGATGAGAGAACATACCTTATCGCATGTGCACGAATGAGATCATATTCGAGAATTTTCCGGTCTAATGCCCGCTGATACGTCCTGAGCCGTAAGGATTGAAAATCACCACTCGTAAGTCTGACAACCTGAACACGGAACGGAAGGGAACTGCCTGTCATCTCAATTGCCCCGCGGGCAGAGCCCGCCATGAATGCCGCAGTAATCTGCTGTATCAGTTGTTCGCCCTGAGAAAAATAATTTTGGGCCTCTCCAGACAACCCGTTCTCACTCAGGTCTATGACACTCTCGCTCTTCGAAAAATATTCAGCTTTCATCAAGGAGTACAACGTTTGATATCGTCTGAATTCTCTCTGCAGCGATTCGCCTCGCGGAAGAGCCGTTTGGCTTTTCTCAAAGATTGAGACCATGGTATCAAGGACATCCTTGCTCTGTAATAAGATGCTATCCCGTTGGAGGTCTATCGCGTGGAGTTGTTGGGCTTGGCGGACTGTTCTGCGAAATTCAAGGACAGAATATCCTCCTACTGCGACAAAGAGCACGAAGGAAAAAACGCTAATCAGCAATAACGCCGACGAGGGGATACTGCGTTTTGCCAGCGGTGTGAAGAAAGGTTCGTTTGATGTGCTGCGGTTCCACACAGGGTCATTCATCCCTTCGGCCAGCTCTGCGCCGGTTCTTGCGCTTGCGATCAGTGCGGCATAAACACGACCCGACCTGGGGTCACACTCGGATTATTTACCGATGAGCATTGTATATGCCTGCACATCAAGAAGAGTATTCAGTTGAGTTGGATCGGTGATGGAAATCTTCGCCATCCATCCAGCCGCGTAAGGATCCTTGTTGACGATCTCCGGATGGTTTTTCACTTCCGGGTTTGTCTCAACAATTTCACCGGTGATTGGTGCAAACAAATCGGAAACCGCCTTGACTGCCTCGATGGTGCCGAAGGATTTACCTTTTTCTACTTTGGTACCGACTGCCGGCATCTCGATATAGACGATATCTCCTAATTCACCTTGCGCATAATCGGTGATACCAATCCAGCCGAATTGACCTTCGATACGAATCCATTCGTGATCGGCCGTGTATTGAATATTCTCCGGGAAATTCATAGCACCCTCTCGATATCATAATAGTTGATTTTTTGAATCATAAATCTCTGCCGGTTTGGACCGTGCGAGCGCAAAAAGAACCGCTCTGAAGACTATGCAAAGAGATCAATCTTGAAAATCAAATGATTCGATGAATTTTGTGTCGAAATCACCGCTCCGGAACTTGTCGTTCAGCATGAGTTTCTTGTGGAATGGAATCGTCGTCTTTATTCCTTCGATAATAAACTCATCGAGAGCATGATACATTTTGATCACGGCTTCTTCCCTCGTTTTGCCTTTCACGATCAATTTCGCAATCAAAGAATCGTAGTACGGAGGAATAATATATCCGGCATAAGCATGAGTATCTACTCGCACGCCAAAACCGCCTGGAAAATGCATACTGGTGATTTTGCCGGGAGACGGTCGGAATCCGGCCGCAGGATCTTCGGCATTAATTCGGCATTCAATCACATGCCATTGAGGCTTTGCCTGTGTTTTCTTCAACCTCTCTCCGGCCGCCATACGTATCTGCATCTTCAGCAAGTCGACACCCATGACTTCTTCCGTCACCGGATGTTCCACCTGTATACGGGTATTCATCTCCATAAAGTAGAAACTCAGATCTTTATCTAACAGGAATTCAACCGTTCCCGCACCGAGATACTTAACGCTCTTCGCACCCTTGACAGCGGCGTCCCCCATAGCCTCTCGTATTTCAGATGTCAGTGCAGGGGATGGAGATTCTTCCAGCAATTTTTGATGACGGCGCTGAATGCTGCAATCACGCTCACCAAAGTGTACCACGGTTCCATAGTTGTCGGCCATGATCTGAATTTCAACGTGGCGTGGTTGTTCAATATATTTTTCGATATAGACAGAAGCATTGCTGAAAGCGGTTTCTGCTTCGTGGCTGGCTGTCAGGTAGGCATTTTCCAATTCGTCGAGCGAACGCACGATGCGCATCCCCCGGCCTCCGCCCCCTGCCGTTGCCTTGATGATAACAGGAAAACCGATCTCCTGTGCCGTTTTCTTAGCATGCACGAGACCCGTGAGGACTCCTTCGCTCCCCGGAACCACGGGCACACCGGCTCTCTTCATGGTTTCTTTCGCGAGCGCTTTATCCCCCATAGCGGCAATAGCATCCGGACGGGGTCCGATAAAAGTGATTCCTGATGAGGCGCAGATATCTGCAAAATTTGCGTTCTCTGCAAGGAAACCATAACCCGGATGAATCGCATCTGCGTTGGTCACTTCTGCTGATGCAATAAGACGCGGAATATTGAGATAACTTTCTCTGCTCGAGGGGGGGCCGATACAGACAGCTTCGTCTGCAAATTTGACATGAAGGGAATCAAGGTCAGCTTCCGAATACACAGCGACGGTTTTGATTCCCAGTTCGCGGGCTGCCCGAATAATCCGGAGTGCAATTTCCCCGCGATTTGCTATAAGAATTTTTTTAAACAAGCGATTGTGGCTCCCAGAATGAGGATCTGGCACTAGGCTTTCTCAACCAGGAATAAAACCTGGTTATATTCAACTGGTTTTCCGTTTTCGACCAGGATCTTCACGACCGTTCCATCACAATCTGACTCGATTTCATTCATCAATTTCATAGCCTCAACAATGCACATAACCGTACCTACTTTTACCGTTTGTCCAATTTCAATGTAGGGATCAGCATCCGGGGCCGGCGCCCGATAGAATGTTCCCACGATTGGCGACCGAACCTCATGGTAATTTGTTACAGCTGGAGTGCTCGGTGCTGCCGGTTTTAGATGGTCCACAGGCTGGGAGGGCGGATAAGGTAATCCTTGAGCCATCGGCATAGACATTATTCCTGCCGGCTGGGCATAAACCCCTGAATGGCGATTCCGGGCAACTTTGATTTTCGTCCCTTCTTCTTCAAGTTCCAGCTCATCGATGCTGCTATTCTCGACCAGCTTGATGATCTTCTTTACATAAGAAAGGTCCATGAGATCTCCATAATTTTTAGCATTTCTTCAGGATCCCGGGCATTCGAGCGAACCTAATTAACTATTTACTCGCTCCAAATACTTGCCAGTCCTTGTATCAACACGAATCACATCGCCTTCATTGATAAAAAGCGGGACATTGACTGTGGCACCGGTCTCGACGGTGGCTGGTTTCTGTGCACCCGTTGCGGTATCACCCTTTACCCCGGGTACTGTCTCGATAATTTTCAGCTCCACATTAAAAGGGATTTCGGCGCCAACGATATCGAGCCCTACCATTTGGAGTTGAATCGTTTCGCCTTCCTTTAGGAATTCTGCCCCTTCACCTAATGCCTTCTTATCAACGGGCATCTGTTCGTAGCTCTGTTTATCCATAAATTGATAACTGGCGCCATCATGGAAGAGGTATTGGAATTCCTTCTGTTCGACACGTATTTCTTCAACCTCTTCGCCAGACCGAAAACGGGTCTCAGTTATGCGCCCGCTCTTCAGACTGCGAAGTTTTGCCTGAACAAACGCACGAAGATTTCCCGGTGTCCGGTGAATATATTCCTCTATCCGGTGGAGTTCTCCGTTAAATTTAATAACCATACCAATACGAAAATCAGCAGTTGTTGCCATTTATTACCTCAAAACCCTCTCTTCTTGACAAAAAATGATGTCTTTTCTACATTTTTCGTGAAAAAGATACGCAAACTTGCAAGGAAAGTCAAGAAAAGCCAAAACCTTATTCATACGTCGCGACCGGTTGAAGAATTATAATCGAATGACTGCATTTAGCAGAATTTTAGGCTGTTTGAGTTGAGAAAATCAACAAAACCAACATTTTTCTATGGCACATTTGCTGTGTATATTCTTATGGTATGATTTGCAAGTACGCAGGACTATTTCTATTTTTTGATGATTGAGTTTAACAGGAAATGAAGATTCTCATGGCAAAACAAATCTTATGTATTGAAGACGATACTGATATGCGATCGACCATTGCCCTCGTGCTTGAAGGTGCTGGATATCAAATGTTACAAGCAGAAGACGGCCAACGCGGTCTGGAGATGGCACTCAAAGCTCCGCCCGATCTCATTATTTGCGATATCCGCATGCCGGGAATGGATGGTTTTGCAACTCTGCAGGAATTGCGAAACCATCAGATAACTGCTAAAATTCCTTTCATTTTTTTAACCGGTGAGGATCCTCGGAACCAGATGCGCAAGGGTATGAATTTGGGGGCGAACGATTTTATTATGAAACCCTTTAACGTCGAGGATCTCATCAAAGCTGTTGAAGTACGATTCAAGGAAGTTCAACAAAACAAAGAAGAAGCCCAGCGAGCCATCGATGAACTGAGCGAAAACATTACCCGATCCCTGCCGCATGAATTACGGACACCGATGACCAGCGTGCTGGGCCTCGCAGAACTCCTTATGAGCCAATCCCAGGAGATGACCCCTGAAGAGATCAAAGATCTTGCTCAATCGCTCTACGATTCTGCGATGCGGATGAATCAAACTCTCGAAAAATTCTGGATTCACACCCAATGTATGCTCTTGCCGCACGATCCGACAAAACTTGCTGCATCCCGCCAAACTGGTTCCAGGACAGCGCATATAAATATCGGACGGGTTGCAGAAGAACTCTCGGATATGTACAAACGTCCGCAGGAGCTGGAAAAGCATCTGAGTCCATTTGCTCTTGCGATCGCCGAACAGTATTTGGAGCACATCGTTAAACAAGTCGTCGATAACGCATTTAAATTCTCTGCAAGAGGTACGAAGGTCAAACTAACTACGAGTATTATGAACGATCGGGGAATTGTCACCGTTATCGATGAAGGACGCGGTCTATCGGAGGATCAGATCCACAAAATAAACTCCTTCATGCAATTCGGTCGTGAACAATATGAACAGCAGGGGCTTGGCCTGGGTCTGATGATCGCCCAGCGTTTAACAGAGGCCCATCAGGGGACTTTCGAGGTGATCAGCATGGAGGGCAAAGGTTCGACTGTCACACTTTCATTCCCACTCCTGCCGGTATCACTTGACAACTGAGGAGTTTGGATCCAAGACTTCTGGCGATCGATGAATTTTGAACCCGTACACTTGATCATGCCATCTGTCATTATCAGATGTTATGCAGAGTTGAACGATCTCCTTCCGCCTGACCGTCAATATCGGCCATTCACCTTCCCACTGCTCAAGGATACAAGAATTGTCGATATTCTTCTCGCTTTGGGAGTCCTGTCTGAGCAACTCGATCTCATCCTCGTCAACAATATTTCAGTCGGACTCGACTATCTTTGCCAGGAGAATGACCGAATTGCGCTCTATCCGGTCTTCGAGACCTTCGATATTTCCTCTGCTAGCCAGCTTCGAGACGTGCCCCTGCGCCGTCCGAAATTCGTTCTCGATGTACATCTCGGAAAACTCGCACGCTTTCTACGGCTCTTTGGTTTCGATGCGCTCTACGAAAAAACATACTCAGACGATCGTCTTGCGGCAATCTCTCTTGAAGAAAACCGTACACTTCTGAGTAAAGATCAAGACCTCATCGAGGGTCGCGGGCTTTCTCATGTATACCGCATCCGGAACGATAATCCGCAGGAGCAACTTGACGAAGTCATGAGTCGGTTCGACCTCTCCAGGCTTGCGGTACCATTTTCACGTTGTCTGCTATGCAATACGCTTGTGACCCCTGTCGAGTTGAATACTGTTGCTGACCGGATGCCCGATCATGTCAAGGAGTGGTGTCGAGAATATCGGAGATGCGAAACCTGCGGAAGGATTTATTGGAAAGGTTCCCATTATGCACACATGATGACAATCGTTCAAACAACTCTCGAACGTCATCGCCATCCTCTTGTGTGACACCTTGACAACGTGATATGCGGTGAGGCTCTTCCCAGCGATGCCGGAAGAACTCAGAAAGTACTTGTCAGGACTTATCATCAATCGGACGAGTGGTGAACCACCGGCCGATGTTCTTGATATGTCGGAATTCACCGGCATTGATAACTTTCAAGAATGCGATCGAAAAAGCGAAGAGGAATAGGAGTATACATTTGAGGAATAATCCGCCGATCTGGAGTGGAGCCGGACGGATCAAGAAAAAGATGATGAAGAGAACAGCTGCTGAACCGGCGATTTTTACTATCTTGACCCATTCATAATCTATCCGATAGAATTTCTGCGAAGCAAAATACATCCCGACCGCCATCACGATATAGCTGAACAGCGTGGAAAGGGCAGCGCCGAGGATTCCCAGTCTGGGGATCAGAAGAAAATTTGCCCCCACATTCAATACTGCTCCGGCTCCGGTGACGAAGGGAAGGTAATGCGTCTTTTTCTCCAGATAGACTCCAACCACGAAGACCACGTATGCGCCGGTAAACACATAAGCCAGTAAAATCCACGGAACGATTTCTACTCCCTGCCAATAGACGGGGGGAAAAAACTGCTTTCCCCAGAAGCGCATCCGCACAAGATCTTCGATGAAGAATGATACTGTCAGAAAGATCGTCATGGCGATAAGGATGAAATAGGTGAACACTTTTGCGAAGAGAGTTTTTGCTTCAGGGTCTTTTGCATGGTTGAGAAAAAACGGCCGCCATGCATAATCGAACATCCCAACAATAAGCATCATAAAAATTCCGAGACGGTAATTCAGTTGATAAATCCCAAGTGTGGCATCGTCGGTTAGAGCTTTAACAATAGGCCGATCGATCACCTGCATTGCCATCCCTGCAAGCCCGGCAGGAATGAGCGGTAATCCGAATTTCAATACCTTTTTGTACAACGAAAGGGAGAACTTGAAGGTCAGATTCCGGAAGATCATCCCGAGCATAACGATCAAGGTGATGAGAGAGGCCAGCAAATTTGCTAGAAACACACCTTCAGCATGCATACCCAATCCAAGAATCAAAACAAGATTGAGAATCAAGTTGGACGTGATGTTTAAGAGCTTCAAACCGGCAAATTGTTTTGCCCTGTGCTCCATCCGCAGCATCGCAAAGGGAAGCATGGTCAGAGTATCAAAACAGAGTATCCAGGCTGCATACTGGATAAATGTGTATTGCGTACTTTGAAATCCAATCAAGGAAGCCAGCGATGGTGCATGGAAATGAATCAGTGCGGCAAACAGCACTGAGGTGAGGAGAAGGGAAAAAAATGGGACACTGAAATTCAGCTTTTTATCTCCTTCTTCCAGGGAGGAAACGAAACGCATGTAAGCAGCTTCCATACCATAGCAAAACAGAACAAAGGTAAAGGCGATGTAGGCATAGATATTCGAGATAATGCCATTTTCGGCCGGGAGCAAAACGTTGGCATAGAATGGTACGATGAGGAAATTCAGCAAGCGGCCAAGGATAGTACTGAAACCATAGATAGCCGTGTCTTTTCCGAGTCGGAGAATTTTTTCAAACATAGATTGTCATGATCGTGAGAAAGGGAGGGAAAGAAAAGGGAGTATGAGGAGATTTCTCATATCTCATCATTGCCCTTGGAGTCCCTTTTCTATCATCTCAATAAAAAATGCCGGTGCACGCGTAGGCTTACTCGACAATGCATTGAGAAATCCGTGCACAGTGTATCCCTCTACAAGGATGTCCGGTTCACCTTCCCGTATCACGTTGTATTCAATCCGGAGTGATGCTTTGGGGATTTCTTTGATAAGCGATTCAACAATGATCATCTCATCGTACAACGCAGGCCGCCGGTACCTAGCAAAGACCTCGACCACCGGCAATAAATACCCCCTTCTTTCCAAATCACCATACGACATACCGAGCATGCGGATCAGATCAGACCTCCCCAGCTCAAAGTATTCCAGGAATCTCGCATGATGCACAACCCGCATTTGGTCGGTATCTGCATAACGAACGCGAATTTTTGTTTTGTGCTTGATCATAACACCATCGGTTTATATCAATGATCTTACGCTCTCTCATCTTCTCATTTCAGCGTTTTCAGTATAAGTCTATTTTTCTTTCCACGCCCCCATCTTCGAAAATTTCTCAACCCGCATCTGAACTAATTTATCAGGTTTTATCTTCTTGAGTGCTTTCAACTCTTCCAACAAAGTATTCTTGAGGGTCTGTGCCATAAATTGCGAGTTGCGATGGGCACCTCCCATTGGTTCCGGGATGATCCGATCGATAACTCCCTGTTCCAGGAGATCGGGCGCGGTCAGTTTTAATGCTTCCGCTGCCTGTTCTTTATATTCCCAGCTTCTCCAGAGAATACTGGAACACGATTCCGGCGAAATAACAGAGTACCATGCATTTTCAAACATCAGAATACGATCGCCCACACCGATTCCCAGCGCTCCTCCGGAAGCCCCTTCACCGATAACAACAATAATAATCGGAACAGGAAGATGCGACATTTCGAAAAGATTGCGTGCAATGGCTTCCGCCTGACCGCGTTCTTCCGCTCCGATGCCCGGATAGGCACCCGGGGTATCGAGAAAAGTGATAATCGGCCTGTGAAACTTGGCTGCTAATTGCATCAATCTCAAGGCTTTGCGATATCCTTCAGGATTAGGCATGCCAAAATTTCTATAAATATTAGAACGCGTATCTCTTCCCTTCTGATGCCCGACAATGAGTACCGTCTCCTTGCCAAGTGTTCCAAATCCGGCAATGATCGCTTTGTCATCGCCAAACCGGCGGTCTCCATGCAATTCCACGAAATCTTCCGTCATCATCTGGATATAATCCATGGTATAGGGACGATCCGGGTGTCGTGCCAACTGAACGCGCTGCCAGCGCGTAAGGCTGCTATAGACGTTTTCCCTCAATTGATCTACTTTACTTTCCAGAGTGGTTATCTCATCGGCAATATCGAGATTATCCGCATACTTTCGCATTTCCACAATCTTCTGTTCGAGTTCGATGATCGGTCGTTCAAAATCCAATATCACTTTTGCCATAGAAATATTCTCCTCGTCAAACTTCTATTTCTTCTTCGAGCCCTTTTTCCCGCCACGGTATTGCAGCCAGGTTTTAATCAATATCTCCAGATCAAGCAGGACACTCTGATTACGTGCATAATAGAGATTATACTGATCGATTTCATCTTCTGAGAACTTCCGATCCGGTTGCAGTTGCACTATCCCAGTTAATCCTGTTTTCCCCAGAAAAAGGGAGCCGTTCTCAGGATCGTGATGTTGGCGAATAATCGAAGGTCCGACGAGGCTCATGCTTCCGCGAAAGACACTCGTCAGGCCTGCTATGAATCCTCCTGATTTCTTCTTTGAAGCCATGGAGGCCAATCGAAAAATAGGATAAACCGTCATCAAGAGCAATCCCGAAAGCATGACATCAAAGACCCGCTTGGAAATTACGTGGGACGGTTTATCGATATTGTAGGCAATCTGTACCAACGGCAGATCATCAAGACTGTCCACACTTGCTTTCCCGACAATCACTTCCATGGTTGTGGGGACCAGGTGAAAGTTTACTGCCTGCTCGCGGCTCTTGCTGATAACAGAAAGAATCTGTGTATAGCTTAATGCTTCTGGTGAAAAGATCACATCACTGATCTTCTGCTCTCTGATAATTTTTCCGACATTATCTAGACTGCCCAGAACCGGTATTCCGTTCACCATTTCGGCAATATGCTTGTGTGTGGTACCTACAAATCCTACGACTTCATATCCTCCCCCGACTCTTGTTCGCAGTTTTTTTTGAAGTTCAATGGCACTCTCCTCTGTACCAATGATGAGGGCACGCTTTCCAAATAATGTTTCGCGACCATGGGTTGTCGTTCTTCCTATGAGCCGAAACATAAGCCTCCATCCCGGGATAAAGACCAATGCCAGAGCTCCAGAGATGAGCACAATCATTCTGCTGAACGCAAAGTTCCTGAAGAACGCCATAAGGGCAGCGATAATGACGTACGCGAAGAGAACAGCAACGAGAGAACGGGAAATCGACATCCGCCGCTGTGTATACACACCAACGGCAAATAAGCACCAAATAACGATGACTGCAGGAATCGAAAAAACGATCGGATACGCATAGTGCGGGTACTGAAGGATATGACCTAACCAGAGTTTTTCCGCCAGAAGAAGACTCAGACTCACCGCAAAAAAATCAAGAACACTGATTTTCAATGGTTGTAACATCGATTTCAAGAACGCTGCAAAAGAGACAAAGACGATAGAAACACGGAGGAATACTTTAAGGAGCAATGTGTATCGAAAATGTTTTTCAACGAACAGGTGCATCGCCTCGTAGAATGTACTGATCTCATCCAGCCCGCTGCGACGAGTACTCTCCCCCTTATAATGAATAATCTGCGTGGAATGGATATAGTAGATCAACCACCCTGCCTGACGAATACGATAGCACCAGTCGAGGTCTTCACCGTACATGAAAAAACTCTCGTCCAGCCCGCCTACTTTTTTAACGACTTCCCTCCGTACCATCATACATGAACCGCTCACCGCATCAACCGGATATGTTTCTTCGTTGCTTATATATGTCAGATTATATTTCCCGAACAGTTTGGTCGAAGGGAACAATGTGCTCAAGCCGCTGAGCTTTGTGAAAGCCACCCACGGAGTAGGAAAACTGCGGCGGCATGAGAGCTGAAAGCTTCCATCGGGATTAAGGATTTTACAACCTGCAAGACCGGCGTCGGGATGATTCTTGAGAAACTCGACCAAGACACGAATCGTGTCTTCCTGGACGATTGTATCGGGATTGATGAGAAGAATGAATTTCCCGCGGGCTTGCTTCAGTGCAATATTATTGGCTTTTGCAAATCCAAGATTCGCAGTATTTGAAATGAGATGGACACGTGGGAACCGCCGGCGCAGCATCTCTACGCTACCGTCATCGGAAGCGTTATCCACGACGAGGATTTCTGATCGGATCCCCCTACATGCTTTTTGCAGGGAGACGAGCGCTTGAGAAAGAAAATCGCGGACGTTATAATTAATGATAATGACCGAAACATCCGGCTGTGCCTGTGTAGAGGATCGAGCCATCCGCTCAGCGGCTTCCTTGAGAAAAGATACTTCGAAACTTCAATTTCCACACCATCCATGCAGCTTCATACACAATGTGTTTCGACATTTTCGAAGTACCTGCCCGGCGGTCAACAAACACAATGGGTACTTCGCAGAGACGAAACCCTTTTTTCCAGGCCATGAAATTAGTCTCGATCTGGAAACTATAACCATTCGAAGTAATCGAATCAAGGTCGATGTTCTCCAGCACCACGCGCCGATAACACTTAAACCCGGCCGTTGCATCGCGCACCGGCAGGCCAGTAATAATCCGTGTATAGAGATTGGCAGAATAGCTCAGGATCAAACGGCTCATGGGCCAATTGACAACATTGACACCGGCGATATACCGCGACCCGATCACCAAATCATATTCCTCCGCTTTTTCAAGAAGCTTCGGCAAAGCCTTGGGATCATGCGAGAAATCAGCATCCATTTCGAAGATATAGTCGAATCCATGTGTTAGTGCATACTTGAAACCGGCAACATACGCTGTTCCAAGCCCGAGCTTTCCCGGACGTTCAAGGAGATGAATACGTTTCTCTTCGCCCTGCATCCCTTTGACTATTGCCGCGGTCCCGTCTGGTGAGTTATCATCCACGATAAGCACATGAAATCCTTCGTCCTGCGCCAACACCTCGGGAATTATTTTGAGAACATTATCTGCTTCGTTGTATGTTGGAATAATAATGAGTGATCGTTTCATAGCATCATCCGGATTACTTCTTTAGGGCTTCTATAATGGATTGTACAATATACGTTTGCTGTTCTTCGTCAAGCTCTGTGTGCATCGGCAACGAAAGTACTTCGTCGGTGGCCTGATCGGTCACCGGGAACGTTCCTTTCGGATGGCCGTATTTTTTATATGCCTCCTGCATGTGTAAAGGAATGGGATAGTAAATGGCATGAGGGATTTTTTTGTCACTCAGGTTCCGTGCAACAGCATCACGGTGTTTCAGGCGGATTGTGTACTGGTGGAACACATGCTTACCATAAGGCGCTTCATAGGGAGTGATCACATCCGAACCGGCGAACAAACGATGATACACCGACGCCGCCCTGCGCCTGGCATCGATCCATGAATCGAGGTATCGCAATTTCACGCGAAGCAATGCAGCCTGCAACGCATCGAGCCTGCTGTTGACACCGAGGACTTCATGCTTGTACCGGACACGGGAGCCATGGACCACGATCATCCGCAATTTCTCAGCGAGAGCTTCATCGTTCGTGACGACCATGCCGGCGTCACCAAAGGCCCCGAGATTCTTGCTCGGGAAAAAACTGATGCACCCGAGTGTGCCGATACCGCCGACCTTTGTACCTTTGTAATCTCCACCAATAGCCTGGCACATATCTTCGATAACAGGAATGCCATGGTCTTGGGCAGTCTTCATGAGCGGATCCATATCGACAGATTGACCGTAAAGATGTACGGGAAGAATTGCTTTCGTTCTTTTCGTGATGGCAGAAGCCACTTTTTCAGGATCAAGATTATAGGTCCTGGGATCGATATCCACATACACGGGTTGAGCACCTAAGAGAACAATGGTCTCCGTCGTTGCGACAAACGTGAACGGTGTTGTGATCACTTCATCGCCTCGCCCAATACCAAGCGCCATTATCGCTACCATGAGCGCGTCCGTCCCGGAGGCACAGCCAATCGCGTACTGGATATTCAGATAGCGTGCGATCTCGTTTTCGAATTCTGTGACTTCCTTCCCCAGAATGTATTGCCCCGATTCGAGAACACGCAAAGCAGTTTCGTTAATTTCTGTTCGTATTTTCTGGTATTGGCCAATGACATCAACCATGTGTATTGTGTTCATTCCGCTCTCTTCTCATTTTATCTTTTTTCATTTATTCACTTTTTACTTTTTCTACTCTACCTTTTCTCTTTTACTTTTTCATTCTATAATTTTCCTCTTCTACCTTTTACTTTCTTCATTTTTCCTTTTTACTTGAATGCATCAAGCATGTCCTTTTCCGGTGATCATAACATACAATGTATTTAAGAGAATTTTGAGATCCAACCGCCATGAAAGATTTTCGATGTAAAAGAAATCATACTTGATCTTTGCTCTCACATCGTCCATACTTTCATCATATTTGTGCTTCACTTGCGCCCAGCCGGTAATTCCCGGGCGTACACGATGGCGATGATTGTAGAGAGGGATTTCCTTTTTCAGCTTGTCGACAAAAAACGGGCGTTCCGGACGCGGTCCTACCAGACTCATATCACCCACGAGGACATTGATGAACTGGGGAATCTCATCGAGGTGCGTTCTTCGAAGAAGACGTCCAAGATGCGTCACGCGGGCATCGTTCTTCCCGGCCCATACGGGCCCGGACTTCATTTCGGCGTCTGTTCGCATCGACCGGAATTTATAAATCTTGAAAAGTCTGCCATTCCTGCCTACCCGGGTCTGTCGATAGAGGATTGGTCCCTTCGAATCAAGCTTGATAGAAATCGCGACAAACATCCAGACAGGGAGACCAACCAGGAGAATGAAGAGCGAGAAAAACATATCCAAGATGCGTTTCGCCGCTTCTTCCCAGGGTTTCATTAACTGAGGACGGACTTCCATCAAAGGCAGCCCATAGAGGGAGCTGATGCGTGCCTGTCCGCTCACAATATCGTACAAATCAGGCATGATTTTCATCCCGACATCCGCAGAATCGCACTGCCGCATTAATTCTATCAACTGGGGGTGCTCTGTGGAGTCAAGACCAATCAGTACTTCTCGAATGGAGTATTTTCGAATCAGACTTGACACATTATGGACGGTGCCGAGGACGGGGATATTTTGATAAGAGTTCTTTTTCCCCTGATGCCTGCTGGAACCTTTGGCACCTTCCTTCACAAATCCGATTAACTTATATCCTAATGCCGGATATTTCAGTACCATATCGCAAAGAGTAAACGCTTTTTCAGACCATCCTACGATGAGCGTGTTCCGAAGTCCAATGCCGGCCAGAAGCAATCGCCGCTGTACAAATCGAACCAGAAGCCTTCCCGCAGTAACGAAGGACATCAAGGTCAACCAATAGGCAAGAATAAGAAGCCGCGAATGAACAATCGTCTCACTTGTTGCATCATCGAGAATAATAACGAAGAAGAGGACCAACGTGCCTACGATCGTCGCTCGAAGAATAGTAAGGATTTCGTCGATGCGGGATTGTTCATACCATAGTCGATAAAGACCGAACAGACCGAACCACATGAGCCAGTAGAGGCAAACGAGCAGTAATGGCAAGAGGATTTCCGGTTCAATAGTATAGGGAATCCAATGGGTCCGAACCCGGACATAATAGTACACGAGGTATGCACAATTGATGGTCAGGATATCCGTAAGAATTGTAACAATATGTTGACGCCGAATATTCATGACAGGGTTATTTTAGTGCATGAAGATATCAAGGATTTTTTCCGACGCATGGCCGTCGCCGTAAGGATTCTCGCCGATCGTATAGGAAATGTTCTCATCAATGGCTCGCTGAACGGCGGAGATGATCTTTCCCATATCTGTGCCGACGAGTTCGGACATGCTAAGAAGTACGCTTTCCATACGTTCTGTCACTTCCCGCATGACGATACAGTGTTTTCCGAATGATGGGGCTTCTTCCTGAATGCCGCCGGAATCAGTGAGGACGAATGCACAATGCTTCAAGAGTGTCAGTAACTCAAGGTAGGGAATTGGCTCAATCAACTGCACATTTGCCAAGCCGCCAAGGAGCTGATGTACCGGTCCTTTAACATTGGGATTGAGATGGACCGGGTAAATAAATTGATACGCTGGATAACGTTGGGCAGATTCTTTGATGGCAGTGCACAGATTCTCAAATCCCTTCCCGAAGCTTTCACGCCGATGAGCTGTGATTAAAACAAATGGTTTCCGGAGAGAGACCGAAAATCGATCGAGGTGGTCCAGAGAGTGTCGTTCCTGAATGATTCGTAACGCATCAACCACGGTGTTCCCCGTAATATACAATGTCGATGACGGAACTCCCTCCCGCTCAAGATTTGTTTTCGCCATAGATGTCGGGCAAAGATTATATTTTGACATCACACTGATCAACCGCCGATTACATTCTTCCGGGTAGGGAGCTTCCATGTTGAACGACCGTAATCCGGCTTCGATATGAGCAACTGGAACTTTCAAATTAAACGCACATAATGCAGTCATAGCTGCCGTCGTAGTATCCCCCTGCACCATGATCACATCCGGTTTGATCTTCTCAATGACACGGGGCAGTTTCGCAAACACCGATTCACAGATCATATTGAGGCTCTGATTCGGACGCATGATCTTCAGGTCATTGTCTGCCTCGACATCGAATATCGAAAGTGCTTCCATCGCCATGGTTCTATGCTGACCAGTAAGGCAGTACACGACCTTGATATTGGCCCGCTTTCTTGCTTCAATAACCACCGGCACAGTTTTAATAATTTCCGGGCGCGTACCGGCGACAATGAGGATAGTTTTCATTCTTTCCTTATTCTGAGGATTCCGACTCCATGGAGGTCATTTTTATGATTTGCTTGTACCAGGCAATATTCTTCTTAAGCCCTTCCTCAATGGAATACCGACGCGTAAATCCTAGTGATCGAATTTTTTCTGCCTTATGAAATGTTGGTGTTGCAAATTTCTTCATGCGGGCGCCGGTGATAGAAAAATCCTTCCCTGTAATTTTTGCAAGCACATCAAAAAACTTGCCTCCCATAACGGCAAGGTTCAATGGAATATAAAACCTGCGTGATTTTCTTCCCGACACCTTACGGATCAAAGAGACTAAATCCTTCGTTTTTAAATGCGGTTCATCTGCATAATTGAAGGTATGCAAACCTTTCGAACAGTGTTCCATGGCAAAGACCGTTGCGGCAACAAGATTTTCCACATACGCTACCGATTTAATATTCTCACCGTTACCTATCATCATAAATCGGCCATCGCACACCTGACGGATCAATCGAAAGATATTCGCCTTACTGTTGGGGCCAAAGACAACCGTAGGACGGATGATAATTGCTGTCCGTGAAGGATCTTCTTTACACCATGAAGTTACGAGTGTTTCCGCAGCAAGCTTCGAAGCACCATAAGGGTTATTTGGCGCTGGCGGTGTATCTTCCGTTGTACCTGATTGCGCACCATAGACGGCAACTGAGCTGTAAAAAATGAATTTCTTTATACCAGACTTCGATGCTTCCTCAAGGAGAACTTTCGTCCCCTGCTCATTGACTTTGAAATACTCTACTTCTGTAACGCCAAAATCTTTGTGCTCAGCCGCAAGATGGATGATCGTATCAATATCAACCATCGATTGACGAACAATATTTCTGTCAAGAATATTTCCTTCAACCTGTGTGAATCCTAGTTCGACGTCGGTCCGGGGATGTATGTCTAGACCTCGCACCTCACTTCCATTTTTAAGAAAAACGGACGTGAGATATGTACCAATAAATCCTGCATTACCAGTTATGAGAATCATGTATTCCTTTTAAAAATCGTGTATCTCTTTCTACAAAAATCCGCGACTCAATATCTATAACGAGGAAGGGATCACACTTCCTTAGGGCATAACTCTGCAATCAATGTATCATATTTATGAGCGATGGCTTCTTTGGAATAATTATTCTCGACGTAAACCCGGCCCTTCATACCCTCTGCCGGCAATTGATCACGTCTTTTGTATGCTTCTAAAATTGCTTCCGAAAATGCTTCTTTATCTTCTATCGGCACTGCCTTGCCACATCCAGACTGCTCAATAATCCAGCGCAATTCTGAGTCTCCATCAACAAGTGCAATTGCCGGTTTAGCACAAGACAATATAGAGTATATTTTTGAGGGGACACCATCTTTACTTCCGGCCATATTCATAGGAATAATACTGACATCACAACTGGAATTGATTTCCGGCATGAGTTCTTTGGATTGATAATCCAAAAGAATCATATTTCGCAGCTTCCGACTTGCAATATTTTCCTCCAGCCAATTCCGTCTTGAGCCATCGCCGACAACAACGAATCTTATCGGATACCCGGATAAACGTTCCGCAGCAAATAATACAGACTCCCAATCCTGCACGATCCCGATATTCCCTGCATAAAGGACAATAAAGTCGTCTAACAAATTGAACTTCATCGAAAATTCGTTTTTTCTCTCTTTCGGACAATAGAACTTGGTGTCAACAAAATCAGGGATCATCCTCAGCTTGTTTTCCGGGACTCCCCTTTTTTTGATAACCCTTTTAAATTGCTCGGCAATCGGGACGATGATCGTGTTTTTCCTGTAAACAAACTGCTCAAGCCAATTGAGAAAACCGATAAAGGATTTATTTTTTACGATACCTTGACGAATCGCAACATCGGGATATAGCTCTGCCACTTTATATACGGAAGGTGCGTTCCACAATGCTCCGAGCAACCATGTCAGTACAGCCATCGTTAACGGAGGAGAAGTAGCAATGACAATATCCTGCTTCTCAATTTTAAAGCCCGCAACGAATAATGAAATCACATGGAAACGCAGATAATCAAAAACGCGCATCCATACTCTGCTTCCTTTAGAAGGTACTTTGACATGCCAGATCGGAATATTTCCCAGTTCACTGTAATACAATAGTCCCAACCAATGCTTTTGCATCGGCTGCCGCTGTGCGATTTCTTGCAGCACGTTATAGTGCGGGGTCGTAGTAAGGACAGTGACGGAATGTCCTAATCGCTGAAGCTCGACAGCCATCTCAGTCATCAAATAAGCAGTGGAATTTCCATCAGGAGAAAACACCAATGAATGAAGAAGAACTTTACTCATGAAAACCTCTTGTTGAACTTCGTATCGTTTGCAGTATATTATTTTGTCGTTGTCACTTTAAAAGCAGCGGACGACATCCCTGGAGGAAATTCTGCATCCCTCTGGATATTACTCCAGTTATCTCGAAACCATCGAATAGTATGTTCGAGTCCCTTTTCAAATTCCATCTTCGGCTCATAACCCAGCAAATCTTTGGCTTTATCTATTGATGCGAGCAGTCTTTTTTTGGTGTCCCACACGCGCCGTTCTGCCCTGATAATACCAGCTTTATTGCCGGTTAATTCGTTGATATGCTCTGCCATTGTTAAAATATTCACTTCGCTCCCCGATGCAATATTCATCTCTTGTCCTATTGCCTGTTCATAATAGGCTGCTCTCAATAATGCATCCACGATGTCCGTAACGTAAGTAAAGTCTCGTGTCTCATCACCGCTGCCGGTAAAAGGTAACGGTAATCCGGAAAGAGCCCTATAAATAAAGTTCGGGATGACATTCCGATATTGCCCCGGAACTTCTCCAGGTCCATACGAGTTAAAGAACCTTGTCTTGACAATGGGCAATCCATAATGATGATGGAAGAAATTCGCATACAACTCACCCAGCATTTTTGTTATCTGGTAAGGCGTTGTTAGATGCATGGACATAAAGTCTTCTTTGAGAGGCAGGGGTGCAGTAGATCCATAGATAGAACAACCAGATGAGGCATAGATCACGCGCTCCACTCCGCACATCTGTGCATACTGATAAACGAGTAAAGTTCCAAGTCCATTGGTCATCAAGTCATGCTGAGGGAAATCAACTGAGTTTTGATTAGCAAAAAAAGCTGCCAAATGATAGACAATATCCGGTTTCAGGATAAAGACACGCTTCAGAGCTACTTCATCTGTAACGGATCCTCTCACAAATAAAACATTTGGCAAAGAGGGTATATTCCATTCATAACCTGCCGACATATTGTCAAAAACGATAACCATCCGTGCGCCAAGTCCGGCAATGGCACGAGTGAGATTTGTCCCTATTGCGCCGGCACCTCCGGTAATAAAAACAACTTTATTTTCAAAAACCTTTTTATAGTCTTCCATTTAAAAATCCTTTAATGTTTTTACTGATAACTGATGACTGATGACTATTTACTATTCACTACTTTCCATATACTTTTCTCATCCATGCAACATATCTACGGACTCCTTCGTGAATGTCTATAGTAGGGGCATGCTTCAGATCCCGGCGTGACTTGGAATAGTCAACGACCTTAACGCGTGTCGTGAAGCCTTCCTCTCCTTTATAGATTGCAAGCGAAGGATCGGCTCCGGTCTCTTTGAGAATAATATCGGCAAGCTCCTCAATGCTGATGACCCAGTCCTCCGAGCTCCCAATATTATAAACTTCACCCGGAATAAAGTTATCAACAATATTTGCAAAAGTCCTGCATGTATCCTCGACGTAATCAAAGATCCTTTTATGGCCTTTATAGACGGTGAACTTTTTATTCATGAGACAGTGATAGACGATAATCGGAATGACCCCGCGATACCTGCTGTAATATTCATGCGGACCATAACAGCCGACCGGTCGTACGCGCACAACCTCAACTCCAAACATTCCAGCATGGTTCAAACATTGCAATTCCCCTGCCCACTTCGTAATAGCATAATCATTCATCTGCTTAATAGGTATACGTTCCATCACATCTTCGGACATCAATCCATCATAATCGCCATAGACCTCTGCGCTCGAAAAGAAGATCATTTTAAAACGATGCTGCTCCTGAAACCGGAGCATATTCTTGGTTCCTATAACATTGGTCCGCCAGAGATTCTCGTAGTGATCTTCCCCGTTCCATCGCCCATATTCAGCCGCAAGGTGGTATACATAATCGAACTTATGCGACCTGAAAATGCTGTCCACCTGCTGATAGACCCCGGTGTCGGCTTTTATATGCTGAGGATCCTCTCCTTGCAGGATATCGCAGGTCCACACATCATGACCTCTTGTCCGCAATTCACTTGTTAAATTAGTTCCAATGAATCCTCTGCCGCCTGTAATAAGTATTTTACGCATTCACCATCTCCTTGTTCATCGTGATAAACATCTACTACCTTCTTGATAATTATATCATTTACATTGGAATTGTTTATTTTTTGCGTGTACATCTCTTGTAGACTAAAATCCTTTAAATGCCGAATACATTTACATTTTTCTCTTCTCTTATTGCTAAATATTCATCATATGTCTTTGCATTTCCCAAACGTTTAATTGTTTCTTTCATTTTCAACACAGTTTTATTCAAAGAGCTTTCTTCCTTTTATACTGTTACTACATTGATAAAAAATAATTATCGAACGAACTAGTGATGGATTCTATATAATACTTCAGCCCATCCAATCTCTATCTATTTGAATAAACCTTCGTTTTCTTCCCCCCATCGAGTTACATTCAAAGTGTGTGTAAATAATATGAGTGTTTAGACAATAAAAAAGCGTATCCGTACCTTAGGGTGTCTTGTTTCACATCTTAAAAACCTGAGGAGGATACGCTGATGAAAAAGTACAAG
>Ga0268280_1000572_pt1 | contig 29439 bp, 45 predicted proteins | sample saktaG_9_FD_190139 | JGI IMG/M metagenome (GOLD analysis project Ga0268280, IMG submission 190139) | Saline water microbial communities from Sakinaw Lake, British Columbia, Canada - sak_2011_5_24_40m | ecosystem: Environmental > Aquatic > Non-marine Saline and Alkaline > Saline ...
GATAAAATGTAAAATATGTGGGAAGGAATTTAAGAGAATTTGTACTCATGTAAGGCAAATCCACCTTATTTCAGCGAGAGAATACAAAGAAGAATTTGGTTATGATGTTAAAAAAGGGATTATGACTGAGGAGGGGAGAGAGATTATGCGTCAGCACGCTATTGATAATGGTATGGGAGAGAGGTTGAAAGTTTTAGGCTCAAAGACGAGGTTCAAAAAGGGTGAACCAGTTCCAACCTATAAGAGAAGTGAACAAACCTTAGCAAAATTAAGAGTTCTTCACAAATTGTCAAAAGGACGAGTAAGAGATAGGGTAATCATCATTTGCAAACAATGTGGACAACCTAAGGATGTGGTTAGGTCACAAGTAGAAAAGGCAAAATATTGTTCACGGAGATGTGCAATGCTTTATAGATGTAATCATTAGGTAATAAAAATATGAAATATGTAATATCAAAAAATTAGGAAAACTTTCTTACGATTCCTGTCTAGCCGTCCAAGCGGAGGTTAGGGCTAAGGAATTAGTTGAGAGAAATTATTGGTCGCATACCAATCCAGAGGGAGAAAAACCGTATATAAGCCTTGTTTCCAATTGTGGATATTGGAAACATATTGGAGAAAATCTCTCTAAGGATTTTGATTCAGCACAGGAAACTCATAAGGCATTAATGGACAGTCCTACCCATAAGAAGAACATCCTGGGGAACTACTCTCAAATGGGGATAGGTTGTTATGAAAATATTTGTGTAGAATTTTTTAAATTATGAAACAAAAAGAACTAATAGGAGAATTGTTTTGGTTTCTTATTGATGAATTTGAGAAGCGTCAACAAAGGGATGAATTTAACGAGGTAATCTTTGATCTATCAAAATCAATAAAAGCCCTTGACTTTTTCCTGAAAGAGGAGTATAATTAAAATGTAATTAACTAACTATCGGGTGAAGTTTTAACACCTATGCTAGATAAAAAAATTGAAGAAGCTAAAAAAGAATCGTTTTGGAGTAAAATTAAAAGACAAGGTAAAGTTTTATCTCTCTGGGGATTGGGTTTGATAACTGGGATATGTTTCTGTTACGTTTACCTAAATTGGCATACGCTCTATGAAACTAGGGAAGTTATTATCCAGGTATCGCACGCTCAAACCACTGAAAATATTGAAAAACCAAAAACAAATTTAGATATTGTCAATGAGATAGCGGAGAATATCTATAATAAAGAGAGTAGCCGAGGGAAAAACAATTATTCAAAATGCCAAGCAATTGGGAAAGTTAACTCTATAGGATTCAATATTCCTGGAAACGGATCATATCAGTGTTTTGACTCTCATGAAGATGAAATGGTTGTTCTTAGGGGTTGGATTATGGATAAGTTAGCGAGAGGATGGGAAACTAATTTAATTTATTGTTACTACAATACTGGAAAGAAGGTTCAGGATTGTGGATATATAAAATAGGATGAAAGATACAACAAAAGTAATTCTGTGTGGTAATCACCAAGAGTGCCTATCTCATGCAAGGGAATTTGCTATTAGTAATAACTTTAAATTAACTAGAAGCAATGAAGTTAGAAATGATAACGTCAGGTATATCTTTTTTCCGATCAATGGCATTGAAAGACTTAGAGGAATGATTATTGATGAAGTTTCCTTTGAGGGAACAGCTCCAGAAAGAAGTAACTTTATAAACGTCCTAAATTTCCTTAAAATGAGGGGAATTACAATTAAACAAAATGTTTGAACAAACAAGAGACATAAACTTATGTTACTCCTGTGGTAAACTACTAGGAGATGACAGGAAAAAAATAAGCACCTATTGGAACGCTGAACGTGTTTTTGTTTGCCCAGTATGTACCAATGAAGAAAACATAATTGCTTGTCAAAAAATTGACGCTGATTGTAATGATTGTAAATTCTTTTTAAGAGGAGAAAAGGTGTCAAAAGGTATTTTTGAGGGAATATGTAAAAAAGATAATTCTAAAGTTTTGGCTTATCCAGTGCATTATTCAGGTCATGAATGTTTTGTTCATAGAAAAGACTTGACAGAGGTTATAAAATCGTGTACGATGTAGAGGAACATTTACATCTAAGATAAAGCAACGACCAACACTAAAACAACATTATGGTGTTTGCAAATGCCCCTTGGTCGTGGCTATGCAATCATCTAGTGTTGTTTTTTGTTTTTATAGGTAATTCATAGATTCACCCTTGCACCCCTATGAATTACTTATTAAGTACAAAGAATGGTTTATGCTACTGTCGATTTCCATTAAATAATCGAGTACCTATTTGAGATTAGATAAAAATCTGGGAACTAAGAGTCTTTGTCCTTCGGGAACTTCCTCTCCCAGCTCCAATATGATCTTAAATAGGATGTTATCGTGTCATTGTTATTTAGTCCCCTGAGGCGTAGCTGTAATGGCGAAAAGGTAAAAAATAACTAGGCAGGAATGTAACTTTAAAATTAAGCTTTCTAAAGGAAAATTTTCCAAAAAAATACCCTAAAATACCCTAAAATACCCTAAAATACCCTAAAATACCCTAAAATACCTAATAATCCTTTAGAAAGTTGTAGTATTCTCTATTTGTTTAATCATATTTGGAGCAAGAATACAGTTAACTGTCAGTAAACAAATCAAAAAATAAACATTATGGAAGAAAAATGTAGTTATTGTAACAAAGAAATGGACAAGAAAAAATTAACGAGAGATCACATGGTGGCAAAAACTAAAGGAGGTTCTGAAGAAGATTTTAATATGACATGGGCGTGTAGAAGTTGCAACTCTAAAAAAAGTAATAAAGATTTATCTGTTTTTTTAAAGGAAAATAATATTAGAAATTTTAAAAAAAGTGTAGATATGAAACCAGTGGAAGTTCCAGTTGTAAGAAACTGGGGTAATTCAGAGTACACTAAACTTGTAAGAATAAATGCTACACATCATAAATTTTTAAAAGAATTAAAGATGGGTAGATTTAGTATAGCAGGTAAATTATCTATAATAATAGAAAAATATGTCAAAAATGAAAAAAGAAGGGCATCCTTGCCCAAAATGTGATGGGGACATTCTTACTAAGGAATTTTCTAAATCAGAAACAGTAGATTGGTATTTGAAATGTGGATCGTGCAAGACCGTTTTCTTTGTTTCAGAAGGTCAAAGAAGAATAGAGAATAAACCTAGTTATAAAATAACATTAAAAGCACAATCATTAGCATCAGACAACGGAGACAGTTTATCTCCAGAATATTATATTCAAGCAATTTTAGATTACCTAGACACCCCTTGACAAATATTTTTAAAGGAGTATAATTAAAATCATAAGATCATAAAATAACCCTATGACAATCCTCCTAATCATCGTTTGCTTTATCGCTATTCTTCTAGCCTACGCAGTCATAAACGTAGTCGTAGAACTCACGATAATCGCAACAAAAAAAATCCTTGCACACTTTGGAATTATCTTTTGTATCTGTGGAAGAAGAATGACCTTTCACGAAACAAGTTCAAGGGGACACGCTAATCTAGGATATTTCAAATGTGAGTGCGGGTTAAAAGAACCGGGTTATAAAATTGGTAATGGTAAACCTAAAATATACCCATTATGAAATACAATCAAAAACTTCCAAAAAATGTGGAAAAACTAAAAATAACAGAAAGAGGTTGGGCTGGACACTTTATTGGATCAAATTCCTGTAGATTTAGGAGAAACACTCTTATAGAATATGGATATAAAAAAATAGTTGTTTCTACGATAGGAAACTATGAACCACATTTTGAAGAAAAATATCCTTTAGCTCCCCAGAAATGCAGAGTATATATAAACGAAGAGGAATATGATTTTGATATAAGAATGAATAGTTATGGTTTTGGAGATAAATTTAGAGAATTATATCCTGATGCTGACCTATATAAGGATTTAGTTTTGTGGATATTTGATAACTTTAGCCATAACGAAGGAATAGAGTTGCGAACTTATTGGTCTGGATAAAATATAATTATAAAAATATGAAAATTGCATTTGATATTGATGACTGCCTGATAGTTCCTAGTGTTGCCACTGGATTGGACAGGGATACTCCAAACTATGAAACTATCGCTGTCTATAAATGGTTTCAAGCTCAGGGAAATGAGATGATACTTTGGTCTGGAAGTGGAATTGATTGGGCGAAGACTTGGGGAGAAAAACTTGGGCTTATTCCCTTTGAAGTAAGAAGAAAACAAAAAAGTGATGACGTAGATATAGCTTTCGATGATTGCGTAGTGGATTTAGGTAAGGTGAATATCAGGGTTAAAAGACTAAATAATTCCATTAGCAGGAAAGAGTGGAACGAAATTAAAAGATGATATTAAGATCATATCAAGAAGAAGCTGTTAAGGCTGGAATAGACTTTTTCAATAACCCTAAAAAGGAGGGTGCTATTATTGTTGCACCAACTGGCAGTGGTAAGAGCATAATCATAGCAAATATCTGTTATCAGTTGTCTGGGAGTACCTTAATCTTACAGCCTTCATTAGAAGTTTTAGAATCTAATAAAGAAAAAGCTGAAGCACTTAGTATCACTGATATTGGAGTTTTTTCAGCGTCAGCAGGGAGAAAAGACATATCTCAAATTACATTTGCCACTATAAAATCCATTATCAAAAGAAAAGACTTATTAGCGACTTTTGATAGATTGATAGTCGATGAAGTCCATAATATTTCAGCACAAGATGGACAGTATAAGGAAATAGTAGAATTTTTTGATGGAAAAGTTCTTGGCCTTACCGCAACGCCTTTCCGCCTCCACTCCTATTCTGATCGTTTTGATAATCGTGCAGTTGTGGCCCGTTTCCTGACTAGAACCAAACCTAAACTTTTACATAAGATAATTCACATTACTCAAATAGGGGAACTTTATAAACAGGGGTATCTTTGTCCAGTTAAATATAGTGTCAATAATAACTATAATCCATTAGAGATTAAACTAAACTCTACCGGAGCTGATTTCGATATAAATTCTCTTGAAAAATATAACCAAGAGAAAGGAATCCTCGGCGTAATCCAACGTGAAATTGTAGCCCATGATTCAAAACATGTGCTTGTTTTTGTAGCCTCAGTGAAAGAAGCTCAAGAACTTAGTATAAAATTAAATGAAAAAGGTATTTCTTCTGATATAGTCCACGCCAAAACGCCTAAGAAAGAAAGATCACAAATTCTTGAGAAATTTAAATCAGGAGAACTTAGAGTTGTCACAAACTGTTCAGCTCTACTGACAGGATATGATTTTCCTGCCCTCGACTGTGTAATTCTCGGAAAACCAACCCAATCACTATCTGTGTTTATGCAAGCAGTGGGAAGGGCTATGAGAATCCACCCAGACAAAGAATTTGCCCGTGTAGTTGACGTTTGCAATAATCTTAGTAGATTTGGTAGAATTAACACTTTTGAGATTGTGGAGGTCAAAAGGGGACTCCATAGGATGAAATCAGATAGCCATTGGCTTACTGGTTGGGATTTTGTAGGCAATCGTGACATTGAATCATTAAATTACAAGGGCTTTAAACAAAGTAAATGGAATGAGAATACGGTTATTATCCCTTTTGGTAAATTTAAAAATCAACATATCTCAAAAATTCCAACAGATTATTTAAGGTGGATGGAAAAAACATTTAGTCCTGGATTATGGAAAGATAAGTTCACTGCTGAGCTAAACAGAAGAAACCAGCTAAGACCGATAAATACAGAGGAATCACCATTTTAATTTACCCCTTGACAAATATTTTTAAAGGAGTATAATGAAAATCAAGAACGAGTTATTTCTGGGAAAATTGATAAACAAAACTTTCGTGAGCAAGTGTAGGTTATCAATCGAAGAATAATTGGTTTTAAAAGGTAAATTAGGGATGATATTTTTCACCCATGAATATCATCCCTAGTAAAAATTATATGACCGATGATGAGATTAAAGCTCAATATTTCAATTCAATTTGTCCTCAATATAAAGATGTAGGATCTAAAAAGTTGTTGTTGAAAGAAGTAGTTAAAAACGCTAAAGGTAAAAAATCAGGATATTATAAGTTGTCAAAAAGTCAACTTAGAGCAATCCTTGCAAAACAATGAAACATCTTTGGACAAAAGAAGAAGCTAAAAAAGCGGCAGAAAAGAGGTGGCAACATGAAAAGGCTTGTGAAAATTATAGAAAAGAGTTATATAAAAAAGTGTTAAATCAAGATGTTTTTTATTATAGAAGATCAATGTTTTGGGAAATTGAAAATTGGCTTAAACTTATTTTCTATTCAATACTTACAGGAATCTTGTTAGGATATTTAATGATTATATTTTTATGAAAAATGTCTACGTAGCATATTTTGCAGGGAAAAGACCTGAAATAATAATGACTAAAAGCGAGAAAGTTAGAGATGAGATAAAAAGCAAGAGTCCACTTCTCCAGTTCGAGCAAGTAGAAATAGCTAATAAAGTTTATAACGCATTACCGGAAACGGTATTCCAAAGATTATGATGGACTTAGAAATAATTAGAAAGAAGAAATTTGTTGATTTAAAAGACTTTGGTGACACCCTATATCAACTTACTCTTATTGAGAAACAACTGAAACTAGCGAAAGATTGGGTAAAGAAACAAGGGCAAGGGATGTTTTATGACAATGTTGAAAACATCACAAAAATTGAAACTGAGAAATACTCAATAATCCAGACTCAAGGAAGTGAAAGTAAGGATTACGATCCGAAGACAGTCATTGAAGTGTTTAGCGAAATCTTAGGAGAGTCAGCGTGGACTTTAGTAGAAAGCAAAAACGCTAAAATCAACCAGTTATTAGCCTCAATGTTAATAACAGGAGCGATAAGCCCAGAACAACATGAAAGATTGAAATTCACAATCAAAAGGAAAAAGGGATTTCTAATGTTAAGAGAGAAAAAGGATAATAAACTAATAGAATAATTATGGTTTACGATAAACAAAGATATTTAAAGACAAGACATGAAATTCCAAGAATGAGAGAAAATTGTGGAATTTGCGGAAAGCCTCTGGAAAGATTTGGCGAAAGAAAACAGATTTACTTCTGTTCTGATGAATGCGCTTTAGAACATAAGAAACGCTATAAAAAACAATGGCAAAAAGACCACATTGATAAAGTTAAAAAATATAAGCGTAAATACAACCAAAAATATGTTACTAAAAAAGCTAAAGCTGCAAAACTTCAAAAAGTTTCAGGAAAAGGAATTTGAATTTAAAGAAATAAATAAGGTTTATGGTAAAAATGGAGAAGGGAAATCAACAATTAAAGATGCGGTGTTCTTCTGCTTTTATGGACGAACTTCAGAAGGTTCGTTACCTGATGCTACGAAATACATACGAAACGGAGAAGCAAAGTGTATGGTTGAAATTGAATTTGAAAAAGACGGACAAGACTTCAAAGTTAGAAGGGAGAGAACTGAGAAGCAAACAAGAATTACTTTTATTGATGGGTCACAATCAGAAGATGATTCAGTCATTACTCAGAGAGAATTGGAATCTATTGTCCCAGATTATGAGTTGATGCAATGCGTTTTCAATTGTGGATACTTTATGGCACTTCCAGACAAGGATAAGCGAGAATTTCTCCTAAGATTAACCCCTGATATTGATAAGAAAAAACTTTACCTAAAGTTAGGAGGAACAGAAGAACTTGCACATAAGTATGGATTTAATTGGTTTGATATTGACTCTGAACATAAAAAACTTCTCAAAATAAACAGAGAAAATAACGATGAATTAGTTAAAGCGAAGGCAATTATTGAAGATTCAAAAGAAACTGAGATTCCCAAAAATGAGTTTACAGATAGATCAGCTGAACTTAAAGAGGAAAAGGAAAGATATAAAAAATGGCTAATGGTCAACCAAGATTGGTATTCTTATGAACAAAGAATGGATTCTTATAACAAGACCATAGAGAGAAATAAGGCATTACAGTTAGAAATAGATAAACCATTAGAAGAAGTTTTAGAGCCTTCAAAAGATAATCTTAATCAACTAATAGCACAAAAAAATGAGTGCAAAACAACAATCCACATCCCTGAAGGAAAGTGTCCAACTTGCCTTCAAGATATTAGTGGTGAACATCAAGATAAAGTGGCTAGGGTTAATCTCATACGCTCTACTAAAATCCTTGAACTCACCAAAAGTATCAATGCAGAAGCAGAAAGCTATTCTAAAAAACTGGAAGAATACCAAAAATACGTTCAAGCAAATAATGAGAAACAAACTCTCAAAAACTCCATTCAAATTCCTCTTAAACCAGAAAAGCCAACAGAAGAAAAATTTGAATATGATTCCTCCAAAGAAAGGGAGTGTGAGACACTTCAACGCAACTACGAAAATAGATTAGCTGAAATTAAATTACTAACTAGACAAGAGGAGGATAGAAAGGATAAAATAGAAAGATTAAGGGAAAAAGTTACATTTCTTGTGGGAGAAATCAACGAAGTAAATAATCTCCTTCCAATCTTTTCAAAAACAGGTATTCCAGCGTTGGAAATGAGAAGAAAACTCGATCCTATTTTAGAGGAAATTAAGAAAGTTATTCCAACTGCTGAAATTGAACTACTTGAAACGTTAAAGAATGGTATTGGAGAGAAAGAGGTTTTCACATTGATGTCAAATGGAATAGAGTATGATAAATGCTCAACAGGGGAAAAAATGAAAGTCAATTGTGCTATCTCTCAAATAATTGATAATTTAAGTGGGAACAAGATTAATATGACATTTTTGGATAACGGGGAGTCGGTCGATGAAGTTCCAGAAATGAAAGGTCAATGTTTCATAGCCAAGGTAACTAATAATAGTCTCGAACTACTATGAGAGGAGTAAAATCTATAATCAAGAAAGGTTTAAGATTTAATAAATTAATAGCAATTAAATACTCTAAATTTAAAAATAGTAGTAATAGGCATTTATATTGGACATTTAAGTGTGATTGTGGAAAAGTAAAAGATATAATAGCTTCTCATGTGATAGATGGGAATATTAAAAGTTGTGGATGTCATAAAATATATATGAGTGGGAACGTTCATAGGAAACATGGAATGTATAGAAGCCCGATATATAGAGTGTGGGCACAGATGCTATCCAGATGTAATGATAAAAATAATAAAAATTATAGTAATTATGGAGGAAGAGGAATAAAAGTTTGTAATAGATGGAAAGATTTTGAAGTTTTCTATAAGGACATCGGTGCTGGATATGTTAAGGGGCTATCAATAGAGAGAATAAATGTTAATATAGGATATTCTCCAGAAAATTGTAAGTTAATAAAAATAAGCAACCAAGCAGATAACAGAAGAAATACTAGAAATTTTACACATAATGGTGAAACAATGAATATAGCTAAATGGGCCAAGAGTGTAAACATGAATATTGCTACATTAAGGTATAGATTGATTATTATGAAGTGGAGCCTTGAAGATGCTATAAATAAAAGAGGTAAGATTAGAAGACAATTAATTAAATAATAACAATAAACCAAATGAACGAACTAATGAACCCAGAAGAACTAAAAAGAAGACAAGAACGAGCAGAACGAATGGATGCTGTTGCAGGAGTAAAACAGCAATCATTTGAATCAATGAAAGTCATCAAAGTTTATAACCCTTCTGATACTGAATCAGAATTAGGAGCTAAGCTAGGCGATTTCGTATCATCAATAAGAACTGAAAATGGGTATCTAAATTCCATTGAATCACGCCCTAAAATGGGAGTAATTATTAAGGTTAGGTGGTATCTTAAAAATAAATTTAAGTTCAACAATCAACGATTAATCTCCACTGAATTTGACAATTTCGCAGATTCAAATCAAATAGTGGTAAAAGAAATCGTCAAAGAAGGAGAAAAAACGGTTTTCAAACCTGTGTTCCTTGGAAACTACAAACAGGTAAATGAAAAATTTTCCCTCAAAGATGACACTTTCATTGAGAAGAAATTAGATTTGTATTGTTCCCTATATGTCTTAACTGATGTAAAAAGCAAGGAAGTCGTTAGATTTGATTTCAAGGGGATGGGAAGATCAGCGTTCTTTGACTTCATGAAAAAGTTCAACAAGAAACAAGGAGAATCAATGACTCAAATGTACACTACTTTTGACTCCGTTATTAACACAACCAATTCAACAGGAAAAACTATGCGTGTGCCAGTGGCTGCTCTTTCATTTGTGAAAAATGGATTTGTAGCAGAACACGAATTGGATGATGTGGAAGCTATCCAAAAGGAATTTCAGCAAGATTTAGAAAAAAAGGACGCACTATTTGGAGTCCCAGCAAAAATTGCTCCAGTAGATGATTATTCTCAACCAGCTATTGAAAGTGATGGATCACAGCCAGCACAAATGGAAACCCTACCTACAATAAATCTTGATGATGAGATTGATGAATCTACTCTCTTTGAACCTAAAAACGAGGGCAAGGATGAACCCTTCTAGTTATTCACAGGATATGCACTTCCAGCGATGGACTGGAAGTGCTAACATATAAATATAAAACTTGTACATAAAGATGGAAGCATTTTCTTACAAGTTTATGCTTCCTTTTTTGTGAAAACTTATGATAAAAGTTGATATTGGAATAGGAAAAGATAAAACAGTATACTCCCTAATAGATGTTGAAACAGGTAACTTATTTGAATTAACATTAGAAGAATTTAACAATCTAATTGAAGCGATGATTGCTATTAAAAAAAAGAGTAAAAAAAAGAAAAAACCATTTATCAGTAGTTACGAAGAAATAAAGTCCCTAGGAACATCACCAAGAAAAGCACTGCGAATTATCGGTCAGTATGCTATTGAAAAAAACATTGTTTTCTATTCCAAGGAACAAACATCTGAATTTGTATCTAGAAACATCAAAGCCGCAACTGTCTTGCAAGGATTACCAGGTGAAAGAATAAAAAGAACCATTGACTATTTGAAAAAAAATGTCGATTTCAAATGGACACTGGAAACTGTAATTAAATATGCTGAAGAAATTGACAATCTTAGCCCACCTGTCAAAAGGGGGCTGGGAGAGTTTATAATTAAATGAAGCACCTAGATTTGTTTTCAGGATATGGAGGTTTTTCTATTGCCTGCGAAAAACAAGGGATAGAAACAATAGGTTTCAGTGAAATAGATAAAAATGCAATAGCTGTTTTAAAATATAAATATCCTAATATAAAAAACTATGGCGACATCAACGAAATCACAAACTTACCCGACTTTGATTTGCTTACAGCGGGAAGTCCCTGTCAAGATTTGTCAGTGGCTGGAAAGCAAAAAGGATTGTCTGGAGAAAGGAGTGGATTATTCTTTCAGTTCATCAGACTTCTTAAAGAAAAACAACCTGCAAATTTTATCTGGGAAAATGTTAAAGGAACTTTATCAAGCCAGAATGGATGGGATTTTGCAAGAGTGCAAATTGAAATGGCCGAATCAGGGTATGGTTTCCAATGGCAAGTTCTTAACGCCAAATACTTCGGGGTTCCACAAAGTCGTCAGCGAGTCTTCGTTATCGGACATCTTGGAAACGAATGTTCCAGAGAAATATTTTTTGAGCAAGAAGACGGAGGAAAAAATCTTAGAGAGTTTACGAAAAACGCAAGTCAAGGATACCGAGTATATGACAGCGAAGGAATCGCTTGTACACAAGCCAGCCAAGCAGGAGGGGTTGGGGCAAAAACTGGGCTGTATGCGATAAACCTAAAAATGATGAATTACAAACGCAATGATAATGTTCCAGCACTTACCGCTAGTTGTTATAAAGAACCACCCTGCTTAGTAGAAGAATGTTTTGTTGACCTGTCCACTAATTCAGCGAAGACAACAGACCACGCCAGAGCAATCCAAGCCAGATACGCTAAAGGATATTCTAAACATTCAGGGGAAATTTCAGGTGTAGCTGTCCCAGTCTTAACACCAGATAGAATAGAAAAAAGACAAAATGGTAGAAGATTTAAAGAAAACGGTGAGCCGATGTTTACATTAACAGGTCAAGATAAGCATGGAGTTTACAATGGATTTAAAATAAGACGACTTACGCCTTTAGAGTGTGAACGCCTTATGAGTTTAGAAGACGGTTGGACAAAATATGGGATAGGGGAAAAAGGCCAGTATGAATTATCAGATAATGCTCGGTATAAATTATGTGGGAATGGTGTCGTTTCTAATGTAGTTCAAGAAATAATAAAAAGACTAATATGAAAATACGCTCAATAAAATCTTACATTGGATACTTGAAAGGATATAGAGGATTTACAGGATATGATTGCTATTTTCATTACCCTAGTTTTCAAGATATAAAAAATGTCATCATAGGTAAATATAGAAATTGTTCATATCGTTGTAAGAATGGTTCGTATGGGCATATAATGCTTCTTAATTTTTGTGGTAGATTTATACTTTTCGATTCAAAGATATATAAAAAAATAAATACAACAATAAGAACGATAAAAATTAAACGAGCGATAAAAACTTGGACGAAAATAATACAGGCAGAAGTTGATTCATTTACGCTAAAATACGGAGGACCTCCAGCTGAGACGGTTAGTAACTCTTGGATACTGCGTGGTTTGAGAGAACGTTTAAATGATTTAAGAAAAAAGAAATGACCTCAGATTACAGAACACTACCACAGAGTATAGATTCTGAAAATTATCTTATTGGTTCTATGCTAATTGACTTCCAAAAGATAGGTCAACTAGCTTCAACAATAAAATCTGACTATTTCTACTTAGATAGAAACTCAGAAATATTTAAGGTTATTATCGAATTATATACTAAAAATTTAGGAATAGATTTGATTTCTGTTTCAGAATTATTAAATCAAAAAAATAAACTTGAATACTGTGGGAACTCATCCACACTGGCGAGTTTAATGAATGGTGTTTCAATTGTAAGTTTAGAGCAGTTTGAAACACATCTCAATTTTGTTAAAGAAAAATACAGGTTAAGAGAAATTATAGAAAAATCATTAGTCAGTGTTGAAAATTCTTACAATGGCGAAGGGACTTCCCTTGAAATAATTTCAGAATTTCTTGAAAAAACAATCCAAATAACAAGAAATGATTCAGAAAAAACAGACATCTTTGATAACTTAAAAGAATTTACGGATAGGCAAGAGCAATATGCGATTAATGCTCACGAGGGTAGAAAAACAATTGGTCTGCCAACAGGGTTTAGGAATTTAGATAGACTCATAGATGGTTACCAACCAGAACATCTCATTACCATAGCGGCAGGATCATCCGTTGGAAAAACAAGCATGGCTATCAATATGGCGTATCACGTTCTCAAGCAGGATAAAAAAGTTGTGATATTTTCCATAGAAATGAGTAAGACAGATATGATTTCAAAGCTTCTGGCAATTTACCTGGATATGAATCCTAGGGATATATTGAAGGGTTATGGAGATGATAATATGTACGCTAGACAACAACCTGGAAAGGCATGGCTTAGCCGTCAAAAGCTAACAATGTATTCAGATTTAGATGATATAGAAGAAATAGCATTAGCAATGAGAACTGAAGAGAACAAAGAACACGTTGACTTATTTATCCTAGACTACATTCAAAATGTTAGTTCAAATAAATACAAGGATGAATACAGTTTACTTACCAATGGGGTTAAACTTCTGCAAAAAGTAAACAGAGGACTAAAAACAACCTTGGTATTACTCAGTCAAATAAGTATCGATACAAGGAAGTCAACAGTAACCCAAACAGCTGAGGGTAAGGGTTCTGGGGCTATCAGGAATGCTTCTAATGTATTTATCTATATGAAACGTGACGTAAAAGACGAAGAAGAAGTTAATAATATAATTCAAGAGGGTCAAGAGATGCCACTTGTATGTATCGTAAATAAAAATAGGCACGGGAGTATTGGTGCCTTTAAAATAAATATGAAACATGAAAGTGGACTGATTTATGAGCCTTACTAAAAATGGAAAAGGTAATAAATGGAAATTGTTTAGATATTTTACCAAATATAAATGAAAAGGATAATTGCAATATTGCCTGATGATTATTTGATAGTTGACCCATTTGCTGGTTCAGGAACAACTGGTATGGAGTGTAGAGAATTAGGAAAGGACTTTATTTTGATAGAACAAGATGAAAAATATTGTGGTATTATCAGGGAAAGATTAAATTTGACAAAATAAATATTAAGAGTATAATGAATATGAAAGAATTTGATGGTGAATTAAAATTTGGTGATACAAAAGCGATAGCTTTTGTGAAAAGAATCGCCCAAACAGATATTACAAAAAAAAAGATTTCCATTGATTATAAAACGTTAGTTAAGATAGGGCTTAACCAGCACGAAGCACTGGATATATTAAAAAGATTATTTAATCTTAAAAGAAAATAAATATGAAAACAATTTGCATCGGTGTTCCAGTAATGAATTGTCATAAAGAAACCCACGATTTTTTAAAGCTTCTTCATGAAAATACAACCAAGATAGATAGCATTATTATTATCGATAATGGATCACAACCAGAAATAATTACCTCCTTTCAAGGATTAGATAGCGAATTGGTTAGTAAAATAAAGATAATTAGACACCAAGAAAACACGGGAGTAAGACCTGCTTTAAATGAAATCTGGAAAAACACAGATTGCGATATTGTTGTTTTTACTCATAATGATGTTGAGTTTTCAGATAATGGATGGGATATGAAAGTCAGAGAAGCTTTTGAAGAAAATCCTTTGGCTGGAGTGGTCGGATGTTATGGGGCTAAAAAATTTGCAACAGATTCAGTGTATAAGGAAGAATTTAAAATGAATAATTTAGCTAGAAGTTTTTGTGTTTCAAATGCCCCTATGGACAAAAATATTCACGGATTTAGAAATCTTGGAATAAAGTATGAGAATGTTGTTGTATTTGATGGATTTTTTATGGCTATAAAAAAAGAGGTTCTTGAAAAAATAAATGGATTCTCTGATATTTTGCCACAGCATCATGGATATGATAATTTAATTTGTTTGGATTCTATTTTTGCTGGATATGAAAATATTGTAATTGATTTAAAGCTTCTACATAGAGGTGGAATGACAGATTGCTCACAAGATTGGGCAAAGGATTTTGGAAAGGATAAATCACAAATCCATTTTGATAGTCACAAACCAATTTGGGACAAATATCAAGGTAAATTACCCTTGGAGATTCAGGACATATTTTCTGAAGAAAATGGCGATATTTGTGGATACGCTTTAATTCAAGCAGGTAAAGAAATTAAATTTAGAATTTATTAGGTATTGACAATTTCGTATATAAATGTTAATATAGAAATATAATTAGCTTGTAAACACTAAAGGAATCCTTTGTTACAAGCGGGGATTCCTTTAGTGTTAAAAATATATGAAAAAAATTGACTTAACTGGACAAAGATTTGGAAGATGGACAGTGATAAGTTGGGGTAGTATTAAAAATGGTGTCACAAAATGGAATTGTATTTGTGATTGTGGAATAGAACGGGAGGTTTCATCTGGTCATTTGAGAGCTGGAGAATCTGAAAGTTGTGGATGTTTAAGACTAGAAGAAATGAGATTGAATTTGGTTGGAAAAAGGGTTGGTAAGCTAACTGTTAAAAGTTTCTACGGAATTAAGAGTAATGGTACATATTGGAACTGCATATGTGATTGCGGAGTAGAAAAAATAGTTAAAGGAGGAACGCTAAGCAACAATTTAATCAAGAGCTGTGGATGCGGAAGAGGGGAAATGCTCATTGAACGCAATACTACCCATGGAATGGCTGGAACGAAATTTTACAAAACATGGAAAGGAATAAAACAAAGATGCACAAATAAAAACGCTCCTCACTACAATAATTATGGAGGCAGAGGAATAAAATTTTCAGATGAATGGAATAACTTTAATACATTCAAGAAGGATATGTATCAAGAGTATTTGAATCATGTTGATAAATTTGGAAAGAAAAATACTTCAATAGATAGAATTGATGTCAATGGTGGATATTGCAAGGAGAATTGTAGATGGGCTACTGCTGCAATTCAAATGAACAATAAAACAAATAATAGAAGAATAACGTTTAATGGCGAAAATTTGACTATATCAGAATGGTCTGAAAAGTTGAAAATAAATTTTCCAACATTAACAGCTAGATTAAATTTGGGATTACCATTGGAGAAAGTATTTAATACGCATAGCGATAGATATAAAATAAATTTAACAAAAACATATGCAAAAAGAGTACGCAATAAATGAAGTAATAAAGTTATTTGACGCTCATATTAGAGGGGCAGGTGACCCCTGGGGTGTAGAAGCTCGTGTCAAGGATTACATGAAGGAATACATCGAACCAATTCTAACAAAAGATTCTAAAATTTTTGACTGCGGTTGTGGAGATTGTTTTACTTCAGATTATCTAAACGGTAAAGTAAGGTCATGGACTGGAATTAATAAGGGAATTGACCTTACAAATAATTTAGAAAAATATAATATTAAAGAAATGGATTTTCATTTTTTAGATTTTGAAGATGATTCATTCGACATATGTCTTGCTGTAAATGTTTTAGAACATTCTTATTTTCCAACACTTCTTTTGTGGCAACTAAGAAGAGTAACAAAGGAGTACGTTTTTATAGATTTACCAATGGCACTTTGCGATAACGGAAATTTTTGTCACCAGGAAAATCCCGATCACCATTTTCTGATGTCTCAATTTATGTGGGAAAAAATGTTCAGAATTATCGGACTAGAAGTTGTCAAGAAAAGCATTTACGGTGCTGAAATCCAATATCTACTTAAAAAAACTAATCCAGCAATAGCTTCTTAAATATGAAAATTATTTGTCCTTGTGGTAATGAGAAAAAAGTTTTTCCATCAAGAATTAATAGAACAAAATATTGTAGCTTATTATGTAAAAGGAAGTATGCGAAAAGACCATCTGGCTTAAAATATAATGTAATTAAAGATAATAAAAGATGGTTTAAAAAAAGCCATATCCCATGGATAGCAGGAAAAACACATACAAAAGAAGTTATTGAAAAAGTTAGATTATTTAATACGGGCAAGCATTATTCTCCAAGAACAGAATTTAAAAAAGGAGAATTTTCAGATGATAATCATCCCAAATGGAAAGGAGATAGTGTTGGATATCACGCCTTGCATGCATGGGTAGTAAGAAAGCTCGGAAAAGCAAAAGTGTGCAAAAAATGTAAAAGTATAATTAATGTTCAATGGGCTAATAAAAGCCATAACTACGAAAGAAATTTGAAAGATTGGATTGCACTATGTATAAAATGTCACAATAAGTATGACATGGGAACATGGGGATCTATAAATAAAAAATATGGAAAAAAATAAAAAAAATATAGCAATTGTTGGCGCCCTGGGCTTCGTTGGCTACCACCTCACTAAAAAATTAAAAGAACTTGGACACGAGGTCGTTGGATTTGATAATCTATCGACAGGCACCAAGAAAAATCAAGTTAAAGGTGTAGAATATATCATTGGAGATTCTTGGCTTATTGGAGATTACATGTTGGAATATAACATAGAAAAACCAGATATTGTCTATCATCTAGGTGAATATTCCCGTGTCCTTCCAAGCTTCAAAGACATTTCTGACGTTGTTGACTATAACATTCTTGGCACAGTAAGGGTTGTTGAATACTGCCGAGAAAATAAGGTTCGCCTAATCTACGCAGGGTCTAGTACAAGATTTGGAAATGCAGACAGTCCATATGCTTTTACTAAGAAGCAAAACGCAGAGCTTATCAAGCGTTACGGAAAATGGTTCGGACTTGATTACGCTATCGCTTATTTTTACAACGTTTATGGTCCAAGACAAATAGAAAAAGGTAAATATGCAACAGTTATTGGAATTTTCAAAGATAATCTTAAATGGGGACTTCCTCATAAAATAAACGCACCAGGCACACAAAAAAGAATTTTTACCCACGTGGATGATATTGTTGACGCGCTTATCCTAATAGGAGAAAAAGGTAAAGGAGAATATTGCCTAGGAAGTAAAGATGAATATTCTATCAAGCAAGTAGCAAAAATGTTTGGTGGTTCTATTGAGATGGTTGAATCAAAGAAGGGTGATCGTGATTATTCAAAAATTGATTTAAAGAGAATAAATAAGTTAGGTTGGAAAGCCAAGAGAAAGTTAAGAGAGTATATTAGTTCATTAAAACAAAAGGAGTAGGAAATGATTAACTTAGTCAATCCAGCTAGCCCATTTTTAGATAAAGATGGGACGATGCCTCCTTTGGGGCTTATGATGTTATCAGCAGTTCTAAAGAGAGATGGTATCCGTTGTCAGATTATTGACCAAGGACTTGGAGATGAACTTCCAGATGGAGATTTATTCTTCACTGGAACGACACCTCAGGTAAATGAAATGGAAAGGTTTTTATTCAAAGGTTACCGGGTGCTTGGTGGCCCACACGCTTCTATCAATCCAGAAGAAACCTATCGCACTTCACTTTATTCTTGCGTTGTTGCAGGAGAAGGTGAAAATGTGATTAAGGATATCCTGATTTATAGACCTACTGGGGTTATCCATGCACCACGTATCACTGACTTGGATTCACTTCCGTTTCCAGATCGCATAGACGCTCACAGATACGATTGGACTATTGATGGTAGGAAAGCTACCACAATGGTCACCTCTCGTGGCTGCACGGGAAAATGTGCGTTCTGTTGCAGAACACTTGACCGCAAGATTTACTTTAGGAGTGCCAAAAGCGTTATCGCTGAAATGCATGAGATTGTCCGTCTAGGGTTCGGGGCAGTAATGTTCTACGATGATTCTATTGCGATGAAAAAGGATAGACTTATTGAAATCTGCAAAGGGATAGCCAAACTTGACATTATCTGGAGATGTTTCATAAGAAGTGACCAAGTGTCGTATGAACTCTTACAGATAATGGCTTTAGCAGGGTGTCGTGAAGTGCTTATTGGAATTGAGAGTGGTAGCGATACTATTCTTAAGAATATTCAAAAGCACGAAACAGCCGAAATGCACAAAAAGGCTATCGCTAACGCTAAAAAAGCTGGACTAAGAGTAAAAGCTCTTATGATAGCAGGACTTCCTGGCGAAACTTGGGAAACCATCGAGGAGTCAAAGCAGTTTCTTTTAGAAACCAAACCTGATTCACTTGATGTGACTATCTTACAAGTTTACCAAGGTTGTCCTATTTCTAAAACTCCTGAAAACTACGACATTACCTTCTCCGATCCGATTTGGTACAAAGGGAGGAAGGGAGAGTATGTTTCAACAGTTTCGACATCTGCAATGTCAGCGGAAGAAATTGTGAAAGCGAGAGATTATCTCAATTCTTAACAACAGGGGGTTGGAAACAACCCCCAAAAAATAAAATGGAAAAAACAGCGATTATTATTATAACTAAAGATAGATTAAATCTTTTTGACCAGACACTGCAAACACTTATTAGGAACACCCCAAGAAAGCTTTACGATTTAATTGTTGTTGATGATGGAAGTGACAGAATAGAGTACTTATCTAAATTAAAAGACGCTGGAATTATTGATCACCTTATCCTCACAAATCAAGGCTCTCCTGCCGCTTGCCGTAACTTGGGAATGGAGATAGTAAAGCGTGGAGGATATAAATACGTCTATCACTCAGATAATGATATGTATTTTCTTCCTGGTTGGTTGGAGAAATGTCAAAAAACACTTGTAGAAAATTCCAATATTAAATTAGTGGCTCCTTACGGACATCCTTACCACCTTTATAATAATGAATGGGTTGAGAACGATATTTATTCTGTCAATGCTTGTGCTGGAAATTCCTGGTATCTTGAAACTGAAACTTATTTGAAATACGGTCTAGCTGAGAATAAGGGCATAATGAATAGCGAGGATCACGATTTTTGTCAGTCAATAAGAAAAGATGGATTCATCTGTGCTAGATTTGTCGATAATCTAGTTTTACATACAGGGATTACTAACTCAAAAGGTGAACCTGCCACTGGTGCAGAACAAATGCTCAATGAACTAAGTGAAGCAGGAATTAAACATAAAATTAAGATTTACTATGAGTGAGCGTATATTCACTGGTATTAGAAAAGACGGTAAAATAGATAGGAGAACTATTGTCAAGGGATTCCTAGGGAAGCATCATACTGAAGAAACTAAACAAAAAAGTAGAGAAATAAATCAAAAATTAATCGGTGAAATAGCAAATCATTGGAAAGGCGGAAAAACTATAATTGATGGATATGTGCATATCTATAGTCCAGACCATCCAAACAAGAGAAAAGATAAATATGTTTGTGAACATAGATTGATAATGGAAAAAAAGATAGGAAGATATTTAGATAAAAAAGAAGTTGTTCATCACATTGATGGCAATAGATTAAATAATAATATAAATAATTTAAAATTATATGCTTGTTCAGGTGACCACTCTAAGACTGAGCATATGATTAAAGACAAGAAAAATGGAAGATTTATATCAAAAGCGAGCTTGTAATCTGGGTTGCGGTAACGAATACTTCCAATCCAATGAAAATATAGATTGGATAAACGTGGATTTACAAGAAAACGATGGAAAGGTCGATGTTGTTTGCAGTGTCGCTGAAGCTTTACCATTCCCAGATGAAACTTTTGATGTTATCGTGGCGAGCCATATACTTGAGCACTTAGAAATGTCTATTGCTTCAGATGTTATTAAAGAATGGATGAGAACACTTAAAAAAGATGGAAAATTGTATCTGACAGTTCCAGACGGACGTGCCTTAGCTGAGGCGTATGCAGTTAGGGATATTGATAACTATACCTTTGCTGTAAATATGACCGGACCATATCACACAGGGGTTCACGATCATCATCGTTGGGTGTATGATTTTGAGACTATTGAGGATAGATGTAAAGGATTTAAGGTGGAAAAATTAACTTGGGAGAATATGGGAGAGGAGGTAAAAGGAGGAAAGGTAAAGCTTGATTGGTGGATCGGCTCTTACCTTATAACACATTGACAAAACAAGTATTAAGAAGTATAATAAAAATATGAAAATACCTACACAAAAAAAGGAAACACTAGCGGAAATAACCGCTGAAAACAAACGCCTTGAACTTGAAATTAAAAGGCAGGAATTTAGGAATAAATTGGAATCTCTTAAGGGAAGAGGAATCACTATTTTGTTTGAAATTCCTAACGAAAATACAACAAGAAATAACAAACCTTCATTTTTTGGTAATATAACATCTTCATTTAAAAAATAATGGAACACAAATTAGGAATCGTTATTCCAGCAGTTAATTGTTTGGAATACTCAAAACAAACAATCAATTCCATTAAAACAAAGCATCCATATCAAATAATCTTTGTAGATAATGGATCAACAGATGGCACTAAGGAGTGGCTTGACGAACATCCTGAAATTATTGCGTATAAAAATCCTATTGTATCAGGACTTGCAGAGTCCTGGAACATTGCTATCCAGCGTGCTTTTGATGAAGGATGCGATTTGGTGGCGGTGTTGAATAATGATATTGTATTAGCTCCGAATACCCTTGATAATATGATAAAGAGATTTGAGAAGGGGGACTTAATTCTTGTTACAGGTGTTAATAGTCAAGAATCTGGACCAGAAGGAACATTATCAATGTATAAAGAATTAGACGAAAATGAGCAAGTGAATCATCATCCAGATTTCAGTTGCTTTTTAATTAGTCAAAAAACAATAGATACTATCGGTTGGTTTGACACCAATATGATGGTAGCTTATTTTGAAGATAGTGATTTTGCTGCTAGAATAGCTCTTGCTGGAGAAAATTGCACCTCAATAACTGGGGGAGCCTACTATCACTGGGGTTCGAAGACAATTAAGGAGAACACTCGTTTACAGGAAATTATTCATGATGCGTTTAGGCACAATGAAGATTATTTTGAGCGTAAGTGGGGTCATAAAAACGTGGGTGATGAGCCTGAAATGTTAAAACTATACCACAAAACTCCTTTCAATAATCCAAATAAGGATATTAAAAATATTGATTTTGAATTTTCACTATGAAAACCATAAAATTAACCAAAGGTAAAGAAACAATAGTCGATGATGATATTTATGAATTGATAAAATATCAAAAATGGCACTGTACAACTGAAGGATACGCTATTAGGAATCTTCCAAGAGAATATCGTCAATTACAAAAAAAAATTAGATTGCATCAATTTGTTATGGGTTGTCCTAATTCCATCATTGATCATATAGATGGAGATAGATTAAACAATCAGCGTTCAAATCTTAGATTGTGTACTACTGCGCAAAATGGATCTAACAGAAAAATGTCTATTAAGAACAAAAGCGGTTTTCGTGGAGTTAGTTTTAATAAGAATGAAAAGAAATGGGAGGTTAGATTTGGAAAATTTTATCTAGGAAGATATTCTGACATAACTAAGGCTGCAAAAATTTACGATAAAAAAGCTAGGGAGATTGCAGGAGAATTCGCTAAAACAAATTTCTTATGATTATCTACGGACAACCTCAAGCTGGAATTGATTCAGCTAAAACAATATTCAATAAATACACGAAAAAAGAAATTGTCACTCACTGTGCCGATTATACTGGGTGGAGAAATAATGTCCTAAGGCAATTAAGGTTCAAATATAAACCCATTGAACATCCGACAGATGTCTATCTAATATTCAACTTAAAAGAAAGCGAGCCAAGAACAAGATTAAAATTATATACAGATGAAATAATCGACATCCTGATTGAATCGAAAGTTTTAAAAGATAGACTTTCGATTCTCCCCTTTATAACATTAGGAACACCAAGTGAATGTCCGAATGTGGAGATAGATATTCAGTTGAGAAAAAAATACAAATGAAAGAAAAACAGATAACCACATTATTTGGAAAGAAAAATGAGAAGTTAGGATATTTTGAATTAAAGATTTGCAAGGGAACGGCTCTTCCATTTTCGAGAATAGAAAACCATCAAATACTATCCTTGTTAGAAGCTGAAGAATTTGGATTCTATCACAAAATAGCCGATCAAACTATTGGAGGAAGTGGCTTTGGAAGTACTCTTAAAAAACCCTTCGATGCACTTAAAACTCCACCTCTACCATCTTACCTTGTAATCTGTTGGTATATCCCTAGAAAAAGAAAGACAACATATTATATACGAATTAAGGATTTTGTTAATATGGCAACTTCAGTAGAAAGAAAATCTTGTACTGAAAAGATGTGCAAAGATTGTGCTGAAGATATTATAGAATTGTAGTATTATCTCTGGAGAGAGTCAATCCGACTTATCAAAAAAATTTTAGTGCGGTTTATTGCACTCTCTCTAGGGTTTACATAACTTATTAAATAAAAAACACATGAGCGAAAAATTAGAATTGTTATTTTTTGGCGATAGCCCCACGGAAAATACCGGTTTCTCAACTGTAAGTAAAAACATCTTAAAACGTTTACACGCCACAGGGAAATATAACATCACCTGTGTAGCGATTAATTATTTTGGAAACCCTCACAATTTGCCATATGCAATGTATCCAGCTATCAACAACTCCCAAGGAGATGTTTATGGTCGCCAAACCCTTTTAGACCTTTTAAGAAACAAAGATAAGCATTTTGATATTCTTTTTACTCTCCAGGATACGTTTGTAATGGCCACTTTTGGAGAAGAAATTAAGAAACTTAGAGATGGCTTTATTGATAAATCAGGTGAAAAACCAACCTTTGTGAGAGGTAGAGGCTTTAAATGGATTTATTATTACCCTATTGACGCTACCCCTAAAAAAGAATGGCTTGAAAAATCTGTCAAATTTGCAGATATTGCGGTTCCATATACTGAGTATGCGAAAAAAGAGAGTCAAAAATTCCTAGAAAGAGATTATAATGTGATTTATCATGGATTTGATTCTAATGATTTTTATCCAATGACCGAAGAAGACAAACAGGCGTTTAGAGATAAGTACTTTAAGAATCACGAACTTGAAAAGAAATTTGTTATTGTCAATGTAAACCGAAACCAGGAACGCAAAGGTTATCTTCAGACTCTTGTAGCATTTAAGCTTCTCCAAAAAATAATGCCTAATGCAGTTCTTTACACTCATTGCGATGTTGCCAATGATCGAGGGGGAAATCTTATTGAAGTTGGAAAACAGTTAGGGATCACAGAAAACTGGATATATCCAAACCCAGATGCTTTTGCAAAAGGCTTTAGTTTCCCTGTTGAATATATCAATGGTATTTACAATATCGCTGATGTAAATATTAGCACCTCGTATGGAGAGGGCTTTGGATTAAGTGTTTTGGAATCAATGGCCACAAAGACTATCAACTTATTTCCTGACAACACTGCTCTTTCCGAAATACTTGCAGATGGAAGAGGATTGCTTATTGAATGTGGAAAAAATCCTAACCATTTAGTAATGAATGGCCCATTGGATAATAACCTGGTTCGACCTACTGTCGATGTAATGGATATGGTTAAAAAGCTTTTATGGGTATATCAAAAGCCAGAAGAAGCGACTAAAATTGCTGAAAAAGGATATGCCTATGCTATTGAGAATATGGACTGGGATAAGATTGCTGATGAATTTGATAAATTAATTACAAATTTATGATCAAAAGAATAGAGATAGTGTTAGGAAATTCCATATCAACGTTCACCGTTGGGAACACGATAAGATTTGGTAACGAGGCTACTGAAATCAAAACTAAGAAGATAGAAATTAAGAAAGGAAAAATAATTATAACATTTTCCAACAAATCTACCGCCGAATATATAGGGATTACTCAATATTCAATTTTAAAATAAAAAAGACCCGCTTTATGTGGGTTTTCTTTATATGTTTGTATCTCTTTTTATTTTTGTGTCCTTACAACGCTTTTAAATGCGTTGTATTTTGGCTTTGTTAAGCCGTTCTTATCCACCTATAAACTACCTTTGATTTTTGGATATTATTATGTGCAGACGAAGCATCCGAGCCTCCAGCATTATTGGTATAGTTCGTCCTTGTTCCTCCAGCCCCTTCATCTGACATTATCAAGGAGGCATCAGCTCCGTTATCCGACCAGCCAGAAGAAAGTGAATGATTGTGAGAAGGAAGTCCGCTTTCTGAAGCGGTCAAAAGATGAGCTGATTCTCCAACTTCTTCTCCTAGGGTGTCAAAATTAGTATCCGATGTATCAATACAAACGGTAACTCTTCCTACTCCATAAAGTTCCCAAGTACCAAATCCCATTAGAATATTTGGGTTCGTTGATACCCCAAACTCTCGCAATGATCCGACAGGGCAATACCTATCATCTTGAGCTATCATGTTATCTCTAAGATAGGTATTAAGGTCTGTCATTGATAATGACTCTTTATATTTCCAAGTTTTTGGTGGTGTGTATGCCATATTATTTATAGTTTATACCAACCTTTCCCCGTAAGGTCTAGTATTGAATTAAAATATCTTTGATACATTGGGGATATTTTTTCTAATGTAAATTCCTCAGCCCACTCCCTGCAATCTTCCGATTTAATTTTATCTATATTTTCAACTGCACTTATAAACTCTTTGAATGTCCTACACCTAAAACCTGTTTTTCCTTCTTTAACTGTTTCGGGAAATGCTCCGAAATCTGTTGTAATAACGGGCGTTCCGCACATATTCGCTTCCAAGACAACATAGCCAAAAGGTTCTAAATACAGTGTTGGAAGAAAAAGAGCCTTGGCGTTTTTCATTAGTTCCATCCTTTTTTCCTTTCCAGCAAACCCGACATATTCAACGTTCTTCATTTTTAGCAAGTCTTCAAAGGCTTGAGCATCAACAGCGTTGGCATCTTTATCGTATCCAAACCCTGCAACCACAAGACGCTTGCCTAATTTTTCACATACCTGCTGAGCGACAAAAATTCCCTTTTTGCTGATAACCCGTCCTAGATACAGGAAATAATCGTCTTTTTTCTCATTATATTTAAAATCAGCGGGATCAAAAAATCCTGGTATCACCACATCATAAAACTTTCCATCTCCTTGCCCCTCGGACCCGTATGTCCAAGCTCGCTGGAACTCACTTTCGAAGATACGAAATTTTGCAAAAGATGATCGATGACCGATACCGATTTCAATTACGTCTGGGATTCCGCAATTATCCGCTATCTCTTTGTGAAATGTTCCATGTGAAACAAGTAGGAAATCTCCCACTTTCCTTCGTTTCTGAATCTCTACGATACATCCTTCGTTGAAAATCTTATGGCAATAATCTCCATAGTTTTCCTTATAAATTTTGGTGTTATCCCACGGTCCGTAAGTTTTCAAGAGGTCTTCCTTGGTCGATACTTGCACGAACTCGTCACACTCCACTTCTGAGCCTTCTACGCCGTAGAAAATCACATAATGACCGAGCTTCTTCAGAATCTTAGCCATATTGATGACCTTAGTACCGAAGGCATTCCCGATACCTTCTTCTTTCAGTGTGTTCGGAGCGTTGAATGTCCCAAGCAAGTGGCACCTAATAGGCTCGGCAACATACTCGAATGGTTGATTCTTTGACAGAATACGATTTCCCGAACCCCTGTCGGTGGTGACAAGATTAAATCCGTAGTTGTCGATGAGCCAATCTGCCACGGAATTATCCCAATCTTCCAAGATGATGGTTATCGGCTTCTCGGTTTTCAGCACAGACTGCATTCCCTCGAACGCTTTTCGTTCGTGACCCTCAATGTCGATTTTAATCATATCTGGTACTTCGATTCCGAGTGAGTCGAATATTACAACTTCCACTTCTTCTCCACCCTCTGCGTTGTGATAATTGTTTTCAAGTGAATGTTCTCCAGGTGTATTTCCATTATGAAGTATCATTTTTCCTGCTTCGCTTGAAAGGGCTTTTTGAATAACTTTGACCGTTGCTCTATTTTCTTTTAGGTTTTCTTTCAATAAGGAAACATTTGACGTTGATGGTTCAAAGGCTATCACTTTTGCTCCAAGTTCCGAAGCAAGGATTGACAAATATCCAATGTTCGCACCAATATCCAAAAAGGTCTGACCAGGCTTTAAATGGTCTTTGATATATTGAGTCGTTCGTGGCTCCCAGAGTCCAGTTTCTTCAAACTCTTTTTTCACGAAATCAAATTGTTCTGAAAAGTGTAGTTTCATAATTTTATTTTACCTAAAATCAAAGATTCCGTCACGTGGGACGTAGGTGATAGTAACTTCCGTTCCGCCAAATGCTACGCCGTATCCAGCATTAGCCGGTAGCGTAGCAGGGTCGCTATACTTCGTACCAAAACCAGCCGACCATGGGTAGGCGGAGACGAAAGGGGAGGTTGCATGTGCTACGGCTATGTCGTTTCCTGATGGAGAAAATGCTACACCGTATCCATTTCCAGCCGGTAGCGTAGCAGGGTCGCTATACTTCGTACCAAAACCAGCCGACCATGGGTAGGCGGAGACGAAAGGGGAGGTTGAATGTACTACGGCTATGTCGTTTCCTGATGGAGAAAATGCTACACCGTATCCAGTACCAGTCGGTAGCGTAGCAGGGTTACTGTATTTCGTACCAAAACCAGCCGACCATGGGTAGGCGGAGACGAAAGGGGAGGTTGAATGTGATACAGCTATGTCAGCCATAAAAAGTTATTAAAAAGTTATTTCTACGATTGCTTTTTGGTAATCCTTAAAATTGCATCGGCAATCCTGACATCGGTAATTTCATATTCTGAAATCTGCTCTTTCGTGGCTTCCAAATGCCTAGAAGTCTCTCCAATTCTACTCTTTACTACGAGAAGTTCTCTCGCAACATTGTCCTTATGTTCTCCTTCTGGGAGTGTTTCGAGTAATTTCGTGTACCTTGATTCATCGCACGAAAACAAGAAATGATCCATTTCCTGCGCCTTTAAAGTGTTCGCGAGAATCTCATCCCGCTCGTCCTGGCTGAGTATTGTGTACTCCATAAATTTATATCTTACGAATTAAAATAACATCTCTTTATACTATGTTCTCGTATAATTTATCATGATTCCAAGAAGTTTCGCGTCAATCGCCATTGTATCACTTCCATTTGATGGGACACGGGCTACTCTGAATTGTACCAGCTGAGAGGCCGCAGGAGAACCAGAAAGCGTGATTGCCGAACTTGCAGGCCCGATATAAACATCGCTTGTCGTGCCTCCTGTGTCGGCGGATGTTTGAGCCGTTCCAAATGCTTGGTCAAGCGCGTCATCATTCGCATACGCCCGTCCCTGCAACTGCCACACTACTCCGAAATTAGTAGTTGTCGCGGCGTGCATCCAATAGGGTACAAAGGTAATTGTTCCAGCATTCCAATCGCTAGGCATAACAACCGTTGCCTCCGCAAATTCTTGCGTGGTCGTATCGAAATCAAGCGTGTATACGTTTTGCTTGTTTGTCGCCATTTCGGATTTCGTATTTGTCGCACATCCTGAAGTAGTTGACGGCCACATACCAGCAGCGGAAAGAAATAATTGTCCTGCTGGTTTTGCTCCTGATGGCCCAGAAGGACCGCTAGGCCCGCTTGGTCCGCTTGGTCCTGTCGGACCACTAGGACCCGATACAGTGGAAGCTGAACCACTTGGTCCAGATGGTCCCGAAGGGCCAGTAGGGCCAGTAGGGCCAGTTGGACCTGATACCGTAGACGCAGCACCAGATGGCCCGCTAGGCCCGCTAGGCCCTGTCGGTCCACTAGGCCCGCTAACTGTAGAATTAGCCCCACTCGGACCAGAGGGGCCACTAGGCCCGCTAACTGTACTGTTTGCGCCACTTGGTCCTGATGGCCCAGAAGGACCGCTTGATCCAGTTGGACCCGAAGGACCTGAAACTGTACTATTGGCTCCGCTGGGTCCACTAGGACCTGAAGGCCCACTCGGTCCTTTAAAGTCTACTTTTGTCCCACGTTTAGTCGCCCCACTTTCTACATCATAGAAAATAGTATAATCAGTATCATCTATCGGGCTTCCTACTGGTAATTGGCTTATTTTTTTTCCCATAGTTATAGTGTTAAGTAGTCCCCATCTTCCAATAGAATTGGTTCACCACCTTCTGTTAAAATATAATTACTTGGATAATAAATTGATGTAGAGATTCCAACCTTTTTCTGAACAGTCAGTGTTTGCATAAAATCTCCATCAAACTGCCAGCGATTGCTTATTATTTGAAAGTTCTCATAAACTGAATCAAATGATCTTTGTACACTTACAATATCTCCGACTCTCAAAAATGGAGCACCAACAGCCTCAACAGAAAGTGCATCTAAGGGATCTTTAAGTTCAGAAAGTTTCTTAATTGCAAGATTTGTGGCATAATCCTCATCATCCATTAAGTTGTTTTCGATGGTCAATATCTGAGTATTATACAATGATTGAGAATTAGTATCTTCCTTTACCACCTCTATCCTGGACTTAATAACAATTGGATCTCCTACAACATTGAATGTCGTAATGTATAGGGTACTTCCAGATGTGTTTTTGATATTAACCTTG
>Ga0268280_1000573_pt1 | contig 29418 bp, 32 predicted proteins | sample saktaG_9_FD_190139 | JGI IMG/M metagenome (GOLD analysis project Ga0268280, IMG submission 190139) | Saline water microbial communities from Sakinaw Lake, British Columbia, Canada - sak_2011_5_24_40m | ecosystem: Environmental > Aquatic > Non-marine Saline and Alkaline > Saline ...
AAAACCCGGTATTCTCATATTTAGCTTTTCAGTGAGGCCACGCAATCTCTCCTCATCTCCGTCATGATAAGTTCTCATGTCACTCAGTTTACCCAGGCGCACTCTGTCACGAATGATATCGACCAGGATCCTTGATATCTCATCCAGCTGCTGATCGTTCATGTCCATGATCTTCGAAAAATTTAGGCGATTGAAATTCTCGCCTTCGAATCCCAAATATTTTTTATCGTTATAGTAGTATGTAGATTTTCCAGGGGGAGCCCATGGACCCTGTATCAAAAAAATATTTCGATTGAGAAGCTCTATCAGTTCGATCAAATAGATCGTGCGGAGGTTTAGAGTGGCCGTGCCGGCCCTGGTATCCAACGCTCCCTGAGTCCTTAGAAATTCCGATATTCTTCCGGCAAAAATAAAATTCCCCTCGGCATTGGCATGAATATCATCACTCATACGCTCCGTGCTATACAAAACGTCCTTATAGATCCCCCTAAGAAATGGAACATTTTTTTCTTTTGCCACCCGCTGATAGATATCCGCGTCTTTCAAAGCGCCAAATGCTCCGGATCCCAGCAGCAATACCTGGATATTCCGTTTTTTTGCCTCATCGATCATCTGCGACAAGGCCCGTCCTATCAGCTCTTCATCTTTTCCGTCGAACAAGTCGTTTCTTCCATGCCAGAGGATCAGTAACGATGGATTGTACCTATCGAGCTCGCCGGGCAATCTGGAAACGCCAAGAGTTGGTTTATAAATGGGCGTGCCTTCGATCCTCTCCCCCCCGCTGCCTGCATTGATCACGGTATGGCCGATCATTCTTTGGAGGATAGCCGGGTAGGAAAGCGACTCGCGATCAACCACACCCTCTGTCGAGCTGCTTCCAAACGCTAAGATCGGCCTGCCGTCCACAGGAATTGGGGTAAAGCCCGGTTTAAGCTCGGAAAACGGACCTGACATAAGAGGATTTTCCGCCGGCAGCGGTGTTTCTCCGCCGTCCGTTCCATCATGTTTCGCCGCGATTTTTATACCTTCCGTTTTCTCCGCGGGATACCGGTGGAGCATCTCCGAGATATATTTATGGTCGAGCTCCGCGGAACCTTTATCCGCGGCATTCTTCAGATATGAATAAAGATCTCTTAGCGGGTATGAATACCCGTGGAACAGTTCCGCTATCTGGATGGCGTTTAAACCTTTATAATCGGTCTGTTCTAAATTCTCATCCGCGAATTCAAGATGTCTTCTTATCCAGGCCGCCATGTCGCCATTGGTATCAATGCCCAATACATTCTGCCCGAAATCCTCCCACTGTATTATCTCGTCTATCTCGTGCTTTTGAACGCATCTATCCGGCGTATCTGAAAGGATGCTGTCTATATAGACTACCGGAAGACCTCCGAACTCTTTACTTGCGTCTATTTCGCCTATAAGATCTACAAAAGCGGCTTCTCCCGTAGAAGATAATAAACCCGCGACTCTCACAAAAACAACAGATCTTAAACCATCGACCCTGCCCCTTATCCTTCCCCGTGTTAATGGATCATATATGTTCTGTATGGTCTCAGTCCTGCGGCGCGCCCACGCATTTTTGAATATGTTTTTCTCACTTCCGACCTGCTCGTTAAGATAGTGCTTCGCTCCTTCTAATGAAAGCGCGAATTCACATAGAATATATTTATCTCTAAATTTTAGATCGGCTGCCCGTAGTGGTGGCGCAAGAGTTGCGGTATTCAAATCGGAAGGTTGTGCCCAGGCTAGATTATTTGCTGTAAATAGACACACTACAACTATTGCTGTAGTTTTACGTAATATTTTACACATAACTCTGCACATAATCATAAGATTTGATTATACCAGATGCTATTGTTAAGTCAATAGAAAGTTTATATATTTCTTTCCATATATGATTGAAATACCGATAATAATACTACTCCAATGGTAATTAATAATGTCTCATAAAACGATTGTTCCATACGGAAATTGATAGCTGCCCTATTCAGGCATATCTCTATAAGGTAGAGTGTAATTTTTTAGGAAGTCTGTGTAGCAGTGTAAGATATATACTTATATATCTCTTCCTGATGCTTTTTTGAGTGCTGCTAGAAATTCAGAATTGATAGCATGACCTAACTCTTCCGCTTTATGCACATCTTCCCAGGCTTTATCAAAATCTTTCTGACCAAAATATACGACCGCGCGGTTGTAATAGGCCTCCGCATTATTAGAATTTATTTCAATGGCCCTGTTAAAATCTGATATGGATCGAGATAAATTACCTTGCTGGTAGTATGCGAGGCCGCGGTTATAGTAGGTCTGTGCGAAATTCGGGTCTATTTCAATGGCCTTGCCGAAATCAGATACTGCCTGAGTTAGGTTGTTTTGAATAGCGTATGCAAATCCACGGCCGTTATATGCCCTTGCATCGTCAGAGTTTATCTCAATGGCCTTGCTAAAATCATCGATCGATCTAGGTAAATTTCCCTGCTGATAAAAGGCAAGACCGCGATTATAATAGGCCTCCGCGAAATTTGGATCTATTTCAATGGCCTTGCCAAAAGCCGAGATGGATCCGGCGAAGTTGCCCTGCTTGTAATAGATAAGGCCATAGCCGTTATGGGCCCTCGCGTCGTCAGGGTTTATCTCGCTGACCTTTTTAAAATCTGATATGGATCGAGGTAGATTGCCCTGCTGATAAAAGGCAAGACCGCGATTATAGTAAGCCTCCGCGAAATTTGGATCTATTTCGATAGCCTTATCATAATCAGATATGGCTTGAGCGAAGTTATTTTGGATAGCATAGGCAAATCCGCGGCCGTTATAGGGCCTTGCTTTGTTGGGTGATTTATTTACGATATCACTCCATAATGTGAGATCATTTTTCCAGATAAGGTTTCTACTGTAGGAAAGAGATGCGTAGCATATAGTTACGCCAAGTAGCGCCACAACCATTAACTTCAGGGTTTTATTTTTAAAAATAAAATATACTACGGATACCAGAAATAAACTAAAACCAACCATCGGCAGATAAAGCCTGTGTTCAAAGATCACGTCTTTGATAGGGATAATGCTCGATTCCGGTAAAAGTGTTATAAAAAACCAAAAAATGCCGAATGAGATCAATCTATGTTTGGAAAATATTTTAACCGCAATTATTAAAATTGAAACTAAAAAAATAAGGCTGGCTAAAGTTGGTAACTCCAGCAAACTTTTTGCGATATGATAATCATAGTCTAAATTTTGGTTTACCGGAATAAAAAGAAGCCTGATATATGTCACCATTACCCTGAGCTGAGTCAAAAGATAATTCCAGGAAGAAATGCTGTTAATTCCCTCCTGCACTCTTTGCATAGTTACAAAATTTACCGATTTAGTGAAAAACATAGCCAGAGGGATGATCGGCAGAATAGCGAAAAAAGAAATAGGGTATTTCCAGTTAAAGCGGCCTTCTTTTTTCAGGAAAGAAACCTCGTAAAGTAAAACTATAAAAGGCAGTGTTACGGCTATCTCTTTGGTAAACATGGCCATGATCGCGGCTACGAACGAACCGCAATAGAATAATCTTGAAACGACAGGATCTTCAGATTGCTGCTGCATGAGCCTTGATTTAACATACATGCTTAGACAGGCCACGTAAAATAATGCTGTTAAGGAAGTTGCCCGCTGTATGATATAAGTCACTGCCTGAGTTTGTACCGGATGCGCCATAAATACCAACCCGCCAAAAAAAGCTAACAGATTGGCGTATTTGGCGAGGCTTTTATCGCGCATTGCAGGCGTGGAAAAAGTAAGAAGTATAAACCACCAAACCATTATGGAAGCGCATATATGGGCTAAAAAGTTAAAGAGGTGATAACCAAATACCTTTAAATGGCTAAAATGATAATTAAGCGATATTGATAGATAGGTTATAAAACGAGTAGGCCATGAATTCCAAATCGCTTTCAGGTTAAAAATATTTCTTATGGCGGGATTATTCACGATTGAGACGGTGTCATCGAAATGAAAGGAGCTAAAAAATGTGCCCGAGTATATAAGCGCGCCCAATAATAGCAGCGTGCTTATGGCTAATAATTTATATCTCTGGTTAAAGATCCCGGCTATCATAGCGAGTTTTATTTTGTCATTTTGTCTTATCTGCGTCCGACCCCCTCATGGCCTTGGTAATTCTCTCATAAACCTTAGCCCATTCGTCGGCGGCTACATCGTTATATTTGGCTATTTCATCGATATAAAGCGTCAATACGCTTTCTGGCTTCTTGTTGATATGGCTGGCAATCAAGCATAACTCTTTCTCTTTCCCCGGCCATACTATGACGACCATATCGCTTGAAGAATTGGCAGGCAGCACCGGCAGAATCGTAATAAAGGCATTATTGACAAATATGGCGACTCTGTGGCGCGAGAACTTCTTCGATATTACGGATAGCTGTTTTTTGCCCTGGTCATTAAGCATAAGTCCGGCCATCATCTTGCCGGGGGAAACAGCCGATCGAAATACCATAATTTCCGCTATGCCTGAGTCGCTCAAAAAATATGGCTTCCATACATGAGCCACACGATCGCCGTCTATAACCGTATTACAATCTTTATCTCCTACCTCTTCATCATTCAGCACGATCCTAAACTCTATATGATTTACCGCGCTGTGAGACGTTTGAGCAATCAATAAAAAAACCATCGTAATTCCTAAAGCAAGCAATGCCGGGTAGCGCACGATCTCTCCTTCTTTATATTTTCACCATTCTATCCTAAAACAAAATCATACACAAGCGTTATTGGATAATTGCTCCCCGCGCTAGGGTCGCTTTTGGCTCACTGCGACCAATGACTGCTCCCCCCGCTAGGGTCGCTCGCATGACAAAACAATAGCTCGCTCCTTAAGGGGGAACCCAATGGTTCCCCCTTAATATTCCCCTTCCTTAGCAGTAAATATATGCTCTTAGGGAAAAACACCGCGTTTTTCCCTAAAACCCTTTTCCGGTCCTAGCGGGGTCGCCAAAATTCGGCCAACAAAATGGCCCTGACATATTACTATATCAGGGCCGAATTTTGGCTCCCCGTGCAGTCGTCTGGCTGCGTGTTATTATGGCACTTTGAGCGCTTTAAAACCGAGAAAACGCCCCGAAACTATACCAGAATTACTCATTCTTGCAGCTACTGCTACCATTATTCCCCATATCAAAACAATAGCCAAAGTCATCGGAACGCCAACCTTAAGCATTTCCGGTAAAACTTCGTGAATACCAGCAGTCAGAAATGGCGGATAAAGAACAAATTCTCCGTGGGCGATGTGTTCGACCGCTAACATTACCACTCCGCCCCACAGCATTGAGTTTAACCAATCCATATGATACTTTTCGGGAACCTTTTTCCCCATAGCAGTTGTTACTATTGCCGCAGCCGTTGGAACAACAAAACAAGCCATATCTTACCTCCTTTTTAAATTTGAGATTAGCAGTGAAATTCCCCATGTTACAAACACAGGTACCAACATCACGATTCCCAACATAGCGCCATTTTTAATAATCCCGCCTGTTGTCTTTTCCAAAAACGCTCCGCCTTCATATCCCAATACATGATCCACAAGAATCATTGCTGCCGCCCCCCAGAGCATTAAAGCTAGAAAACCTAGCTTGTAATCCTTAGGTATAATAAACTTACCTAAAGTCGCACCCACTGCAGCGATAGAAGTTGTCACTAACCACATTCCTGGCCCACCCCCTTTCTAAAATGCATATGTAAAAGTAAATACGATAGAATCGTTGGCGTCTGTATTTGCACCTGTCATTACTCTTTGATATGCCAATAGCATTTGAATTTTATCATCCGACCAGCCGATGCCCGGACATAATATAAAAGAGTTTACGCCTGACGATGCGATTCTCTCGCCATCTTGCCACATATCGGTTTGTGCGAGAAAATTTGTTTCCATCATTAAGTTGAAACCTTTTGGCAAGAAGTATTCCACTCCAAAATCGTAATTAACATATTTACCATAGATTGTTTTGGCCCCATCTATGCGCACCAGCTGAGGATAACTAAAAGTAACGTCGGCATGCAATATAAATGGCTTTATATGCTTTGTAAGGTTTATTCCAAATCCAGGATCCCAGGATCCGCCCCCTGTGGTAGCTCCCATTAAATCTGTTCCTAGTTTATCCGGGTCGACTTTTTGATATTTACCTGTAGGCATCTTTAATTGAAATAATGCTGTTAGATGAGGAAACCATTTACTCTCTTCCAAGGCACAGCCGCGTAAGAAAAGATAACTATCTCCAAACCCGATGGAAGCCGCTCTTTTGCCGTATTCTTTAACCACATTTTGCTGGTAAACTGTTTGAGCATCGATCTCAAATCTATCAGTTAATCCATATTGAACAAACAGCTGTTCCTGAAACTGATTTTTCCAATCACCATTGGGTAATGACTCATAATGACCATCCTGGTTAAACGATCCTCGTGTGGCGTTATAGAAGAAGAATGGCTGGATTACAACTTTGACCTTTCCGCAAAGCGGTGCTGTCCAAGCAGTAACAGGCCCGACTGATGGAGGGTTCCACTCTTCTTCGGCTGCCCAACCATTATTATAAAGGCAAGCAATGCCTACTATTAATAATGCCGCTACTTTCAAAATGCGCCGTATCACTTCGGTCTCCTTTCGTGCTACTATGATAATAATCGTGCTATTTTTAGGCAAAAAATAATACCATCTAAACATCTTTTCCAGTAGTCGACATACTTAATGTTCCGTGTTTCACCCCTTTTACTGATTTTAAGCTATCGGCTAGCCCTTGAGCTTCTTTCGGCGAACCTTTAACCGCGATGATCTCCAGACAATTGCTATGATCCAGATGCACATGCTGCGAGGAAATAATCATATCCCCAAAATCATGCTGAATATCCATAAGCTTATTGACCAGTTCCCTTTTATGGTGGTCGTAAATAAGTGTAATGGCGCCAGCAATCTCTTGTCCGCTTTGCCATTGTTTTTGCACAAGCTCCTGGCGAATCAAATCCCTGAACGCCTCAGAACGACATGTATAGCTTTTTTCTTTAGTAAGGCGATCGAACTTTTCCAGAAGATCTTGCTCTAGAGATATTCCAAAACGTACTAGCTTTGCCATTCATTCTCCTGTGTTACGAATATTAGAATAGTAATACTTATAAGGCGTTCTGTCAATAAAAAACGTCTGACACGGCATTTCTACTATGTCAGACGTCTAACTGGCTCCCCACGCTCGGGTCGCTTTTGGCTTCGCTGCGACCAACAGTCAATAGACGCAGCAAGTCTTGCTCCGCCAAAAGCTCCTTAAGGGGAAACCCAATGGTTTCCCCTTAACGCTTATATACTTAAACGAAAGAGACGCTGTTCCTTTTCCTTCGCAGTCGCTCTGCCCGCACAGGGGAAAACTATCTTTTCCCCTGTACCCCTTTTTGTCCTCGCAGGGGAGCCAAATTTTGCCATAGGTCACGATAGGTCCCGAAGGGACACAACTATAGAGAGGATAAGATCATAAGAGAAGGAGAGAATTTCTCCTTCTCTTATATAAAGATTAACGGCTATTATGTGTTGATACATTTACGGAGGGGGTGACAGTGAGCGAGTTACCTTGTAGGTAGAAGCGTTGCGAGCGAACGTCATCAGGGGGAACCTATGGTTCCCCATATGAAAATTTTGCCGTCGCTCTACTCCGTTCAGGAATAAAACAACGGCAAAATTTGGCTCCCCCGCGAGGACTCGACCATCCGGCGTCCGGAGGCCGCCTCCTGGCCAGCCAAATTTCTGTCGGCCGGAGGCCTTTTCCTTCCGTTGGTCGGCGAAATTTGGCTTCGAGTCCTTCAACACCAGACGCCAAAATTGGCTGCACAAACAAAAAGGCCCGCTAAATTAATAGCGGGCCAATTTTGGCTCCCCGTGCAGTCGTCTGGCTGCGTCTTATTATGGCACTTTGAGCGTTTTAAAACCGAGAAAACACCCAGAAATCACACTAAAATAGTCATTTTCCATAAAGATATGCCTCAAGAAGAAAGGCCCCCCTAAACGATTGATATCTTATAATAATCATTAAAAGACGAACCAGGGAATAGCATAAATATTTGTAGCCACCGGAAAAATTTTATCTCCCGTATATACTATAATGCCTTTGGTAACTTGTGGATGGAGCCTGAGAAACTCTCGCATCTGCCTCGTATCACCAAATGTAATCTGGCTGGAAGACTTCACCTCAACTCCTATGGCTCTTCCGGCGGAACAGATAACAAAATCAACTTCCATATCTTGAGCCTTCGATTTCCAATAAAATATTTCGGGTGCCGTTAATTGTAAAGAAGCCCATGATAAAATCTGTTGTAAGATGAAATTTTCTAAATACCGGCCCTTTATATGAGGTTTTTTAAGCTCCTTAGCTGAACGAATACCAGCGAGAAAACATGCCGATCCTGAATCAAACCAGAAATATTTTGCTTGCTTATATGCCCTCTCGCCCTTAGAGGCATAACCTTTTATCTCATACAGAAGATTGGTGTCTTTTAATAAACTCATATATCTACTGACATTTGTTCTGGTTTCTCCGCAAGTTTTAGACAACTCATCCTGCACAGATTCCCACCCTGTCGCTTGCGCCAATGCTTCCATCAAACGGCGAAAATGCTGAGGATGTCTAATCCTGACCAGATCTTGAATATCCCGCTGAATATAAGTATCAATGTAACTACTCAGTCGCTCTAAAGCTATTTTCTCACTCGAAGCCAGCACAACACCCGGTAAACACCCCTTCCATACAGCGCGCGCAGTATCGGCGCTTGATTTGACATATGTTGCCTTAACCTCTCGCCCCATGCTTATCTTATCAAAAAGACCCTGGGGAACTAGCCCATGTAATTCCCTGAAACTGAATCCGGTTAAGTGCAAATACATAGCTCTGCCTGCCAATGTTTCCCGCGGCGCTTGGCGTAACGATATATTTCCAGAACCAGAAAGAATAAATTTCCTGCGGCGCGCGGACTTATCAACAAGGTATTTAACCGTCAACAAAAGTTCATGGCATCTCTGGGCTTCGTCGATGATCGTAGGCTTATCTTCCCATAATAGCCCCTTAGGGTCTTCTCTGGCCTGCTCAAGCGCATCGGGATCATCCAGGGTTATATACCTCCAACCCTTCAAGGATTCTGCGTGTTCAAGAAGCGTGCTTTTGCCAACCTGACGTGGGCCTGTTAAAACAACGACAGGATGTGAATCAAAGGCCGCATCAAGTCTTTTTTCCAACCATCGTGAAATATATTTCATGTTCGCATCTCCTTTGCGCATAAGTATACCACAAGTTTATGCACAAAACAACATAATTTTATGCACAAATTGACATAATAATTTGCACAGAAAAATTTAAACTTCTCCAAGCGCAACCAAAGCGAAAAAGCCCACCTGTTAAATGGATGGGCTTTTTCCTGTAATGGCTCCCCCGCTAGGACTACGAACCTGTCGCGACAACTTGCTATAGATATCGCTCCTTAGGGGGAAACCTCATGGTTTCCCCCTAACGCTTATATACTTAGACACCTGAAACGCTGTTCCCCTTCCTTCACAGTCAAACGATACGCTCAGGGGGAAAAATTCTTTTTCCCCCTGAAACCCCTTTTTTAGGTTCTCGTCCTTCAACAGAGACGCCAAAATTCGGCCAGCAAAATGGCCCTGACATATTACTATATCAGGGCCGAATTTTGGCTCCCCGTGCAGTCGTCTGGCTGCGTGCTATTATGGCACTTTGAGCGCTTTAAAACAGAGAAAACACCCCGAAATCACACCAGAATAGTCGTTTTTCCCAAGGATATGCCGCAAGAAGGAGCAACCCCGCCGCCCAGCATCTTAGCTGGTTTAACCAGTTAAACGCGGTTAATATTCAATATAATGCTTCTGTTCGCTTATTTCTTAGGCAATTTCTTTGCTAAAGCCTTAATGGACGGACTTGAATGCTTCAATAGTTCATTTTTGTCATAGGTTATGAGATCCGGATGCGTTGAAATGCGGAATTTCGGATCTTTATAATATTGCGAAGCCTTATTTTCAATGAAGTCCTTAACCTTGAGTATGCTTTCCAACTCCATTCTCAATCGATGAATCTTCTGGTCTCGTCCCTTTTTCGGGATTTTAATCCATCCGCCTTTGCCACGCTTGAGTTCAACAACCAACTCGATTAACAACTGTAACGGCGCATCCGTAATATTAATTGTGTGACCTTTTACACGAACCTTATTTCGGTAGTTTTTTAAAACAGTGCCTGAAATATGTAGGCTATCGTGGCATCTATACCCGTACTTGGCGTAATCTGCTTTTTGTTTCTTTGTCAGCCTCTGCTTCCTTGTCAGTTTCCGTAACGGTTTATCAACAGAGGGCTTATTAGTCACTGGACTATAAGGAGTCCTTAATATGTGCCGGACCTTATCTTTGGTAAGTTCTTTATTCTGTTGAAGTGGAAGAAGATGATTAACATTCTGATGATGCACAAGATAATGCTCTTCTTTACTCAAAGCTATCCAATTAGTACCTTCTTTATTAATATTATGTTTTTCGGTCAATTCCCCCGAAATATGCATTATGTCTAATATGTCATATCGTTTTAATAAATCCAGCAGTGGTTTTACATATTTCTTATCCTTCTTAATTTTGGGATCTAAAAGAATTCTATGGATTAGGAATTCCCTGTGAAAATCTCCTGCAATTTGTTTTGGGTAGTCATAATATGTTTCATACATATCCATGTAATACCCACCCTCGTAACCATCAACTCCAGTGAAGTGCGCCACCGCCTCTTGAGTATGTGAAACCTTTGTATCGTTTTTCCATATAAACTTTCCTCTATGTATAACTATTTTTCGATTAAAGAAGTTATATTGATCTTCAAAATCTGGCATGTCTCCCAAAACAAATATCGGCTCATCATTTTTAACTAAAAATATATCAACCATGCTGTAGGCGTTGATAAACATACTCAATCTTTTTTTTGTAACGAGTTCTTGGTATGCCATTTATTCCTCACATCTTCAAAACAATACCAAAATCTATTGCCTAAAGAGTAATTTACCTTCTATTGTAGAACCTTAACGGGATGTTGTCAATCTGATATGGGAAAGGTGCTAACAATTATGTTGATATTTTAAAAAATATCACTATAGTTATAGTAAGAGGAGGTATTTACATGATAAGCTCTCAAAAGACACACCTAAAAGAACGTGCTATAATTTTTATCGATGGAAATAATCTGCATAATGGCTTGAAAGAATGTTTTGGTATCGAAAGGATTGATATAGAATCATTCTCTCATTTTATTATACAAGACAGGGATCTTGAGGGGATATATTATGCAGATGCTAACTATATTCAATCTATTAATCCTGATTACTATGCTCGACAGCAAGAATATTTCGCTTGTATTCGAAATATCAAAGGATTAATTTTTCGTACGGGTTACTATAGTACACACACGCGGCCACCGACCGAAAAATTAGCTGATGTTTTTCTTGCGACCGACATGGTAGATCTTTGTCATCGAAACAAATTTGATCACGCTTATTTAATTTCTGGAGACTCAGATTACACCCCCGCTATTGATATTGTAGTAAGACAGGGTAAAAAGGTAATGAATGTCTATTTTGATACTCCAAAAAGAAAGTCATACGGATTAAGACGCCATTGTCAGGGGTTTAAGAATATTACTCAACAAATAGCTGAACAATATAAGTGGGAGCCTAAAGTAAAACCGGGACCCCATTAAGGGCCCCGGAGACCTCACATCGAGATGATATGAGGTTGGTAGAATCTGATAAACTCTTCTTGCCTACACTACAATTCTACCACATAAAGCATGTTTGTCAAGTTCTGCACTCTATCTTTTTTATACCTAATTTCACCTACCTTTTGCCCTAAAATTCCTAACATTTCTTATATTCAAACTCGTGAGCGTGGGATAATAACGAATTTATTCTAAGGGTGCCTTATTCCAAAATATCTTGCAGAATACCTTTTTTGGCAAGTGAAACATTGAGAACATAATCCATCTCCCTAAAAGCTTTCGAGAGTTGATTAACACCACTCTTCCACCCAACTCCATCAGTAATCCAGACAAAACCCCAACCTGCTTGTTTTAGTTCGTTATTCCTATTTATATAGGAATCTACAATTTCCTGCGGCTTGGATCCTTGCCCAGAAAAATAATTAACTTCTATGTTATAACATTTCTTCGGTGCCTTAACAACAAAATCGAATTTTCGATTATCTATGCCATCGCATTTCGGAATACCATTTTTACCACAGATGCTCTCAAAGCTCTGTTGTGAATAAACTGTTATACCTTTAATATTTTTCAGAATCGGCGTTATAAGACTCTCCATGGCGGAACCACTTCTATTCTTTCTAGCGTTTGTATCAAGTCCTGTCTCGACTCCAAGAAGATAATCTCGTAAATCTTTTATTCTGAAATCCGAAAAAAGAGCAATAATGCCAGAGTCCTCGCAAAAAGAGACTATCTCTTTTATGTCTGCGTCAGTAAGCGTTTTCTTATCAAAATTGTATTTTGATAAAGTCTCTAACGGCCTTTCGGGATCCCTTATGACAGCAATATCTAAATCCCTAACCGCTATGATAAGGGGAATAATCTTTAACGTCTCGGGATTCTTTTTCAGTATTTCCTGAAGCTTTGCTTTTACATCTTTAGCGCCAACAAGATAGTTTAATATGTTGATTTCATATTTATATTTTTCGACGTTCTTCTTTATCTTATTCCAGTCACAAAAATATGAGAACGTCATATTAGATTCGAGAAGCGTATCTTGAAACTCCTTAATCAGCTCATCTAGCGTATTAATCTTGAGATGTTTTTTATACAGAGACAGGTCGTTCAATGTCTTTCTCCACGTGCTTTATTTCGTCTTTAACATCGTGTTTGGTTCTCTGTTCAAAGTTTAGACGCTTGACAGATAAATTCAAATAGTCTTTGTTATTATCTATCCCTATAAAATCTCTGCCTAATCGATAAGCGGCTACACCCGTAGAAGATGAACCGGTAAATGGGTCGAGCACTATATCATGTTCTTTCGTCGAAGCTAATATAATTCGCTCCAAAAGCATTAATGGTTTTTGAGTCGGGTGCTTGCCGTATATCTTCTCTTCGACTTTTGGAGCAGTAATAGACCATACCGATTGCATCTGTTTATTATTATTCATTTTACGCATCAATGGATAATTAAAATAATGCTTACTATTTTTGTCCTTGGCTGCCCATAAGACTGTTTCGGTAGCATGTGTAAAATATCGGCAGGAGAGATTCGGCGGAGGATTTACCTTATACCACGCTATGTCATTCAGTATTTTGAAGCCGAGATGCTGCATCGCAAAACCTATTGAATAAATAACGTGCATTGTCCCGGTAACCCAGATCGTGCCGTCTTTAGTAAGAATGTTTTGACATCGTCTTAGCCATTCAAGATTAAATTTATGAGTTTCTTCGATGCCTTTAGATTTATCCCAGTCACCTTTATTTACACTAACTCGCTTCCCAGCATGACACGACATACCACCATTAGATAAAAAATACGGAGGATCTGCGAAAATCATATCTATTGATTCGGCTGGGATGGAATCCATAACATTGAGGCAATCAGCTTGGAACAGTGTGCTATTTCCATCTTTATTTGTATAAAATGGAGTCAGCCCAATCGCCGATATAACATTTTTATACGAATGCCGCATGTTTACTTCCTTTGTTTTAAGTTTATTATCTTGGTTCACATTTTACCCCCTTATCTGATTATAGGCAAGCCATTTTTCCTTTATACCTTATTCCTGTCTTATAAGCGGATTTTGTTTACTGCGGTTTTCAAGTCTTCATTATTAAGGTGGAGATACTTTTCTGTGGTGCGGATATTGCGGTGGGATAGTAACTGTTGCACCGTAAATACGTTCTCCCCTTGCTTAAGTAAGGCAACGGCAAAGCTGTGCCGTAGCATATGAGGCGATAGCCCATCCTTCTCGATATGAGCATCCCTGCAATACTTCCTGACTATATATTGCACAGAAGCGGAGTCTATCCGCCGGTCACGCTTACTCAGGAATAAGGGCGCGCACGGCTCCATACCCTCTCGTGTCTTCAGATACTTTCTGATGGCCGTCATTACTATGGCATTTACAGGAATGGTTTTTTCGTGGTTGCCTTTGCGGATGAACTTGATCGTGCAGCTATCATAATTAATATCACCTGCGTTTAATTCTACGAGTTCAGTCAGCCTTATGCCGGTGCCGATAAGCATTGTGACTATTGCCGTGTCGCGCTCTATATAATATCGTGAGGCGTTATCTTTAACGGCCTTCAATAGCCGCTTATATTCTTCCTCTGATAAATAGCTCGACTCCTTATCACACCTCTTCGGCATCCTTATTTGGCTTGTGGGGTCGGTCTTAATTCTGCCTTGCGACAATAGATACCCGAAGAGGCTTTTGAGGCTTGCGAGCTTCCTGCCTCTCGTAATTGGAGCGTTACCCTTGTCCGATAGATGGTCGATATAGGATTTTATCGCATATTGGTCTATACCTTCCACCTTCCAATCATTGCCTATTTTCTCGCCCAGAAACGCACAGAATTGCGTGAAGTCATAGGTATAGGCTTCTACCGTCTTGGGCGAGAATGCCCTAACTGAGCCCAACTGTGCTAGGAATTCGGCTATTTCTGGCCTCATATGTACCACCTCCTCCAATCTCTCTCTATTTCTGGCTATCCGGCCCGTTACCTTGGGATTTCCAGCCTGACTTCCATCTCTTTACGGCAGTCTCCTGAATCTCTTTTATACGGCTTGCCATCGTGCCATCCTTTACGACCTCAGCAAGCTCCTCTTTATTCATAACTCGGAAGTTTTTAACCTTCTTGGCTCTAACCGCCTCCATCAGCTCATTCCGGCTCGGACCATCGCCTTTGGCTTTCCGGATATATGCCTTGGTCGCCTCAGTCTTACGGGTCTCTTTAACCTCATTACCATCTACACGGTATAAGGTTCCGGTCTTGTGGTTCTTAAACCACTTACCTCCTGTCTTGGCTATACCCATATACTTTGCGTCCGCGTCTCCTATTACGGCCTGCATATCCTGCCGTACTACGCCCTCCTTCTTTGCCTCTTCGACTACTACTACCTGTTTCTCTTTCGCTGTCATCTGACACCTCCTCTATTGTATCCTGACTTAATTTCACCCGTCCCAGGCGTCCCACCGCCTCTCTTATGCTCCGTATGCCCCAAGAACAATTCGCTCTATCTCATCCTTAATCTCCCGCTTCAGCGGCACTACCGTACTGAACCATTTACCATCCCTGCCTTCTTCTCTTGGCATCGTGACGAATAGCCCATCCTTACCCTCAACTATTCGAAGTCCCAATATTGAGATGCTGTCTTCTATGGTGATATCCGCAAACGCCCTTGTAGCACCGGTGCCATCCAACTTGTGTATCCTTGACACCTCTATCTTCATCATCTTACTCACCCCCTCCTTACTTTTTGTTCCTAACGCCTCTCTCGAGGCATGTAATCATTGCCATGACTCTCGCCACAAGTCAAGTCGATCTGGCGACTATTTTAATGAGGTTAAACACCCACTTTAATTGAATTAAAAGATGAGGCGTAATCAAGCGGAAAAATGAAGCGCACAACTCTTTGCGCGCTAGGGAGTTACGACATCAGGAAATGAGGATTGTTAGGAAATATTTTTGACAAATCGCGAAGGTCTAGCTGAAGACAAAAGTTGGCTTTATTTTAAGGGTTTTGTATATACAACTTCGCTGGAAGTGGCGTGGTGCAGCCCGAGAGCAGCACTGAAAAGCAAGTGATGACTAGTACTGTTTTCATTCGCTTCTTTATTTTAGCAGCGCTCAAGACTATTTTTTGATCCAAAATTTATAAAGCGGCTTTGCGCCGCATGCTAACACAAGCACTATCAGAACAGCATAGTTAATCTTCAATAACTGTGGGAAAAACTTACTAATAATAATTGTAAAAAAGAAAACTGACATTTTAACTAACCCTATATCCATAACGGTCATATTTTTTACCTTTCCATCCATGTTTTTCCATAATCCCATATATCATCCTCCTTCAATTATTTTCCGAGATAAAAATTAGCGTAAGCTCCTATGATAAATATCACTACCAATATTACGGCATACCCACTTAACCCGATTCGCGTTTTTTTCTTTGGTTTCAAGATTAGCGCGGAAATAACTACTACAGTCATAAGTACAACTATAAAAGCGGTAAAGATATGTTGCTGGTTTAGAACTGAAAAAATCGGTGCCTTCCTATAAAGCACATCGTTTAAAAAAATGATCGTTATATTGAAAAGATTTGATCCGACCATATTTGCTACTGCCAACTCTTTTGCGCCCAAACGAAGAGCGGCGATCGATACAGTTATTTCCGGTAAAGTGGTGGCAAATCCAAGAAATAGGCTGCCTATAAAATTCTGCCCTAAATTTAAAAGCCGGGCCAGATCATCACCTAAATACGCAAGCCAGATTCCTGCACCTGCTATAGCAAGAGCGGATAATCCATAACAAATACAGGCTGTTTTCAGTGAAATATTATCATATTTGAAAAGCGTTTTTTCTTCTGCGTTAAGCTCTTTGACCGTCTGTTGTCTCTTCTCAAATTTAAATATTATCTGTGTAGATATGAAATATGAGATAAGTATTAAAATGCTGTATAAACTGATATTAACAAAAGATATTCCCGGTAATCTTGAGTTCAAGAATATCCCTAACGCGGCTATTGTTAGAGGAATAAGGCTCAAAACGGCTGTTAGTAATTGACCTGTAGAAACCGCGCTTAATAGAGGCGCGCCCTTATTCAAGAAATCAAGAGTTGCGATATTTACAAGATTATACGTGTTAGCCCCAAATAAATTGCCTACGGTAAGGTTCGGAGCATTTACGAAAACCGTACTTCCGACGCCCGTAAATAATTCCGGCAGGCTCGTAGCAACTGATACCAATATAACGCCGATCCAGAGTCCGCCTAAGCCTGTTTTTTCAGCAATGGCATCACCATATTTAGCGACTCTTTTGCCAGAATAAAATATTATTACAGTACAAATAATAAATTTTACAAAAACAATCATCATTTTTTTCCAGCTTGGTCCTTTCCTCCCTGCAACTTCTTCTGCTCCTGATCCTTCTTTTCTTCTTTATAAGAATTAATACAGACTTTTGCAACAAGCCAAATAAATCCCACTAATAAAATATAAACCGGCCAATTTCTCGCCAAGTGATTCATTTAACTATTCTCCTTTTTCTTTTTCGCTTCTCTATCATTTTGATACATAAATAATATCGAAAATAAAAGCGCGAGCAAAAACACACATAATAACTGGAAAATTTTAACCAAGACAATACCTCCTATTTTTTATCTTTTTGATTTTCTTCGGTTTTCTTTTGCACATCATTGTCGTGTTTTTTCTTCTTTTCTTTGTCTTCCCTGTAAACCAAATATCTAACAACTAGACCGGTGCATATTATAAATAATAGGCTGCGCCAATTTCTTTCAAAAAAATCTATCATGACCATCTCCTCCTTTTCTTATTATTGTTGATCTTTTGGCTTCTCTGTATTTTCTCCACCAAGTCCCTTTTTAAATATCCGCCGGAAACAAAATGTCGCAAGACTCAAAATGAAAGCCCAAGAAACGATCATGAATATCCAACCGCTTAATTTCATATTGTTTTCTCGTTATATTTATAAAGTTTAACGGTTGTTATTTTTAGAATCATGTAACTTGTTCCAGCGGCATAACAAATGCCTTAATTCCTTCTTTGCCAAGAGACTTACGCAAATTGTTTATGCCAATAACGATCTGATCCGCTTGCGCATCGTCACAGGCTACGTATAAAATATTATTTAATCCCGGCCAAACCTCCGTACCCATATGAGATTTAGAAGTTGTTCCTTTTCCATGTACGCGAGTTACCTTTGTGTAATTTTGAAGACCGCAGCCGTTTACAACTTCCATTACTTCAATGTCAGAAGCTTCATAATATGTTAACATGACCATTTTCATATCGACTCTCCCTTTCTCTTTTTTATGCTTAATTTATTGTTACAAAATAAAAACCGCTACCCATGGGTTTACACCCAAAGATAGCGGCCCGACTATCTTATTAACTATCCTCTAGAGCTTATCCTCTAGACCCTTTTGTGCTATATATTATTTTTATCTACAGTAAACATAATCTCAATCTTACAAATATATGACATCCTCTCTGTTATATAACGAAAAAAATAACAGCATGTAATCCTTAAGATGGCGTGTTATCAAAAAGTTGTTCCATATGTGCTCTTTTCCATTCTTACCCAATTTTTGCGCATATTCTGGATTATTTAAAAGTTGCTTTATCGCGAACGCGGCGCCTTCAACTGAATTACAAAGAAGGCCTGAGTATTTATGCGCTATTTGTAATGGTATGCCTCCTACGTGTGATGCTACCACGGGCTTTCCCTTCCATAAAGCTTCCGCAACGGTTAGGCCAAAACCTTCCTTTATAGATTTTTGAACAATGACGGTCGATGCCCACTGTAGCGCGTTTATTTCTATATCATTTTGAGCCAGTAAAAGAACGTGTATATCCTTATCTTTAGCGGCCTTTTCTTTACATTCTTCATAGACCGACACTCCCTCCGGATCATCGGCCGCTCCGCCGCCGGCCAATACAAGCTGGCAATCGGTATATTTCTTCACGTTTAAATAAGCTTCGATTACGCCTATAGGATCCTTCAAGCGATCAAAACGCGATATTTGCGTAACTATCGGCCTATCGGGATCGATGCCATATTTCTTTAACACGTTATCTATGACATTTTGCGGAAGCTCTTTATTTTTATCACTTAAGGGATCGATAGAAGGCGAGATCAAGAATTGTCTTATGGGTAAGCTTTGAGCAAATTCAGGCGCGGAAAATACGGCGGAGTCATATTTGACGATAAAATCATACAGAAACTTCCATACAATCTCGTTCGGTTGTGACACGTCTACATGGCAGCGCCAAATCCATTTATTATTGGACTTATTATTAACGAGCATTATTGGCTGCGGATCATGGACGAATACTATGTCACCATGTATATCCATTTCGTCGATGTTGCTCTGGCCGTTTTCCATAAAGGTGACAAAATCACTAGCTTCTATCTTTTCTTCCTTGCCATGTAACGCGTTATGAAACTTCTTTGTAACTTCAAAAAACTTCTCGCCGCCTTTTATCACGTCCCAACGGGTTTCAACGCCCAGTTCCTGGAAAAGTGGAACCATGCGATTCAATATCTCAGCGACGCCTCCGCCAACCGCGGTTGAGTTTATATGCTGAATTTTCTTGCCCTTCAATCTTTCGGCAAGCAATCTCAAATCATCTATTACTGCCTGCCCAACAATCGGGGCATATTGATCAATCCTTGTCATCTTTTAAGACTCTTTTCTATGATTCGTATTAACGTTTTACGCAAATCTTCCAAAGTATACGTGTAAGGATCCAGCTTCAGAATCTTACTTGCCAGTTCTTTATTGCCAAGCGATGTCTCTATCCAATTCGAAAAGTCATTCGTCTTTTTACCAAGCCTGAGACGCGCCTCAAAGATATGAAAATATATGGAGTCTATGCCCACTTTTTTCAGTATTCCGGCAAACTCTACCAGATCGGTTGCCGCATATTGCGTTGGTAATATGAAACTGACAGATTTCATGAAGTGGAATTCTTCATTCTCATGGGCATATCTTATAGCCGCCTTGGCATTAGATTTTATGTATGTTTCAATTGTTGAAATAATCTTATTTTGCAATTCCTGAATGGTTGTAAATTGAACGGTATCAATACTTGCTAGCCTCTCCCCTAACTTTTCTTCACCAAGCACGCTCGTTACCCAGTATGCAAAGTCATTTGGAGGTTCAGGAGAGAGGTATTGATGTTGCTGTAAAAACCGGTGAGTATGATGATAAATTGACGACTCAGGCATTGTTCTCATTATATCTACGAGCTGTTTGAGGTTCGACGCTTTACGTCCTGTCAATTCCGACAGATGTAAACGCGTATAGAATTTGAATGGCTTTGTTGCTTTTATCAATTTTTCCATGTCAATGGTTTAGCATATTTAAAATCATCGTAAGTAGCTGATAGACCTGGTCCGTATCATTAACGTAATATTTTGCAGACGAAGTGGAAACATTTCCGACCATTACAGATATTTCGTCATCCCCTAAAGCCTTAAATGCCTTTTCATCCGTCTCATCATCGCCTATATATATGGCTATATAATTTTTATCCTGAGACAGTAAACGCTCCCTGGCTAACAACCACTTCACTACCTTGCCTTTATCCCACCCTATAGCCGGCCTGATCTCAATCACCTTCTTACCATGCATAGTCGATATCTTTCCCGATGTTTTATAAGGGTCTGTGACTCTGTGAAAAATAACACTGATCTTCCCCTCATCAGCGCTCGCCATTCGATAATGAAGACATAAAGACATACCTTTGTCTTCTAACAAAACACCGGGAATTGCGATGCATTCGTTTGTCAGCTGTACTTTAATCTCCGCCAGGGTATCTTTATAACTCGGAGCTATCTTCCATTCAGAAGTGATACCTGCGCCTTCGATCTCAAGCCCATGGTTACCAACATAGATTATCCCATCCAGGCCGACAACGGTTTTGATATCGGACAATGACCTTCCACTGATTATGGCAAGCTTCAGCCTTTCAAGCCGCGACAGGGATACGAGGACCTCTTTCGTTTGCTGAGGAACGCGCGCCTGATCCGGCGTGTCGGAAATAGGCGCTAATGTTCCGTCGCAATCCAAAAAAAGATAGATATATCTCCCTTCCAGTTCTTTTTTGACGTTTTCCCATGTAGGAAAAAGGTGTTCCATAATGTCGTAACTATGCCTTTCTTAGTGCGGTCAGCTCGGTGATAATATTTCCGGCCCAGCGGTAAATATTATTTTCCCTGACAATATTACGCATTTTTTCCATTCGTTTCTTCTTTTCCGTTACGGGCATGTCTATGGCCAGTTTTATGGCATCGGCAAACTCTTCCGTCGAATAAGGATTTATTTGTATTGCATCTTTTAGTTCGCGCGCAGCCCCGGTAAAACGGCTTAAGATTAAAGTTCCGCTTAAGTCTGATTTTGTAGCTACATACTCTTTTGCGACTAAATTCATGCCGTCATGTAGAGAGCTTACAATACAAAGGTCCGCAAGGGAGTAAAACGGCTTTATCTCTTCCGGGGCAAAGTGTCTTTTTAAATAAACTATAGGTTTCCAATCACCATCCAAATATTTCCAGTTCGTTTTTTCTATGAGCTCATCAAGTTCTGCGATTAAATCATGATAACGTTTTATATGGATCCTGCTTGGCGCGGCAAGTTGTATAAAAACAAATTTTTTTCTATATTGCGGGTACTTTTCCAAAAATCTGTCTATTGCGGATACTCTTTCCGCTATGCCTTTCGTGTAATCGATTCTATCAACCCCCAGGGCCAATATCTTATCTTCCAGTTCATACTCTTTCCTTATTTTATCAACGTCCTGTAAGCTGTCTTCAGAAGGTTTATTAGTATAGCCATTTACGCTTATCGGGAAAGCTCTCACGAAAGTTTCCTTGCCAAAGCGAGTAATACTAAACTTTTCCGTATCAACACGCGATTCAAGCAGCCTATTGGCCGTATCTAAAAAGCTGTTACAGTGATACTGCGCATGGAAACCTATCAAATCACAGTCTAGCAACCCGTCTAAAATCTCTTCTTGATAGGGACAGATGGAGAAGACCTCGGTATTCGGCCACGGGATGTGCCAAAATAAAGCGATCGTCGCATCAGGCCTCTTCTCCTTTATCATTTTTGGCAGCAAAGTAAAGTGATAGTCTTGAATAAAAACGAAAGGATTTTTTGCCGGCAATTCCTCTAAAATACTATCAGCAAATTTTTGATTTACTTTATTATAGGCTTGCCAATCAGATTCTCTGAAAATGGGGCGGGTATGTGTGATATGACACAGAGGCCATATCCCTTCATTTGCAAATCCGTAATAATATCCGTCTTCCTCTTCTTTTGACAACCAGACTCGTTTTAATATGTAGCGATTATCTTCTGGCGGTACGCCGAGCTTATTTTTGGAGTTTACAAATTTTCTATCAGCATTTCCACTACCATGCGCTATCCATGTACCTCCGCAGGCGCGTAATATAGGGTCTATCGCGGTAACTACGCCGCTTGCGGGGCGAATACATTTAGGAGCGCCGGTGATTTCATCTATAACATGGATATAAGGCTCTCTATTCGATACAACAAAAAAAGCCTTTTCGCCCAGCTTCGCGTGGATAAGATCCCGTAATTTTGTCTCTGTCCATATATCTTCTTTATCCATCCTTACCGAAGCTTCTTCAGAGACTGTCCTCCGAGCTATCCTTAGGCCTAAAGCCATCTGTTCTACTTCGCTAGCTAGTTTACCAAGTTCGCCCTTTTCGTTTATTGGGTGCCGATCGTCTATCTCGCCTTTTTGAAATTTTTTAAACCACTCCGTAAGCCTTTGAACAGGCAATATAAAAATATGTTTTTGAATTAAAAGAACTGTCACGATAATAAGAACCACGAGCGCTATAAGTGTAATACTGAGCCTGCGCCACAGCTCCGCAAGCTGAGTGAAAACAAACGACGTATCATAGATTATTTCAACAAGGCCTATTGTGTTTTTTTCGTCATTGGGTATGGGAAGGATATAACTATATACGGTATATTGTTTAAACTCTTCTATTGACCCGCGAGCTTCATTGCCGGTCAATAGTTCTTTTATATAGGGTTTTTCTTTATCTTTCCAATCGGCAAAACGTTCGGTAACCGCAAGAATTTGGCCGTCTTTATCATAGATGACACACCCTTGCAGCCTTTCCCGCGCTTGGAATTTTTCCACAAGTCGCTGTGCGTTACGCATATTACTGCTTTCTAAAACCTGCTGAACGGATAATTCCATGCTTTCAGCGACAATTTTTGCCTTTCTCTTCAAATCATCCAGGAGCTTCTCTTCTTCGAATCGTACCTGAAGAATGCCGAAGATAGTCAATCCGGCCGCTATTATAATCAGAAGCGGAAGCAGGAACAAAAGCAGTCTTTTCATAATCGTCTCTCTGTTACCCCATTATTTAATTAACGCAAAGACAAGGCATCCTAAACCGAGCAATATAAAAACCGCAAAAGTAATAAAGAGACCCTTTTCTTCTTTTAGCACCTGTAAATATGTTCTCATTTTCCCTCCTTAATAAAATAAAAAAGCCACCACCTGATTTTTAATCAGATGGCGGCCCGACCATCAGCAATCCTCCGGAAACACTGTGTTTCCGAACCCTTTACATAGTTTTCAACGATCCATTATGAAGTTATAAAAATAAAAACCGCCCCCCGAGTTTTATCCCGAAAGATGGCGGCCCGACCATCTGACTTCCAATTAACCTCTAAGGGGAAACCCTTAGACCCGATTTCATTATAGACGTTTTTGTATGTAAAAACAAGTACTTTATATTCCGCTCAAAATGGGCAGTCAAATTTTACTAAGCGCTTACCAAAATCCTAGGCTTTGTATATCCAGATAGGTGGACATTTTTATGGTCGCGGAGACACATTACTGATGTAATCCGAAACTCAAGGCTTTCTTTTCCCTGCAAAAGCATTTATCATAGTGAATAAGGGAAATGAGATTACGAAGGTTATTATTACGACAACCCAAAGTGGAATAGAACTTGTTTCTTTTACTTTTTGAATAATAGGTTCGTTATATACAATATACGCGGGATTTGCATAATGTTCCCTCACAACCTTTGTGGCGCAGCCCGAGAGCAACATTGAAAAACAAGTAATTCCTAATGGCATTGTAATCTTCAACTTGCATTCACCTTGCTTAGTTTAGACGGCAGTATGACAATTTCAACCCTGCGGTTTTTCTGCATATTCTCTTTTGTATCGTTTGCCGCAACCGGTCGGAATTCCCCATAGCCATTAGCAGAAAGCCTTGTTGGTTTTACCACACACTCATCAACAAGGTAATGCAATACCGCTAACGCTCGTGCCGATGAAAGCTCCCAGTTTGTCTTCCAGCCGGAATATTTTATCGGCTGGTTATCCGTGTATCCTTCAATGGCCACATTAGAATTGGGGACGTTCTGGTTTAAAACTTCGGCTACTTTTTGAAGAGATCCTTTGCCGTCTTCCCGGATTGCATCTTTGCCGGAATCAAAAAATACCTCTGACAAAAAAGTAATCACAAGCCCGCGCTCTGTCATCTCCAGCTTAGCTTTATAATCTCCGATTTCTTTTTTCAAAGCTTCTTCCAGCTCAAGTTTCGCTTTTTCAAGCTCAGAGAGCTCTCTTTCCTTCTGTTTGACTACATGTTTAATTTCTCTTACTTTCTCTTTTTGGAGCTGCTCGATCCGAGCCCGTAAGTTCTGGTTCTCGATCTCCAATTCATCAGTTCTTTTAGGCTTTTCAATAGAGGCGCACCCTGACAATATAAACATCATCAAAAACATGATAATTGCAGATTTAACTTTCATAAATAAACCTCCTATTAAAACTGTTTAAAATAATTATACGCATACAAAGAAACCTTAGCAATAAATTCCTTTGATAGCGCGCCGGTCGAATTCGCGTGTTTGGTTAAGACCACAATAATAAAATCACCTTTACTGGTAAATACTATACCCGCGTCATGGCAGACATCACGTTCAAGGCCGGTTTTATGCGCAATGGTTATCTCGGTCGGTAGATATTTAGGGATTCGGTCATTCGTTCGTGATAACTTCATGATTCGCATGCATTTCTCAGAGGCATCTTTACTAATAAGGTTCTTTCGATAAATCTTTTCCAGTAAAAAAGCCATGTCTTCGGCGGTCGTATAATTCTCGATGCCTTTATCTCTCGAGCTAAAATCAGCTATCTTGCGCGAAAGAGTTGTATTCTTCAACCCAAATATTTTAAATAGGCTTTTCAAATAATCAATACCAACCAGATTAGTAAGCATGTTTGCGGCGGTATTATCGCTGTCATAAATCATGAGGCCGATCAATTCTTCAACACTAAAAGTAGCCCCGGGCTTCATCTCTTTCAAAGATCCTGACCCGGTAAGCTTATCTGCCGGCTTTAAAGCTATGTTGCGATCGAGTTTAATTCGTCCTTGATCAGCCGCAAGAAAACATGCCGCCATGATAGGTATTTTAGTAAGGCTTGCGGAGGGGAATAATTTCTCCTTGTTAAAAGAGATCTCCTGATTCACATTTAAATCTTTAATAACAATACCGGCGTCGCCCTTAAACTGACCAATTTCATTAGCCACAACTTGCTTGAGTTCTATCCAAGCGGTCTTTCTTTTTTCAAATACAATTTTGCATTTCTGTACTTCAAGATGACCGCCATAGTATTTGGCGGTAAAATATCCGCCGATGCCAGCCAAAACCACGAAGATCATCATGGTCACTATAATCTTTAAGTTCTTCATAATTCTTTCTTTATTTAAGAGGCGTTATAATCGTTATATCTAATTCTATAAGGCAAGGTTGCCACCTGATATAAAATCAGATGACAACCCGACCCCTCAAGTAAGCCTCTAGGTATACACCCCAGATCCGTAATTAGCTTATTACTCTTCTTGCCCGTTGACAGACGTTCCCAGGTTTACCACCAAAGAAATCCTTTTTTCTTACCCTTTGACTTGTCATCAACGACTTTTTTCTGCGCGATAGCCTCCTTCTTTACCGTTTTTTCTTTGGATTCTACGGTTCGTTTGAAATTGGCCTTATCACTGGCACGCTCATATGCCTTAGTACTCGGCCCTTGCTTTTTCGGGGTTCCCTCCGCGCACAATGCCGATGTGGCGCACATAGTCAACACCATCATCATTACTAACAGTTTTTTCATTAGCCCCCTCCTTTCTTTATTATTTCGATTCTTACCTTACTACTCATTTAAATACTGCAATAACTTGGCGTTAGTTTTATTGCCAACTATTCCGTCGACTTTTAAATCATGATCATCTTGAAATGCTTTAACTGCTTCGGTAGTCGCTGGACCGGGCTTTCCATCTATAGACCCCTCGTAATAACCGGCATTTTTTAATGCTTTCTGTAGTTCTTTAACTGATAATTTTCTTACTTCACTTTTCCCCGAAACGACCGGACGTTTCTCTCGTACTTTTTCTAGTTCGTTTTCCAGACGATCTATTTCCCGTTCTTTTGCCTGAAGCTTTGTTTCTAAAGAATACGCCTGAGTCTTGAGTTGTTGTATTTCGTTATCGTTTGTTTTTCTAGAAGTGGTTGCGCAGCCTGATACGAATACAATAAGCGCAATACTTATTAATAATTTTGTATACATCTCTGCCTCCTCACCTTTAAACGCTACTTGTGACACAAATCTTTAAGGTTACATATAATAGCTACGGCATAGATAAGCAGGATAGAACCTATTATCAACCAGGTTTTCTTCTTCATATGACCCCCGATTCACCATCTAATACTTCTTTTATCTTCGCGATAAGCACGTCTATTCCCTGAGACTTATTGTAATAATCAACGGCTCCTAATATGACTTGAACCTGTTCCTCGACCGGATAAACACTTGATACGATAACTTTCATATTTCGGTCGTATTCCCGTATAACGTCGTACATAACCCTACCACCGACGTCCGGCATATTGATATCCAGGAGAACAAGGTCAAAATGCTCCCGTATCAGAAGATTGGTCGCCTCTCTCGCGCTCGATGCGTGCCTTATATCATACCCCTCTTCCGAAAGCAGCTTCGAATACGACTGACCGATCCTTTGCTCGTCCTCAACTATAAGAATTTTCTTCATTGGCATACCTTTTTAGCTAACCCTGTAAAGGGTAGCAGAAGGCCGATAAACAAGGCATGAATTTAAAATTAATTTTTTGTAATCTTCTTGGGGATACTGCTTAAGATATGGATAGGCTCAGGACTGACGAATGGGCAGGCTTACGGTAAAGGTCGCGCCTTTTCCGAACAAGCTTTTTACTTCAATACTGCCCGCATGAAATTTGGCAATCGACTCGGCGACGCTTAAGCCCAAACCGATACTGTGGTTAGCTTCCGACTGGGGATTCCCTTTATGGAAGAAACGACGGAAAACTCGCGATAGGTCTTCTTCGCGGATACCTACGCCCGTATCCGAAACAGAAACATCTAATACACTGCCCTGCGGCTTGACCATCAAGGAAATTTTCCCGCCCGAAGGGGTAAATTTAATGGAGTTCTGAATAAGATTGAAAAAAAGACGGCTCAAATGCAATTTATTACCCTCTAACATGATGGGGCTCGCTGGCATTTCAATAGAAAGTGCGAGTCCTTTTTGGGAAACGAGCGTTTCGAGGCGCTTATATATATCCTTAAAAAACGGAATAAAATCAAACTCCTCTTTTTCGATATTTTCCGGGTTATAATCAAGCCTCGTCAGGAAGGCCAGGTCTTCAACGATCTGAATCATTCTGTTTGTCTCATCAATGGTAATACCGAACGCCTTCTTATACTCCTCGACCTGTCTTTCTTTTCGCAATGCGATCTGGGACTCCCCCTTTATGATCGCCAGTGGCGTCTTAAGTTCATGGCCGATACTTGAGCTAAATTCTTTCACATATTCAAACGACCTTTCCAACCTTTCGAGCATCGCGTTAAATGATTGCGCAAGCCGCGCCATCTCCTCTTCGAGATTTGATGTATCCACTCGCGCATTCAAGTTCTTTAAGCTTATCGCATGTGTAGTTACAGTAATATTCTCTATGGACCTGAGCATGTTTCTCGCTAGCCAGAAAAAAAGAACGCCTGCCAGGCCTATAATTAAGATCGAAATGGCGAAAATAATGATCATCGTCAACGCGATTTTTTTCTGAAACGAATTCCCGGATTTTTCGATAAGAAACTCGTTGACACGAATAAAGTCCTCGCACTTTTGATAGACCGCATCAAGGCTCTCCCACATATCCTCCAAAAGAATATTTTTTGCCTTATGAATATCACCCGACTCATAAAGCCGTTTAGCTGTTGAGCGATCATTTTCGTATATACCATAAAGGGTTTTTATATCCTGAATAATGCCCTTCTCAGGCGCGGTCAAGGCTACATCCGAAGCTTTCTTAAGCCAATTGAGAAAATCCGTTCTTTTGTCCTCAAGCCTCTCAAGCCAAGTCGGGTTGCCGCTCAAAATGTAATTCGACATGAAGCCTTTCTGGCCAAGAAGCGCAAGTTCCAGTTCTTCTGCCGCCTTAAGGGCAGAAACATTCTCCCTTATAGTATCCCGGAAAACTTTCTGCAGATTAACGCCAATCGCAAACGCGAGGAATCCGACAACAGTGCATAATAACACCATTGCCGCAAACCCTATCGTGATACTACTGCGGAAGGATTTTCTCATTGTTATTCCTTGAATATATAACCCGTGCCGCGGAGGGAATGGAGAAGCTTCTTTTTAAAATCCCGGTCGACCTTGTTGCGCACACGGTTAATAAATACGTCTATGACGTTTGTAAGGCTGTCGAAATCCTCATTCCAAACATGCTCTGATATCGCGGTTCTCGTAACCACTTCGTTAGCATGGAGCATCAGGTACTCAAGTAAGCTATATTCTTTGCCGGTTAAATTGATATCTTTCTTTGCCCGCGCAACCTTATGGGTAAGCTGATTGAGCTCGAGATCCGCTACTTTAATAATCGGATTCTTATCCAGGCGCTTCCTTCTTAAGAGCGCGGCGACACGCGCCAGTAGCTCCTCAAAATCAAAGGGCTTGCACAAATAGTCATCCGCGCCTGACTCAAGACCAAATACCTTATCCTTAACATCGTCACGTGCGGTAAGCATGAGGATGAAAGTGTCTATCTTCTTTTCGCGTAGGTCCTTACAGACAGCGAAGCCGGTCGTATCCGGTAGCATGACATCAAGAATTATTAGGTCATATGGATTGGCACCAGCCAAAAAAAGCGCTTTTTCGCCGTCAGGTGCTACGTCGACAACGTAACGCTCCTCTTCAAGGCCGCGCCTGATGAAACTTGCCATTCTCTTTTCGTCTTCTACCAACAATATACGCATTATACATATTATATTCCACCGCCGTCTTAAAGGCAACTTGCAATAAAAAAGCACCACGGTGGTGAGCCACGGCACTTATGCCTAAAGGGTCATTTACTCCGGGCGGTCAAATTCAACGAGGGTATACCCTCTCCATATACAGCCCAGGGTGGATTTGATAGGTTTTCCTATCTCCTCACCGCTCCCATAAATACTATTCAACAATAAGCCTCTCCGATTCAATTATTCCTCACGTCTAGTTTATGGCTGGATTTAAGCGCAGATTTGGCGCTTTATCGA
>Ga0268280_1000574_pt1 | contig 29401 bp, 26 predicted proteins | sample saktaG_9_FD_190139 | JGI IMG/M metagenome (GOLD analysis project Ga0268280, IMG submission 190139) | Saline water microbial communities from Sakinaw Lake, British Columbia, Canada - sak_2011_5_24_40m | ecosystem: Environmental > Aquatic > Non-marine Saline and Alkaline > Saline ...
AGTTTTATTGGTATTAGCATCTGAGTATTATAATGAAGGCGATTATATCAGAGATTATGAAGAATTTATAAAATATAAAGAATATCAACTTTTTAAAACTAATAATAGTGTGAAAATTGTTAAATCTATTTTGACGGATAATGAAGCAAACAAAATAGAGAAATATGAGGATTATTATGAGATTTAATGTACTTAAATATATTTTAAAAGTATACAAAAAAATTAGTAACTAATGGATAATAAATTTACGGAGAAGTAGAACTATAAGTTTAATTAAAATTACTAAGTTTATTGTATTGATTACAGCTTATTATTTTTTTATAAAAATAGATTAGAATTACAATGAATTTTTTTGAAGCAAGAGTAGAACGTCAACAATGTAACTACGATTATTTGCCAATATATTATGAATCAGAGAAGAAGGAGAGGAAAACAATTGATTAAAGCTACTGATTTTTCTTTTGTAACTATAAGAATTAATAAAGAATTAAAAGAAGCAACTAACCGGGTTATTGATAGTAATTGGTATATTTTAGGAAAAGAAGTAGAAAATTTCGAAAGAGAATTTGCCAATTATTTAGATATAAAATATTGTATCGGAGTAGGTAATGGATTAGAAGCTTTACATATAATCTTAAGAGCTTATGATATTGGAAAAGGCGATGAAGTCATAATTCCCTCTAATACTTATATTGCAACCGCCTTAGCAGTAAGTTATGCTGGAGCTGTGCCCATAATGGTAGAAGCGGATGAACGAACTTATAATATTAATCCTAACTTATTAGAAGAAAAAATAACAAAAAAAACCAAGGCAATTATACCGGTTCATTTATATGGACAGGCTTGTGATATGAACCCTATAAATGAGGTTGCAAAGAAATATAATTTGAAAGTAATTGAAGATTCAGCCCAGGCACACGGGGCTACTCACAAAGGAAAAAAATGTGGCACATTAGGCGATGCCTCAGGTTTTAGTTTTTATCCCACAAAAAATTTAGGTGCATTAGGTGATGCTGGAGCAGTTATTACTAATGATAAAGAATTGGCAGAAAAAATTAGAGCTTTAAGAAATTATGGTTCAGAAAAACATTATTATAATAGATATATGGGATTTAATTCTCGATTAGATGAAATGCAAGCTGCTATATTAAGAGTTAAGCTAAGATATTTAGAGGAATTTAATGAAGAGCGAAAAAGGATTGCTCAACTTTATTTGAAGAGCTTACAAAATACGAATATAATTTTGCCTTATGTTTCAAGATGGGCTGAACCAGCATGGCATCAATTTGTCATAAGAAGCACAAAAAGAGACGAATTGCAAGAATATCTAAAGTCAAAAGGAATAGGCACTTTAATTCATTATCCTCTGCCCATACATTTACAGGAAGCTTATAAAAATTTAAATTATAAAAAAGGTGACTTTCCAATTGCAGAAAAAATGGCAAATGAAGTATTGAGTTTGCCCATGTATCCTTATTTAACAGAAAATTACATTAAGATAATAACTAATTACATAAAAAAATATTTATATGAAACAGGAAAGTAGAATGAAAAAATTATCGATAATTATCCCGGTATATAATAATGAACTGAATCTCAGATCTTTATATGAAAAATTAAGCAAAGATGTTTTAAAGAAAGCTGATTTTGAATATGAAATAATTTTCATTGATGATGGCTCTGAAGATAATTCATATAAGGAATTATTAAAGTTAAGAGAGAAGGATAAGAATATAAAAATAATAAAACTTACTAGAAATTTTGGTGAGTACATAGCTGTTTTTGCTGGTTTAAAATATGCTGACGGCGATTGTTTAGTAAATATTGCAGCAGATTTGCAAACTTCTCCAAAAATTATTGGGGAAATGTATAGTTGGTGGAAAAAGGGTTACAAAGTAATTTTAGGTGTACGAAAGAGCAGGGAAGAAGGAAAGATACAAACCTTTTTTTCCAATATTTATTGGAAATTAGTAAAAAAATATGCTCTTAAAATTACACCAGAAAAAGGATATGAAGATTTTTTGATAGATCGAAAAATTGTTGACATAATAGTAAATACTGGTGAAAAAAATTCACCTGTAACTGGGCAAATATTATGGTATGGATATAGAGTAAAAAAAATTTATCATATAAGAAAAAAAAGAGAATCGGGAAAATCACAATGGACTTTAGCAAAAAAAGTTAAAATGTTTATTGATACTTTTATAGCTTTTTCTTATGCCCCAATACGAATAATTTCAGGGTTGGGTATTATTATTTCTTTAGCTGCTTTTATTTTTGCTATAATAATATTATTTAATAAATTTTGCAATAATATTCCTATACAGGGTTGGGCTTCATTGATGATAGTAGTATTGGGCTTATCAGGAATTCAACTTATAACTTTAGCTATAATAGGTGAGTATTTATGGAGAAATTTTGATGAATCCAGGAAAAGGCCAATTTATGTAATAGAAAAGAAAATAGGTATAGATGATAAAAAATAATAATATATTTACAAAATTATGGATAAAATATTTACCATTTATAAAGTTTTGTTTAGTGGGGGCAACTAATGTAATAATATCGTATACAGCATATTTTATTTTACTAAGATTAGGATTATATTATTTATTAGCAACTACAATAGCGTATGTTGTAGGAATATTAAATGGATATATATGGAGCTCTAAATTTGTATTTAAGAAAAATAAATCAATAAATAATATGATGAAATTTTTTGCTGTGTATATTTCATCGTTATTTATAAATTTAGGAATAATGTATATTTGTGTTGATTGTTATAATATGCATAAATTAGTTGCCCCTATTTTTGCTATAGGAACAGGGACAATTTATAACTATACATTAAATAGAGTATGGACATTTAAATAAATAAAGAATTGAGAGATAAAATATTAAAGAGAAATATTAATATATAATAACAAAAAAGGAACCAAAGAAAGATTGAAAAAAGATTTGATAAATAGGCCAATACTTGAACTTTCTACTATCTCATATAATCATTTATTTTCGATATTTAGTTTTAAGAGGTATTTATCTTATGAAAATAATTTTAGTTAGACCGTCAGATCCAAGAGTTAATGTTTCAATATTGACTCACAGCTCACCGCTTAATTTAAGCTATTTAGCCGCTTATTTAATTAAGCATGGTCATAAAGTAGAAATTTGGGATTATGAAGTAGAAAAAATAACTGATGATGTCTTTATTGAAAAAATTAGACAAGCCCAACCATCAGTAATTGGTTTTAGTTGTATGACACCGACTATTATCAATGGTCATAAAATGGCTTATTTGGTTAAGAAAAATTTTCCTAATATTTTAACATTAGTTGGTGGACCTCATTCTTCTGCTTGGCCTAAAAAAGTTTTAGAGAGTTTTTTGCATTTTGATGTAGTGGTTATTGGCGAAGGCGAGGAAACTCTTTTAGAACTTTGTCAGGCAATAGATAAGAAACAAGATTTATCTGGTATTTTGGGTATTGCTTATCGTACCAGTCAAGGCATTCGAGAGGAAAGCAGGAGACCCCTTATTAAGGATTTAGATAAATTACCTTTTCCGCAACGCGATTTACTACATATTAATTCAGTTAGGCGCGGCCATTTATCAAGAGGGATAAGCAACCGGTTAAAGAGCACAGAGATTTATACTTCGCGGGGCTGTCCTTTTGGTTGTATTTTTTGCGCTATTGGCGTAACAATGGGGTCTACGACTCGTTTTAGAAGTCCGGAAAATGTTTTAGCTGAAGTGGAAGAATGTATTAAAAAATATAATATTGATCATTTTGTCATTGCTGATGATACTTTTACACAAAATCGAGACAGGACAATTAAAATTTGTCAGGGATTTAAGAAATTAGGTGTGCGGAGTTGGCATTGTGAGGGTACTCGGGTTAATACAGTTTCTCCGAAGTTGTTAAAAGTGATGGCTGAGACAGGTTGTCAAAAGGTTGCCTTTGGCGTTGAATCAGGCAGTCCCAGAATCATGGAATTGAATGGCAAAAGAATTAATGTTGAGCAGGTTAAAAACGCTTTTAAGTGGGCTCGTCAGGCAGGAATTAAATTTATTGAAGGAAATTATATTATTGGTAGTCATCCTTCTGAAACAATGGAAGACTTGCAGATGACTATTGATTTAATTAAAGATACAAAACCGGATTTAATTTCAATGTCAATAATTGTACCATATCCAGGGACTAAGATATATGATTTAATGAAAGAAAAAGGATATATTTTTACTGAAGATTGGGAAAAATTTGTTATGATTGATCAATTACCTTGTTGGAGAACTGAACATTTTAGCCCAGAACAGCTTTTGAATTTTCAAAAAAAGATGACTAGAAATTTTTACTTAAGACCAGGTTATATTCTACATATATTAAGTAGAATTAGAAGCATACAAGAGATGAGGTATTGGATAGAGGTAGGTTTTGGTTTTATTAAATGGCAAATTAAAGGCCGACTAACTTAACAATTGAAAAAAATCCCAAAAGAAATAGAGCAGCTTTATTCTAGATTAGTCCTTAAGGTAAAGGTCTATACTAAATTAAGATGGAAATTTTGTCCTTTTAAATTAATTGCTCCTATTTTAGCTATAGGAATGGGGAAGGCTTACAACAATACATTGAATAAAGTGTGGACATTTAGAGGGTGATTTAAGCAATGGATTACTTTGCCTTCCTATATGAAGTGGTCTAACCGAAAAAGAATTGGAATATATAGTGGGGGAAATCTATAGGATATTAGGCTAAAAATAAAAAGTAAATATTTTTAATTTTAGAAAAGAACTAAAAGACTAAATAGCAACCAAAATTGTATACGCTGCCAATTTTTTTAGAAATATATTAAGTTGTGGTAAAAAATAAATGAATAATAAATTTAAAGTAACAGTCGATAAAATAAAAGAAAAAAAATATTTATTATTTCTTTTATTTACAATATGGGTTGGTTTAGAATATATTGGCGCCGGTCCTTTCTCGTATATAAGAATTCACGATTCCGGCGATACCACCATTCCTCTTTATCTATCATTTGCTAAGAATATTTATAGATACGGAATAACATATTGGAATCAATATGCAGTATGTGGAATTGATCGTTTTGCAAGCGGACCAGACATTCTTCATCTAAATACTCTGCTTTTTTTAATTTTCCCTGGTTGGATTGTTTATCAGATATTAGTTTTAGGGCAGCTATTTATTGCCAGTTATTTTACCCATCGTTTATGTAGAGATATTCTAAAATTAGAAGAAATTCCATCTATTTATGCTGGAATTTTCTTTTCCTTATTTTTTGATGAATTAATTTGTTTTTCATTGGGTATTGCTGGTTTTCCTCTATTGTTGTGGGGAATGGAAAAAATTTATGCAAGAGAGCAAAAAATAAAATATTTATATATTATTATTTTAGGTACTTTATTTTCATTATCCTCTTCAATATCAATGACATTACCATTTGTTCTGCCCCTAGCATTATTTTGGTTTGTTTTTATTCGACGAGAATACTCATTTAAATTTCTAATCTTTTTTGCGATATTTTGTTTTTCTGCGATAATATGGCATGTTCCAACTATTATGGCTTTATTAAAAAATGCTCCTCTTTCTCATCGAGCATTTTGGGTTAGACCCGATTCTATAACTTTAAATTCTTTACTTGCTTTTTTGGGTGCTGCTAAGAATCATTTAATGATTAATAGAAATGGATTAATTCCTATAAGTTTGGCGGCCATAGGGATTTATTTTTCTAAATTGAAAGACCGTAATTTTACGATAATTTTATCATTACTTATGGTATGCGCAGTTATTGGTCCGCTAACAAAACCTCTGTCTCCCTACATTGACAAAATATTCCCCTTTTTGTATGGATTCCAGGCAGATAGGTTTTATCTCTTAGCACCCTTTTTCTGGGCGATAGTTGGTGCTTACGGGTTACATTTTATTCCCAAAGATCTTATCTTATTAAAAAAATGGAAATTACAAAATGTTGTGGGAATTATTCTTATATGTCTTCTAATTTGCAACACTTTTATTATAAAAAAAGACAATGCATTTAAATGGGTGACCGGAGGTAGTTATTTTTCAAATTACCAAAATCAAGAACTAAAAAATTTAGCTAATATAGAAAATATTTCTGAAAATTCTCCTTTTAGAGTAGCTACGGTAGCTTATTATTTGCATCCTGCTTATGCAAGTGCATACGGATTAGAATCAGTGGATGGATATGTAGCGCTTTATCCAAAAACTTATCAAGATTTTTGGGGTAAAGTAATTGAGCCATTAACTTTGCAAAACAAAGAGAAGTATCATTACTTTCATGATTGGGGGAATCGTGTATATCTTTTTGCAGATGATAATTTTTCTGATTTAAAAGAAATTTTATTTTCAGATTATTATAATTTAAATTTACTTTCCTTAGCTAATACCAAATATATAATTTCAGTTATTCCACTTGTGAATGAGAATTTAACTTTATTAGAATATAATGCTCCTCAAGATGGAATAACCCTTAATGAACTTTCCAGGATAGAGAAGGGGATTCGTTTAGTAAAGGAAAATTTCAAGGGAAAAGAATTATATATTTATAAAAATGATAATTGTTTACCAAGATATTTTTTAGTAAATCAAATTAAAGTATTTGAAAATAGTAATCAATTGTTAAATGCTTTAAGTAAGGCTGATGTAAAGTATTTAAAAAATAATTTACTAATAGAGAAAGAATTTGTTCAAAATTTAGTAGACTATAATTTGGAAAATAATTCCGGAGAAATAACTGTTAAACATTACTCACCAGACAAGATTATACTTTCCGTTGATTTAAACGGACCTATAATTTTGGCTGTATCAAATAATTATAGTCCCTATTGGAAATGTAAGGTAGATGGGGAAGAAATAGAAATATTCCCTGCATACCATACCTTTTGGGGAGTATTATTAGAAGGAAATGGAACCAAAGAAGTTGTGTTTGAATACTGCCCACCTTATCGATTTTTTGAGTGAGATAGATAATCTAAGATTGTTTGTTTCGATTGATATAATATTTTATTTATGATATAGTTGATGCAAGTTCAATAAATGAACAAATAATAATCATTTTAACTTTCTTAATTCAAAATTGAATAATAAAAATAATGAATCACATAATTTAACACGGAGGTACTAACGTGCCATTTACAAATAAAGTAATTTTAGTTACTGGGGGGACTGGTTCTTTTGGTAAAAAATTCACCCAAACAGTGTTAAAAGAACATAATCCGAAAGCTATTCGTATATATTCTCGAGGTGAATTAAAACAACAGCTGATGCTAGAACAATTTCAAGAGTATCATAATAATGAAAAGCTTCGTTTTTTTATTGGTGATGTCCGAGATAAAAATAGATTATACCGAGCAATGAATGGTGTTGATATAGTTATTCATGCCGCTGCTCTAAAACAAGTTCCCACCTGTGAATATAATCCTATCGAAGCGGTAAAGACCAATATTGACGGTGCGGCAAATGTAATTGATGCCGCAATTGATAACAATGTAGAAAAAGTAATTGCACTTAGTACGGATAAAGCAGTTCACCCAGTGAATCTGTATGGAGCAACTAAATTGGTAGCGGAAAAACTTTTTGTGCAAGGAAATAGTTATTCCGGAGGCCGTAAAACCATCTTTAGCTGTGTTCGTTATGGTAATGTAGTAGGAAGTAGAGGAAGTGTAATTCCGGTATTTCAAAGGCAAAAGAAAAAAGGCAAAATTACTATAACTGATGAAAATATGACCCGTTTTTGGATTACTCAAGAACAAGCAGTTCGTTTTATTATCAGTTGTATTGAAAAAATGAAAGGTGGAGAAATATTTGTCCCTAAGATTCCCAGTATGAAAATAACTGATTTAGCTGAAGTTATTGCCCCTGAATGCAAGAGGGAAGTGATCGGTATTAGAGCAGGTGAAAAAATAAATGAAGTTCTTTTAACAGAAGAGGAAGTATATCATACAAAAGAATTTGATAATTATTTTATAGTAGAACCAGAACATCATTTTTGGGGAAAGGGAAATCACAAAGAGGGAAAATCACTTCCCTCTAATTTCATATATTCAAGTGGCAACAATGATCACTGGCTTACTAAAGCCGAACTTAATAAGATGCTGGAGGAATTATAATGTCTCAAGAATTAGCCATCAATGGAGGAAAATCAGTTAGAGATGAGATGTTGCCATATGGACATCAATGGATAGACGAGGAAGATGTAAAAGCTGTTATCGAAGTGTTGCGTTCTGATTGGATAACTCAAGGACCTAAAGTAGTAGAATTTGAAAAAATTTTTGCCACATATGTTGGAGCCCGCTATGCAATAGCTGTAAATTCCGGTACTGCAGCCCTCCATACCGCTTGTTTTGCTGCTGGAATATCCAAGGGCGATAAGGCAATAACTACTCCTATAACTTTTGCTGCCTCTGCCAATTGTGTGATTTACCAGGGAGGAGCTCCAGTATTTGCTGATATTAGGGAAGATACTCTTAATATAGATCCTGAGGAAATTAAGAAAAAAATTACCTCTGATACCCGTGCCCTAATTCCCGTAGATTTTACAGGTTTACCAGCAGATTTAGAAGAGATACTACAAATCGCAAGAAAAAATAATTTAATAGTTATCGAAGATGCTTCACACGCTTTAGGAGCAACTTATAAGGACAGTAAAATTGGAAGTATCAGTGATATGACCATTTTTAGTTTTCATCCGGTAAAACATATTACTACCGGAGAAGGTGGAATGATAACTACTAATAATAAAAAATATTATGAAAGATTAAAGGTATTCAGAACCCATGGTATTACTAAAGAAAAAGATAAGTTATTAAATTACGAAGGTCCCTGGTATTATGAAATGCAAGAATTAGGATATAATTATAGATTAACTGACTTTCAATGCGCCTTAGGAATAGCTCAATTAAAGAAGATTGATAAGAATATTCAGCGTAGGGTAGAAATTGCAAAAAGATATAATGATGAATTTAAAGATTTGACGGAAATAATAATTCCAGAACTTAATCCTTTAGATTCTAATTCTGCCTGGCATATTTATATCATCCAGCTTAATTTAGAAAAATTAAAAGTAGGACGTAAAGAAATATATGAAGCCCTAAGAGCAGAAAATATTGGAGTAAATGTACATTATATACCCGTGCATTTACAACCTTATTATCGAAATAAATATAATTATCACCAAGGAGATTTTCCAAAAGCAGAGAGGTATTATTCTCGAACAATAACTCTACCAATTTTTCCTAAAATGGCCAAAAACGATATAAAGGATGTAATTAAAGCAGTAAAGAAAGTAATAGCTTATTATAAAAATAAATAGCCATTTAGTTCATTGTCATTATTCTGGTTTTACTGGAGTAAATTTTGACTTTTATTTATTCCTGCGGGAATACCTTTTAAAATAAAATACTTATAAATTGTCATTATTATGAAAGGAGAGTAATTATACGGTATTGTAAAAAATGTGTTATGCCTAGCACTAGGCCTCTTTCAACATTTGATGATGAGGGAGTTTGTGATGCATGCCGAACTACAGAAGCCAAGAAAAAAGTTGACTGGAAAGTAAAAAAAAAGAGCTTGAACAGATACTGGATAAGTACAGAAACAAAGAGGGCGCTAATTACGATTGTGTTATCTCCATGAGTGGACAAAAAGATAGTTATTATCAGACAATAGTGATCACAAGGGATTTTGGAATGAATCCGTTGTGTGTTTTTTCCGCTGTATCTGTTTGTAGTGAACTGGGCAAGCAGAATCTTGAGAATTTCCGCAAACTTGGAGTTAATCTTTTTCAATTCAAATTCAATCCGATAATACGGCGCAAGCTCACAAAATTAGAGTTTGAGCGTTTCGGTAATCATTGTTGGCCATGCCACTTTGGAAACTTTGGTTGTCCAGCACGTGTTGCGATTGCCTACAATATCCCATTAATGAGGGATATGGTGGTCCTTCGGAATTGAGGAAGGTGGGCTGTTAGATAGAACTTATCTGGAGACATATGGTGGATTTTTAGGACACGCAATAGAAGACGCAATTGGTTATGAACGTATCAAAAAAATTGATTTGATACCATATATGTATCCTTCTAATGAAGATATCAGAAGGGTGGGTTTAACGGGTTTATTTCTTGGTCATTATTTAGGATGGAATGCCAAAGAGCAAGTGGAGATAGATAAACAGTACGGGTTCCGATGTACTGGCCAGATATGTAACTATGAAAATTTGGACTGCTATTTTGTTGATATCCATGACTACTTAATGTATATGAAGTATGGGTTTGGTAGAGCGACCACACAAGCCTGTTTAGAAATCCATCGTGGTCGATTAACGAGAGAAGAAGCGATAGAACTTGTTAACAAGTACGATGGCGAAGTCGAGACAGTGAAAGAGTTCTGTGAATATATTGGCATCACAGAAAAACGTTTTTAGGAAGTTGTAGATTATTTTACCAATAAAAATATTTTCAAAACCGATAGAAATGGAAAACCCATAAGGAATAATTATGGGAGGTTGATAAAAAAATATCCATTAATTCGTTCAATTCCAAAATAGGGAGCAGTGTACTGTTAAGAATTATCGCGAAAACGCGAAAGCACGAAAAGGATTTGAGTATAAGAATGAATATTTCATGTGATTTTCGCGTGTTCTTTTGTTTTCAAAATTTAGCGATGTTATATGTTTAAAACAAATATACATTACGAATAGAACAATAAAGATTTCAAAATTTTAACAAAGTGCTGAGGGAGGTTAAAATTATGGGGGAAAATAATTGGCGAATATGGGAAACTGACCCAAGTGTGGAAGCAAGTCTCTTTAGAAGAGCAACTGGTGAATTACCAGAAATGGAATCCACGAAACAGTTAGTTGAAGTGGTTAAAAAAGTCTATGAACCAGGGATGAAAATCCTCGATGTAGGGTGTGGTCCAGGTCACTATTATAGAGGACTTAGACAGATTGATGAGTCAATTAAATATACGGGATTGGATGCGACAAAACCATATATTGAGTTTGCAAAGGATGTTTTCAGCGGAACCAATGCAAAATTTATTGTTGGTGATATCTTTAACATCCCTGATAAAATAGGAGAATTTGAAATTGTAGTTTGTTGTAACGTTATTCTTCACCTACCAGATTTTAGGATACCGATGAAGAATCTTTTAAAAGTTTGCAAAAAGTATTGTTTTATTCGGACATTGATTAGTAATAATACCTATTTGCATAAATTTGTATATGGGAATGAGTTTGACGAGATGAATAATCCAAAGAAATTTGTTTACCAAAATACTTATAGCTTTAAACTAATCAAGAGTTATATTGATTCTTTGGGAGACTATTCTATAAAATTGATAGAGGATAAGTTTAATCCAAAAGTTCTAAATACAGAATTTCATGACGTTAAAAAAGAGAGTCCTGGTACCACAAGAATTTTGGATGGCTTTCAAGTTTCTGGCAATTTAATATTTGAATGGAAGTGGCTTAGGATATCTCCTATGTAATAGTTTGTTTTCGATTAAAATGTTAGTGGGAATTTATAAAAATATTTTTAAAAGTAAGAAATTAGGCAATCAAATACATTACTCTTCTGCTTATCGGTAGTCTTATTATCAGAAATTAGGATATAAGAAAGGGCTTTGTTCAAATATAAATCTTTTGATCAAAGAGAAATTAGTATTCCTTCTGTATCAATCTATAAATGAAGAAGAAGCAAAACATATTGCGAGGACAACATTAGAAATGTTGAGGCTATTTAATGAAGACAAATAAATTAGTTTTAGGAACTGCTCAATTGGGTCTTAATTATGGCATTGCAAATAAGTCAGGAAAGCCAGCAGAAAATAAAGCTTTTGAGATTATGAAATATGCTATAGAAAGCGGAATTATTTATTTCGATACAGCACATAGTTACGGAAGTAGCGAAGTTATTATTGGGAAATTCTTAAATATTTATAAAGATTATAAAAATAAAATTAATATAATAACTAAAATACCTTCTTTAAAAGAAGAGAAAGTAGATGAAAAAAATATAAATAATCTTTTTTTTAAATCTTTGCATAGATTAGGGCAGGACTCTATATATTGTTATATGGTACATGATTTTAATAATATAAAAAATAACTGTGACGGAATTGCCCATTCTTTTACAAAACTTAAGAAAGAAGGATATATCAAGAAAGTAGGAGTTTCTATATATGATGAATTTCAGATAGATTATTTATTAAAAAATTTTGAATTTGACGTAATTCAATTACCAATTAATATTTTTGATCAAAGATTACTTGAAAATGGTTCCTTAATCAAATTAAAGAAAAAACATATTGAAATTTACGCAAGGTCTGTATTTTTGCAAGGATTAATTTTTCTTACTTACAATACTCTACCATTAAGTTTAAAAAAAGTTAATAATTACATTGAGAAATTAAATGCTATTTCTTTAAAATATAATCTTACAAAAGAAGAAATTGCCTTACTTTTTATAGATTCTATTAATGAAATAGATAAAATCGTTATTGGTGTAGAAAAAATTGGTCAGCTTCAAAGGAATGTTAAAATATTAACTAAATCAGAAAGCTTTAATAAAATAAAAACACTTATAAATTTTGAAGATTATTTTATTAATGATTTAAATGTAATCGATCCTAGGAGATGGATATGAAAAAGACAATTATTGATAAATTTAAATTAAACAATAAAATCGCCATTGTAACTGGCGGATATAGTTATTTGGGTAAATATTTTGTGGAAGCCCTTTCGGAAGCGGGTGCTACGGTAATAATTGTAGGAAGAGATCTTGAAAAATGCAAAAATACAATAAAGGAAATGAAGGAAAAAAATTCTGAATGCCTCGTTGAATATTTAGAAATTGATATATCAAATACTGATTCTATAAAAAAATGTTTTAAAAAAGTTTATATAAAATTTAAAAGAATAGATATTTTAGTAAATAATGCTGTTTATTCTAAAAGCAATACTTTGGAAGACATGACAGATGAGGAATGGAATTATGGAATAGATGGAACACTTAATAGTGTGTTTAGATGTATTAGAGAGATTATACCTTATATGAAAGAGAAAAAAAATGGAAATATTATTAATATATCTTCTATGTATGGAATGGTTTCTCCAGATTTTAGAATATATGAGAAAAATGCTTATCAATTAAATCCCCCAAACTATGGAGCAGCTAAATCAGCGGTACTCCAATTAACGAAATATTCTGCGGTTAACTTGGCAAAATATAGAATAAGAGTTAATTGTATTTCTCCTGGCCCATTTCCTTCTGGTAATGTTCAAAAAAATGATAAATTTATTACCCAACTTTCTAATAAAGTTCCACTTGGGAGAATTGGACAACCAGAAGAATTAAAAGGAGCATTAATTTTTTTGGCTTCCGATGCATCTTCTTATATAACTGGACATAACTTAGTAGTTGATGGAGGATGGACAATATGGTAAAAAAAGCAGTTATAATTCAAGCACGGGTTAATTCGGAACGATTACACAAAAAAATATTTTGTAAGTTACCTTTTGATTCTAATATTACAGTTATAGAACAAATAATAAAAAGAAGTAAAAAAATATTCAATATAGATGATGTAATAATTGCAACTATCGAGACGAAAGACAATAAATTAGAAAACATAGCTAAAGTTGAAGGTGTTAAAATATTTAAAGGAAATGAACATAATGTGTTAAATCGATTTTATTGTGCTGCAAAGGAAAATAAAATTGATGTAATTGTAAGAATAACAGGAGATAATCCATGTATTGATTCTTTGTTGATTAATACAGTTTTAGAGAACCATATTGGAAATAAGTCAGATTATACTAAAACAGAAGGGTATTCTATTGGCCTAAATGTAGAAGTTTTTAACTTTAACGCTTTAGAAAAAGCTTATAAAAATGCTACCAAAGATTATGAAAAAGAACATGTTACTCCTTATATCAATAGAAATCCTCAAAAATTTAAAATCAATATAGTAAATGCACCTAAAGAGCTTTATGCACCCGATATAAGGATAACCCTTGATACAGAAGAAGATTATGCCTTACTTTGTGCAGTGTTTGATTATCTTTATCCCAAAAATAAATATTTCAATGTCTATGATATAGTAAATCTTTTTAAAGAAAAGCCCTGGCTGAAATTTGTAAATAGAAAAATAATCCAGAAAAAGATATTTAATACATTAGAAGAGGAAATTAAAGAGGCAATAAATATATTAGATTTACAAGATTTAAATAAAGCAAAAGATTTTATAAAGGAACATTTATCAAGATGAAAGTTTTTATTATAACCGAAGGTGGTAAAAATATAGGTTTTGGCCATATAACCAGATGCCTTTCTCTTTATCAGGCATTTGAAGAAAGAGGAATTAAGCCAAAATTTATAATAAATGTAGATAACGATATTGAATATTTATTAAAGAATATAAATTATCAGATATTTAACTGGCTTGATGAGAAAAGCAAATTATTCGAAATGGTAAAAGATGCCGATATTGCTATTATCGATTCTTACTTAGCAGATATTTCTCTTTATAATAAAATTGCTAATTTAGTAAAAATCTCAGTTTATATAGATGACAATAAAAGATTGGATTATCCAAAAGGGATTGTGCTAAATGGAAATATCCATGCAGAAACATTAAATTATCCTAAAGAAGCTGGAATAATATATTTGTTAGGCACTAAATATACGCCCTTAAGAAAAGAATTTTGGGAAGTGCCAGAAAAGAAAATAAAAGAAAAAATTGAAAGCGTAATGGTTACTTTTGGCGGGGATGACGCTAAAAATATGACTCCCAAAATTTTAAAATTGCTAAACGAAAAATATCCGGAATTAAATAAAAACGTAATTATTGGGAGAGCTTATCAAAATATAGATGAAATTAAAAAATGTGCGGACAAAAATACTAATTTAATTTATTATCCGGATGCAGAAAAAATGAAAGAAATTATGCTAGAATCTGATATAGCTATCTCTGCAGGAGGACAAACTTTAAATGAACTTGCGAGTGTAGGAGTACCTACAATAGGAATTTGTATAGCAGAGAATCAATTAGGGAATATAAAAGGTTGGGAGAAGGTTGGATTTTTAGAATATGCTGGATTATATAATGAGAATAATATTATAGCAGACATAGATAAGTTGTTGAAAAATTTAGAAAGCATGAAAATAAGAGAATCTAAATCTAAAATAGGAAGAAAATTCATTGATGGAAAAGGGAGCATAAGGATAATTAAAATATTATTGTTCAATTTTTTCAAAAGCGTTCTAATTTTAAGGAAAGTTAATTTTGAAGATGCTTTAGAAATATTCAATTTATCAAATGATGACATAGTAAGAAAGAATTCTTTTAACCCCCAAAAATTAGAATGGGGAAACCATTTAATATGGTTAAAAAAGAAATTAGAAGATGAAAATAGCATTTACTTTGCTGTTATTGATGATTTAAATAAATTTTATGGACTAGTACGATTTGATATAGATCCAATAAATAAATTTGCAATAATAGGTATTAGTTTGAAAAAGAATACAAGAGGCATAGGTTTATCTCCCATTATTATAGATAAGGCAGTGAATGAACTATTAAAGATAAAAAGTATAAAATTGATTAAGGCATACATTAAGAATGAGAATATTCCATCAAATAAGTCTTTTGAAAAAGCTAAATTTGTATTATTAGATAACTTAATAATTAAAGGTAATAAATCAAAGGTTTATATAAGAGAGGTTTAAAAGGATGTTGGAATTCAGTATTGGAAGTAAAAAAATTGGAAAAGGTTATTCAATTTTTATAATAGCTGAAATGTCAGCAAATCATTTACAAAAATATGAGAATGCAGTAAAAATTGTAAAAGTGGCAAAAGAAGCAGGCGCAGATGCAATTAAACTTCAAACGTATACACCTGATACTATAACCATTGATTGTAAAAATGAGTATTTTCAAATAAAACAAGGCACCTTATGGGATGGCCAATCCCTTTATGATCTTTACAAAAAAGCTTATACACCCTGGGAATGGCAGCCAAAATTAAAAGAAATTGCAGAAGAGGAAGATTTGGTATTTTTTTCATCTGTTTTTGATAAAACAGCAGTAGATTTTTTAGAAGAAATAAATGTTCCAGCTTATAAAATAGCATCATTTGAAATAACAGATATTCCATTGATTGAATATGCAGCTTCAAAAGGAAAACCTATAATCATTTCCACCGGAATTGCTACCCTTTCTGATATAGAGGAAGCGGTAAATGCCTGCAAGAGAATGGGGAACGAGCAAATAGCTTTGCTTAAATGTGTAAGTGCATATCCTACACCCTTAGAAGATGTAAATTTACGGACTATTCCTAATTTGGCCGATACCTTTAAAACGGTGGTAGGATTATCTGATCATACTTTGGGTATATCTGTCGCTATTGCCTCAGTTGCCCTGGGAGCGTGTATAACAGAAAAACATTTAACCTTAGATAGGAAATTAGGCGGACCAGATGCTGCCTTTTCTTTAGAACCAGAAGAATTCAAAGCAATGGTAAAATCAGTGAGAGAAGTAGAAAAAGCCTTAGGTGTAGTTTCTTATAAACTACCCGAAAAGATGAAAAAGAGTAGAGAATTTTCTCGTTCTTTATTTGTAGTAAAAGACATAAAGGTCGGAGAAATTTTTTCCGAAGAAAATATCCGTTCCATAAGACCAGGATATGGCTTACCCCCGAAGTATTTAAAAGAAATATTAGGTAAGAGAACCACCCAAGATATTAAAAAAGGCACGCCATTAGAGTGGGGAATAGTAAAGTAAAAATACAAAGTAGAATTTTATTAGAAAGTAAGAGATTATAAGTAGTAATTATGAATGCAATAAAAGAGAATAAAATTGAAATATTATCAGGAATAGATGGTGATTTATCCCATAAAGTTACTAAAGGGGCTCTCTGGGTAACGGTATCCGGAATATGCAGCAAGGGTTTAGGATTAATAAGTTCAATTATATTAGCAAGATTATTGTTACCTTCAGATTTTGGGTTGCTGGCTATTGCTACTGCAATAGTATCTATGACGCAGGGTTTAACTACAACTGGTTTTGGTTCAGCCTTGATTCAAAAGCAAGAAAAACCAGAAGATTTTTTAAATACTGCCTGGACCTTTGAATTAGCAAAATATTTTATATTATTTTTTATATTATTTTTTTCAGCACCTTTCTTTGCTCTCTTTTTTAAGGAACCAGCTGCTATTGCAGTTTTGCGGGTAATTTCTTTTAGCCTAATTTTCCAGGGTTTAGCAAATATCGGAATTATTTATTTTAGAAAAAAGCTTGATTTTAAAAGACAATTTATTTTTAATATAGTACCTCAAATAATATATATAATAGTGGTTATTCCATTAGCTTTTATTTTGAGAAATGTTTGGGCTTTGGTATGGGCAAGCGTAGCAAAAAGTTTGGTGGATTGTGCAATTTCATATATTATGCATCCTTATCGACCTCGTTTAGATTTTAATATTAACAAGGCAAAGGAATTATTTAATTTTGGGAAATGGATTCTCGGACAATCAATAGTTGTTATAATAACACACCAAGGCATTACTATGTTTGTGGGGAAATTCTTAGGAATACCTATGCTTGGATTTTATAATCGAGCTGAAGCATTTTCAACAGGGATTTTTCAACAGTTAACACAAATAATTTGGCAAGTAGGATACCCGGCTTATTCTCAATTGCAAAAGATTACAGTGCGACTTAAAAGAGCATATTTATTAACTTTAAAACTTTTAACTTTTTTTGGTTTGCCAATGGCTGGTGGATTATTGATACTAAGTTGGGATTTTACCCATCTATTTTTAACTGATAAATGGATTATTATTGTGCCAGTGATTCAAGTATTATGCCTTAGTGCGATGATTGGCTTTGTTACTACTCCAGCAGGAATTATGTTTCAGGCAGTAGGGAGACCTTCAATTGGAACAAAAATAGCGACTGTAGGAGTTATAATTTTAGCAATTACTATTTATCCTTTATCTTTGAAATGGGGGATAACCGGTACAGCGATATCATTTCTTTTAAGCACCTTAATTATCCTGCCAGTTAATTGTTATATGGCTATTAAGATAGTGAAATGCTCTGTGTGGGAATTTATTAAGCCAATTTTATTGGCGATGATAAATACGGGAATAATGATGATTGGGGTATTTGGGGTTAAAAATTATCTTTTTGTGAAGATTAGCTTTGTGCAATTTTTTTCTTTGGTAATTGGCGGAGCAGCAATTTATTTTGTGGTAGCTTGTTTCTTTGACATGTTTTTTGATTATGGGGTATATAAATTGATTGGGGAAAGAATAAAAGCATTGAAGAAGTAAATTTATTTGTTATTAACTTTATCCGTGTTAGAAGACAATAAAAATAAGCTTTCTTCTATTGAAGTACTTCATGGAGTACCAGGTGAATTTTGGATTGGGAGAATAAAGAGAATCGCGGTTTATGGAGAGAGGGGTAAATTATTTTTGACATTACTAATTTTTAAGAAGAGAGAAAAAATGAATATATTAATAACTGGTGCAACTGGTTATATTGGAAGCTACCTTACTGAGTACTTAAGCAAAAATACTTTTCATAAAATTATTCCTTTGTGTAGAAAACTGCCTGATTATTTTAAGGAATGGATAGACATATTTGGTGATGTAGTGGAGGTAGATATTACACGGTTAGAAGATTTAAAAAAGAAAATACCTGAAAAAATCGATATCGTCATTCATTTAGCGGCTTTTAATAATATTGATACTGCACAGATGCCCGAAAAAGCATTAATTGTAAATGGTATTGGAACTAGAAATATACTGGAGATTGCAAAAGAAAGAAAATGCAAATTATTTATATTTTTTTCAACAGTGCAAGTTTATGGCAAAAAGTTACAAGGTATTATTAACATAGATTCTCCAATAATATGTGAAGATGACTATTCTTTAACTCATTATGTAGCTGAGGAATACTGTAGGATGTATTCATTAAAGTATAATTTAAATATCTGTGTTTTAAGACCTTCAAATATTTTTGGTTGCCCGGTACACCCAAAAATTAGTCGATGGAATCTTGCTATACCAGTTTTCTGTCTATCTGCTTATAAAGAAAATAAAATTATGGTAAAAGAAGGCGGAAAACAAATGAGAGATTTTGTTAGTCTTAACTTTATAGGTAAATCAGTAGATCAGTTGATTAAAGATAATAAGAATGGGTTCAATGTTTATAATCTTACATCAGAAAATTTGTTTTCTATTCTTGAAATTGCTGAGACGGTCCAATTATTAGCAAAAAAAATATTAAGTAAAAATATTGCATTAGTAAATAAAGATAAATGTATTTCAGAATCAAAACGATTTTTAGTCAGAAATAATTTGTCAGGACCACTAAAAAGAGATGTTGTTAAATTTGTTCTAATCAATGAGATAAAAAAGACTTTAAGAATGCTTGCAGAAGTTTAGTAAACGTAATTTTCGATTGATTAAAAAGTCATTTTAAAAAATAAATAAATTTAAAATTAAGAGACCATAAAGATTGCAAATAAAGGAGAAAAATAAAAATGGGTGTTTTTTCATATACCAAACGTTTTGTATCTTTATATTTGCTTAAGAAAAAATGGAAGCATTTTAATTCTCATAATCAGACATCTCCAGAGAATATTTTTCCACTAGGAATTGTGACTGTAGGGAAACATTGTTATGGTCCACTGGAGATTTATAGTTGGGGAGAAGCTGAGGAAGGATTGATAATTGGATCCTATGTTTCTATTGCATATGGAGTAAAGTTTGTTTTAGGTGGAAACCATAGGATGAATACTTTTACGACTTATCCAATTAAAGCAATGTTTTTAGGAGAGAAAGTTGATTCACTATCCAAAGGTAAAATTATTGTAGAAGATGATGTATGGATCGGGACAGATGCTTTAATTTTATCTGGAGCTCACATTGGTAAGGGGGCAATAATAGGTGCTCGAACTGTAGTATCTGGAAATATCCCTGCATATGCGGTAGTGGTAGGAAATCCCGGAAGAATAATTAAATATAGATTTAACAATAAATTAATTGATGAATTAAAAAAAATTGATTTACAAAACATTCCAGACGATTTCTTTAGAAAAAATGTGGATCTTCTTTATAAATCCTTAACACAAGATAATTTGGCATATATCATAGAAAGATTACGGATTTTAAAATAGTTTTGTGTAGTAATTAATAAGTTAAGAAGAATAAATTTTAGCTTAGAAGGTGAATAAGTTGAACGATTATGATGATAAGGTAGACAATGATCTTTTGGATTGGTTTGATTCTATCTCTATTAAATATAAGAATTATGAGATAAAAAGTGCGATTTTAGCTCATAAATATTTACAATTAACACGGTATATGCGTAACATAAATGAATTTAGCCTAAGTAAAATTTTATTTTCTTTAAAATGGAAATTAAAACTAGGTTTATTACAAAACAAAATACCGTCACAGTATTTAATTTCTATAAAAAGTAATCATCAAAAGTGTGATTTGAGTGATAAAAATATATATGCAGTTAACTATTCCCCTGAAGATTCTAAAAATTTTCAACATATATTACCTTTAGTAGAAAATGATAAACACTCTTTGGTAATGACTGTAAGAAATGATGTATATGAATATTTTAATAAAATAGGAGTAAAAACAATTTTATTAAATATTTCTAATCCCTGGAGGGGTTTAAGAGATTTAAAAGTAGAAGTACCACTTCATCCATCAAGCAAAAGTCCACTGTCATCGATAGATATACTTTCATCAATGTATCTTTCTAAAGCGGCTTCCTTAGTTGATTTATTGGAGATATTGACAAATAAATGGGGTTTACCTAGAACAATTATAACTCTTCAAGATTATATGCCTATTGACTCTATTTTTGCAATATATTTATATGGAAAAGTTCCTACAGTCACCCTGCAACATGGATTTATATATTTATCGAGAAATACTCTATGGAAATATATAATCTCGGATTGGATAATCGTTTGGGGGAACCAACAAGCAGAAACTTTAAAATCTTTAGGGGTAAGTTCAGAAAAAATAAAAGTTTTAGGTACTGCTAAATATGATTTGGTTTCTCATATAAAATATGATAAATTAAGAAAAAGGGAAAGAAAAATACTTATCAGTATTCAACCTTTGCTTTCAAAGTTTTTTATTGAATTGTTATTTAATTTTTTAAAAGTGTTACTAAGATCTAAAGAAAACTTTTTGCTTTCGATTAGGTTTCATCCTGCTGTTAGCAAATTCAATAGAAGACAATTTATGAGAAGAGTAAAAAAAGAGAACATTTTTTCAAATATAAATTTAGAAATTTCAGAAATTAAAGATCCACTAGAAGATATTTCGAAATCTACGATTGTTCTTACATCAAAAACTACTTTAGCATTTGAAGCTATGTTGGTAGGAAGGCCAGTTATTGAATATCTATCAAAAAAAGAAGATTCGGTAAAATTTGGTGATTGCCGTGATTTTTCTTTACATGCTTTTACGGTAGAAGAAGCTGAAAATTTAATTGTAAAGCTTCTTAAGGATGATAATTTTTATAAAAAAATAATAGAGAAACAAAATAAGTATATTAATTCAGAAATTATACCTCCTCCAACGATTCCTCGAATATTAAATTTTATAAATAGTTTAAATAAAATAGGGGGGTAAATAATATGAAAGGTGAAATAGAAGGGATAATATTTAAAAAATTAACCGAATTTGCTGATGAAAGAGGTTTTTTAATAGAAACCTTTAGAATAGATAATCTTCTCAACGGGCTAAGACCAGTTATGAGTTATGTATCTTATACTAAACCAGGGATAGTCAGAGGTCCCCATGAACATATAAAGCAGACCGATATATTTTGTTTTATAGGCCCGGGCAATTTCAAAATAAAGCTCTGGGATAATCGAAAAAAAAGCAATACTTATGGAAATTATATGGAATTATGGGGTGGCAAAGATAATCCTGTAACAATTATTGTGCCCCCAGGGGTTGTTCATGGCTATAAAAATATTTCAAAAGAGGAGATAGGAATGGTTATCAATTATCCGGATAAATTGTATCGGGGTTGGGGTAAAAAAGATGATGTTGATGAGATAAGACACGAAGATAAAGAGGATAAATTTTATTTAGATTTTATTAAGAGGGAATAATTTAAAATGAATATGGGAGAAAAGATATAAAATGAAATTAATAGCTTTTTATTTACCACAATATCATAGAACTCCAGAAAATGATAAATGGTGGGGAGAGGGATTTACAGAATGGACGAACGTTCGTAAAGCTAAGCCACTTTTTTCTGGACATTATCAACCAAGAGAACCTTTAGGTGATAATTATTATTATATTTTAGATCCTAAAGTTCAAAAATGGCAGGTGGAAACTGCAAAAAAGTATGGAATTTATGGGTTTTGTTATTATCATTTTTGGTTTAAGGGCAAGCAACTTTTAGAAAAACCTCTTAATCAAATATTAAAATTGGGCAAGCCCGATTTTCCGTTTTGTTTATCGTGGGCTAATGAATCTTGGACGTTAGCCTGGTATGGGAAGAAAAATGTGCTGATAATGAAACAAGATTATGGAAATAAAGATGATTGGGAAATTCATTTTAAGTATTTATTAAAGGTTTTTACAGATAAAAGATATATTACTGTTGATGGAAAGCCTATGTTTATAATTTATAGATCTTATAGTATACCTGATTGTGACAAAATGTTGGAGTATTGGAATGAAAGAGCCATAGAAAGTGGATTAAAAGGGATTTATTTTGTTGAAACTCTGAGTGGAATTCAAAGGAAAAGTTTCTGTAAAAATTCAAAAGCTTTAGTTGAATTTGAACCAGGGTATACTTTCTATAGTTCAGATACACCAAGGCAATATACAATTAAAAGAAAATTTAGACGACTTTTAAAAAAAATGTTTCCAAATAAAAATTATTTTTTAGAAATGGTTGATTATGATTATTTCTGGTCGCTTATTTTGAAGCGTAAAAATAATATTTGCGATAAACAAATTTTTCCAGGTGGTTTTATAGATTGGGACAATTCTCCAAGAAGAGGAAACATGGGAACAATATTTAAAGGAGCTTCTCCAGTTAAATTTGAAAAATATTTAATAAGACAAATTAAAAGGGTTAAAGAACTATATGATAGTGAATTTATTTTTTTAAATGCCTGGAATGAATGGGGAGAAGGTGCATATTTAGAACCAGATAAGAAATATGGTTATGGTTATCTTGAAGCTGTAAGAAATGCACTTAAAGAGAATTATTGATTTAATACCCATTCATTTTATTTTTAATAATTGTTTATTGATATATTGCAAATAACATATAAATTGCCAGATATACGTTATATGCAAGAAATATATTTTAGTATTTTTCAAGTATAAAGCGAAATAAAAGTAATAATGATTAAAGGTGGCTGTAAACTAATATGAAAATTACATTTAATGAGCTATTTAAAGTAAATAAACTACCTTTATGGATTATATTTATGTCCTTTGGTCCTTATGTCTTACCAAATTTTGGTCTACGGACAGAGCATGTTTTAATTTATTTTCTATTGCCTTTTGCTATTATTATTTTGATGATGAAAAAGCGAACAATTCTATCTTATTCACCCTTGTTCAATATTTTAATGTTACTTTTTTTTATTACTTTATGGACCTTAATGATTACTTTTATAGGGCCTAAAAATTATACATTGTTTGTTAAAGTAGTTGCATATCTTGAAGATTATTTCCAGCCTATTGCTATTATTTTAATATTGTCAGCCTTATTAAATTTTCGGTCCCAAGAATCACTAATTACAATATTTCGAGAAGCTTGTTTGTTATTTATTTATCTAATGATGATTAATTCTATTATTGCCACTGTTTCTATTTATTATGATTTATCCAGTTGGATTAGTTATTTTTTAAAAGGAACTTCTATAAGTTCTACGGTTTGGGCAAAATCTTTAATTATGGGGCGTTATTTAGGCATTTTTAACCAGCCAATTGAAGCTGGTTTAGCATATTCATTAGCTTTAATTAACTGGGGATATCTCACACAAATGAAACGATATATTTCAATAGGTAATTATATAATATTATTTGCTTTACTAATTGGAGGGATCCTTTCTGTTTCTAAAGTATTTATTTTGGGAGGTATTCCCTTATTTGTTTTATATTTGATATCGATAAAAAGAATAAGGTTTTTAATAAATTATCGTTTTGTTATCACTGCTACATTAGGCATAATTATGACAATGTTAATTTTTAAAACATGGAAAGGATTCAATTATTTTTTAAGATTATTTCATTTTGGAAATAAGTCTCAAGATATAGTAAGTTTATTTACTGCAACTCGATTTGGAAGAGGGGATACAGGTGTAAAATATTTATTTAATTACGTGTGGGAGAAAGCACCCATATATGGTCTTGGTTTTGCTGCAAAAACTCCTCTTGACAATGCATATCTAGCATATTTTGTTCAAGGTGGTTTAATTGCATTAATTGGATATTTAGCCATGCTTACCATTATTGCATTAGTTGGATTTAATCAATTTAAAAAAAATAAAGAAGGACAATTATTATTTTATCTTTTTGTGCTTATTCTAGGTGGAGGGATAGGAGCGGCAGTTTTATCTTTAAATCGGATTTCCACAGTCTTTTGGGTATTAATAACATTGATTCTTTCTATTATATATTCACGTAAATTGGAAAAATCGAATATTTATCATCGTAATCCCAAAATATGAAATAAATTGGTATTTTAAGAAGGCAAAATGGATAAACTGCAAATTTTTATCTTTATTATCTATTGAGCTATAACGTTGGTGATCCCATTCGTTTTTTGGCTAATATAGAAAATCAACTTGATGACAAATTTCGGTTTCAAGATTATTACAAAGGATATGAAATGGGGCAATGTTTGACCTATATATAGTTATTGTTTTGACTGAATTAATTAGGAAGATAAATATAGAAATTGAGGATATATAAAATTAGCGAGAGGGTATAAGTTGGACTGCTTGCAGAGAATTTAGTATCAAAAGATTAGCGTGAACATTTTTACAAGTGGTATATCAAAAGATAGTTAAAATTGTGATTATTTTGGCAAAAGCAAATATTTATAGATTGTTTTTTAATAATAATTTGTGGTTTTGGAGAAAAAATGAAAATATTACACATTACAGCTAATATGTCTCCTGAATGGGGTGGACCCACAAAGGTTGTAACTGAATTAACTGAAGCTTTAGCTCGAAAAGGGATAGACATAACTATTTTTGTACCAATAGAAAAAGAGGACATTGTAAAAATCAGCCAATTAAAAGGAGTAAAATTGCAATTTTTTAGACAGGGATTTCCTGCAAGATGGTGGACTTCCTACTCAGCTGAGCTTGCTAGAAGTATACGACAAAAGGCAACTAATTTTGACCTTATTCATATTCATGAAATTTGGCACCATGCTAATTTTGCTGCTTATCGAGCGGCAAAGAAGGCGGGGAAACCATATATTATTACTGTTCATGGAGCTTTGGAACCTTGGTGTTTAAATTATAAAAAACTCAAGAAGAAAGCTTATACCGTTATATTCCAAAGACGTATTCTAAATGAAGCGGCAATGATTCATGCTATTACACAAGAAGAAGCAAAGAATATAAGGGCTTTTAAAGTGCATAGTCCTGTAACTGTAATTCCTAATGGTATTAACTTGGAAAAATATCAACACCTTCTGTTACGAGAAGAATTTGAAAAACTCTATCCCGAATTGAAGGGCAAAAAAGTTGTACTTTTTATGGGTCGCATTCATCCCGTAAAAGGTCTTAATCTTTTAACACGGGCTTTTAGTTATATCACCAAGAATCAAAATAATATTCAATTGGTAATTGTTGGTCCTGATAGTAAAGGTTACAAAACGCAAATAAAAAAAATGCTTAAATCTGGAAACATTGATGAGAAAACAATATTTACAGGGATACTAACTGGGAGTGATAAACTTGCTGCTTTGAGCCGAGCTGATGTATTTGTAGTTCCTTCTTACTCTGAGGTTCGAAGCATTGTTGCCTTGGAAGCTATGGCTTGCAGCCTTCCAGTAATTATCACGCGGCAATGTCAGTTCCCTGAGATTGCGGAAGCTGAAGCAGGTATCGTGATTGAACCAGATTCTAAACAATTAGCTGAGGCTTTAAATAAATTATTGAGTGATCCAAAATTGTGCAAGAAAATGGGAGAAAATGGAAGAAAATTAGTTTTAGCAAAATTTACTTGGGATAAAATTACTGATGAAATGATAAAAGTTTACAAAGAAATTTTAAGTAGAAAGGATGGCAAAAGATGATTATTTTAGGAATTAATGCTTATCATGGTGATTCTTCAGCAGCAATAGTAAAAGATGGCCAGCTTTTAGCTGCTATTGAAGAAGAAAGAATTAGAAGAATAAAACACTGGGCAGGTTTTCCTAGTGAAGCGATTAAATGGTGTCTTTCTTATACAGGAACAGACATTAGAGATATTGATTATATTGCTGTATCTCGCGACCCCTTTGCCCGTTTTCATAGAAAAATTATAAGAATTTTATTAAAAAGACCAAATATTTCTTTTATAAAAGGAAGATTAAATAATTATGGGAAAGTTATGGGGATAAAAGAAAATTTAGCTGAAATTTTAAAAATCAATAAAAAAGATATAAAAGCAAAGGTAACGAATATTGAACACCATCGAGCACATATTGCCAGTAGTTTTTTTGTTTCTCCTTTTAAAAAAGCAGCAGTAGTTTCGATAGATGGTTTTGGTGATTTTGTTAGTGTAATGGTCGGGGTGGGCAAAGAAAACAAAATTGATATTTTAAATATGGTGGAGTTTCCTCATTCTTTAGGAGTTTTTTATTCGGCTTTAACTCAATTTCTAGGTTTTTGGAATTGTGGAGATGAGTATAAAGTAATGGGACTTTCTGCTTTTGGCAGGCCAACTTATTTAGAAAAAATGAGAAAGATAATTAAATTGAAAGATAATGGACTTTTTGAATTAAATACGTCGTATTTTTTACATGATAGCAAAGGTGTAGAAATGACTTGGTTGAATGAGAAACCAGTGATTGGTAGATTGTTTTCTGATAAGTTAGTAGATTTATTGGGGGAACCGCGGAGGAAGAGTGAAGAATTGAGTCAGAGATTTCAAGATATTGCCGCTTCGATTCAGGCAATGTATGAAGAAGCTTTTTTCCATATTTTAAATTATTTATATAAGAGAATTGAATTAAAAAATATTGCCTTAGCTGGAGGATGCATACAAAATAGTTTGGCAAATGGTAAGATTTACGATAAAACTCGCTTTGAAAATGTTTATATTCCACCTGCTGCTTATGATGCTGGTGGAGCTATTGGAGCTGCTTTTTATTTATGGCATCAAAATTTAAATAAACCAAGAAACTTTGAAATGGTTTCACCTTTTTGGGGTCCAAGTTTTAATGAGAATGAAATAATGGCAACTTTAAATGTAAATAATATAAAATATAAAAAATTAGATGAGAACCTGTTGATTGAAAGAGTAGCTAAGGATATTGCTGAAGGCAAAATCGTGGGTTGGTTCCAAGGTAGAACTGAATGGGGTCCAAGAGCCTTAGGGAATCGTTCAATTTTAGCAGACCCGAGAAAAAAGGAGATAAAAGATATTCTAAATGCTCGGATTAAGAAGAGAGAATGGTTTAGACCTTTTGCTCCTGTGATATTGAAGGAAAGAGTTGAAGATTGGTTTGAACGATGTGAAGAGGTTCCTTTTATGGAAAAAGTTTATAATATTAGAGAAGAAAAGAGAGATTTAATTCCAGCTGTTTCTCAGGTAGATGGAACAGGAAGATTACAAACTATAAGGAATAGAATAAACCCAAGATATTATAATTTGATAAAAGGGTTTGAAAAGTTGACAGGGATACCAGTTATTTTAAATACTTCTTTTAATGAAAACGAGCCAATAATTAATACTCCAGAAGAAGCCATAAATTGTTTTTTAAGGACAAAGATGGATGTTTTGGTTTTAGAAAATTTTTATATATCTCGCATAAGTTAGCTTTCATTAACCCAAAGGGCAGAATGCTACGGGCATTTCCGTAGGGAGTTTCATTTGATTGATGTATTTAGGTGGAAATGGTAAACTAAAATGCACCCAAGGTGGAAAAGCAAGAGTGAGAACGGTTATGGGTGATATATTCGAAATATTCAAATATATCACTAAATTGGAAGAATATCTGAATTGTTCAGATATGCAAAGTTAGGCGCAATGGGTGGAAATCAAAACTGCCTTGAAAAAGGAGTTATAATGGACGAAAGGATAAATAAGGTTGCTGTATTAGCAAACAGAGCTATATATGACTTGGAGGAGACACGAAAATATATTGATGGGGCTCCTCATATCAAACACTCCGTACCGATGAATCTATACGGCAAATTAGTCGTCGCTATCTATGATTTTGCTCTTAGACACACCTCTACCCTAGAGGTTCTTGACCTCGGCGCTAGAGAAGGATCAGTGACTTTGCCATTTTTGGAACTGGGAGCGAGAATCAAAGCAGTTGATATTTCAGAAAGCCAACTTACAGCACTACAAGCGAAATGTGCTAAGTACGCTGGTAAGTTAGAACTACAGTGTGAAGACGTATTTAACGCTATTACATTAATCCAACGAGAAGGTAGGCAATATGACATTATCGTAGCTAATTCACTCCTGCACCATGTCCCTGACTATATCGGTTTGATCCGTGAGGCTATTGTGATCCTGTCTCCACACGGCTATTCTTTTCATTTCAAGATCCACCAAGATATGATTCCGTTGGACGATTTACTATGACGTTTAGCACAATTGTTTACTTTTCATGGCGCATTTTTAAGGGTGACATAGTAGGAGGTTTGCAACGCTGTATTCGGCGGGCCAGGGGAATATGTCTGGACGATTACCCGCAGAGGACAACGTTGAATATCACGTTACGCGTGGTGGTGTTGACCAAGATGCTATTATGTAGTTGTTTAAACAGTTAGGTTTTGAATGTCAGGTTATACGTTATTTCAGCACGTAAAGTTGCATATGGCAGTCTATATGTCACTGTATTAGCTTAAAGAATACTTTTGCGGTGATTGCAAAGAGAACCAGCACTGTGCCTAAGTTAGTGTAAACTTTAGTGGGGTAGTTAGAAGAAAAAATATTATATATTATTAATACCTTCTTTTGTTAGCAATAAGACAAGTAACCAGAGGAGGATTGCAAAAAAATAATAAAAAGGTGTAGACTTACCTATACAAAATAAACCCTTTTTAACAAAGGAGGTAAGCTACACCCATGGATACTATAACAATAACTTTCCCCAAGGTCAAGGTTATAA
>Ga0268280_1000578_pt1 | contig 29373 bp, 25 predicted proteins | sample saktaG_9_FD_190139 | JGI IMG/M metagenome (GOLD analysis project Ga0268280, IMG submission 190139) | Saline water microbial communities from Sakinaw Lake, British Columbia, Canada - sak_2011_5_24_40m | ecosystem: Environmental > Aquatic > Non-marine Saline and Alkaline > Saline ...
GCAATCACTGTGCTAGCAATGGCGAAGATTGTATTTTTGGCTTTTGGGGTTATTATTTTATGGCTTTTGATTTTTGGCGAGTCATGGAAGAAGAAAAGAATAATAAAAAATATTTTATTATTTTTTTCCTTGATGGTTTCTTACGCTCTTTTTTTTCCGGGAGTTTTTTTATATAATACTTCTTTATCGCTTTGGTATAAAAATTTTATGGGCAGAAAGATTGATTTTATTAGATCGATTAGTGCTAATCCTATGTTTTTAAAGGCCGGCTTAGACAATAATACTATGCCTCAAGTATCTGGACATGAGTCTGGTTATGCTGAAATAGCAACCGTATTGCCTTACTTGAGCGTAGTGGGACTTTTTATCGTGATATATTTAATCAAAGGTTTAAAAAAGATGCGATATAGGTTCCCGGATTTAAAGAACACATCAGTTTTAATTTTTCTGGTTTTAATCTTAATGCCATTAATTACCTCGTTTTTACAAACTAATTTTTTTTGGTTTGTAGCAGGTTTTGCATTTTTGCCTATTTTTTTACTTATGGGTTCTAAGTATTTTCAGTTGTTGCCTAGGAGTCAATGATTGATTCTTAGTTATTAGTATGTTTTAATAAACTAAAGGAGGATTTAATATGGCAATTGCAGTGTTTAAAAAAGGTGGGCCTGAGGATTTTGATGATTTTACCGCTTTACCGAAAACTGTAACTCAAGAAAAAAAATGGCAAGATTTGAATAAAGCGTGGTGGGAAGCTAATCCTATGCGTTATGATCTTACTGAGAAACTTGCTTATGCGCAAGGTTCTAAAGAATATTATGAGGAGATCGATAGAAGGTTTTTTAGTTCAGTTTGGCAAATTATGCCCTGGGATAAAATACCATTTGACAATTTGATCGATTTTGGCTCATTAGGCCAAAAAGATGTTTTGGAGATTGGAGTAGGATGTGGAAGTCATGCTCAACTATTATCTAGGGCCGCTAAGTCGTTTACCGGGATTGATTTGACAGAATACGCAACAAAATGTAGTACAGCGCGACTGAAATGTTTTAACTGCGAGGGAACCATTATTCGGGCGGACGCGACAAAAATGGATTTTCCGGATAATAGCTTTGATTTTGTCTGGTCCTGGGGAGTTATTCATCATTCCGCTAATACTCGAAAAATCCTTGAAGAGATAAACAGGGTTTTACGTCCCGGTGGAAAAGTAACGGTGATGGTTTATCATCGTAGTTTTTGGCATACTTACGTACGCGGGGCATTATATTATGGTATTTTACGAGGAGAATTTTTTAGAAAAAAGTCATTAAATCAGGTGGTCCAGGAAACAACCGATGGCGCTCTGGCGAGATATTATACTGTATCAGAGTGGAATAATTCGTTGTCTGATCTTTTTGTTGTTAAGAAAACCTTAATTCTTGGAAGTAAATCGCAAATAATTCCTTTGCCATACAATAAAACAAAAGAATTCTTGATGAGCCTTATTCCAAATCGCCTTGGGCGTTTCATTGTCAATAGGCCATTTATTGGTTTTCTTATGGTTTCAACTTTTGAGAAAAAATGAAACCTATAAACGTCTTGATATACGAAGCCTATCCTTTTAATCAGGTTGGCGGTAATCTGCGGACCCAAGGTTATATTATGAAATTCGTGGACCGCACGAAGTTTAACTTGGTTTTGCTTTCTCCGCGTGAAATTGATTTTACTCGGAAGATGCGCGAAGAAGGTATAGATACGGTAATCTTGCCGCCATCAAAAAGAATCAACCGTTATGGAGGCAATTGCTTGCGGGATGGATTTACTGGAAAATTCCTGACTATCATTGATCTTTTCCGTTATAATTTACAAGTATTAAAAGTATTTAAGAGCAAGAAGATCGATATAGTTTACTGTAATTGTATTCGAGCAGTTTTGACGGTTGGTTTGGCTGCGGTTTTGGGTAAAGTTCCGATTCTTTGGTACATAAAAGGAAGTTTAGATAACCGAATTTTGGATTTTATCGGGTTTATGATCTCGCGGAAAATTCTTTTTTTCTGTGAAACTAATAAAAATGACAAATATCCTAATCTGATTAAATGGTATGGGCGTAAAGTTGGTATTCTCAAGATTGGCATTGATCCTCAGGTAATAAGAGAGCTAGAAGCTAAAGATAAAACATTACTCAAAAAGGAACTTGATATAGATGACTATCATATTAATCTGATTGTGCTTGGTCAACTTTATCGTCCAAAAGGTGCGCTCTATCTTATTGAAGCATTGGGGATGATATCCCAAGATTTCCCTAAAATAAGGCTTTATATTGTGGGAGATCACATTACTGATGAGTATAAGGATTATAAAAATGAGCTGATTAATCTGATAAGGCTTAATAAACTTACGGATAAAGTTGTTTTTACCGGGTGGAGGAAGGATGCTTTGGAAATAGTCTCGCTAATGGATATCTTAGTTCATCCTTCATTATCTGAAGGTTTTGGCCGGGCAGTATTAGAGGCAATGGCCTTAGGAAAGCCGGTGGTTGTTTCTAAGGTGGGTGGGTTAAGAGAGATAATTAAAGATGGAGAAAATGGATTCTTAGTTGAACCTAAGGATTCTCGGGCGATTGCAGAGAAACTTACACTTCTCTTGCAAAATAAGAGTTTAAGAAATAAATTAGGTAAAGAGGCAAGAAATGCTGTTTTTTCGGAATACTTGCTTCCGGATAAGATATTACAGCTGGAGCAAATTTGGAGCGATATGGTAAAGGAAAAAAAATAGCATATGTGCGGAATTTGCGGAGAAATTAGTTTTAATAATAGAGCTGTCCGTGAGGAGAATATTAAGCTGATGGCAGATGCGCTTGTTCACCGCGGCCCGGATGATTACGGCATATACTGTAAGGGTAATGTAGGCTTAGGGCATCGGCGGTTATCGATTATTGACTTATCATCGCAAGGAAAACAGCCTATTTGGTCAAATGATAAAACATTGGGCATAATTTTTAATGGTGAGGTATACAATCATCGTGAAATAAAAATGGATTTATTGGCAAAAGGATATTCCTTTGCCAGTTCAACTGACACTGAAGTGGTGGTGAATGCAATTCATTGCTGGGGGATTGAAGGCGCTTTATCTCGTTTCATCGGGATGTTTGCTTTTGCTCTTTGGGATGAACAAAATAAGGTCCTTTTTTTATGCCGAGACCGGACAGGTATAAAACCATTATATTATTATCATACTGATCAGGAATTAATTTTCGCCTCGGAAATTAAGGCATTTTTAGCTCATCCTAGTTTTTGTAAAGAATTAAACAAGGCAGCCTTATCCCGATATTTTATGGTTGGATATTTTTTGGATGACTGTACGGTATTTAAAAATACTTTTAAGTTATCTCCGGGTCATTATATGAGCATAAATTTGCATAAAGATATGGTGCTACACAAATATTGGGGTATTGATATGATTCCCCGGAATTCTTTTAAAGGTAGTTTTCTTGATGCGGTAGATTTTCTTGATAAGTTGTTTGAAAGTGCTTTTAAGTACCGGCTGGTTTCGGATGTTCCTGTGGGTTTGTTTCTTTCAGGAGGCATTGATTCATCCTTGGTTTCGGCTTTTTTAAAAAAGCGGATTGGCGTAGATGTGGTGAATATTACTATTGGTTTCAATGAGGGAAAATATAATGAAGCTCAAAAAGCGGAAAAAGTATCTCGTGCTTTAGGGGTTAAACATATAGTGCACTGTATCAGCCAGAAAGAAGCTGAGAATTCTTTGTTTGATTTTTGTAACGTGTATGATGAGCCTTTTGCAGATACTTCTGGTATTCCTACTTCTATTTTAGCCCGCCTGGCCAGAAAACATGTAAAAGTTGCTTTGTCTGCTGATGGGGGAGATGAGCAGTTTTGTGGTTATGATAGCTATGCAAAATATTCTAAAAACTATTGTATGTTAAAAAGCATTCCATGGTTGGTTCGGTATGGCACTTCGCAAATGTTAGAAAGAGCGGTGCCATATCGGTTTTTGATCGAACATTTTTTCAAAGATCAAGAAAAAGAATCATTTCTGCCCCAAAGAATTGCTCGGTTCGAAAAGATGCTCGAGTTTATGAAGGTACGTAACTTTGGAGAACTCCTTTTAGTTATGAACGAAAAGGGGTGGAACCGCGCTACTATTAGTGATTTTCTTGGTGTAAGTACACAAAAAGATATTTTTTCCAAAACTGTATTAGCAGAGCCATATTTGCACAAGACTAATGAGGAAATGATTGGCTCAATGATGCGGATGGATTACCAAGCATTTTTACGGGATGATATATTGGTTAAGGTCGATCGCGCATCAATGGCAGCTTCGCTTGAGTGCCGCGACCCATTATTGGACCATCGGATAGCGGAATTTGCATATAGCTTACCAATGAATTACCTGTATGCTAATGGTGAACATAAACGTATTCTTAAGCATATCTTGCGCCGGTGGCTTGGCGAGGATATAGTGACATCTCCGAAAAGAGGGTTTGTTATTCCTTTATATCATTGGTTGCGTGGGATATGGAAACCTGTTGTTTTGGAGTATCTTTCACCTTTGCGAGTTAAGGCAGTAGGTTTTTTAGATGCAAAGAAAGTTTTAAAGGAAGTTGAGATTTTTTATAAATACAATGGCTGCCGGGCGGAAAAGATTTGGATGATGCTTAACTTCCAGATGTGGGCAGAAAAATGGTACAAGGGTTAATAACAAATACTGATATGAATCAGAATAATGAACTTATATATGAAAGTTTGTCAAAAAAGGTAGCTGAACAATTCTTTTCAAGGAATTGTGATCAGCGGGAATTAAAATATAGTCAATTGGAGATTAATAATTTTTCGATTTGTTTTGGGATAGACACTTCATCTATAGGGACAAAGGGGGTATATGTAAAGATCCCAAAAGTTGATCTTTACTTGAAAAATAGTAATATTTTTCCTTTGACTGAAGAAGATAAGCGGTTTGCAGATCAGGAATATCAGAGCTTACGTTATTTAGCTCAATATTGGAAGGCGGATGATTTAGGTATTAGTTTTATAAAGGTCCTAGGTTTTTTACGTGAATATAATGCAATTGTTACGGAAAAAATATTTGCGAAAGATATATATAGGGAATTTCGAAAAATTGATTTGCTTAATAAATGTGGTAATAATGGGGTTAGCGATTATATGCGTGATTTTATATCACGTTTTGGGATAGCGTTATCAAGGTTTCATAATATTAAAAAACAAGAGAGTGTTTTTGAAGCTGGTAGTTTAATATTGAAAATTGAAAAATATTGCGGAAGATTAAAATCATTTAAAATTTGTAATTATTTAATTGATCAGGTTCTAATTGGTGTAAGAAAACTTCTAGATTACAGTGCGCCAACTTTTAAAACCATAACTTTAAAAGGGCTTGATCTGCGTAATATTTTTATTGATTGTGATCGGCACATATATTTACTTGATCCTGGCGCGATGAAAAATGATTATAGGGAGGCAGATCTGGCGCGGTTTATTGTAACTTTACGTTTGTTATATTGGGGTAGTCCTTGGTTTTTTTTGCAATTTTCTGCTAATAAAACTTACGAAGGAAATCTTCTGCGTGGATACAATGATACAGATAATCTTAAGGTTGATAATAAAATCTTGAGTGCATACATTCTAAAGGAGCTTCTTAAACATTGGCACATGGCGTATGTTATTTTAAATTTGAAACCATGGCCGTTATCGGTTAAGCGTTTTCTGCGCTATAGCTATATTGATCCATTTTATAATAAACAGATTAAAGCTGTAATGTTGGATATTTAGGTGTAATTATGGATTATAATAAGGAAACTCGGACAGCATATACATCGGATAAGGCAAAATCTTATAAATTGCAGCAAACTAAAGGTATAAGTTGGATTCGTTTTACAACCTGGAGAGAGAAATCTCATGTTGCTAATAGTCTTGCGATTTGTAACTTAGCTGAAAATAGCAGAATTATCGATTTACCTTGTGGGACCGCAATTATGAGTGAGGTATTTCGTAGCTTTCCTTTACGGATATTTGCTTGTGATATCTCTCAGGATATGATGTTATTGGCAAAAGAAGAGTATGATGAGTCATCTTTTGGAGGATTTATACAATCGGATATAATTCACAGCCCTTTTAAACCTGCAGTGTTTGACTGTTCTATCTCAATAGGTATAATGCATAGGTTACCTGCTGATATTAGGCGTCAGGCATTGCATGAAATTATTTTGATTTCAAAAGAATTTATTATTGTGTCTTATTCGATTGATAGTTTTGTACAGCGTTTTAAGCGTTGGTTAATGAAGAGGGTATTCCCATATTATAAGCCTGCGCCATCCTTGATTTCTCTACATGAGCTCATGAAGGAGTTTGCTTTGGCTGGCCTGAAAGTTATAAAAAGATATAATGTGATGCCGTTTTTTTCTGCAGAGGTAGTATTTTTACTTAAAAAAGATAGGACATTATGAAAATAGCGTTAGTTCTTAACGATGATTTTTCGATGTGGCATTTTTGTAAAGGGTTGATTTCAACGTTAGTTGCGAAAGGTTTCAGCGTTTATATTATAACTCCTTCTGGGGCTTACGTTCAAAAAATACGCAGTCTGGGTATTACTGAACATTTAGAAATTTCGATGAGTAGATTTTTTTCTCCGGTAAGCGATATTAAATTATTTATTGCTTTATATCGAATATTTTGCAAAGAAAAATTCGACATTGTTCATACGATGTCGTTAAAGATTGTTATATATGGCTCGATTGCCGCGAAACTTGCTAGAACAAAAAGGGTAATAGGGAGAGTTTTGGGTTTTGGTATTGTGTTTACGCAAGATGTCGTTTCTCTTAGAACAATAGTTCTACGTTTCATAGTATCGCAACTTTCGAAAATTGCATTTGACTGTTGTCAAAGAGTTTCGTTTGAAAATCCAGATGATTTTAACTACGCTATTAGTAAAGGATTGATTTCCAGAGAAAAGGCTGTTTTAACGATCGGATGTGGCGTTGATTTGGAAGAGTTTTCTCTGGATAGCCTAGACCGTGAATATTTAGAAAAATTAAGAAAAGAATTTATGATAAATGACGGTGATATAGTTATTTCGATGATTGCTAGGTTGATCAACGCTAAAGGAGTTAAGGAGTTTCTCGAAAGTACAAATGCAATAGTAGATAAATATCGCAACGTAAAATTTATCCTAGTGGCAGCACCTGACCACGGTAATCCTGATTCAATTCCATTAACGTACCTGAAAGGCTTTACTAATAAAAAGATCGCTATTGTTGCTGAATTTAGGTATGATACGCGAGAGATAATAGCTATTTCTGACATCTTCGTTTTTCCGTCCTATCTTAAAGAAGGGGTGCCGCATATTAGCATAGCAGCTTTAGCTCTGAAGAAGCCTATAGTAACAACCGATAACAGTGGGTGCAGAGAAACAGTAGAGGAAGGAAAAAACGGATATTTAGTACCTATTAAAGATTCAGTTGCATTGACGGAGAAATTGAACATTTTGATTGGCGATAGTGTTAAAAGAAGGTCGTTTGGCGAATATTCCAGAAAAAAAGCAGAAAGGTGTTTTGATGAAAAGGTAATAATTAACAGAATATTGACTGAATTGTATGAAGTTGATTTGGGGTTGAAATAAAACATTTGTTAAGAGGACTGATGGTATGAGTATGAATGAAGAAAGAAAGAAAGAAGAACAGCGCTTTCATGATGCACTTCGGCATAAATCTTTTGGGCAAAGATGGAGCCCGGCTTTAGAAAAAGTTATACAGACCAATCCTTTATGGGGTAATATGAAATATTATTCAATCGAGCGTAAGAGCCGAAATTTTGTTTTAAATTGGTTATATCAGCAGTGTGTTGGGAAAGAAGTTTTAGATTATTGTTGTGGCAATGGGGAAGATTCTATTCTTTTAGCAAAACATGGAGTTAAGAAGATTACGGGAATTGATATTTCTGGTGTTTCAATAGATAATTGTAATGTTAGTGCAATTTCTGAAAAAGTATCCAATACTGCTTCCTTTCAGGTAATGGATGCAGAAAATCTACAATTTAAGGATAGTGTTTTTGATCTAATTACTGAATATGGGTGTTTGCATCATCTTGAGTTAGAGAAAGCGTTTTATGAGATTGCCCGGGTTTTAAAGCCTGGAGGCAAGGTTATTTGTAATGAAGCGCTTGGACATAATCTAATGATACAGTTGTATCGTAAATTAACTCCTGGATTGCGAACTAAATTTGAGGCAGCGCACATCTTAAAGAAGAAAGATTTAGTTTTGGCAAAGCGTTATTTTGGTAAAGTGGAGTGCCGTTTTTTTCATCTTTTTACACTGTGTGCAGTTCCGTTAAGGAATACTCCGTTATTCGAATTTGTCTTGCGCCTGATGGAGTTTATTGATTATATAGTACTTAAGATTCCGGTATTAAAGTGGCAGGCATGGCAGGTAGTTTTTATTCTATCTGAACCTCGCAAAAAGGATATAGATGAAGCCTAGAGCAAGTTATTTATTTGTTAAGCGTTTGTTTGATATTATATTTTCAAGCTTTGGACTTATGATTTTGTCCCCTGTAATTATTGTCATAGCATTATTGATTAAGAAGGAAGACGGGGGAACAATATGCTATCACGGAATGCGGGTTGGTATGAATGGTTCTTTGTTTAAAATGCTTAAATTTAGGACTATGGTGGTTAATGCTGATAAAATTGGTGGTCCATCTACTTCTGATGATGATCCAAGATTACTTAAGATTGGTAAATTATTGCGTAAATTCAAGTTAGACGAATTACCGCAATTAATTAATGTTTTAAAAGGAGAAATGAGTTTTGTTGGCCCGCGGCCGGAGGTTTCTTTTTATGTGAATATGTTTACTTCTGAAGAAAAGGTCATACTTAGTGTTAAGCCGGGTATAACCGATTGGGCTTCATTATGGAATTCAGATGAAGGATCGATTTTAGCTGGTAGTTCCGATCCAGAAAAGACTTATATGGAGAAAATAAGACCGGAAAAAATACGTCTTCAGCTGAAATATGTAAAAAAGCATAATTTTTGGATAGATTTAATGATAATTTACCAAACTATTTTAAGGATTCTTAAGGGATAAGATATGAGTAAAAATATATCTAAACAAGAACTGTTACGGCTTTATAGGCAAATACTAAGGATCCGCTTTTGCGAAGAAAGCTTTATAGGCCCTATTTTGCAAGGTATCATTAAATGTCCAGTGCATTTGTGTACTGGTCAGGAAGCTGTCGCGGTAGGAGTCTGCTCTGCTTTACAAAGAGAGGATTATATTTTTGGAAATCATCGTTCTCACGGTCATTATCTTGCTAAAGGTGGCGATTTAAATAAGATGGTTGCAGAGGTATATTGCCGCCTGTCAGGTTGTGCTAAAGGCCGCGGTGGTTCAATGCATCTTAGGGACGTATCTGTAGGGATGTTGGGATCAGCTCCGATTGTTGCCGGGACTATTTCTTTGGCATTAGGAGCGGCTTTGGCCGTTAAGGTAAAACGTGAAAATAAAGTAGTAGTAAGTTTTTTTGGAGACGGAGCTGCTGGAGAAGGGGTTTTGTATGAAGCGCTTAATTTCGCTGCCTTAAAGAAGCTGCCGATTATATTTGTTTGTGAGAATAATCTTTATTCAACGCATATGCCGATAAAGGAATGCCGTGTTTCAAAGAATATCTTTGAAATTGCAAAACCATTTTCTATAAAAACATGGCAAGTTGATGGTAATAACATTTTTAAAGTTTTAGAAAAAGCTAAAACTGCTGTTTCTTTGTGTCATAGAGGGGAAGGCCCGGCTTTTCTGGAATTTTTGACTTATCGTTTGCATGGCCATGTAGGCCCGGATGATAATGTTCAGGGAACGCATACTGATATAAGGCCTCTTGAAGAAATTAAGCGTTGGTTGAAAAAAGATCCGGTTTTACTGCTTAAGAATTATTTACTTAGCAATAATGTTATTAGTAAGTCGAAGCTGAAGTTTTTAGAAATGGGTGTTGATCGGGAAATTAAAAATGCGCATAAATTTGCATTAGCGAGCAGTTTTCCTGATAAAAAAGAGCTTAATAAATATTTATATGATTAAAAATAGGCAGTTACAATTTAGCTTAGCGATTAATGAAGCGCTTGATCTGATGATGGCCAAGGATAAGCGGGTATTTGTCATTGGACAAGGAGTAAAAAGCCCTTGGTATGTGGGAAACACTACTCGTGGATTGTTGCGTAAATATGGGGAGCAAAGAATTATTGATACTCCTGTTTCAGAAAACGCGATTACTGGTTGTGGAGTGGGCGCGGCAATTGCCGGGATGCGGCCAGTTATCGTGCATCCGCGCGTTGATTTCTTGATGTATGGCCTGGATCCGATCATTAATCAGGCGGCAAACTGGAATTATATGTTCGGCGGAAATGCTCCTGTTCCTGTGGTATTTTGGCTGATTGTGAATAGAGGAGGTGAGCAAGCAGCGCAACATTCTCAGGCCATGCATGCGTTATTTTCTCATATTCCGGGTTTAAAAGTCGTTATGCCTTCTAATCCCTATGATGCTAAAGGGCTATTGATCTCTGCGATCGAAGATAATAATCCTGTTGTTTACATAGATGATCGGTGGTTGTATAATACTTCCTGTTTTGTCCCTGAGGGAATTTATAGAGTTCCCATAGGCAGGGCTGTAGTTAGAAGAAAAGGAAAAGCTATTACTATAGTTGCTTTATCTTATATGGTTAAAGAGGCATTAATCGCAGCAGAGACTCTGAGGACAAAAGGAATAGACGCGGAAATTATCGATCTGCGAAGCGCAAAGCCATTAGATAAAATAACAATCTTTAATTCTGTAAGGAAAACCGGCAGGTTTATTGTTATTGATAATGGTTGGCTTACTTGCGGATTATCGGCAGAAATATCGGCATTAATTTCTGAGAAATTATTTAAATTTTTAAAATCGCCGGTGCAAAGAATTGCTTTACCGGATTTACCCGCACCTGCGAGTAGAACTCTTGAAAAGGTATATTATCCTGATGCGAGTTTGATTGCTAAGAGGGTAATTCAAATATTAAGGAAGGAAAAATAAATGGCAACATGTAAAGTTCGTTTTGTTAATCCGGCAGAAAATTATAAAATGATTAAGGATGAAATTGATGCTGCTTATTTTGAGGTAATGGCAAAAGGCGATTTGATTGATCGGGGCCAACTTAAATCATTTGAAAATAATTTAGCAAAATTCGTCGGAACAAAATATGCGGTTGGTTTAAATAGCGGCTATGATTCTTTGCAGATGTCGTTAAGGGCATTAGGCATTGGCGCAGGAGATGAAGTTATTGTGCCTGCGCATACATTTGTAGCGACATGTTCTGCGGTTGTTAATGTGGGAGCTACTCCTGTTTTGGTTGACGTCGGTAAGGATTTTAATCTGGATGTAGATAGAATTGAAAAGCTTATAACTAAAAAAACAAAAGCAATTATTCCTGTGCATTTAAGCGGTTATATGTCGGATATGCCTAGGATTATGAAAATTGCAGAAAAATATAAATTAAAAGTTATTGAAGACGCGTGTCAGAGTTTGGGCTCAAGTATAAATAATAAACGCGCAGGTTCTTGGGGGAATACTGGATGCTGGAGTTTTTATCCCTTTAAGATTCTTGGTGGATATGGAGATGGCGGAGCGATTACTACCAATGATGCGGATGTGGCATTATTTGCAACACGTATGCGTTATAATGGTGAAGATAGAGATTCAGGGGAGTATTATGGCCATGGTTTTACTTGTCTTTTGGATAATTTGCAAGCAGCTTTTTTGGATGTGAAACTCAGACATTTGCCCTCTTGGATTGTAAGAAGAAAGGTAGTCGCAGAGATATATAGGGCCGCCTTGTCGGATATCAGTGATTTATTATTGCCTCATTATAATAAGCCCGGATTCGACCATGTTTATTTAAATTATACGCTTCGTTCAAAGCAAGGTAATGATTTCTCAGAATTTTTAAAAGCCAATGGTGTAGAAGTTTTGACTCAATTTAGAAAACCATACTATAAACATAAAGGTTTAAGGTTAATCGATCGTGGTTTTCCTGAGACTGAGGCGATAAGTAAAGAAGTTTGTTCTTTGCCAATGAATGCGGAGATTTCTGATACGGAAATAGATTATGTTATTTCTGTAGTAAGGAAATTCTATAAAAAATGAAAAAACTTTCATTAATAACTGAATCTTTTACCGAATCGGTTATTCGGGAGATGACGCGGATATGCGATGCTGCTAAGGGCTATAATTTATCCCAAGGTTTTCCTGATTTTCCCGCTGAAGAGATAATTAAAAAAGCTGCCATAAATGCGATAATTAAAGATTATAATCAGTATCCGGTTACTTTCGGTGAGCCAAAATTACGTTTAGCCATAGCGGATAAGTTTTTTTGGTATAATAGAGTTAAGATTAATCCTGACACTGATATTACTGTGACTTGTGGAGCAACCGAAGCGATGATGGCTACTTTAAAGGCGGTAATTAATCCCGGTGATGAAGTTATTATCTTTGAGCCATTTTATGAAAACTATGGTCCGGATGCAATACTTTCGGGAGCAAAGCCTAAATATGTTACTTTATATTCTCCTGATTGGCATTATGATTCTAAAGAATTACGCTCGGCTTTTAATTCTAAAACTAAGGCAATTATAATTAACACTCCGAATAATCCAACTGGAAAGGTGTTTTCAAGGCAAGAGTTGCAAGAAATAGCTGAATTATGTATACGTTGGGATTGTTTGGCGATTACGGATGAGATTTATGAACATATCATTTATGATGACGCAAAACATATTTCTATCGCTTCGCTATCGGGAATGCGCAATCGAAGCATAACCATAAATTCTATTTCTAAGACATATTCCGTGACTGGTTGGAGGGTGGGGTGGGCAATTGCATCAACTGACATTACCTCAAGAATACGTAAGGTGCATGATTTTCTTACTGTTGGAGCTCCTACTCCGTTTCAAGAAGCTGCCGCGTTTGCTTTACGCCTGCCAAAAGAGTATTATAGAAAACTGCAGAAACGATATCTAGATTCTAGAAAGTTTTTATATGATCTTTTAGTAGAAACCGGATTTAGACCATGTTTCCCTAAGGGGGCCTATTATATTATTACAGAAATCGATAGCTTAAAACGTAAATTAAAAGTGCGTGATGATTTTTCTTTTAGTCGGAAGTTGATTGAGTTTACACGGGTTGCCACAGTTCCGGGTTCTTCATTTTACGCAGATAAGCGAAAAGGGCGCAACCAGGTACGTTTTTGTTTTTGTAAATGTAAAGACACTCTTTTGAAAGTGAGTAAAGGATTACGCAAATTAAAGAATTTATAGGAAGCTAAATAATGTCTGAAGTAGAAACATATAACTCTGTTACAGAAACACCTGATACTAAAGCAACGTTAGAACAATTAGAGCGCATATATTCTCGCTATCGTTTTGCTTTGGGTTTTTGTAAAGGAAAAGATGTCTTGGAAGTTGCCTGTGGCGCTGGCCAGGGATTAGGGTATATTTCAAGAAATGCAAAAACGGTAGTGGGAGGGGATGTTGATGAAAAGATACTTGATTTTGCGCGTAAAACTTATATTGAAAATAAAAATATAGAAATTCACAAGATAGATGCCCAGGATTTACCTTTTGAAAATGAAAACTTCGATGTAGTTATATTGTATGAGGCGATTTACTATCTTTTATCCCCTGATAAATTTATTAAAGAAGCATTAAGGGTTTTAAGAAAACAAGGCACTCTTATTATTTGTACAGTTAATAGAGAATGGCCTGATTTTAATCCTAGTCCCTATAGCTATAAATATTTTTCGGTTTTAGAATTATCTAGCATGCTTAAAGATAATGGTTTTGTAGATGTGGTACTTTATGGTGGTAGTCGGGTAAGCGCGGAAGGCTTGAGAAGCAAAATTACCTCTTTTCTAAAGCGGACTGCTGTGTGCTTAAATCTTATGCCTAAGACTATGAAGGGAAAGCAGTTTTTAAAGAGAATGTTTTTTGGTAAACTTTATCCTATGCCTTCAGAGATTCAGGAAGGCATGTCAACCTATGAAGAGCCAGTTCGCCTACCTTTAGATGTCCAAAGTAGTATTTATAAAATTATTTACGCTGTAGCATATAAGAAATAAGGAAAACTAGAGGACGGTTCTGTTTTGTTCGGCATTAAAAAATAGGGGACGCGTTTATTTTTCTTAAGCCTAGCGCTACTAGAAAAATAGAAACGTCCCCTTATTATTGCAATTGCTAAAACTATATTTTGCTATATAATATTAGACTATGAACCTAAAAGAGTTAATCTTTAGATGCCGGCGTTTAATTATCATAGCTATTCATTTGGCTTTGGTGATTTGCGCTTATATACTTGCTTTTTATTTGCGTTTTGATTTTAAAATTGATAGCAATTATTGGCAGGTAATTATTAAAACTCTTCCTATTATCGTTTGTATTAAAATTGTTATTCTTGGATATTTTGGGCTTTATTCTGGTTTATGGAGGTATGCCAGCATAGATGATATCTGGAGGATTCTTAAGGCACATGTTTCAGCTGTACTGTGTTTTATTCCTGTAGTTGCTTTTATCCATTCTTTTGTTGGTTTTCCGCGTTCAATTTTTGCTTTGGATTTTATTTTAAGTTTCGGCTTGATAGCCGGTATCCGTTTTGCTAACCGATTAGTTAGGGAGAAATTCCGGCCTGAACATAAAACTAAGCGTAAAATTGCCTTAATTGTAGGCGCAGGTGAAGCCGGGGTTATTGTCTTAAGAGAGAGCCGAATTAATCTTAAGGCTAATATAGAGATAGTTGGTTTTATTGATGACGATCGAAGAAAAAGAAATCTTCGTATCCAAGGGGTAAATATTTTAGGTGCCTGTAGTGATATTCCTTCTATTGTTGAAGAATATGGCGTTGAAGAGATCATCATTGCCATTCCTTCAGCTAGAGGTGAAGAAATAAGAAATATTATTTCGCACTGCAAGATTCCTTCTGTTAAGTTTAGGATTGTTCCGGGTTTACAAAAGATAATCAGCGGAGACATGGAGGTTAGACCGCGTGATATAAAACCTGAAGACCTTTTGGGTAGAGAGACAGTTACTATTGATGAGAAAGAGATTAGAGATTATTTATTTGAAAAGGTAGTTTTAGTTACCGGAGCTGGTGGTTCAATCGGATCGGCTTTATGCAGGCAAATAGTGAGTTTTAACCCGAAAGAGATTTTGCTATTTGACCATAATGAAAACGAAGTTTACTATTTGGGAATTGAGTTTCTGACAAAATACCGGCATATTAAATTCAGGACTATAATCGGCGATATTAGGGATATAGGTTTATTAAAGAGTGTTTTTTCTCTTTATAAGCCGGAAATTGTTTTTCACGCAGCAGCGCATAAGCATGTTCCGCTAATGGAAGAGAATCCCGCGGCGGCAGTTAAAAATAACATTATTGGGAGCAGAAATCTTATCTACGCGGCAAATCATTACAAAGTTGAAAGATTTATTTTTATATCTACGGATAAAGCGGTAAACCCAACGAGCGTTATGGGTATGACTAAAAGAATCGTAGAGATGATTTTACAGTCTAAAGCTAAAATTAGCAGGACTAAGTATATGGCCGTTAGATTTGGCAATGTTTTAGGTTCAGATGGAAGCGTGATTCCGTTGTTTAAGCGGCAAATTGAAGAAGGTGGACCTTTAACCATAACTCACCCGGAAGTTAAAAGGTATTTCATGAGTATTAATGAAGCAAGCCAACTTGTTTTGCAGGCAGGAAGTATGGGTAAAGCCGGAGAGATTTTTGTTTTAGATATGGGTGAGCAGATCAAGATTTTGGATTTAGCAAAGGAAATGATTATTCTCTATGGTTTAAAACCTGATGTGGATATAAAAATAGAATATATTGGTTTGCGGCCCGGTGAGAAGCTTTTTGAGGAGACATTGCTCGATACAGAAAAAGATAAAGCCACTAAGGCAAATAAAATTTATATTGCAGAATTAGATGCTTTTGATTCGCGGATTTTAAGAAAGAAAATAAAGGATTTAGAAAAGATGGCTCAGATTATGGATAGTGCAACGATAGTTAAAAAATTACAAGAGATCATAAAAATATGAAGTTAAGGGTATTGAAATTTTTAGATGTGGCAGTTGAGTATGCGATTTATGGGGTGATTTTTTTTATCCCGATTTCTATAACTATGATTGGCACTTTTGCCGGTATGGCAACCGTATTCTTTTTAGTGAAGAAGATTCTGGCTCCGGATTTTAGTAGCATAAAAGCCAATAAGATATTGTTTTTATTTCTTTTGTGCTTTTTTGTTTTTATGGATTTGTCGCTGCTTAACAGCGGGCCGTTAGTTGCTAAAAGTTTGAAAGCACTTTTTTTAAAATGGGGCCGGTTTCCTTTGTTTCTTTGGGCAGTAATTGATACATTTGGCGATGCCAGACGTATTGTTAAGGCAATGTATGTTCTTTTGTTCAGCGCGACGTTAGTGGGGTTTACGGTTTTTACGCAAAAGTTTTTTGGCTGGGAATTCTTACGTGGGAGAGCGCTAAGTGCTGGTGTTGTCTCAGGCCCATTTAATAATCAAAATAGTTTAGCGGCGTATTTAACTTGTGTTATTCCTATTTTACTAGGTCTTTGTTTGTGGAGATGGAAGCGAATTACTGTAAGATTATGTTTTCTTCTGACCACTAGCATGCTTATTGTTACTTCTTGGTGGACTGGTTGTCGAGGGGGGTGGCTGGGACTTATAACAGGCATATTTTTTTTAGCTTTAATAGTTAATTTGCATCATATGAAAAAGTGGATTAAGTTTTTATTCTCTTTAATTTTTGTTACTAGTATACCATTAATAGCATTTGCGTTATATTTTTATCAGAATAGAAATGATAGTGATAGATTTATTCTTGCTCGAAGCGCTTGGGGTATGATTAAAGAACATCCTTTGCTTGGTAAAGGTTTGGGCACTTTTATGGATTATTGTGCTCAATATATAAACGGGTATGGTACTTATTACGCGCATAATTGCTACCTTCAAATTTGGGCGGAATCAGGAATTTTTTCTTTATTGTGTTTTCTTTTGTTTGTGGGGTATGTTTTTTATCGGAGTATTAATGTGAGCTTAAGAATACCTAGGTCCTTAAATTATTATATTTTGATAGGATTAACTGCTGGATTGATGGGATTCTTGGTGCACAGTTTTTTTGAGGTTCATCTGTATTCTTTTCAGTTGAGTTTTATTTTTTGGACTGTGCTTGGGCTAACCGTTGCTTTGAGTTCTAGTCTTGAGCAAAGATAATTAGGATAAATAGTAAATATGGCAAAAAATACAAAGGGGAAATTTGCAAGCTGTATACCGTTATATTATAGGCTGTTTTGCATGATTCGCAAAATTAAACGTCAAACTAATGTTCGCATAAATGAGTTTAAGGCTAGAAAAAAGGGGTCATTAGATATTGTTCCTGATGGGCCATTTGTAAAATTTAATGGAGTAGTTAAAGTTAACCCCGGAGAAGCTATTAATAAGAGCGCTTACTGGATGGATGATGATTTGATTTCACCTGGAATAAAGAATGTCGCAGATAAAATTGAGTCGGTTAAAGATTTGCTGCGCTCAAAGAATTTGCGTTATACTTCTTCTGCGGGGATGTTTATACCGCGTACATATACGCAAGAATCGGAGAAGCGTAAATTATGGGAAAATTCCTGGATTACGGCCCATTCCGGAGTCAATGCCAAAGATAAAGTGTTGGATATCGGAGGCGCCTCAACTGCTTTTGTATTTTATTTGGCTAGCCTGGGATGTTCCGTGAAAATTATTGATAATGATTGGAGCTGTTGCGGCATGATTTATAATACAAAATATGTAGCCAGAAAAATGAAATGGGATATCCAAGTATGCGATAGGGATATCACCAGGCCAATTCCGTTTGCTGATAGTAGCTTTGATCGTGTTTTTTCAATATGCACGCTAGAGCATTTATCATCAAGCGTCCGCCGTAGTATGATGCGGGAGGTGGCGCGCGTTTTGAAACCCGGGGGCATTGTGGGCATTACCATTGATTATGGCCCGGATAGAAAAGTGCTTATTGCGGATAAGGGCTTAAGATTTGGATATAGGCAAAAACTTTTTGAAGAAATAATCAATCCCTCTGGGCTTTCTCTGTATGGCAACGATGATCTTATTGATACGGGTACTGCTGAAGATGGGTTTCTGGGAGCACTTTTTCTTAAAAAACCAAGTAGTTTGTAGGAAGACATCCTGTAAGGAGTAAAGATAATTAATCTAACCTGGTTAGATTTGTCCTCGGCTTAACAATGGGGGTAATTAAGTTTGGAAATAACTCTAGGCTTAAAGGTTAAAGTGTAAAATATGAACTCACCTAATAAAGAAAAGGCAGATTTACCCTGTATAATAGCCAAAATTGTTATATTATATCCTTGGATATTAGCCATAGTTAGAAGGGGTATGCTGTGAAAAGAGATATAGTGGTGTATGGATAAATTGACCTTAGTGAAGATTGGGCGCATTATTGCGCAGGGGGAGGGCTTGACAGTTGAGTTCAAGACAGCAAGGGTTGGATTGCCTGATAATCTGTTTGAGACGATCTGTGCTTTTTTAAATCGTGGCGGCGGGACGATCTTATTGGGTGTTGCTAATGATAAAACCGTTGTTGGTGTTAATCCGCAAAAGGCCGATGCGTATTGTAAGGACATAACGAATTTGTCTAATAATCCTCAGAAGCTTTCGTCGGCATTCCTTTTGGAAGTGAATACTGTTCATTATAAAGGAAAGACCCTGATTTGTATTTATGTTCCGGCCTCGTCGCAAGTTCATCGTTGTGGCGGAAAGGTTTATGATCGTCGCGTGGATGGTGATTATGAAGTAAAGACTGACACGCAGATCAGGAATATTTATACTCGAAAGAGCGCCTATTACACGGAAGGAGTCATTTATCCGTATTTGAAAGAGGCGCATTTTGTTAAGGGTATCGTTAAAAGAGCGCGATCTATCATTAGGGTACATCGGCCGGAGCATCCCTGGAATGATTTATCCGATAAAGAATTTTTTATCGCCTCTGGACTATATCGCCGTGATTTGGCTACGGCCAAAAAAGGTTTTACGCTTGCCGCTTTGATGCTTTTTGGGCGCGAAGAGGTTATTCAAAGCGCTGTCCCGCATTATAAGATCGACGCGCTTTTACGCCGGGAAGACACTGAACGTTATGATGACAGGGAGAATATTCGCTGTAATTTGATTGATGCGTATGACATCCTGATGAACTTTGTCGCCAAACATTTGCCTGATAAGTTTTTTATGGAAGGCGACCAGCGCGTATCGCTGCGAGAAAAAATATTCCGTGAGATCGTCGCTAATTTTTTGATCCATAGGGAATATCTGAACGCGTATCCGGCAACGTTGATTATTTACAAAGATAGGGTGGAAACTAAGAATGCTAATAAGCCGCACACTTTCGGGCCTCTTTATCCTGGTAAATTTGAGCCTTTTCCGAAAAATCCGAATATATCCAAGTTTTTTGCTCAAATAGGGCGCGCTGAAGAGTTGGGTACCGGTATCCGTAGAGTATTTCATTATATTAAGGCTTATTCGGGGAGTGAGAGGGTAGAATTCCTGGATGAGGATTTGTTTGTTGTGAAGGTGCCGTTGGTTGAGTCTCCTGTCGGTTCAATTGTTGAAATCAATGTCGATGGTAGTTCAAAAAGTTCCCAGAAAAGTTCCCAGAAAAGTTCCCAGAAAAGTTCCCAGAAAATTCTTGTTCTTATTCGGCAGAATTCGCAGGTCACGATTGATGAATTGGCGGCATCATTACAGCTTACTGATCGAGCGATTAAGAAGAATTTGGCTCAAATGAAGAAAACCGGGTTTTTAAAGCGTATCGGCCCCGACAAAGGTGGGCATTGGGAAGTTAGTATATGATGATTATGGAGGAGTTAAATGAAAGTAGTTATCCTGGCGGGTGGTAGAGGAACAAGAATTAGTGAAGAGACAGAAGTTCTGCCGAAACCGATGGTAGAAATCGGCGGTAAGCCGGTGATATGGCATATTATGAAGCTGTATTCTCATTATGGTTTTAATGATTTTATTATCTGTTTAGGATACAGAGGCTATATGATCAAAGAGTATTTCTCGCATTATTTTATGCATATGAGTGATGTGACGATTGATTTGTCTAAGAACGAAACAAAAATTCATACTACCGCTTCTGAGCCATGGAAGATTACTTTGGTGGATACTGGTTTAGAGACAATGACCGGGGGCAGGCTTAAAAGGGTAAAGAAATATATTGGCGATCAAACCTTTCTTTTAACTTACGGTGATGGTTTAGCGGATATTGATATGGAAAAACTGGTTAAATTCCATAAGAAAAATAAAAAACTAGCGACATTAACTGCTATTCAAAATGCCGGAAGATTTGGTGTATTAAATATAGATTCAGTGAACAAGGTTTCTTCATTTTTGGAAAAACCAAAAGGCGAGGGTGGTTGGATTAATGGTGGTTTCTTTGTTCTTGAGCCGGAGATATTTAATTATATAGATAATAATGATGCTGTTGTTTGGGAAAAAGAACCCCTTGAGAAGCTATCAAATCAGGGTAAATTATGCGCTTATAAGCATGCCGGTTTCTGGGGGTGCATGGATACTTTAAGGGACAAAATAAGTTTTGAGAGAACCTGGCAATCCGGGGCTGCTCCTTGGAAGGTGTGGAAATGAAGGCAGTAGATAAGGAATTTTGGAAGAATAAACAAGTACTTATCACTGGTTTTGAAGGTTTTTTGGGTTCTAACCTGGTTAAAGCCTTACTTAAGAGGAGAGTAAAAGTTGTTGGTTTGGATATTAAAACTTTTCGTAAGAAAACTCTTCTTTGCCCTCAGGATTATAAGAAAATGGTTGTTTACAAAGGGAGCGTGGCTAATCGTAACCTGGTTAGAGGTATCTTGCGCAAGCATTCCATTAACGTAATTTTTCATTTAGCTGCCGAAGCAATTGTTAGCCGTAGTCAGGAAAATCCTCTAAATACTTTTAAATCTAATATAGCCGGAACTTGGGAAGTTTTAGAAGCTGCTCGATTGCAAGGAAATGTGCAGGCGATTGTTGTCGCTTCGAGCGACAAGGCATATGGTAGCCATAAAAAGCTTCCTTATCGTGAAGATGCCCCGTTAATTGCTAACCACCCCTATGATGTTTCTAAAAGTTGCGCGGATTTAATTGCTAATACATATTTTCATACCTATGGTTTACCAATCGCGATTACGCGTTGCGGTAACATCTATGGCCCCGGAGATTTTAATTTCAGCCGTCTTATACCTGATGCTATGAGATGTCTTGCTATAGATAAAACATTACAAATACGTAGCGATGGGACATTTGTTCGTGATTATGTTTATATTGATGACATTGTAGCTGGATATATTAGGATAGCCGAGCTACTTGAAAAGTGTAAACTTGCTGGTGAAGTTTTTAATTTAAGTGATGAAAAACCGCTAACCGTAATTAAACTATTAAAAGAAATTAATAGGATTAACTTTTGTGGAAATAAATTAAACTATAAAATTATGAATACAGCTAAATATGAAATAAAGGAACAGTATCTTTCTGCAGCGAAAGCTCGCCGTATTTTAGGCTGGAAGCCCAACCATAGTCTAATTGAGGGCCTAAAGGAGAGTATGGCCTTTTACATTGGTTATTTTAACAAATAATGAATATTAAAGGTAAAAAGATCCTAGTGACAGGAGCTACTGGGTTTGTGGGCGCTAATCTGGTCAGACATTTTTTGAAAAATGGAGCAAATATTAGTATCCTGAAACGCCAGGAATCGAATTTGTGGAGAATTAAGGATATAATAAACCAAATTTCTGCTTATAATGCAGATCTCTTAGATTATACAAGGGTAAATAAAGCGGTAAAACGCATAAGGCCGGACGTAATATTGCACGCTGCGACTTATGGCGGGTATGCGACTCAGGATAATCCGGCACGAATTATTAAAACTAACTTTGATGGCACGGTTAATCTTTTAGATGCTAGTTCAAAAATTGGGTTCGGGATTTTTGTAAATACGGGATCATCTTCTGAATATGGGGTTAAGGATTCTTTTATGCGAGAATCAGACTTACTTGAGCCGGTAACGCTCTATGGTGTATCAAAGTCAGCCACTTCTATTTATTGCCAATATCTAGCTAAGAAACATAATTTACCAATTGTAACATTGAGGTTATTTTCTCCGTACGGTTATTTTGATGATGGAAGCCGAGTTGTAAGTCAGATTATATTATCTTGCCTTAAAAATAAAACGGTTAATATTACCTCACCGGATGCGGTAAGAGATTTTATATTTATAGATGATGTTGTGGATGCTTATGAGAAAACGCTAAGAATGGGCAGTAATATGAGCGGGGGTATATTTAATATAGGTTCAGGTAAGCAGTGTTCTATTGAAAAACTAGCAGGCAAGATTGCAAGAGTGGTAGGTAATAATATAGAAGTTAAATATCAAAAAAAGCTTTCAGGCAGGATAGAGCCGAAAAATTGGGTCGCGAATATATCAAAATCACATGTGGTGCTAAAATGGAAACCCAGGTTTAATCTCGACGCAGGGTTAAGGAAAACAATAAATTGGTTCAGGGAGAATAAAGGGTTTTATTCTTAAAATATGAAGTTATCCGATTATGTAATAAAATTTATAAGCAAACAGAAGGTGAGCCATGTTTTTGAAGTATGCGGCGGAGCGATTACGCATCTTTTGGATTCAATTTATGAAAAAAAGAATATTACTGCCGTATCCATGCATCATGAGCAAGCCGCGGCATTCGCTGCTGAAGGTTATTCTAAGGCCAGTGGTAATATAGGGGTGGCGATGGCAACTAGCGGCCCGGGAGCGACAAATTTAATTACCGGGATCGGAAGTGCCTTTTTTGATTCAACCGCCACTTTGTTTATTACCGGCCAGGTAAATACATACGAATTTAAATTCAATAAACCTGTAAGGCAGATTGGTTTTCAGGAAACGGATATAGTTAATATTGTAAAGCCCATAGTAAAAGAAGCGCATCTAGTAACCAATCCAGGAAAGATTAGAGATTATATGGAAAAGTCTTTTTTTGTTGCCAGGTCAGGTAGGCCTGGGCCGGTTCTTTTGGATATACCTATGGATGTGCAGCGTTCCAATGTTTCTGTTAATAAAACAAGTTTTATTATTAAAAATAAAATTATAAAGTCAGAAATTGATTCACGTACTGTTTTAAAAATAGTGGATTTGATATCTTCTGCTTGGCGTCCGGTAATTATTGCCGGAGGTGGAGTTGGGGTGGCAAATGCTAGAAACGAGCTTTTAACGTTGCTAAAAAAAACAAGTATACCGATAGTTTCATCTTTAATGGGGCTGGACTCTTGCCCACACGATTTAGCTAATTTTTGTGGCATGTTGGGGGTATACGGTAACCGTTACGCTAATTTGACAGTAGCAAATGCTGATCTGATTTTGGCTTTGGGCACCAGACTGGATTCGAGACAAACAGGAACAACCCCTTCTACATTTGCTCGAGGCGCAAAGATTGTGCATATAGATATTGATCCTCGCGAAATAAATAATAAAGTAAAGGCTGATATTGGGGTAGTTTCTGACGTAAGAGATTTTCTTTTGTTGCTTAATAAAAAGTTGTCCGGGTATAATAAGACACGAATTAAATTTTGGCGAGATAAAATTTCGAAATATAAGGAGAAATATCCATCTTGGAATAAACCAAGAGGTAAAGATATTGAGCCTAATTTTTTGATGCATCTATTATCTAAAGTTTTACCCACTGATGCTATTGTATGTTTGGATGTGGGGCAGCATCAAATGTGGGCAGGACAGTCTTTAGAATTAAGAAAGGGACAGTTTTTAATTACTCAGGGTGGTATGGCATCTATGGGATCAAGCTTACCCATGGCAATCGGCGCATCTTTTGCTAAATCAAAAAGAACGGTCGTTGTAATCACCGGTGATGGCGGATTTCAATTAAATATGCAGGAACTTCAGACTGTGCGTCATCACAATCTTGCAATCAAAATAATATTGCTCAATAACAAAGGCTATGGCATGATACGCCAGTTTCAGAAACAATATTTTAACAGTAGATTTCAGTCGACAGTAAAAGGGTATAGTCAGCCTGATTTCCAAAAGGTGGTTTCTGCTTATGGAATTCATTCGGCTAGGATTGCAGAGGTTTCTGGATTAGAGAAAAGCCTCATTGGGATATTTAAAAACAAAAAGCCGGAGTTCTTAGAAGTAATGTTGAAAGAAAATAATTTAGTGCTTCCTAAGTTGGCTGTAGGTAGGCCGATAGAGGAACAGGATCCGCTTCTTTCCGAGAATGAATTAAGGAATAATATGTTAATTGAAGTGCTACCGAGAGTAAGTAATGAAAAAATCAGCATTCAGAATAAAACAAAAAATATTCGATAACGTAAAAAAGTTTTATAAGGCTTATCATCAGATTGATAGTACTAAGAAGAGTATCGATCGTATTCTTTATGCCGGCAGAGTTTTTGATGAGCATGAACTTATTGCTTTAGTTGATGCTTCTTTGGATTTTTGGCTTACTGCCGGCAGGTACGCGGATAAATTTGAAAAGGGCCTGGCTAGTTTTTTGGGAATTAAATATTGCATGCTGACAAATTCCGGGTCTTCGGCTAATCTTTTGGCAGTTTCTGCCTTAACCTCTCCTTTGTTAAAAAACAGACAATTAAAACCGGGTGATGAGGTTATTACCACAGCTTGTGGTTTCCCCACAACTCTCAACCCAATCTTACAAAACAAGTTAGTGCCTGTATTTATTGATGTCGAATTAGGAACGTATAATATACAAACTAATAAAATAGAGCAAGCGATTACTATGAAAACAAAAGCTATATTTACGGCGCATACATTGGGAAATCCGGTAAATATTGGGAAGATTAAGCAGTTAGTGAAGAAACATAATTTGTGGTGGATAGAAGATAATTGTGATGCTTTAGGTTCAAAATATAAAAATAAATATACTGGAACCTTTGGGGATATTTCTACTTGCAGCTTTTATCCGCCACATCATATTACCATGGGAGAAGGTGGTGCGGTTTTAACAGATAATCTATTGCTTAAAAAAATAATAATGTCTTTGCGCGATTGGGGAAGGGACTGTTGGTGCAATCCAGGTGTTGATAATACTTGCAAGAAGAGGTTCAGTCAGAAGTTTGGCGATTTGCCATATGGGTATGACCACAAGTACGTTTATTCTCATATTGGATATAATCTTAAAGTTACAGATATGCAGGCGGCTATAGGAGTAGCGCAACTAGAGAAGCTACCCAGATTTATTGCAGCGCGAAAGAAAAACTTTGTATCCTTCATGAAGCATTTTAAAAAATATGAAAAATATTTAATTTTACCTGAAACAACTAAAAAATCCGACTCCAGCTGGTTTGGTTTTCCAATTTTAGTGAAAGAAAGCGCGCCTTTTACCAGAAATGATATGGTTAATTACCTGGAGCAGAATAAAATTGCAACCCGCATGCTTTTTGGAGGGAATTTAACTAAGCAGCCGGCATATAGAGATGTAAAATATAGAATATCTGGAAATTTGATAAATACGGATTTAGTAATGAATAATCTTTTTTGGATTGGAGTATACCCGGGGCTCAGCAAAGAGATGCTGAGCTATGTTTGCGGTAAATTTGAAATGTTTTTTAAGAGATTTAGTAAAGTAAATTAGAGAAAATCCTCATATGAAACTAACAATCGTAGTAACTGTTTTTAATGAAAAGAATACCATTCTTAGAGCTATTGAAGCTGCAAAAAAAATCGAGATAGAGAATGAAATTATTGTTGTTGATAATTGTTCAAATGATGGCACACAAGAGATCCTTCGAAACTTAAAAGATAGTTCTATAAGAATAGTTTATCAATCCAGGAATTACGGTTATGGCATGTCGGTTATAACCGGCATGAATTTAGCTAAAGGAGAATTTATGTTTGTGCATAACTCCGATTTGGAATATGATCCTGGGTGTGTGCATACAATGCTTGCTTTGGCTCAGAAAGATGATCTTGACGCCGTATTTGGTTCGAGACTGTACAATAGAGCTAATGAAAGTAAGCTTAAGATATTGAAAGAAAGGCCGTTTTATTTAGGCACGATAATTACAACTAAATTTATTAATATTTTATATTCTAAGAATTTTACCGATATAATCGGCAATAGATTTTATAGAACTTCAGCTTTAAGAAAAATTAATCCACAGGTTTTAGGCGTTGGTTTTGATTTTGAGGTGGTTAGTAAATTATGCAAGTATAAACTTCGCATAAAAGAAGTGCCAGTTGAGTATTCCCCCAGGACTGTGGGGAAGAAAATAAAATTTTATGATATTGTGCCTGCGGTATTGGCGATTTTGCGGGTAAAGATTTTTGGTTAGGAGAATACGTGATTTTAATTAATTCATCACCAAAGGACGCATTAAAAATATTTCAACCTTTTTTACCTATCTCTGTTCCTGTAGGTATGGGTTGTCTTTTAGCTTTTGCAGAGCGTGAAAGAATTAAAGTTAGATTTATCGATGAACAAGTAGAAGATAACGTTTTGGATATAGTATCTGAATATGTAAAAGATATGCAACCACCGTATATCTTTGGATTTAGCGTATTAACGGCTGCATTTAAGGGCGCGGTTTTACTTTCTAAGGAGTTAAAAAGAAGATATCCCGACTCGGTAATTGTTTTTGGTGGAATTCATCCGACTGCCTGCCCAGATGACGTTTTATCATATGAACATATAAATACTGTTATAAGAGGCGAAGGGGAGCAGGCATTAGTGGAATTTTATAGGTGTATTAAAGAAAATAGAGATTTTACTCATTTGGACGGCTTATCTTTTAGAAAAGATAGCAACATGGTTCATAATAAAATTTCTCAAAATACAATTAATTTAGATGACCTCCCAGCTTTTCCATATCATCTTTTTAAATCTGCGCGTTATGATTTGGGTTTTGTAGTTAGTTCTCGTGGTTGTCCGTATAGGTGTATATTTTGCAGTAATCGGGTAACTACCGGTAAAAAATATAGGCATTCTTCTGCAAAAAACATAATACGTGATTTAGATTGGATATGTAACCAATATTTGATACGAAAACAAGGAAAAATAAATGTTCAGTTTTTAGACGATAATTTACTAGTAAACAAAGAAAGAATATATGAACTTTTAGATGAGATAAAAAGAAATGGATTTGACAAGAAGTTAACTTTTAGTTTTCAGGCTAGAGGTGATAATGTTAATTATAAATTATTGAAGGATTTGTATGATACGGGATTTAAGAGTGTTTTCTTTGGTTTAGAGACTGCTTCTGAGGCAATCATGAGGCTTATTAAAAAGGATGAGACAGTGGCCCAATGCGTTGAAGCTGTTAGAATGGCAAAAGAAATAGGTTTTTATGTAAGCGCGACTTTTATCTATGGCCTTCCCGGGGATACGCATAAAGATAGAATGAACTGTTTGAAATTAAGTCAAGAATTAAAACTGGACATGGTTAGGTATAATAACGCTACTCCGTATCCCGGAACAGAGCTATATGAAATAGCTAAAAGTGAAGGTCGAATAAAAATTAAAGGTTTATTTGAGAATTTTAATTCAGTGTCTGCTTTTATCGAGGCCCCATTTAATGAGATACCTTTTTCCTATGTTCCGATTGGTAACACTGAGAAAGAAATAAGGAATGATTTGCTTTTTAGTTACTTTGTTTTTTATTTAAATTTTAATAAAATTAAGAATATATTAATGAATCCGGATAAAGGGGCAGGATGGTTTAATGCCGGAGAAACAATCTTGAATTTGATTATAAAAATACCCGCACTATCCTTGTTAGGAGCGAATATATTTTTAAAGTTTTGCAAGTTATTTCTTAGTATATTAACTTCAAGAATTGAAAATTTATGCCCTTGCAAAGGAGAGAAAATATGTTAGTAGAACCTAAGTTTAAGATCTCCGTAATGACTCCCTGTTATAATGAAGAAGAGAATGTCGAATTACTTTATGAAAAAGTAAAGAATGAATTTAATGATCTAAAAAAATATGATTATGAGCACATTTTTATTGATAACGCTTCGACTGATAATACGGTTAATATATTAAAGAAAATAGCCGCTATTGATAAAAACCTGAAAATAATAGTAAATTCAAGGAATTTCGGCCATATAAGGTCCCCTTATTATGGTTTATTGCAAGGATCTGGTGACGCTGTTATTTATTTGGCTTCTGATTTCCAGGATCCTCCGGAAATGATAAAAGATTTTATATCAAAGTGGAAGGATGGGTATAAAATCGTTTTGGGGGTAAAAAGCCAAAGCAAGGAATCAAAATTTATGTTTGCCATAAGAAAACTATTTTATAACTTAATAGGGGCTATCTCGGAAATCGATCAAATTAAAAACTTTACTGCTTTTGGGCTTTATGACAAGAAGATAATAGGGATTTTGAGGGGGATCGATGACCCCTATCCTTACCTTAGAGGTTTAATTTGCGATATTGGTTTTGAAAAACATATTATTGAGTTTACGCAACCAGCCCGTCAAAGAGGCAAAACCAAGAACAACTTTTATACTTTGTATGATATGGCTATGTTAGGTATTACAAATTATTCAAAGGTGCCATTGCGCTTAGCTACTATTTTAGGGTTCCTTGTAGCATTGGGAAGTTTTTTGGTCGCGATAGTGTATTTACTATATAAAATTATTTTTTGGAAGAATTTCTCAGTTGGAACCGCGCCTATAGTAATAGGTTTATTTTTCTTTTCTGCTGTGCAACTGTTTTTTATAGGGATTATCGGTGAATACATAGGTTCTATACACACGCAAGTATTGAAACGGCCGCTGGTAATTGAGAAAGAAAGAATAAATTTTTAATTATTTATTGATTATTTAGGGAAAAAATAAAAGTAGAAAATGATAAATTTAATTATAGAGATTATTGTAGTATTGGCTAGCTCATGGCTACTTACAAAAAATTATTTTGGTATAAATTTACTTATAGATTCAATTTTAGTTTGTTTTATATTATTCTTTGCCCAAGTTGTTCTAGTTTTAACTTTATTAGGTAGTATTAATCAGCTCTATTTCTTCAATGTTTTTATAGTACATCTGTTAGTTTTACTTATAACTTTATTAATTTTTTCTCAAAAAAAAGCTTCTGGTTTTGTGAAACCAAATGTAGAGCCTTTTTTCAAACATAATTTAATCCTTTTTGCTGTTTCAGTTTTTTTTGCCTTCTTTTTAGTAAAGTTATATTACAACTTGATTAGCCCTCCTTTAGATTGTGATAGCTTACTTTATCACCTTGTTT
>Ga0268280_1000582_pt1 | contig 29261 bp, 29 predicted proteins | sample saktaG_9_FD_190139 | JGI IMG/M metagenome (GOLD analysis project Ga0268280, IMG submission 190139) | Saline water microbial communities from Sakinaw Lake, British Columbia, Canada - sak_2011_5_24_40m | ecosystem: Environmental > Aquatic > Non-marine Saline and Alkaline > Saline ...
ATTTTCCCAACAGATGAGACAATGCGCCAAACAGATCAGGATTACGGAATCTGTATCCTGATTCAAGGAGCTTTTCCGGCATAACCTTTGTGCTTGAAAGAAGAACCTCTCTTCCCATCTCTCCGAAAGCAAGATTTATTGCCGCAGCTGGAACTGGAAATATGGCCGGGCGCGAAAGCACCTGTCCGAGAGTCTTTGCAAACTCAAGGTTTGTTACCGGATTCGGAGAGACGACATTGACAGGTCCTGAAATCTTATTCTCCGCAAGCACATGGAAAAATGCGCCGACAACATCATCTATTCCGACCCAGCTCATAAACTGGGCTCCTGATGCTATCTTTCCGCCGAGACCGGCTCTGAAAGGAGGAAGTAGCCGTAAAAGTGCTCCTCCGGCAGGACTTAAGGCAATTCCAATCCGCATGAAGGCAACCCTAATTCCTGCGGCAACAGCAGCCTGAGCCGATTTTTCCCACTCGCTGCAGACTTTTGAAATAAAATCATCACCGGGCAAATCATCTTCGGTAAGAATATTATTTCCCCGGTTTCCATAGAATCCTATAGCTGAAGCGCATATAAGCACAGGCGGCGGAAACGAAAGTTTCGATATTGTATCTGCAATAAGAGATGTCCCTTTTGTACGGCTTTCAATTATTCTTCTCTTCTTCTCATCAATCCACCGGCCTTCACCTACATGCTCGCCTGCAAGATGAATGACTGCGTCTATTCCGTCAAAAACCGAAGGATCGAGCCTTTTATTCTCAGGATCCCAGAACGCCTCACCTTTTTCCAAAAAAGGGGCTCTCCTCACAAGGGTATGAACAATGTGCCCCCCGGTCGTAAAAAAGGGGACCAACGCTGAGCCCAGGAGACCGCTTGCACCGGTCATGAGTATCTTCATCGGTCTCTTGATATCTTTCTTGGAAAGATGCAGGATTATATCTTCTGTTGTAACAGCATGGCGGTATTTGAATATTCTTGCGAGTTTTGCATCAACTAACGCCCCTCCGAGCAGTTTTCCGAACGGGTAAAAAGGAAGCGCATAATCGATGCGATCTTCAAAAAAGGAGCTTTCTTTACCGTCAGGCTCAAAGCTGTGTGTATGCACCCAGCTGGAAAAGGGACCTCTTACCTGCCTGTCCCTGAAAAGACGGTTTTCTACGTAGTCAGTGTGCTCGGCAATCCATTTGTAGGGAAAAGGGCCTGCCTTCATCTCAAGCACCGCCTTTGCGCCACTTTCAATTCCGCCTTTTCTTTCAATAACGCGGACAGGGTCCCAGGGCGGGCTGAGCCTTTCGAGAGCGCCCGGTCTCGAGTGCCATTTGAAGACCTCCTCAACAGGGGCATCTATGCGCGTCTTTTTTATGAAAGTATCTGTTTTCATTTTTTACGAGTTCATCAGTTTTGACGGCAAAGTAAAAAGCTCAATATGCAAGGCGCGCGAATCCTGAGGAATGAGACGTACACATAAGTACGTCGCAATGACGAAAGATGAAGCGCAACACAGCAGAGTGACTTTTTACAAAGCCGTCAGTTTTGTATCGACATAATCGCGGGCAACTTTTACCGCCTCTGATATCTCTTTTTTAACGGGAAGCGTCTCTTCGAGCATGCCGATAAAGTTATTCTTTTTTATTAATTTAAATGACGGAATAAAATTTATGTCAAAAACCCAGCTTATCTGCAGAAGCTTGAAATCATTCAGGGTTTTTAAATCCTTCATCTTTGCAAATTCGTGCCTGTGAATGGATTCAAGAGCCTTTTCAGAGTATGAAGGCACATCGGGAAGCCCCAGAACAATTGTATCGCTGGGGTTTTTATCCATGTAATAATCCAGGAAAACCCTCCAGATGTCGAGTTTGTCGGCATCCCTTATGAGTTTCATGAAAAAAAGAGTCTTTTTATTTTCATCTTCAGGAAGATATGCCGAGTTATGGTATGCAATGGCCTTTGATATCAGAAGTTTTTCATCTTTCGGAAATCCCGAAAAAACCTTATGGATTCCTATCTGTCTCAATCCCAGCCGGGCATGGTTTTCCGAAATGGCATCGACAAAAGTACGGTAAAGTTCATACTGCCGGAACCTTCCCACATCATGGAACAACGCAATAATCTCTGCGGTTATCACATCTTCAGGAGAGAGCCCGAGCTCTTTTCCTATCATTGTTATATTGCCGCAAACCCGCTTCGTATGTTCTTCCTTCAGGTGTATCGGGCGGTTATACTCAAGATCATCGGTATAAAAACGTGAAACATAACCGGCAAACCAGTTTTTTAAAGAGCTTACATCCTCTATATTCATAGAAATTTTTTCTCAATAAGATCGGCCAGACCCTTTATATCTTCAAGGCCGAATTTCGGTACATTCAGATCCATATCGTCATCAGTAACAAGAGCCACCAGGTTATTATCTTCCCGGCAGAGCGGCTCTCTGTGCCTAGCTTTTCTGAATACCTCTATTTTAGGCTTATTCTCCCTCTTGTACCCTTCGGTTATGACTATGTCCATATCTGAAAAATATTCGGATACGGAATCGAGAGTTCCTCCTCCGCCATTTTTTATCATCGCTATGCTTTCGGGAGAAATGACTATAACTGTATCCGCACCGGCTGCTTTATGCCGGAAGCTGTCTTTCCCTTCCCTGTCGATTTCAAAACCATGCAGGGCATGCTTAATAGTTCCAACTCTGTAACCTCTCTTTTTAAGCTCCGGTATCAGTTTTTCAATAAGGGTTGTTTTGCCCGATTCCGATTTGCCGACAATTGAAATTATTGGTTTCATATAATATAGATGATTCCTGATTTATGGCTCTAAGTTTATGGTAAATAGACTGGAGACCGAAGTTTCTTAAGTAGTTTTAACATACTTCGAACTCATTCTGTAAGGAGTTAACTTAATTCGCAAAAGTAATATTGTCAATGCAAATGCATTTTGTTTGTCAATATGCCGGACCTGTTTATGTCATTCTCTCCTTGACACGAAAAGGCGCTTTCTCTAAACTCTGGCGCTGTTTGAAGATATTAACAATTTAACAAAGCTCGGAAACATGCCTGATTTGCTTGAAATAAAAAACCTGGTTAAAAAATATAAGGAAGTCGTTGCGGTTGATGACATCAGTTTTTCAATCCGGAAGGGAACCTGTTTCGGACTGCTTGGCCCGAACGGAGCGGGAAAAACTACAACAATAGAGGTAATTGAAGATGTCATTCCTCCGACTTCCGGAGAAATCCTTTACAAGGGCAAACAGCGATCATCCTCTTTTAAACAGGAGGTTGGAATCCAGTTTCAGCAGACGGCCCTTCTTTCATCCCTGACCTTGCGCGAAACACTGATTACATTCAAAAATCTTTACAATGACCCGGCAGACATTGAAGAGATAATCGACATCTGCAATTTAAGAGAGATCCAGAAAAGGATGAACGACAAGATCTCCGGAGGCCAGAGGCAGCGCCTCATGCTTGCCCTTGCAATGATCAATAAACCTGAACTCTTGTTTCTGGACGAGCCGTCAACAGGCCTTGATCCCCAGGCAAGACGCAATCTATGGAGCATAGTTCAAAAAATCAAAGAAAAAGGCAATACCATCATTTTGACAACGCATTACATGGAAGAGGCACAGCGCCTGTGCGATGAAATTGCAATAATGGACAACGGTAAGATAATCGCCCAGGGAACTCCCAATCATCTTATAAAGGAGCATTGTGAGGGAGTTACCGTAATTCTTCCAAAAAACAGCGTAAAGATTCCGCTGTCACAGCTTCCTTTCCGATTCCGGGAGATAAATGGGAGGATTGAAATAAGGACAAACGACATCAACTCCTGCCTCAACAGGTTGCTGTCTGAACATATTGATTTAACCGAAATGGTCGTCCGTTCGCCGAATCTTGAAAACGTATTTTTAAACCTGACGGGAAAGCAGTTGAGAGATTAGATATGAGCTTTAAAAGACTTTGGGCGATGTTTTGCGCCAGAAATCTTGAATTTTTCAGAGACAGATCGGCTCTTGGCTGGAACTTTCTCTTTCCTTTTTTAATAGTAGCCGGCTTTGGAATGATTTTTGGCGGAAAAGATTATACGGAATATAAAGTAGGCTTTTTCCCGTCTCAGCATGAAACCGTATCAGTGAGCAAAATCGATCTTCCAGAAGGATTCAGGGAAACCCTCCATATTAAATTTATAGGATTTAAATCATTTGAAGACGGAATAGAAAAACTCAAACATCATAAAATTGATTTTCTTGTAAAGGCCGGATCACCGGAAAATGAATACTGGGTGACCGACAGTTCTCCGAAAGGATATATAATAGAAAAGCTCTTCAAGGGCAGCCTTCTTCCGGACGGCAACGTCGTTGCCGGAAAAAGGGAGATCAAAGGAAAGGAGATAAGATACATAGACTGGCTCTTCCCCGGAATTCTTGCAATGAACATGATGTTCAGCGCCCTCTGGGGAGTCGGATATGTCGTAGTCCGCTACCGTAAAATAGGAGTATTAAAACGCCTGAATGCAACTCCTCTGACCGCTTTCGAATATCTTTCAGCCCAGATTCTCTCACGCATATTCATCCTCATGTTTACCATTGCCATCGTCTGGATCGGATGCAGTTTCATATTCTCCTTCAGGGTGGAAGGATCTTATTTTGACCTTTTCGTCATTTTTCTTGCAGGAGGTGTATGCCTTAGCGCATATGGGCTTGTTGTCGCAGCAAGAGGAACAAGTGAAGAATTTACAAGCGGCGTCGTAAATTTTATTTCCTGGCCCATGATGTTTTTATCCGAAGTCTGGTTTTCCCTCGAAGGATCATCGCGCTGGGTAAAATTAGTCGCGCAACTCTTTCCTTTAACCCACATGCTTACGGCCGTCCGGAAGGTCATGAACGACGGCGCTACACTCGCCGATGTAACCCCGGAACTCGCCGTTCTCGTTTTCATGACGGTAATTTCTATTGCTGTCGGAGCCGCACTTTTTTCCTGGAATAAGTAGACAAAATCCCGCCCTCATTCGTCTATGGAGTTAAAAAGCCACGAAAGGAGGGCAATATGAAAAGAATCGCTTTATTTGCTTTAGTTGTTATGGTGATCGGTCTTGCCGGAGCAGGTGAATCTATGGCAGGAAAAAACGAAAAAGGTGATTCAAGGCATAATAACAGGATCGAAAATGACAGGGAAATTCGCGACAAGCACCTTTCCAGCCGTGAAAGAATCAGGATTGAGCACAGGCAGGATCTGGCAAACAGGCATATTTACAGGATGAGGCATAATGATAAGAGCAGGTACGACCCGGACTATTATGATGATAATATTTCATTCAGGAAGAGCGCGGTGGTAATTCCGATTCTTCTTCCGCCATTTCCGCCTCCCCCTCTTATTTTTCCGGGGATGCATATACGGATCTTCTCTTCCAGATAAAATATGGACTTATGCCGGGGGAACGGTTATTATCAGGCATGTCGGAACAGCATCAAAATATATATATGTCCCCCGGCAGAGCCGGTAAAGCTTCTGAAGCTCAAACAGTTTTACTGGCACAAAAAGCCGTTTCGGGAAGTTCCCATGCCTTTAATCAGCTGGCCGATCTTTATTATAACAAAATTTTCAGACTGGTCTATTACCGGATTAAATATAAAATGGATGCGGAAGACCTTACACAGGAAATTTTTACCCAGGCTTTCAGAAACCTCAACAGCCTTAAGGAAGTTGAAAAGTTTAAAAGCTGGCTTTTTTCCATAGCAATAAACAAGGTTAAAGATTTTAAAAGAAAAAAACAGTTTACTTCACTGTTCGGCATTTTATCAGACAAAAATATTAAAGACGAACAGAAGCCTGATACAGAGCCTGACAGCAAACCGGATGCAAATCCGCTTTATAATGTTATGAGGCAAAACTTCTGGAGACAGTTTGAAGAAGTTCTCAACAGGCTCTCATATTTTGAAAAGGAAGTTTTTTTATTAAGATTTCTCGATCAACTGGGAATAAACGAAATATCGGTCGCTCTTGATAAAAATGAAAGCACCGTGAAAACTCATCTTTACAGGGCGCTTAAAAAATTAAAATATGATGATTCTGTTAAAAGGCTTTTGAAGGAGAGTCTGCCGTGAAAATCAATAATGATGCTCATCTTACAGAGGATCGGATAATAAGGTCTGTTGTGGACAAATCGGAACTTTTGTCTTCCGAAAAAGAGCATCTGTTAAATTGCTCCGGATGCAGTTCTGTCTTTGAGGGCTTTGAAAATGATCTCAAGCAGCTTGGCAAAATTGCCGAGCTGTCGGTTCCGGCGCCAAAGAGGCGCTTCATTGCTCATGCGAAAAAAACGGAAAGAAACTTTCCCCGGTTTTTCGGGCTCCGAACATCTCTTGCCGCAGCAATTACAGTTCTCTTTTTTGTAATTACATTGCATTCCGACTCCATGAAATCTTTATTAAATACGGAAACACGTACGTACGTCGACGAACTTTATTCTGACGATTTATTTATCACGGAAATAAACTCGCTTATCGAAAACGCTCTTCCACATAGATATACAAACATTTATATGGAAGCAGGTCCGGATTATGACGACGACTTTATGGATTTTATTATTCCATCATATGGCGATGATACAATATCGGGAGAGGGAGAAGGAGGGCTGTTATCATGATAAACAGAAAACTAATTATTTTTGTTTTTATCATTCTGTTTGCTTTAACTTCTAACGCCTTAGGGATAGACGGCGCACCCAGAGGAAAATGGTGGCACGATTCTTTAATGTCAACAAAGCTTAACTTGACCGAGAAAGAGAGTCAAAAGATAGATGCGCTCTTTATAGAAAGCATGCGCAGGATGATCGATTTGAAAAGTGCCGTTGAAAAAGAACGTTTTGAGCTGCGCAACCTTCTGGAAAATGAAATAGGTAATGACGCCGCAGTTAAAGAACAATTTAAGAATCTCGAAAAAGCAAGATCTGCAATTGCTATTGAACGCCTCCAGTTTTTGATCAGTATAAGAGAAATTCTGGGCATCAAGCGGTTCAGGGAACTTAGCTCATTTTCCGAAAATTTCAGGAAGGAACGGCGCAAAAATGACAGATTGCAATGATATCCCTTCTCAAATATATCCCATTGTATTGAAGCTCCCTGCTGCAATCTGCCTCGGTCGGACTGAGGCAGATTCGGCCACAGGAAATGGTGTTTGTTTAAATTCATTCGCTAACACCGCCGCAAGTCCGCCCGCCATACTGATTGGCTGGCCCTTCGGCGAGGAATGCGCTCGCTGTTTCCGTTCATGTTAAAAACTCATCCTTGACAGTCCAGGTCAATTTCCTTAAACTTATATCAATCGCCGGTTTAAATTACTTCGGCCCGACATAACAGATTTGGTTTCTTGTCTTTTAGAAATCTTTCAATAACTCGCTTTTGCCATTTAGTGGTATCAGGCCGCATGCGAACTGTCCGCCTGAGACGGATCGGATGACTTAGAGGACGCCACCGCCGCTTGAACCTGGAACCTTCAATTATTTCAGGGTGACCAGATGCTGGAAAAAATAATTGTTTTGCCGAGCAAGGTGTTGGAGAAAATTGAACCCGGGATGAGCATCTTCATAGGGACAGGGGCCGCTGAACCAAGAACGCTCGTAAAGCATCTTATGGCATCCAACGCTCCCAATCTGGATGATCTTGAACTGATACAGCTTGTAAGCCTCGGTGACGCAGTTTCGATTAAAGAGCTTTACTCTCAAAAATTCCGCCTTAAGACTTTTTATTCCGGTTGGGCTGCAAGGGAAGCGATTACCGCCGGGAGGGTCGATTTAATTCCATGCCGTTTTTCTAAAATTCCCAGCCTTATTAAAACCGGACGAGTCCGCATTGATGTCGCCTTTGTTCAGGTTTCACCTCCGGATAAATCCGGAAACTGCAGTCTTGGAATCGCCATAGATGTTGCTCGTGACGCAATGGAAAAAGCATCTGTTGTCATCGGGGAAATAAACACACAAATTCCCGAAACCTTTGGGGATACCTTTGTGCATGTTTCGGATTTCGACATGATGGTTCATTCAACTGATGACCCCATATATTTTTCCCGTTGGCTTGACGACACAGTATTTGACAAGGTAGCTGCAAACGTTGCGTCGGTTATTGAAAATGGGAGCTGCATATCTTTCTCAATCGGGCCGCTGTTCGAAGCTTTAAGCCGTCATCTCTCTAAAAAACGCGATCTTGGCATACATTCTCCATTTTTCACAGATGCTCTCATGGATCTTATGAAAAGCGGAGCCGTCACTAACAGAAAAAAGGAAACTTGGCAGGGAAAGTCTCTTACTTCCTATGCTCTCGGAACTCCTGAGCTTATGTCTTGGCTCAACCACAACCCTCTTGTAGAATTTCAGAGTATCGATAAAGTGTTCGATCCTGTAATAATCGGAAGCAATCCCAGGTTTATTGCCGTTTTTCAGGCAAGGAAAGTTGATTTGTCCGGCCTTATTGCGCTCAACATCGGTAAAGGAACAGTTGCAGTCGGTCCCGGAGAAGCTATGGATTTTTTTACAGGGGCTGAAATATCACAAGGCGGTCTGACTATTTTTGCACTTCCAAGCCGTAACCGAAATGGAGAACCAAATATCAGGATTTCGGTTGGAAGTCTGCACAACAGATTCAGCCTCAGAGAATCCGTAGATCTTGTTGTTACCGAATATGGAGTAGCTCATCTTAACGGTCTGACCGTACGCGAGAGAGCTCAGGCTCTGATTGATATAGCTCATCCCGCCGACCGACCGAAACTCGTCGAGCAGGCAAAACATGAAAGGATTCTGTATCACGACCAGATTTTTCTGCCTGAATGCGGGCACCTCTACCCTGCCGGTATTAGTACGGAACATACTTTTAAAGATGGTATTGCAGTCAGGTTTAGAGCTATTAAGCCGTCCGATGAAGAAGATATGCGCCGGCTCTTCTATCGTTTTTCAGACGAAGCAGTATATTACAGATATTTTTCAACAGTTAAAACCATGCCCCATTCCAGAATGCAGGAATATGTCAATGTCGATTTCAGCCGGACAATGTCTGTTGTCGGCATAATTGGAGAACATGGTCATGAACATATTATTGCAGAAGCAAGGTATATAAAAAACCGGCAGAATCTTTTTGCAGAAGTTGCGTTTATCGTTGATGAAAAATATCAACGCCAAGGAATAGCGACATATATGTATCAGATGCTTACGCGTCTCGCTAAAGAAGAAGGATTGCATGGATTCACCGCAGATGTCCTCTCCTCAAACATCGAAATGATGAAAGTTTTCTCAAAAGGCGGGCATAGAACTTCTGCCAACCTGGAAAACGGATTATACGAAGTAACGATACATTTTAAAATTTAATCGGAGATCTTCAATACTGATGAATAACAGACAAATAAACAAACGGATTTATAAATCTATAAATCTTCGCGTAAGGATTATATTAACGGCCGTAATTACGTTTTTACTCATTACAGGATGCGCATCTATCTATCAATCAAAACCAAATTCTTCAGAAGCATCTAAAATTGATGTGGATCAGATGCTGCGTGAAGAAATGAAGTTATGGACAGACACTCCTCACCGCATGGGCGGTACAAGTTCGTCCGGAGCCGATTGTTCGGGTTTTGTTATGATCGTATATGATAAACTTTTCGGAATTAAGCTGCCACGTGATACTGAAAACCAGGTTACAGCAGGTGTTTCCACAGATAAAAATGATCTGAAACCAGGCGACCTTGTTTTCTTTATCCCATCGAGAATTAAACGGCATGTCGGAATATATCTCAGCAACGGTGAGTTTGCCCATACATCCAGCCTGAAGGGAGTAACAATTTCAAGAATCGATGATCCTTACTGGAATAAATCTTACTGGACATCCCGGCGGATTCTGCAATGATTCATATCACAAACCAGATATCGATCCGCGAAGATGAAATCAAAGAAGAATTTATTCAGGCTTCCGGTCCGGGTGGTCAGAATGTCAACAAAGTCGCTTCGGCGGTTCAGCTTCGTTTCGACATAAAAAACTCCCCCTCTCTTCCGGATGATGTGGGCAAGCGGCTCGCACTTGCAGGGGGCAAAAGGGTTTCATCGGAAGGCGTTTTAATTATAACCGCCCGCAGATTCAGGGATCAGAACAAAAACAGGAAAGATGCGCTCAGCCGCCTTGTGGAAATGATACGCAAAGCCGCAGAAATAGAAAAACTACGTATTAAAACAAGACCTTCACGCAATTCAAAAATTAAACGCCTTGAAGCAAAGCGACATCGCAGCGGAATAAAAAGGAGAAGAAGGCCTGCCCTGGTCAAGGAAGAATAAACCGTCAGAATACGAAATCGGCAACAATAACACTCTCGCACAGGTCTTTTACTTTTTTGAGCACTTCCTGATGCCGGGGGTGTATCTGGTATCTTTTCAGGGATTCTATATCTTCGAAAACGGATACAAGCGCAAAATCATATGATCTTTCCGACCGGAGAACATCACGCCCGAATTCATAACTCCTTATTTCAAGAATCTCTCCGGGAAGAACTCCCAGTTTTTTTTCAAGTTCGATGATACCGGGCTCGTCAGCATCTTTTTTGAATTTCAGCATTACGACATGCTTTATCATTTTATTCCTTTCGATATAATGGAATTTACATAGTGTTTAATACCTTTGTATAACTATCTCAGTGGGCCGGCCATAAGATGGCTTTATTTAAGTTATTGAAGCTCCCCGCCGCAGAGCGGACGGGGAATCTTCGACCGCAAGGAATATAATCTGTTTTTAATTTGCTCGCTGTTTCGGTTCAAAACCCTCGAGGATTATTTTAGGTAAACCCTCTTAACCCGCTCCGTCAGTGATGAAACAATCTCATAATTTATGGTTCCAAGCAGAGATGCGATTTCATCCGCTTTAATCTCAGAGTCTGTCTGTTTTCCAAAAATTACAACCTCGTCACCTTGTTTTACTCCGTCGATATTCCCGACATCAAGCATTGTAAGATCCATACATACGCGACCGGCTATCGGCGCTCTTTGTCCGCAGACAAGCATTTGTCCGCGTGAAGAGAGAAGCCGGCTGTATCCGTCCGCATATCCGACAGGCACCGTTGCAATAGTTGTCGGTTTTTTTGTTTCATAAGTCGCACCATAACTGACTTTGAAACCGGAAGGAACATCTTTAAGATGGATAATAACGGATTTAAGAGACATTGCAGGCAAAAGAGCCGCTTTGTCGTTCATGGTTTCTCCGGACGGATAGAGACCATACATTGCTATACCGGCCCTGACCATATCAAGATGCGTTTCCGGCATATCAATGATTCCTGCGCTGTTTGCCGCATGCCTGACACCAAATTCAATGCCTTTACACTTGAGGCTATCTATAAATTCGATAAATATCTCAAACTGTCTTCTTGAAAAAGATTTGTCGGAACTGTCTGCCATTGAAAAATGGGTAAATATTCCTTCCGGTTCCAGCCCGGTAAGGCGGACAATCGATTCGACTTCGCGTAAGGCTGATTCTGAATCCGGCAATATTCCAAGCCTGCCCATTCCTGTGTCTATCTTGATGTGAACTTTGATTCTCTTATTGTTTGATAAGGCAAAAGCAGATAGAGATTCTGCTGTTTGAAGGGAATAAACAGTTTGAGTAAGATCAAATTTTACAATCTCTTTATAAAAAGGCGGGGGAGTGTATCCAAAAATCAATATCGGCGCATAAATTCCTTCATTTCTTAATATCACTGCCTCATCTATCCGGGCGACACCCAGAACTTTGGCGCCGTTATCAAGAGCGCAACGCGCAACTTCCACTGAACCATGACCGTATCCGTTTGCTTTTACCACGGCCATCAGGCGCGAATCGGGATCAGCTATTCGTCGCAGTTCGCGTATATTGTTAGCAATAGCCTTAAGATCAATCTCCGCCCAAAGAAGGTCATCAGCCAATATATCCTCCAACAAAAATCACTTATCAGACACTTAACTTTATACAGGCAACTACATCTATTCTACAGCTTGCAATACTTCAGGCCGAAAGCATCGGCTACTCCGTTGCAAGTTACCTTTCCCTGAACAACATTTGCGCCGAGCTTTATTTCGGCATTTTCCCTGAATGCCCTTTTCCATCCTTTATTCGCAATCTCAACGGCATACGGCAGCGTTGCATTAGTCAGAGCAAGTGTTGATGTTTTAGCAACCGCACCGGGCATGTTCGCAACACAGTAATGTACAACACCATCAACAATATAAATAGGATCTTTATGAGTCGTCGGTCTGGATGTTTCAAAACAGCCGCCCTGATCTATTGCAACATCAACAAGCACTGAGCCTTTTTTCATGGTTTTTAACATTTCCCGCGTCACAAGCCTAGGAGCTTTGGCGCCCGGAATAAGAACAGCCCCGACTACTACGTCGGCTTCTTGTATAAGTTTCCGTACAGTTGCAGGCGTAGACATAAGAAGAAAACAATTTCTCGGCATCACATCACTCAGATAACGGAGACGATCCAGATTATTATCAAGCAGGAAAACCTTTGCACCTAAACCGCAGGCCATCTTGGCTGCATTGGTTCCAACAACACCGCCTCCGATTATAAGAACCGTTCCCGGATCAACTCCGGGTACTCCACCCAGCAGAACTCCCTGCCCGCCCTGCAACATCTCCAGATATTTAGCGCCCTGCTGAATCGCCATTCTGCCGGCCACTTCACTCATAGGGGTAAGCAACGGCAAAGAACCATCCGGTTTCTGGATTGTTTCATAAGCAATATTTACCGATTGTTTTTTTATAAGAACTTTTGTCAACTCCTCGGCAGCGGCAAGATGAAGATAAGTAAACACAATCTGATTTTTTCTTATCAGTTCATATTCCGGCGGCATCGGCTCTTTTACGTGCATAACCATTTCAGCCCGATCAAATATTTCTCGAGGAGTTTTGACAATTTGAGCTCCGGCTTTTACATACGCGGAGTCATCAAACCCGCTTCCGATTCCGGCGCTTTTTTCAACGAGAATATCATGCCCGTTTTGTTTCATTACTTCGACCCCCGCAGGAGTCATCGAAACGCGGTTTTCTTCCGTCTTTATCTCTTTAAGAATGCCAACAATCATATTCAACCCTTTTTATGTTTGAAGTTATATGTTAATAATATGTTCTTCTATGCATGGCCTTTGTATAACATCGCTGTATCACAACCTGAATCCAAAACAAGTTTATTATGCCTGATCTCTCAGTTCGCGGCGCAGCACTTTTCCTACAAGAGATTTCGGCAATTCCGTCCTGAATTCTATTACTTTTGGAACCTTATATGCCGCCATTCTTTCCCGGCAGAAAACCGTAATATCATCTTTACCTGCATTTTCACCGGATTTTAAAACTATGAACGCCTTGACGATTTCCCCCCTGCTTTCATCCGGCATACCGACGGCAGCAGCTTCCATGATTGAAGGATGTTCAAACAATACCGATTCGACCTCCGCAGGATAAACGTTGTATCCGCTTGTGATGATTATATCTTTCTTTCTGTCAACAATATGAAAAAATCCATCTTTATCAACATAACCGATATCGCCGCTATAAAACCATCCCTGTTCGCCATCCGGACCTTTATGAAGAACCCCGGCTGTCTCTTCAGCTTTTTCCCAGTAGCCTTTCATCACCTGCGGACCTTTTATTATTATCTCTCCGATTTCATCAGTAATCAGCTCTTTTCCCCCGTTATCCGCATCGACTATTTTCATATCCGTGTTGGGCATTGGAACACCAATCGAGTTATGGCGGACATTATCAATCGGATTCATAGAAGCACAAATAGTTTCTGTTAGTCCGTATGCTTCAACCATTTTTCCGCGTGTATTGGCTTCAAATCGTGCCTGAACCTCCGGAGCAAGAGGAGCGGCTGCGCTGGCCGCAAACCGCAGAGAGCTCATATCATATTTCTGCCTCTCCGGATGATTATTAAAGCCCACAAACATAGCGGGAACACCGAGATAGTATGTTATATGATGCTTTTCTATTGCCATAAGAACATGTTTCATGTCACGTGGATTGGGAATAAGAACTGTGGTCAGTCCACCCGCAATGGCTGTGTTTAGAATAATAGCCAACCCGTAAATATGAAAAAAAGGCATTGCTGCAAGCATGATATCCTCTCCCTTCCTGCTTTTTGCCCATATATTCAGAAGGCATGAGTTAAAAACCTGGCTTGCGTGGGTGTGCTGCGCCCCTTTGGGTTTGCCTGTAGTACCGCTTGTATAAATAAGCGTCGAAGTGTCATCAGGCTTTATGTCGACAGTTTCAGGCATATCGGGTGATATTTTAATTACATCCTGGAACCGGTATGTCTCCTTATCGTCCGATATATCAACCCGGTGTCCCTCTTTCTTTTCCCTTGTCAAACCAAAAAGCAACTTCAGTGAAGCTGGAAAATATTCTTTAATGTTGGTAACAATGACTTTTTTAAGGCAGGTACTTTTACGAATGCCTTTAACCCGCCCATAGAGACTGCTCATTACTATAATAGTGCCGGCGCCTGAGTCATTAATCAGATATTCAATTTCCCTTGGCATATAAAGCGGATTGCAGCAGACGACAATCGCTCCGATACGCCATGTTGCATAAGCCGCAATAACAAACTGGGGACAGTTCGGGAGCATAATGGCAACTCTGTCCCCTTTCATTATGCCCATTTTCTGAAGACCGGCCGCAAATCGGTTAACGGCCCCATTCAATTCTATATAGGTAAGGCTTCCATCTAAAAGAAGCGGGCCAACCCTTGCTCCAAACACAGTAGCCGCCCGATCAGGATATTTATCCGCCGCATCCTTTAAAAACCAGTCAATCGGAACCTTCGGGAAATCAATAACGGGCGGAATCCCCTTGTCATAATGCTTAATCCATGGTTTTTGAGAATAGGCGTCTGACATTTCACCCCCCTTTAACAACTCCATTTTCAGGCAACAGAAAGCCTGTTACAAGGTTAGAAGCCGTCATGAAATAGCCATTACATTCCTTAACATTTCGTTAGGAGCCGTAACAAAATACCCATTACACTTCTGACTATTTTGTTACGGCTCCTTATGCCTGTCACGGCTTACGGCTCCTTATGCCGATCACGATATTCTAATGTAACAGTTATTTTTGAACAACGGCTTAGCTAAAACATACCGGAGGAAAGAACTGATCTTAACAAATACATTTATCATATATTATGAAATCAGGCAATGCCACTACCCGCCCTGCTGTATGTTTTTTAAAGGGGAGATTTCTATTATATCATCTCTATCACACAAGCCATTGAGACTCCGCCTCCCCCGCAAAGAGTGGCAAGACCGAGAGTTTTGCCTCTTTTCTTCAACGCATGAATGAGGGTAATAATAATTCTTGCGCCTGTCGCGCCGACAGGATGACCAAGTCCGATGCCTGAACCGTTTACATTTGTAATCTCTCTGTTTAAACCAAGCTCTCTTTCACATCCTATATACTGCGCGGCAAAGGCTTCGTTTACTTCTATCAGTTCAAAATCTCCGATCTTAAGCCCGCTTCTATCCGTCAGATTCCTTACGGCAGGCACAGGGGAAAGGCCCATTACTGAAGGGTGGCACGCGCCTCTTCCTGTTGCCATGATCTTTGCGATCGGTTTGAGTCCGAGTTCTTTCGCTTTTTCGGCAGACATGATTATTAACCCTGCCGAACCGTCATTAATTCCGCTTGAATTTCCGGCTGTAACTTTCCCTGTCTTCGGGATAAAAGCGGGGGGAAGTTTTTGGAGCTGTTCCATTGTCAGTCCCGGCCTGAAATGTTCGTCTTTATCAAAAATTAAAGTTTCCTTCTTCTTTCCCGGAATTTCGACCGGCACTATCTCTTCCTTAAACGAACCGTCCTTTGTGGCCCTTTCGGCCTCATTCTGGCTTCTCAAAGCAACCTCATCCATCTCCTGCCTGCTTATATTCATATGCTGGGCTATGAATTCGGCCGTATGTCCCATAATATATGGTTTCCCCTTAAAAAGGCTTAAAGGCTCCTCATCGGCATTCACCGGACCGTCTTCCGGATGAGGGATAATATGAGACCCGCAATGGAGGGCATGTATCATTGCGTCGACAAAAACCTGATCCTGCAGGCGGCATCCCCACCTGGCGCTAGGCACCGTGTATGCGACACCTGACATGTGTTCGACTCCTCCGGCAAGTATGACATCTGCCATGCCGGCCTGTATCATCGCCATACCTGAGATAACGGCTTCCATACCGGAAATGCACACACGGTTGATCGTTACCGCTGTTACTTTATCGGGTATTCCGGCCAAAAGGGCACTTACCCGGGCAACGTTAAGGGTGTCGGCAGGTTCCATGCAGCATCCGTACCGGACATCATCTATCAAAACCGGATCGATGCCGGCTCTTTTAACAGCCTCTTTCATTGTGACGCTTCCAATAACAGCGGCACTGCTGTCCCGCAAAGTCCCGCCGAAAGCACCAATAGCTGTCCGGCATGCTGAAACAATAACTACCTCTTTCATTTTTTCTCCTTTATTAACTGCTTCGTTTTTAAAGCAAAGGATTTTTCCCCCGCTCCATGGCTATACGCATATATGTTTCAGCACCTGATTCAGGAGGAACGTATTGCTCGCTTTCGGGCTTCTTCACCAGCCTTGCCGCATCTGTAGAACAGGTTGTAACACATAGCCCGCAGCCAATACAGCGGTCAAGATTTATCTTTGCCTTTTCATCAACAATAGTAATAGCCTCCATCTGGCAGCGATCAAGACATGTTTCACATCCTGTGCAGTCGTCTTCTTCAACAAATGCATAATAATTGCTCTGTACAGCAGCCGAAGGAATCGGCTGTTTCTTAAGAGATCTGAGTATTCCGCAGCAATCACCGCAGCAACTGCACATTCCACCCGCTTTCTTCGCATTGAATGGCTGTATTACAAGCCCTGCTTCCTCATTTTTTTTCAGTATTTCCTTTGCCTCTTCCACGCTGATATACCGGCCCATTTTGTTTTCAACATAATAATGACCGTGAGATCCGAATAAAAAGCAGGCTTCTAACGGCTTATCACAGCCCTTGCCGATATGCTTTGCGGTTGTCCGGCAGATGCACGGTGCAATTGCTATCGTCTTCTGGCTTTCAATGATCTGTACGGCGTCTTCATATGGAGCAATAGGCCAGTTTACGACTATCTCCCGGTTTATCGGTATCGTCCGCATCACCGGAGTTTTAAAAGCCTGTATGGTTTTACCAAAACCAGCGTCAAAATATTCATTCATATCTTTTGAAAGATCCTTGTTGGCGGTTCTGAGCTGAAACTCGTATATCCCTACAACATATGGGACAGCGCAATATCGTGCCCCGTCATCTTTTCTGTGCCGGAAAAGAAGCCCTTTTTTCGCCATACTTTCCATTCTGTCTGCCGTTTCCACAGGATTAAGGCCGAGTTTTTTTGCCACATCTTCCGGTTTTTCAAGTAAAGGAGAGAGTTTTAAAAAAAATTCAGCCTCATCTTCGGTAAAAAGCCTCTTTAATAATTTTATCTCCACTTTGCTCTCTGTTTCGGGAAAGCCGGTAGCAAGATCATCAAGACGCTTTCTTAATTTTTCATAAACATTTTCCATAAAAACCTCCTGTAGTATTTGATGCAGCTGCTGCTGCAATATTTCCTGTTATCAGTCTGAAAAACTATACTTTAAAAAAAGTTTCATCAAACTCCGGTTTACCGTCGTACCGGCTCATAAAAAAGCCGGGAAGCTGATCTATGTTTTCAAATAACGCCGGGTCAACCATTATACCTGCCTTGTGGAGCGCCTTCACAATAGATTCCGGCTTTGGCGGGCAGCCATTTATTGCTATCATCTCATTGATATCAGGATTGTTCTTGTTGGCCTGGTACATGCATTTTCCCAGAAGAATAGTTTTTTTCTTGCCAGGAGTCGGTTTCATTGTTTTTCCTGTCAGGACCTCAACGCTGTCCCACGGCTCCCCTTTCCACGCATACCTGATGGCAGACAGTATTAACCCGTTTACACCTGAACAATAAGTGCACATGGACAGATCATACTTGCGGTAGGATACGCCCCTGATTCCTATTTTTGCAAGAGGAAGTGGCAAAGAACCGTCACCGGTTTCACTGTATATAAAATCATATTCATGCCTTGATGCAACAGATTTAATTTTCTCTCCAACCACTTCAATATCTGAAAGATCACAGGGCCTCTTTCTGTTCTTTGCCGCATTCAAAAGATGCGGAACCTCCTGACCGTCGTATCCGAGAATTTTAGCGCCGACAAGATCGGCTGACAGCACATCGGAAGATGCTGCTAAAAGATTGCTTCTACGGATGCGTCCGTCGAAGCTGGGCCCCCGTTCATTGGTATATATTCCATCAAGGAGAGTCAACATGGGAGGCATTTTATCGGCCAGTCTTGCCACCATAAAATTCAAGTCTTTTTCAGTGTCGGCGCTGTGACAAAGCTTGCGGGATTTAATGTCGATCATGCCTTTCAGATTCTTGATGCCCAGGCTCACTACCGTTTGATTGTGAGACTTCATGACAGGTATATCAACCACAAAATCACTGTGTAAAATATCGGTATTAAATGAAAGAACAATTCCGTCTCCGAGATCAGTCTTTTCAAAGGGTCTTTCAAAAACATTAATATATTTGACACCATATCGTTTATTCAGTTCTTTATAACCAAGACTTTGAAAAGCATGAGCAGGGGTTGCCTTGTCCTTCGGGTCCATGGTAACTGTCCCTTCTCCGATGGTTATATCGTCAACCCCTCTTTCTTTTAAAATCACAACCACGTCTTCGATGACTCTGGAAGTTGTGATTACGCCCCATTTGGGGAAATTTACAGCGCGTGTCCAGAAAACAATGTTTGGTTTTATGAAAACCTTTGCCTTTGAAGGAAGATGATCAAGGCCATGTGAAAGCTCAACAACTTTTCTCACGGATTCATATGGTTTTTCATATTTTACAACAGCCACGATCGATTTTCTCATGTAATCATTCTCCTATGATATTTACTCAACAATTCAAATCTGATGGTATCTTAAAAAGTAATATGCGAACGGATTTGAGATTTTTGGGAAATAGATTTTTAAATTACTGAGCGTTAAAAATCGCAAGGCTTTGAGGGCGTCAGCCCCAACATTCTTATGATTTAGCGAAATGATTTAAAAATCCCCAAAAAGCTCATTAAGTGAGCATATTAAGACTTTTTACGATACCATCAAATCCCTCTTTTCCCGTATTCTTCAAGAAAAACGTGAATAAACTTCTTAATATCTTCCACTACACAAACATCCGACTCATTGAAAATCGCTGCTTTCGGATCCCTGTTTATGGCGACAACAAACCCCGACCCCCGCATACCGGCCAGATGCTGCGAAGCGCCTGAAATGCCGCAAGCTATGTAGAGTTCCGGCGCCACCTGTGCTCCGGTCAATCCTATCTGCTGCCTGTATTCAAGCCATCCCCTGTCAATCAGTATTCTGGAACCGCCGACAGCTGAACCCGGAAAAATACCGGCAAGCCTGTATATCAGGTCAAGATTCTCCTTAGCCCCTATTCCATTACCCGCCGATACAATCACTTTGGCTTCGGAAATGGAAGAATCCTGGAATTTACAACGCCTGATCCCTTTTGCCCGGATAAATTTCGGAGTACATTCAACTCTCCTTGTTTCCACTCTTCCGGGGCTTGCGTTATCCGGTTTATACGGTTCGAACGCGCCCGGTTGAACTGTTATAATTACAGGTTCGGAATCTGCGGTTATATGAGCATTTATTTTCCCATAAAACATCTGCCTCTTGAAGCATATCTTTCCTTCTGCTTCGCTCAGTCCTTCAACACCTGTAATACATGCTGCTTTCATCCCGACCGCAAGGCCGGAAGCAAAATCAAGTCCGCGTGGTGTATGCCCTATTATAATAAAAGAAGGGGATAATTCCGCCGCAAGATTGTTGATAACCGTCTTGTATATTTCAGCATTATACAATGCAAGTTCATTTATTTCTATTGCGACGGCATCCAATCCTGTTGTGTGTGTGATTTCAAAAGAAAGTTTTTTCGTTTCACTGCCCAGGATAATAACCTTGATTTCGGCAGGGCAAATCCTTTTAATTTTATCAGCACAGGCAGCAAGTTCAAAAACAACTGATTTTGCCTTGTTTTCATGATGTTCCGCAATAATAAATATTAACTTTTGGACAGCTTTCCGCATTCGCCACCATTAGTAAGTTTATCGGGGTCAGGTAATAAAAGCTTTTTGACTCAATATCCTGATAAGCTTTGCCGCTTTTTCCTGAACAGATCCTGAAAGAACATATCCTTCTCTTCTCTTTTCAGGAATTGTTATCCGTGAATTTATTTGTTTCGGGTCAGTATTACCATCCAGATCTGCATTTATTGTCCTTATTTCAGCTCTGTTTGCCCGAAGCACATTTGAAAGAGATGGATAACGCGGTTTGTTGATACCTCCCTGAATTGTAATAAGAGCGGGAAGAGTCAGTTTAAAAGATTCAATCAGCCCCCCATCCAATTCTCTTTCAACATAAATGCTTTTTTGATCAGGCGATATCTCTTGTTTAACAACAAATGATACGCATGGCAGCCCTGTCATTTCCGCAGCAAGGGGGCCGACCTGGCCCTGCATATAATCTTCCGACATGGCGCCTGTAAAAATAAGGTCGTAATAATTATCTTTCATGTAAGAGACTATACAGGATGCGGTTAAAAAAGGGTTGATATATCGGTCGGCATCGCAGAAAATATGAATTCCTGCATCTGCACCCATTCCAAGAGCTCTTCTTATTATATCCTTTGAGTTTTCTGGTCCAACTGAAAGAACATCGAGTCCAACAGATTTATATCTGTCTCTTATGGAGAGCGCTTCTTCAAGCGCAGATTCATCAAAGCGATTCATCTTGTAAGAAAGCGGCTCCTTGTATATCCACTCCTGCAAATTATCGATGATAAATGAACTGTCGGATTCGGGAACCTGTTTAACGCAGACAAGTATTTTCATTTCAAAAAGACCCGATACCATGATTTGTTTGCTTCCAGTCCTTCTTCGTGCTCTTTGTGACCTTCGTGGTGAAAATTCGGACTTTTCACGAAGCCGTGATTATTGATAACCGTAATTTATAAAAATATGCTTGTCAAGAAAAACGAACGCTTGCTCGTTTTTTCTTGACATCCCCTGAAACCGCATAGTAGCTTTTACATAAAATAACCGTGAAAAATTCGTAATTCCGAGAGGATTTTTTATAATATGAGTGAAATTTACTTTGTGAGACACGGACAGGCATCGTTCGGAGAGAAAGACTATGACCGCCTCTCACCGATCGGAATAAGGCAGGCTAAACTCCTCGCACAGCATATGGTTCGTACCGGACAATCTTTTGATGCTGTATACTGTGGAACGCTGCTGCGGCAAAGAAACACTGCAAAGGAGTTGATTGGTTCCTTCTTGGAACACGGCATTGATATTCCTGAGTTGTCCATATCAGGTGATTTTGACGAGTTTGATTCACTGGCTGTCTGGACCGCCCAGATACCGATGATGATAGCCGAAAAGCCCACTCTCTCCGCCGAACTTGAAAGAGTTTACAGCGACAAAAAAACTTTTCAGCAGATTTTTGAAAAGGTAATGTACAGGTGGGTATCAGGGAATTTCGATAAACCCGGGGCTCCGGCATGGTCCGATTTTAAAAAACGTGTGGAAAGAGGAATATGCAACATCCTGGAAACACACGGATCTGGACGGAAAATAATAATATTTACTTCCGGCGGTCCGATCTCAGCCGCAGTTCAGCATTCACTCGGGCTTACCGACAGCAAGGCTATCGAAATATCCTGGCAGATAATGAATGCTTCGGTTACAAGATTCAAATACAATTCGAGGGGCATTATACTTTCGGTTTTCAATGATATTACGCATATGGAGATGGAAAAAGACAAAGAGCTGATAACCTATCGCTGATAACCGATATTACGATACCATATTTATAAAAGGAGTTTTTTATGGACTTTGAAGTATCCGACAAAATGAAAACGATTATTGGGATGATAGGTGAGTTTGTTGATAAGGAACTCATCCCGATGGAACAGGATTTTCTTTCAAAACCTTTAAAAAGTTTGATTTTTGAAATAGAAAGAAAAAGAGAGCTTGTAAAACAGATGGAGCTCTGGGCTCCCAACCATCCGAAAGAATATGGCGGAATGGGGCTCGATCTTGTCGAACATGCCCTTGTTTCAGAATCCCTCGGCCGTTCGCCTCTGGGCCATTTTGTTTTCGGATGCCAGGCTCCGGATGCGGGAAATATCGAGATTCTGAATATGTTTGGGACAAAAGAACAAAAAGAAAAATATTTGCGCCTGCTGGTTGAAGGAAAAATCCGAAGCTGTTTTTCAATGACCGAGGTTGACATGCCGGGCTCAAATCCTGTCATGCTTCAGACCACCGCCGTAAAAGATGGAAAGGATTACGTTATCAACGGGCAGAAATGGTACACATCGTCAGCGGACGGCGCCGATTTTGCAATTGTCATGGCTGTTACCAATCCTGACGCTCCGCCATATTTGAGGGCAAGTATGATTGTTGTTCCGACCAATACCCCCGGCTTCAACCTGGTCCGCAATATCTCCGTAATGGGACATGCCGGTGAAGGCTATTTCAGTCACGCTGAAATATTATACCAGTCCTGCCGCGTACCGCAGACAAACCTCCTGGGTCCTGAAGGGCATGGATTTGTTATAGCCCAGGAAAGGCTTGGTCCCGGACGCATTCATCACTGCATGCGCTGGATAGGAATCTGCAACAGGGTTTTTGATCTGATGTGCTTCCGCGCCTTAAAAAGAGAAATATCTGCCGGCAAAACTCTTTCGACAAAGCAGATCGTTCAGTCATGGATAGCGGAATCAGCAGCGGAAATACAGGCCGCACGTCTGATGGTTTTACATGCCGCATGGATGATTGAAAAGGTCGGAGCAAACGCGGCCCGCAAGGAAATATCCCTTATCAAGTTTATGGTGGCAGGCGTCATGCAAAAAGTTATTGACAGGGCACTCCAGGTGCACGGCGGTCTCGGAATGACCGATGACACCATTATATCATTCTTCTACCGCCATGAAAGAGCGGCAAGAATCTACGACGGCGCGGATGAAGTCCATAAAATATCAGTCGCAAAACGGATTCTTAAAGAATACGAAGGGAAAAAGATTAAATGACAATAAATGGCCAAACCGGATATATGTGAAACATGAATTATCTGAAATTTAAAAAATCGTTGCCAAATTACTCGAAAGATTTTTTTAACGAAGATTTTTTAGAAAACCGAAAAAATATCCGGATAAAAAAAGAGAGCACTGTTGCAAAAAATCTTGAGAAAATATTTGATGCGACCCTTAAGATAAGCAATAAAAAAGGCTTTCAGGCAATGACAATGCGCGATTTAAGCATGGAATCGGAACTTAGCATGGGAGCGCTCTACTCCTATTTTTCCAGCAAGGAAGATCTGCTGAAAATGCTTCAAAGCCAGCGACGATCTGTTACAAAAAGAATCCTGGAAGAACACATCAATTACGAAACCGGAATTGCAGATAAACTTCGCACCGCGATAAGGATACACCTGTATTTGAGCGAAACCATGCAGCCGTGGTTCTATTTTTCATATATGGAAACTAAAAATATTTCCGGCCCGGAACAGGCAAAAGCGATTGAAAGCGAACTTTATACGGAAAAGATATTTGAAAATATATTGAATGAGGGAGAAAAGTTGGGAGTTTTTCTCCACAGAAATCATCAGCTCACAGCAAGCGTAATCAAGGCAATGCTTCAGGACTGGTATCTGAAGCGCTGGAAATACGCCAAAAGAAATATTTCCGTCGAGCAGTATGCGAAATATCTGATAAGCATAGTTGAAACTTTCTGTCTTTCTACTGAACATGAAAAAAGTGCGAAAAAAACAAGGGGTGAAAATGGATCGCATTGATGGCGCAACAACCATCAGAAAGGGTGAAGAACTTGATGTTGCCCGGATCGAAGAGTTTATTAAAGACTCGATTCCAGGTTTAAACGGTTCTCTTATAATAAATCAGTTTCCAAAAGGTCACTCAAATCTTACCTATCTTCTTTCAATAGGAGATAAGGAGTTTGTTCTCAGGCGGCCTCCTTTCGGAAGAAAAGCCAAATCGGCGCATGACATGAGCAGGGAATACAGGATTTTAAAAGCCCTCAGACCCGTATATTCTTATTGCCCGGAGCCTTTCATCTATTCGGAGGATGAAACCATAATGGGCTGCCCATTTTACATAATGCAGAGAATACGGGGTATTATACTGCGCCGTGATTTTCCTCAAGGCATGACTCTTACTCCTTCTGAGACAAAAAAACTGTATCAGAAGGTATTGAAGGTTCAGTACGAACTTCATACGATTGACTACAGAAAAATAGGTCTTGAGAATATCGGAAAGCCGAACGGCTATGTTAAGCGGCAGGTAGCCGGCTGGTGTGAACGTTACAAATCAGCGCATACAGCGGATGCTCCGGATGCCGTAAAGGTAATGGACTGGCTCACAGAGCATTTGCCTCCGGATTCAATAAATACGGCGCTTGTACATAATGATTTCAAGCTTGACAACATAGTGCTTGATGAATCGGATCCGATGAATATTGTCGGCGTGCTTGACTGGGAAATGGCCACGATAGGAGACCCTTTAATGGATCTGGGGAGTTCTCTTGCGTACTGGATTCAAAATGATGATCATCCTGACATGCAGGCGATACGCATGATGCCGACAAACGCCGAAGGAGCGCCGACAAGGAAAGAGCTTATCGGGCTTTATTCCGAACTGTCAGGACGTAAAATCGATAATTTTGATTTTTATTACTGCTTCGGCCTGTTCCGGCTAGCCGCCATAGCCCAGCAGATTTACTACCGCTATTATCACGGCCAGACAAAAGACGAGCGGTTCAAAACCATGATAATCGGTGTACATGTTCTTGAAAATGCCGCCCGCCGCATAGCCGGAAAATAGATCGCAGTGCTGTGTAAGATTGAAAGCCGTATCAGGGTATGGGCTGATACGGCTTTCAGCCTGGCACAATCACGGCATCAACAGCTACTATTCCGTTTTTCCCGGCGATCAGCGGATTAATATCTATCTCTTTGATCTGCGGATTGTCACATCCGAGATCTCCAAGAGACACTATTATTTTTGCAAGAATTTCCCTGTCGACAGGTGGATATCCGCGAAAACCGTTTAAGAGTTTCTGCGATTTGAGCCGCTCTATCATCGAAAGCGCTTCTCCATGGCTTACGGGCGCAACTGCAAATACGGTATCTTTCAATATTTCGGTAAATATCCCCCCAAGTCCCAGCATGACACAGGGCCCGAACTGCGGGTCACGCACCATGCCGGCAATGAGTTCCAAACCGCCCTCCATCTGCCTCTGAACAAGAGTTTTTCCTTTTCCGGCCATTTTTATATTCAACTCGCCGAAAATCTTTTTTATTTCTTCTTCGGAAGAGACACCAAGCCGAACGAGACCCGATTCCGTCTTGTGTATCTCACCGGGCAGAATTCCCTTCATTACCACGGGAAAGCCAAATGAGCGGGCAGCATCGAGAGCATCTTCAACAGAAACCGCGATTTTCTCATCAACTACAGGAATAGAATATCCGGCAAGAATCTTTTTAGAAAGATGTTCATCAAGGGCGCCTCCGTTATTTTGAAACTCCGGCTTATATTCTCCGGGCATTGCATGATCCGAACCATGAGACGGAAGAACTCTTTTTTCAGGTTTTTTGCGATCAAATACGGCAGCCATGCATTCAACAGCCCTGTAAAGTTCCCGGTATACAGGAACTCCGAGATTTTGAGTGTTTGTCTGAAAAATTCTTGCCGTTTCTGCCTCCCCCATAAGCCAGCAAAACATTGGTTTATTGGATTTGCGTGCGACTTCAACTATAGAAGAAATATCAAAGTTGAGCGCAAATCTTCCCGCATAATAGTGAAGGAATACCACATCGACATTCGGATCATCACAAACAGCCTTTATGGCTTCACCATATGCTTTTTCCGAACCACCCCGTTCAATGGCCGGCCAGAGATCAATTGGATTTGCAACGGGCATCCATTCAGGATAAATTGTTTCAAGCACATCTTTTGTTGACTGAGAAAGTTCGGCAATAGAAAGAGTGGTTTTATCGATAAAATCTGAAGAGACGATTCCTGCTCCACCACTGTATGTCAGAATCGCGACACCTCCCGTAACCTTACGTGGTATTTCAGGATACATCGCAAGAGATCTGCAAAGATCCAGCATTTGTTTAAAATCAACAGCCTCGACAACACCGGCCTGCGTAAGAGCACCGCTGATTACGGCGCTGTTTCCGGCAAGGCTTGCCGTGTGACTCATGGCCGCGGCTGCTCCTTTTGCGCTTTTTCCGCCTTTAAGCACCACAATCGGCTTTCCTGAACGGCGACAGATATTCACAAAACGTCGTCCGTCTGAAAAGGATTCCAGATATAATCCCACCACCGCAGTTTCAGGATCTTCAAGCAGATATTCCAAAAGCTCACATTCATCAACATCCACTTTGTTTCCTATTGAACAGACTTTGCTTATACCCATGACTCCATGTGACATCGTGTCAATGATAAAACCTGCCGAAAGCATACCGCTCTGGACAATAAGAGATACATTCCCCTTAATAAATTCATAGTTCCATAGAGTAGGAGAAACAAAAGAAAAAACTCTCTTTGAAACAAAATCGACAAGCCCCATGCAGTTTGGCCCCCAGAGCCGGATTCCTGTCTCACCGCATATCTGCTTCAATTCGCTTTGGATCGATTTTCCTCTTGCTCCTGCTTCTGCAAATCCTCCGGATTCAATCATGACTCCCTGAATCTTTCTTTGGACACACTCCCGGATTACATCCGGCACGAGTTTGGCCGGGACAAATACAATAGCAAGATCAACAGGGTCAGGCACATCCATCACTGACCGATAACATTGCAGACCCTCTATCTCCGTATAAGCCGGGTTAACCGGATAAATCTTTCCTTTGAATCCGTTTAACAGATTTTTCAGTATGGAGTTTCCTCCTTTATATGGATTGGAGCTTGCTCCAATCAGTGCAATTCCCTTCGGTTTGAAAAAAAATTCCATCAATATTTCCTTTCAGTACTCTTCTCTGCCTCAGGCGGATTCGTGGTGAATGTCGGACTTTTTACGAAGCCGCCGGCTTTGTCAAGCTAAAACGAACAACTGATCGCTTTCCCTTGACAACCTTTCCTTAAGTTTCGTATCTTCTAATATATGACATATAGTGTGATTATCCAATATAATGCCTGGAGAATAATATGCGGATTTACGCTGTAGCCGATATTCATGGTCGTAAGCACAGGGTGTCTTCGATACTTGATACTGTTTCAGATTTAAAACCTGATGTGCTTGTTTTTGCAGGTGACGTAAATTCATTGTTTAACTCTTCAAATATCATGTCTTATTTTAGCAATGCCCATTTGCCGGTTCTTGCGGTTCGCGGCAACACGGATTCAAAAAAAATTGCGACTCGCTCCACTGTTTCCTCAAATATTTCTTTTTTGCACTTTTCAGAGATTGTTATTAACGGATTCTCTTTCACAGGCGTTAGCGGAACAATCCCGGTGCCATTTTCCTCCCGTATTCAATTTCGTGAAAAGCAGACAACTAAAAAGCTTGAACCGCTGGTGAGAAAAGATACGATTCTTATAGCTCATCCGCCCCCTTTTGGAACACTTGATAAGGTTTTCGGCAGGTTTCATGCGGGATGCAAAAGCCTTAGGGAAATAGTTTCAAGGCGCCAGCCACAACTGCTTATCTGCGGACATATTCATGAAAGGCCGGGAAGTGAGTTTTTGGGAAAAACCCTCGTAGTAAACTGCAGTATCGGTAAATCAGGAAATGGAGCTCTGATCGAGCTCAATACTGACAGACCTCCTGTAGTTGAAATGCTCTAAAATGATTATAAGCGCCAGCCGCAGAACTGATATTCCAGCCTTTTACACCGAATGGTTTATGAACCGTATTCGCGCAGGTTTCTGCACCGTTCCAAATCCATTTAATCCGAATCAGATTTCAAATATTTCACTAGCGCCAGAATATGTCGATCTTTTTGTATTCTGGACACGGAATCCCAAACCGATTATTCCCCATTTAAAAGAACTTAACGCACGAGGTTTCAGCTACTATTTTTTGTATACCCTCATAGATAATCCACAGATTCTCGATCCGAAGTCTCCTTCTCCTGAAATATCGCTCGACACTTTCCGGAAATTATCCGATCTTATTGGTCCTGAAAAGATAATCTGGCGTTATGATCCGATAGTATTGAGCAATGTTACAAATATTGAATTTCACAAACAACGCTTTGAGTTTATTGCAGACAAGTTACGCGGTCATACTTTCCGGTGCATTATAAGCTTCGTGGATATTTACAAAAAAATAGAAGGAAGAATCAAAAGACTGAATAATAACGGTTTTATTCTTAAGGAATTGAATGATGCAAATTCATCTGATCTTTTAAGTTTTCTGGCTGATACTGCAGGTAAAAACGGGATTGAGATAGAAAGCTGCGCTTCAGAAATTGATCTCTCCGGCTTCGGAATCCCTGCCGGAAAATGCATAGATGATATTTACATTGCAGAAATTTTCGGGAAAAGGCTTAATCTAAAAAAAGATCCTTCCCAGAGAAAAAACTGCGGTTGTGTTTTGAGCAAAGATATCGGAATGTATGATTCCTGTCTTTACGAATGCCAGTATTGTTATGCTACAACCAGTTTCGACAGAGCAAAAATAAACCACAAAAAACATAATCCGGATTCGCAGTCACTTCTTCCTGTGACCACTTGAACCCTTGAATCCTGGACCCCTTTCTTTCGTCTAAAGGGTGCCCATACGGAAATTGAATATGAAACCAGTTAAAATACTTATTGAAGATTTTATAGATCTGCATACCTTCAGGCCGGAAGAAGTTTCTGATCTTCTTTCCGAATATTTTTCAGAATGCCGGAAAAACGGGATTTTCACGGTGCGGATAATACACGGTAAAGGCCGCGGTTTTCTCAAAAACAGCGTTGTGAAAATATTGAAAAAGAGCCCTTTTGTGGAATCTTTCAAAGATGCCCCTATCGAAGCAGGAGGATGGGGCGCCACTATTGTTGAGTTGAAAAAAATAGAATTTCCTAAATAACCTTTCGGCAATTTATTATATAAAACCTCGTAGATACA
>Ga0268280_1000583_pt1 | contig 29198 bp, 22 predicted proteins | sample saktaG_9_FD_190139 | JGI IMG/M metagenome (GOLD analysis project Ga0268280, IMG submission 190139) | Saline water microbial communities from Sakinaw Lake, British Columbia, Canada - sak_2011_5_24_40m | ecosystem: Environmental > Aquatic > Non-marine Saline and Alkaline > Saline ...
GGCAGCCAAGGGAGCACCCGCAGCCAAGGGAGCACCCGCAGCCAAGGGAGCACCCGCAGCTAAGGGAGCACCCGCAGCCAAGGGAGCGCCTGTCGCTAAGGGAGCACCCGATGCTTCTGCCGCTCCGGCTGCTAAAGCTTCACCTCCAGCCGCAGGTCAGCCTGTTTTGAAAAAAGCGGCACCGAGAGCGAAATCACACTATTTTATTCTTGAAAATCTGTGTGTAGGGTGCGGCCTCTGTCTTGACAAATGCCCTCCCAAAGTGAATGCCATAGGCTATAAGTTCTATGGTGATGTTCAGGAAGGCGGGTTCAGGTGTTATATCGATCAGGATGCCTGTATTTCATGTTCAGCCTGTTTTTCTGCCGATGAATGTCCTTCGGGAGCGCTGCTTGAGGTACTTCCTGACGGTGAAGTGCTTGATTTTACCTATACGCCGCCTGAACGACTGGATTTTGATCTGAGATTTCTGCACAGATTTCACAGGGAAGTGCGTTAGGACAATCAGGCTTTGTCAATATTTCTTCTCAGGATTTAAAAAAGCATTGCTTCACGGAAGCAGTGCTTTTTTTTTAGATTGTTATCTGTTATGCCGGAACAAGTCAACATTGCTCAGGGAAATCACTCTCCCGTAAACCGGGATGAGCAGGTTCCGGTAAGACCGGCGCTTGTGATCATACCAACCTATAACGAAGCTGAAAATATTGCAGCCCTGCTCAGTGATCTTGCAGAACATTATCCGGTTACTCTTGATATTCTTGTCATTGATGACAATTCTCCTGATGGAACGGCCGATATAGTCCGTTCAATTCAGGAGACGACAAAGGGTATTAACCTGATTTTGCGGGAGAAAAAGCTTGGACTTGGAACGGCATATATTACCGGATTCCGCTATGCCCTTGAGAAAGGATATCAGTTTGTCATAGAGATGGATGCGGATTTTTCGCATGATCCTCTCATGATAGAGCGCTTTCTTGATGCCATGAGCTCGGCTGATCTGGTTATAGGGTCACGTTACATGAACAATACGGTCAATGTCGTTAACTGGCCTCTCGGCAGGCTGATCCTTTCCAAAATTGCCAGTATTTATACTCAGTTGATTACCGGGCTCCCGGTTGCAGATCCGACAAGCGGTTTTAAATGCTTCAGCGTCGAAATATTGCGTCAGCTGGATCTTGACAGGATAAACTCCCAGGGGTATTCATTTCAGATAGAGATGAACTTCAGGGTATGGAAGAAAGGGTTTGCCATAAGGGAGCTTCCTATCGTATTTGTTGACCGCTCGGTTGGAAAATCGAAAATGACAAAAAAAAACATTCGTGAAGCGATCTGGATTGTCTGGTGGCTTAAAATAAAGTCGGTTTTCGGTTTATTGTAAAATGATTTCCACTCATCAAAAAGCCCCGCATATTACGGGGCTTTTTGATGATGCAGTAGTCATGATCCCTTTTCAGCGATGATCTGCTGAGCGATATCCGGAGGTGCTTCTTCGTAATGGCTGAAACTGTAGGAGTATCGTGCCCTGCTCTGGGTCAGTCGTGTAAGGGCGTGATGGAATGCTGTGAGTGCTGCCTGTGGAATCAGCGCCTTCACAATCTGCATCCTGACATCAGAATCCATGCCGAGAATTTTCCCCCTTTTACTTGATATTTCACCGACAATTTCGCCCGTATACTGATCAGGGGCATAGACATTCAGGGAATAAAACGGTTCGAGCAGGAAGGGTTTTGCCTTTTCAAAAGCATTTTTGAACGCCATGCTGCCGGCGATTTTAAATGCGAATTCAGAGCTGTCTACCGGATGAAAGGATCCGTCATAAGCAACAGCCTTGAGATCGACGACAGGATAGCCGGCAAGAATCCCGTTTGTAATGGATTCCCGAAGTCCTTTTTCTACAGCAGGCAGATATCTTGTAGGCACAACTCCGCCGACAACCTCACTTGCAAATATAAATCCGCTATCCCGCGCAAGAGGTTCAAGCCTTACCCAGACATCGCCATACTGTCCCCTTCCTCCCGACTGCTTCTTATATTTGCCCTGGGACGAGGATGGTATGCGAATGGTTTCGCGGTAGGGGATTTTAATGGGGGCGATATCCACCTTGACGTTGAACTTTGCCTGAAGGCGGCTGATAATAGTATCAAGATGTGTCTCGCCGAGGGTTTTCAGGATCGTCTGGTTGAACTCGACATCATGTTCGATCGAAAAGCTCGGATCCTCTTCATGGAGGTGATGCAGACCTGCGGAGATTTTTTCTTCATCACCCTGGGCAACAGGAATGATTGCTGTAGCAAGCATCGGCACAGGAAAGGTAATCGGGCTGATCCGGCAGAGGGTGCCTTTGTCGGCAAGGGTGTCATTGGTATGCGCGTCTTTCAGCTTGACGACCATGCCGATATCTCCTGCAAGAAGGCTGTCAACCGGAATTTTTTTCTGTCCGAGCATGGTATAGACCTGGCCGGGCTTTTCTATCTGTCCGGTCTGGACATCTATAAGTTCATGGCCTGTTTCAAGATGGCCTGAATATACCCTGAGGTAGGAGATTTCCCCGACACGCGGCTCTGACATTGTTTTGAATATAAAGGCAATGGTCGGTCCTGCAGGATCCGGCTGAAGCAGTTTTTCAGTTTCATCAACAGTACAGATCGTGTGTTCAGGACCGCGTTCAATCGGAGAGGGACAAAGGTTGACTATGGCGTTCAGCAGTCGTTCCGTACCTATGAGATGAAGGGGCGAAGTGCAGAAAACAGGAAAAAATGTTCTGGTGACAAGGGCTGATTTGATTCCGGTTCTCAGCTCATCCTCGGTAAGGTTTCCAACTTCAAAAAACCGGTTCATCAATGCTTCATCCGTTTCGGCAACCGCTTCGACAAGCTGCTGGTGGAGTTCTTCGGCTCGTTTCAGATGGGTTTCGGGAATATCGGAGACTGTCATGCTTCCGGGTTTGTCCGGGATGAATTCAAGCTGTTTCATCAACAGTACATCGATGAGAATGTGGTGACCGGGTCCCTCATCGGCAGGAAACTGGATCGGAGTGACAAGGTGGCCGAAATGGTCTCGGAGAGCCTGCACGCCGGCGTTAAAGTCGGTTCGGTCGGCATCAAGCTTGGTGAAAATAAAAGCGGTAGGCTTGTAGTACCCCCTGGTATATTCCCAGATTGTGTCAGTGCCCACTTCGACGCCGTTTGCCGCATTTACAGTAATAAGCACGGTATCGGCAACACGCATCGCCGACTTTACATCGCCGTGAAAATCAAGCAGGCCGGGTGTATCGATAATATTGATTTTACGGTCGTTCCAGAATCCGTGGATAAGGCTGGTGTTCAGGCTGTGTTTTCTTTGAATCTCATCAAGAGAGTAATCGGAAAGGGTGTTTCCTTCATCAATGCTTCCAAGCCGGTTTATGACACCCATGGATAGAGCAAGTGATTCCGAAAGCATGGTCTTGCCGCTTCCGGCATGACCTGTAATGACAATGTTTCGCAATTGATCCGGTTGTACGGCTTGCATCTCAGAACTCCTTTGTTGAATTTAATGATGGTCTTTGCCTGCCACTGATAACGAAGTACAGGTCTATTGGCAGAGTTGGAGAAAAAACAGTAGATAGAAATAATAAGCAAAAAAGTCTTATTTGCTGTCGCATTGATCATGAAATCGAGGGGAAAAAAAGATATATTTTCAAGTTATGTATAAATCAGTAGTACTCATTGTTGTGCCTTTTCGGGTAAAAAAACATGCAACAACATTAAATACCTTTTGTTATGCCAGTAATCAGGAAGATTCTTGCGCGTCAGATCCTTGACTCAAGGGGAAATCCGACGGTCGAAGTCGATGTATACTCTGACAGCTCGTTCGGTAGGGCCGCCGTACCAAGCGGTGCATCGACCGGCGTTCATGAAGCTGTTGAACTCAGGGACGGTGATGCGGGAGTCTATCTTGGCAAGGGCGTTCTTAATGCGGTTGAAAATGTCAACACAGTAATCAATGACGGTCTGCAGGGAATGCTGGTTACCGAACAGGAGGAAATTGATCAGGTACTTCTTGCTCTGGATGGAACACCGAACAAGTCCAGGCTTGGCGCAAATGCTCTTCTGGGTGTTTCGCTGGCCTGTGCGAAAGCCGGTGCCGATTATTCAGGGCTCTCTCTTTTTCGATACATAGGAGGCACATTGGCCAATACGCTGCCCGTTCCGATGATGAACGTTCTCAATGGCGGAGCTCACGCCGACAATACCGTGGATTTTCAGGAATTCATGATCATGCCTGCCGGATTCAGTTCTTTTTCTGAAGCGCTTCGCTGCGGGGCTGAAATTTTTCATGCACTCAAGGCTCTTTTGAAAAGCAAGGGTCTGAGCACGGCTGTCGGTGATGAAGGCGGTTTCGCTCCGAATCTGAGATCAAATGAAGAGGCGATTGAGCTGGTGATCGAGGGTATCGGCAAAGCCGGTTACAAGGTTGGATCTCCGACGGACAAAGGGGGGCTTGGCAATGCACAGGTCATGATCGCTCTTGATCCTGCAAGCTCCGAGTTCTATGATTCGGCAAAGAAGCGCTATGTTTTCAAGAAATCTTCGAAACAGGAGCTGACCTCTCAGCAGATGGCGGAATACTGGGAAAAATGGGCTACCGATTACCCTATTATCTCAATTGAAGATGGTATGGCCGAAGATGACTGGGAAGGCTGGAAACTGCTGACCGAAAAAATCGGTTCAAGGGTTCAACTTGTCGGCGACGATCTTTTTGTCACCAACAGCAAGCGGCTTGCTGAGGGTATCGAGCGGGGTGTGGCCAACTCTATTCTGATCAAGGTCAACCAGATCGGGACCCTGACTGAAACACTTCAGGCTATCGATCTTGCCAAATGCAACGGCTACACTTCGGTCATCAGCCATCGCAGCGGTGAAACCGAAGACAGCACGATTGCCCAGATTGCGGTAGCGACCAATGCCGGCCAGATCAAAACCGGAAGTATGTCGCGTTCGGACCGTATGGCCAAGTACAATGAACTGCTTCGTATCGAGCAGGAGCTTGGTGATCAGGCGCGCTATCCCGGAAGAAAGGCTTTCCGGGTTTAAAGAATTCTGCCGGGGACCCTTTTGTTAAAGGGTTCCCTTTGTATTTCTTGCTGATAACGCTGAAATTTATCCGGCTTTACGGCTTGGCTCCTTCCGCTGTGCAGCATTTCTTGTAACTTCGGCAGCTCCCGGCTGATAAAAAGCTTTTTGATGCGTGAGAAAGATTATCGACAGCATCTGGGACTATATCCGTTCAAATCCGAAAAAATTATTTTTTCAGGTTACCATTGCTTTTTTTCTGCTCTGGTTTCTTTTCGATGATTACGGTATTGTGAAAAGAATCCGCATGGAAGCGGAGCATCGAATGCTCCTTGACCGGCAGAAAATCGAGCAGAAGAAGATTCTTGACAATGAGCTGCGCATTCAGCATGCCGATGCGCCTGACAGCATAGAAAAGGCTGCCAGGGAAAGATATAATTTCCGGAAACCGGGAGAAACCCTGTTTATCATCAGAGAACACTAATATTTCCAGCAACAGTTCAACAATTCCATGTATCAGTATCGCCGTCGTTTAACCCGTGAAGTCGCATTTGGAACTCTGGCATTGGGGGGATATCAGCCGATAAGGGTGGAGTCCATGACCAATACGCACACCATGGATACCGCGTCAACCGTTCAGCAGTGCAGAAGGCTTTATGACTCCGGATGTGAAATCATCCGGCTTACCGTACCGACAGAGAAGGATGCTGAAAATCTTGGAAACATAAGAGACCGGCTTCGTCGGGACGGTATTGATACTCCGCTTGTTGCCGATATTCATTTTTCTGTCCGCGCAGCTCTCAAGGCGGTAGAATTTGTCGAGAATATCCGCATTAATCCGGGCAACTATGCGGCCATGCAGAAGTTCTCAAGTAATGATTACACTGAAAGCGAATATCAGCAGGAGGTTGAACATGTCCGGCAGGAGTTTGCCCCTCTGGTTGCTAAAGCCCGCCAATCAGGTGTTTCAATGAGGATCGGTACAAATCATGGTTCTTTGTCAGACAGAATTGTCAGCCGTTATGGAAACTCGCCTGAAGGTATGGTTGAAGCCGCGCTGGAGTTTGCAAGAATCTGTGAGGAGCTTGGCTATCATGACATTCTTTTTTCCATGAAAGCCTCCAATGTCCGGGTGATGATCCAGGCATACCGGCTTCTTGTTCAGAAGGCTGATACTGAACTCCTTTATGCCTATCCCCTCCATCTCGGCGTTACAGAGGCGGGAGATGGTGATGAGGGCCGTGTTAAATCGGCGATGGGAATCGGAGCTCTTCTTGAAGAGGGGCTTGGCGACACCATCAGGGTTTCCCTGACCGAAGACCCTGTTAATGAAGTTCCCGTCGGTTTTGCGATTGTTAAAAAATATAATGACTTTCATCTTGTCAACGGCGACAGGGGACATGTTCCGCTGAAGCATCTGGTTGATAACCGCAACCGGCAGGCGATCCATAATGATCCGCCACCCTTCAATCCGTTCAGTTATCAGCGCCGTGTTTCCGGCAGGATTGCAGTTGCGGATTTTGCGCTGGGGGGTGAGGAGGTGCCGGGAGTCGAGACAGAGGTGCACGCGCCGCTTTCAGACCGGGAGGCTGTTTTTGAAGAGGTCATGCTGAGACTGACTCCTCAAAAGATTCAGCATGACATTCGTTCCGAGTTTGCCGGCGTTCGTGTCAACAGTCCGGACGACCTTGATGCACTTGATGATCTTCTTGGAAAACTGGGTGATGCGGGCCGCTTTATTGTCGCTTCAACAAGTGATGTTTCTCTTTTTGGCATGCTGCTCAACAAGGTTTCCAAAGCAAGGCTTGATATTGTTGAAGGGGAACTGCTTGGTAAGGAGTTTCTCGACACTCTTGGCAACGATCGGCTGGCGGCAGTTGAATTATGCTTTATGCATGAATATGCAGGGGAGACTGTTCCTGCAGAGGTTCTGAGCCATCTTGCAGAAAAGCTTCGAAAGAAAGGGTTGGAGCGGCTCTTTTTTTCTGTTGTATCGAGCAATACGGTTTATGTCTACCACAGGCTCGTTCAGGCATTCAACAGTCGCTCTTTTGATTATCCGCTGATTGTCCGTTTCAGCGGTGAGGGTTCTGACAGGCTTGAAACGTTGATACAGTGCTCTGTTCAGACCGGATCGCTTTTCTGTGACGGCATCGGTGATATGCTTGCGCTTCATACAGGACTTTCTTCCGATGATGAGATTAACCTTGCATTCAACATTCTTCAGGGTGCAAGAATCAGAATGTCTAAAACCGAATTCATCTCCTGTCCCGGATGCGGCAGAACCTATTTTGAGCTCGAAAAGGCAACGGCCGCAATCAAAAAGAGAACCGCCCACCTTAAAGGGCTGAAGATCGGCATCATGGGTTGTATTGTTAACGGTCCAGGCGAGATGGCCGATGCTGATTTCGGTTATGTCGGAGCCGGGAAAAACCGGATAAGCCTCTATGTCGGCAGGGAGTGTGTTGAGGAAAATATTATGGAGATAGATGCCGTTGAACGGCTTATAGGACTTATCAGAGAGCGGGGAAAATGGGTTGATCCCCAGGAAAACAGTGAAGATCATGCGGGTTTCCGCTGATAATCGATTTCATCTGAAGCCTTTATGAGATATACGCTGATAACGGGGGCGTCCATGGGGATCGGCGAAGCTTTTGCCCGGGAATTTGCAGCCATGGGTCACAACCTTTTGCTCGTTGCCCGTTCTGCCGACAGATTGCACTCTCTGGCTGAAGAACTCCGGCGGAAGCGAAGGGTTGAAGTAATGGTTTGTGTTGAAGACCTTGGCGATCCTGAAAGCCCCGCCCGCATTTATGAGTTCTGCCGGCGTCAGCACGCCTCGGTTGATCTTCTTGTCAATTGTGCCGGATTGTCCAGAGCAGGAGATTTCATCGACATCCCTTACGAAAAGCTGGAAGAGATTATGATGGTTAACATGATGGCGATGGCGAGACTTACCAGGCTTTTACTGCCCGATATGGTTGAAAGAAAAAAAGGGGGGATTATCAACATCGCTTCTCTTGGCGGACTGCAGGGAGTTCCCGGACTCGGGCTCTATTCTGCTTCCAAGGCTTTTGTCATAACCCTCAGCGAAGCGCTTCACGTGGAGCTTAAAGAGAAAGGGATAAATGTTGTAGCGCTCTGTCCTGGTTTTATCGATACCGGTTTTTTTGAACATGCCGGCCACAATGCAGCCAATATCCGTCTTCCGATTTCCGGCATAGAGGTCGTTGTCAAAGCGGGAATTAAAGGATTGAAGAAAAACCGGATAAGGGTATTTCCTACGATGATTGATAATCTTCTGGTTTTCTCCCAAAGAGTTGTTTCGAGGGAAACAGTGGTACAGCTTGCCGGTTATTTTGCCGGGGTAAGAGTATGAATAATAAATTCTTCATTTTATTCTTTGTAATTTTACAAGCTCTCATTATATTACCGACCATGTTTTTTGAATGAGCTGCTGGTGTAGCTCAATTGGTAGAGCAGCTGATTTGTAATCAGCAGGTTGCGGGTTCGAGTCCCATCACCAGCTCTGAGAGAAATGGGTAGGTAGCGAAGTGGTTAAACGCAACAGACTGTAAATCTGTCGACTCTGTCTTCGGAGGTTCGAATCCTCCCCTACCCACGCTTTTTGCGTATCAAGCTGATGTAGCTCAGTCGGTAGAGCACTTCCTTGGTAAGGAAGAGGTCATCGGTTCGAGTCCGATCATCAGCTCAGGTTTTGGAGGTATTGATTTTATACGTCAGTAGCTTAATTGGTAGAGCAGCGGTCTCCAAAACCGCAGGTTGGGGGTTCGATTCCCTCCTGACGTGCACGCAGAAAAAATTTCACTGTAGTTTATTCCGGAACAGTATTCATGAATAAATATATCGGCAAAGCAGCTCAGTATTACCGTGATGTGATCAGTGAAATGCGAAAGGTTGTCTGGCCGAGCAAGGAAGAGATCAAGGATTTGACGATTGTTGTGCTGACGGTTTCAGGTATTCTTGCCTTGTTTACGTTTCTTGTCGACTGGGTCATAAATTTCGTTATGGGAAAGTTATTGTAAGAAACAGGGTTAAGGTGAATTGATGAGCGCAAGAAAAAAAGATATTGAGGTTCAGGGTGTTCCTGTTGCACGCTGGTATGCACTCAGGATTTATTCCGGTCACGAACGCAAGGTTAAGGAGGGCATAGAAGCTGAAGTTGCACGTTGCGGTCTGGGCGAAAAGATACTTCAGGTCTATGTTCCCTATGAGCGTTTTGTGGAGGTAAAAAACGGCAAGAAAAGAAGTTTGACCAAAAACGCCTTTCCGGGCTATGTGCTTATTGAAGCTGTGCTTGATAAGCAGACGAGGAATCTTATTCTCGATATTCCTTCCGTGATGGGCTTTCTCGGCGTCGATGATGTGCCTGCTCCTCTGAGGCCGGATGAGGTTGAAAAGATTCTTGAGCCTGAAAGCTCCATTGAACACCGTTCCGTTGTTGAAGCGCCGTTCAAAATCGGTGATTCAGTCAAGGTTATTGACGGTCCGTTCAGTTCGCTGACCGGCGTTGTTCATGATGTGAGCGTCGAGAGGATGAAAGTGAAGGTTATGATAAGTTTCTTTGGTCGCAGTACTCCTACAGAGCTTGATTTTTCACAGGTTAAGTCAGTTTCCCAATAATAGGGCTTAAGTCATTTAAGCTTCTGAATAGAAATAGATTATGGCAAAAAAGATAATCGGCTTTATTAAGCTTCAGATTCCGGCCGGCGCGGCGAATCCTGCACCTCCTGTCGGACCTGCCCTTGGTCAGAAAGGGGTAAATATCATGGAGTTTTGCAAGCAGTTCAATGCGAAAACCCAGTCTGAGGCGGGGATGATTATTCCTGTAGTAATTACGGTTTACTCTGACAAGTCCTTCACGTTTATCACCAAAACTCCTCCTGCGGCGGTTCTTCTTCTCAAAGAGGCGCAACTCAAGAAGGGTTCAGGCGAGCCCAACCGCAATAAGGTCGGCTCTGTCAACCGCGAACAGGTTCGCAGGATTGCGGAGCTTAAAATGCCGGATCTCAATGCTGTTGATCTCAACGGTGCTGAAGAGATGATTATGGGTACTGCCAGAAGTATGGGAATAGTGGTTGAGGGTTGATTCTTTATTGTAGTGTTTGATGCCGTGGGAGGCTTAAAAGCCGTTTTTTTAACCACTTTTAGAAGATATAAACAATGGCGGGGAAAAAATACAGGGATGCCGCATCGAAGATCGAGCGTTTTCAGGAGTACGATCTGGCAGATGCAGTAGTGAAGATCAGGGAGATTACTGCGGTCAAGTTTGACGCAACGGTTGATATTGCCGTGAAGCTCGGGGTTGATCCCCGTCATGCCGATCAGGTTGTCCGCGGCACGGTTATGCTGCCGCATGGAACAGGAAAAACGGTATCCGTGCTGGTTGTCTGCAAGGAGGCAAAAGCCGAGGAAGCAAGAGAGGCCGGCGCCGATCTTGTCGGGTTTGAGGAGTATATTGAGAAGATCCAGGAAGGATGGACCGGTGTTGATGTTATCATTGCAACTCCGGATGTCATGGGACAGCTGGGTAAGGTTGCCAAGATTCTGGGACCGCGCGGCCTGATGCCGAATCCGAAGTCCGGAACAGTAACGATGGATGTGGCCAAGGCGGTCAGGGAGGTCAAGGCCGGTAAAATCGAGTTCAGGGTTGATAAGGCCGGAAATGTTCATGCTCCGGTCGGAAAGGTCTCCTTTCAGCCTGATCAGCTGGTTGCCAATATCGCAAGTTTCCTCAAGGAGGTTGTGCGACTGAAGCCCTCTGCAGCAAAGGGACAATATGTCCAGGGTGTGGCGCTTTCGAGCACTATGTCCCCGAGCGTGAAGGTTAAAATGGAAAAATTTGTCGCCTAATAAAAACGGTTTATACGATGAAGCGAGATAAAAAAGAACAGATCGTTCAGGATTTTTCTGAAAAAGTCAATAACTCACAGGGCATATATCTTACTGAGTTTCAGGGATTGAACGTCGCCAAGATGGCGGAACTGCGCAAAGAGTTCAGAAAGGTAGGAGTTGAGTATCGTGTTGTTAAAAACACCCTCATTAAAAAGGCTCTGAAGGATCTTGCCGGAGCAGACAGGCTTGCTGCAGGTCTTAAAAGTACCACCGCTGTTGCATTTGGATATGATGACCCGTTAGCTCCGGCCAAGGTTATCAGAAAGTTCAGCAAAACCAATGACGCGCTGAAATTCAAGATGGCGGCAATTGATGGTGTTGTTTTCGGCGCTGACAAGCTTCCTCAGCTTTCCGAAATGCTTACCAAGACGGAAAATGTCGGTCGTGCGGCCGGCCTGATCAACAGTGTTGTCAGTTCTGTCCCGATGGTGGTCAATGCGGTTATGAGAAACCTTGTCTGTGCTCTTGATCAGATTGCAAAGCAGAAGCAGTAAATTATACGAATCTATTACGCACTCAGGAAATTATTTTAATCGTAAATTATTAAACAAGAGAGGGGAATAATGTCTATCGAAACACTTGTAGAGCAGATTGGTAAGTTGACTCTTACAGAAGCCTCAGAATTAGTGAAGGCTCTGGAAGAGAAGTTTGGTGTCAGTGCTGCTCCTGTTGCAGTTGCCGGTGTTGCTGCAGCTCCTGCCGGCGAAGCTGTCGTTCAGGAAGAACAGACTGAGTTTGACGTTATCCTGACGGCCGCTGGAGAGAGCAAGATCAATGTGATCAAGGCAGTTCGTGCGATTACCGGTCTTGGACTGAAAGAGGCAAAGGATCTTGTCGATGGCGCACCGAAAACCGTAAAAGAAGCTGTATCCAAGGATGAGGCAGAGAAAATTGCCAAAGAGCTGAAGGATGCAGGCGCAGCAGTAGAAGTTAAGTGATCTTTGAAAAGAGTCATTACTATAGCGAGCTCCGTTTCCATTTTGAGACGGAGCTTTGTCTGTTTGTATAAGTACAGTTTTGATGGTTTTTCCTGTGATGATACGATTAAGATCCACTGGACGTTACAGTTGTCCGGCAAAGGTTTTTTGATCTTTGTGATAGCTTAATCTGTAAGTAATTCATGCAATTGATAAAAGCGAGGTGCATGTGAAAGTGGCTGATGCAACAACAACACCGTGTATTGACTTTTCCAAAATTCAGAGTGTTATAGAGCCTCCCGATTTATTAAAAGTTCAGTTAGACTCATTCCATAATTTTATACAGGACAGCGTTCCTCTTGCAAAAAGAAAGGACCAGGGCCTTGAGCGGGTTCTGCGCAGCGCATTCCCGATCACCGATACCAGAGGGCTGTATCTTCTTGAGTATATCTCATACAGCTTTGATAAACCCAAGTACACAGTCGAGGATTGTATAGAACGGGGTTTGACCTACGATGTTTCCCTGAAAGTCAAACTTAAGCTTTCCTACAAGGATGAGGCGGATGAGACCGACTGGAAGGAGACCATACAGCAGGAGGTCTATCTTGGCCGAATCCCCTATATGACCGAGCGTGGCACATTCATTGTCAATGGTGCTGAACGCGTTGTGGTTGCCCAGCTTCACCGTTCTCCCGGTGTTGTGTTCAGTGAAGCCATCCATCCGAACGGCAAGAAAATGTATTCGGCTAAAATCGTTCCGACACGCGGTTCATGGATCGAGTTTCAGACCGATATCAATAATCAGATTTTTGTCTATATCGACCAGAAGAAGAATTTTCTGGTCAGTGCGCTGTTGCGCGCCATAGGATTTGCAAGGGATGAGGATATTCTTGGCCTGTTTGATCTTGTCGAAGAGATTCCACTGAAATCCGGTAAAAAGGAACAGCTTGTAGGACAGTATCTTGCTTCAGATATAGTAGATATGCAGACCGGCGAGGTGGTCAGTGCAAGGACTGCGATTACGGAGGATATCTTTGAGCAGATTCTTGCTGCCGGGTATAAAAGCGTCAAGGTGATGAAGACCTTTGCGGGTGGAGATAAGGGTCAGGACAAATCAATCATTATCAATACCATTCTCAACGACAGTTCCGCGACGGAGGAAGAGGCGCTTGAGATTGTCTATGAAGAGCTGAGAGCCAATGAGGCCCCTGATATTGATGCGGCAAGGAGCTTCCTGGAGAGAACGTTTTTCAACCAGAAAAAATATGATCTCGGCGATGTCGGCCGTTACAGGATCCGCAAAAAACTCGGCAAAGAGTTTGATGAGCTGAATGAATATCTCGCCGGCAAGCCTGAGCTTAAAAAGCTTTCGGATTCCATTTACGAGAAAGTTCTTCAGACGATACAGTCATTTTCCGATGAGCCGACCGGTGAGGATATTCTGGTGCTGACGCATTATGATATTATTTCGGTCATCTATTACCTGATCAAACTGGTCAACGGGCTTGCCGACGTTGACGATGTCGATCATCTGGCAAACCGCCGGGTGCGTTCAGTCGGTGAACAGCTTGCCGCCCAGTTTGTCATTGGACTGGCCAGGATGGGAAAGAATGTCCGTGAGAAGCTCAACTCCAGAGACTCTGATAAAATCGCTCCTGCAGATCTCATTAATGCGCGCACGGTATCAAGCGTTGTCTCAAGCTTTTTTGCGACAAGTCAGCTTTCGCAGTTCATGGATCAGACCAACCCTCTTGCTGAAATGACCAACAAGAGAAGAGTGTCGGCACTCGGACCGGGTGGTCTTACCAGAGAACGTGCAGGTTTTGAGGTTCGTGACGTTCATTATACTCACTATGGCAGGCTCTGCCCGATCGAAACTCCCGAAGGACCTAATATCGGTCTTATATCCTCACTCTCTGTTTATGCGGAAATTAACGATAAAGGGTTTATCCAGACTCCATACCGTGTGGTCGACAAGGGTCAGGTAACCGACACAGTCCTGATGCTTTCGGCTGAAGACGAAGAGAACAAGATTACCGTACCGGTGAGCGTGCCGCTTGACGCCAATAACAGAATAGCCGTCGAGTCGGTCCAGGCAAGGACAAAGGGCGACTATCCGGTTGTGCCTGCAGAGGACGTCAATTATATGGACGTTTCTCCCGTACAGATCGTCAGCGCTGCAGCCGCCCTGATTCCTTTTCTTGAGCATGATGACGGTAACCGTGCGCTTATGGGTGCAAACATGCAGCGCCAGGCGGTTCCGCTGCTGACTTCAGAGGCTCCGGTTGTCGGAACCGGCATGGAAGCCAAGGTGGCCAGAGATTCACGCTCGGTCATTGTTGCGGAAGGAGCCGGAACGGTCGAAGACGTTACGGCTGAATATATCCAGGTTCGCTATGATATCGACACCGATAATGATGTGCATCTGTCGATGCTTGATCCTGATGAAGGCCTTAAAACCTACAAGCTGATCAAGTTCAAACGATCCAACCAGGATACCTGTATTTCACAGAAACCTCTGGTACATATCGGTCAGCGTGTTGAAAAAGGCTTTGTTCTTGCGGACAGTTCATCGACAGAAAACGGAGAGCTTGCTCTCGGCAAAAATGTACTGGTAGCCTTCATGCCCTGGCGCGGTTATAACTTTGAGGATGCCATTATTCTGAGTGAAAGGCTTGTCTATGACGATGTCTTTACCTCCATCCATATTCATGAATTTGAGGCCAATGTCCGCGATACCAAACGCGGTGAAGAGCAGTTTACCCGTGATATCTATAATGTCAGTGAGGAGGCGCTCAGAAACCTTGATGAGAACGGTATCGTCCGAATCGGTGCGGAAGTCAAGGAGAGGGATATACTGGTCGGAAAAATAACTCCGAAAGGCGAGAGTGATCCCACGCCCGAAGAAAAGCTGCTGAGGGCGATTTTCGGCGATAAATCAAGCGATGTAAAGGATGCCTCAATGCATGTCCCTGCGGGCATGAAAGGTATTGTCATCAAGACGAAGCTTTTCAGCCGCAAGAAAAAGGTCGGTATGGACAGCAAGGAGAAACTTGAGGCTGTAGACAAGCGGTTTGACAATAAAGAGTTTGACCTGCGGAAGAGATTTGCCAAATGGCTGAAGCAGCTTCTTGAAGGGAGAATTTCAACCGGCATCACCAGCGAAAAGGGAAAAGAACTGATTGCTGAAGGCGCAATGTTTGATGATGCTGTACTGGCTAAATTCAGCACGATGCCGTTTCTTGAATCGATCGATTTTTCAAAAGGCATTACTGATTCCCAGAAGGTGAACGATAATGTTGTCCGCCTTGTCAAGGAGTTCCGTTTCAAGCTCAAAGACCTTGCTGATGAGCGGGACAATGAGAAATACAAGATCAATGTCGGCGATGAACTTCCTCCGGGTATCGAGGAACTGGCGAAGGTATATATCGCACAGAAAAGAAAAATACAGGTCGGCGACAAGATGGCGGGACGGCACGGCAACAAGGGTGTTGTAGGTAAAATCCTTTCGATTGAGGATATGCCGTTCATGGCAGATGGAACACCGGTTGATATCGTACTTAATCCTCTTGGTGTACCGAGCCGTATGAATATAGGACAGCTCTATGAAACATCGCTCGGCTGGGCGGCAAAAAAGCTCGGTGTCAAGTTTAAAACTCCGATTTTCAACGGCGCCACCTATCAGGAAGTACAGCAGGAACTTGAACGGGCAGGACTTCCGGTAACAGGCAAGGTTAGTCTTTTTGACGGACGAACCGGTGAGAGATTCAATGATGAGGTGACCATAGGCTATATCTACATGCTCAAGCTGAGCCACCTTGTCGATGACAAGATCCATGCCCGTTCAACCGGTCCATACTCACTGATAACCCAGCAGCCGCTTGGCGGTAAAGCCCAGTTCGGCGGACAGAGATTCGGTGAAATGGAGGTCTGGGCTCTTGAAGCTTATGGTGCTGCCAATATTCTTCGGGAAATGCTGACGGTCAAGTCCGATGATGTGATCGGTCGTAATAAGACCTATGAGGCAATTGTAAAAGGTCAGAACCTGCCGGATCCGGGAATACCGGAATCGTTTAATGTGCTTGTCCGAGAGCTGCAGGGTCTTGGTCTTGAGATTCGTATTGACGACAGGGTTCCTTAGTAATGTGTTAATTGGCGTGTACATCATTAACGGACGTTAAAAAGAGTCGTTTAAAAAGGATATTGACTATGATATTTTCACAGGGAGCATCGCCGTTGAAAGGTGATTTTTCAAGGATAAAGTTCAGTATTGCATCACCTGAAAGCATTCTTGCCCATTCAAGGGGAGAGGTTTTAAAGCCGGAGACGATAAACTACCGTACATTCAAGCCGGAACGTGACGGGTTGATGTGCGAAAAAATATTCGGGCCGACAAAGGACTGGGAGTGCTACTGCGGTAAATACAAGCGTGTCCGCTATAAAGGCATCATCTGTGACCGGTGCGGCGTAGAGGTTACGACGAAGAGTGTCCGCAGGGAGCGTATGGGTCATATATCCCTGGCTGTTCCTGTCGTGCATACATGGTTTTTCCGCTCGGTTCCAAGCAAGATAGGAGCTCTGCTTGACCTGTCGACCAAGGAGCTCGAGAGGATTATCTACTATGAGGTCTATGTTGTCATCAATCCCGGAGAACCTGGTGAAAAGCAGGGGATCAAGAAACTTGACCGTCTTACCGAGGAACAGTATTTCCAGATTATAACCGAGTATGAAGATAATCAGGATCTTGAGGATTCAGACCCTGACAAGTTTGTCGCCAAAATGGGCGGTGAAGCAATTCATATGCTTCTCAAGAACATTGATCTTGATGCAAATGCGATACATCTGCGCAAAGTGCTCAAGGAGAGCAGTTCGGAACAGAAAAGAGCAGACGCGCTGAAAAGACTTAAGGTTGTCGAGGCGTTCCGTAAAAGCTACGAGCCGCATAAGAAAACCCGCAAAAAGCCCATGGGGCTGTTTCCGGAGGATGAACTTCCCGAGCCCTATGTTTATGAGGGCAACAAGCCTGAATATATGGTGATGGAAGTCGTTCCGGTCATTCCACCTGAGCTTCGCCCGCTTGTTCCGCTTGAAGGAGGCCGTTTTGCAACCTCCGATCTGAATGACCTCTACCGCAGGGTGATCATCCGGAACAACCGCCTGAAAAAACTGATCGATATCCGTGCCCCGGAGGTTATTCTCCGCAACGAAAAGAGAATGCTCCAGGAGGCTGTTGATGCCCTGTTTGATAATTCACGCAAGGCCAACGCAGTCAAAACCGGCGAGTCAAACAGGCCGCTGAAATCGCTTTCTGATTCACTTAAGGGCAAACAGGGCCGCTTCCGCCAGAACCTGCTTGGCAAGAGGGTCGATTACTCCGGGCGTTCGGTAATCGTTGTCGGTCCGGAACTGAAACTGCATGAGTGCGGACTGCCGAAAAGTATGGCCATAGAGCTTTTTCAGCCATTTGTGATCCGGCGTCTTGTTGACCGTGGTATTGCAAAATCGGTGAAATCAGCTAAAAAACTTATAGATAAAAAAGATCCGATTGTCTGGGACGTACTGGAAAAAGTCATTGATGGCCGTCCGGTGCTGCTCAACAGGGCACCGACACTCCATCGTCTCGGTATTCAGGCATTCCAGCCGGTACTGATCGAAGGCAAAGCCATTCAGATTCATCCTCTGGTCTGTACGGCTTTCAACGCCGACTTTGACGGTGACCAGATGGCGGTTCATATACCGCTGTCGCAGGAAGCCCAGATCGAGGCATCACTTCTCATGCTCTCGTCTCATAACCTTATTCTGCCGCAGTCCGGAAAACCGGTTACGGTTCCTTCGCAGGACATGGTACTTGGTATGTATTATCTGACCAAGTCGCGTTCAGGAGATATCGGCGAGGGGCAGATATTCTACAGCGCCGAGGATGTTATTATCGCTTATCATGAAGAGCGGGTAGGGTTGCATGCACAGATTTTCGTCAAGTATGACGGAGAGATAGATCAGAAATTCGATCCCCTGCGGGTACTTGATACGGTGGTGGATCCCGCAACGGAAAAGTCAGTCTGGCTGAAATCACAGATTGAAAAGAAGGCCGTTCTGCTGACCACTGTCGGCAGGGTGATCTTCAACCAGAACGTCCCGAAAAAAATAGGGTTTATCAACAGGGTTATCGACAAGAAGGTAGCCAAGGAGCTGATCGGCCGGCTCAGCAGCGAGGTCGGAAATGTCGAAACTGCCAAGTTCCTTGACAATATCAAGGAGGTCGGGTTCCATTATGCCATGAAAGGCGGTCTTTCCGTAGCTCTTTCAGATGCAATTGTGCCTGAAACCAAGGTCAAACATATCAAGAGTGCGCAACGGGACAGCACCAAGGTTCTCAAAGAGTACAACCGGGGCACACTGACTGACAACGAGCGTTACAACCAGATCGTTGATGTGTGGCAGAAGACCTCGAATATCGTTGCCGAAGAGTCCTATCAGAAGCTTAAAAAAGACCGTGACGGCTTTAATCCGCTCTATATGATGCTTGATTCCGGAGCCCGCGGCTCCAGAGAGCAGGTCCGTCAGCTGACCGGTATGAGAGGTCTTATCGCCCGTCCGCAGAAGTCCATGTCGGGCCAGCCGGGTGAAATTATTGAAAACCCGATTATTTCGAACCTCAAGGAGGGACTTACCGTTCTTGAATATTTCATTTCAACGCACGGTGCGCGTAAGGGACTTTCAGATACCTCGCTGAAAACTGCCGATGCAGGATACCTTACCAGAAGACTCCATGATGTTGCCCAGGATGTGATTGTTACCATGGATGACTGCGGAACCACGCGCGGTCTCTATGTACACCGTAACATCGAAGAAGAGACCAGCGGACAGATCAAGTTCCGGGAGAAAATAAAAGGGCGCGTTGCCGCACGCGATATCTACGACAGCCTGAACAACAAGGTAGTCGTAGATTCCGGAGAAATTATCACCGAAGAGCTTGCAGAACTCATACAGGAGACGGCAGGTGTTGAGGAGGCCGAGATCCGTTCGGTTCTGACCTGCGAGTCTAAAATCGGCATCTGTTCGAAATGCTATGGAACAAACCTCTCTGTACATGAGCTTGTTGAAATCGGTGAAGCTGTCGGAGTTATTGCCGCACAGTCGATCGGCGAACCCGGAACTCAGCTGACCCTCCGGACCTTCCACCAGGGCGGTACCGCACAGGGAGGTATTTCTGAAACCGAGACGAAAGCATTTTATGATGGTCAGGTTCAGTTTGAGGATATCAAGACGGTCGAGCACAGTGCCATCAATGAAGATGGTGTAGAGGATATCCGTACCATCGTCATTCAGAAGAACGGCAAGATCAATATTGCCGATCCCGAATCCGGAAAGATCCTGAAGCGGTATCTTGTTCCCCATGGAGCCCATCTCCACTGTAAAAACGGCTCACTGGTCAAAAAAGACCAGGTGATGTTCAGCAGCGAACCCAACAGTACGCAGATCATAGCTGAGCAGCCGGGATTCATCAAATTTGCCGATATTGAAAAAGGCGTCACCTACAAGGAAGAGGTGGATCCCCAGACCGGATTTGCACAGCATACCATTATCAACTGGCGTACAAAACTGAGAGCGACCGAAACAAGGGAACCGAGATTGATAATTCTTGATCAGAACGGAGAGGTTAAAAAGACCTATCCGGTACCTATCAAGTCGAATCTTTATGTAGAAGACGGGCAGAAGATCACTCCGGGCGATATCATGGCCAAGGTACCAAGAAACCTTGACCGTGTCGGCGGCGATATTACCGCCGGTCTGCCGAAGGTAACGGAACTGTTTGAAGCCCGTATTCCTTCAGATCCGGCAATCGTTACTGAAATTGACGGTTACGTCAGCTTCGGCTCACAGCGCAGAAGCAGCAAAGAGATCAAGGTTAAAAACGATTTCGGTGAAGAGAAGGTCTATTACGTGCAGGTCGGCAAGCATGTGCTTGCCAATGAGGGTGATGAAGTCAAGGCCGGTGATCCATTGACCGACGGCGCAGTTTCTCCTCAGGACATCCTGCGTATTCAGGGCCCCAATGCTGTTCAGCAGTATCTGGTTAACGAAATCCAGAAAGTATACCAGATCAATGCGGGCGTTGAGATCAACGACAAGCATCTTGAAGTTATCGTTCGTCAGATGCTTCAGAAAGTCAGGGTAGAAGAGCCTGGAGATACGGATCTGCTGCCGGGTGACCTGATCGACCGGAGTGCCTTTGTCGCTTCAAACGAAGGTATTGCTGAAAAGGTGCGTATTACCGACAAAGGGGATGCTCCGGCAAGGATTCAGGACACCCAGCTCTATAAAATGCGCGATATCACAAAGCTGAACAGGGAGCTCCGCAAGAATACCAAAAATATGGTTGCCTTTGAGCCTGCACTGCAGGCAACCTCTCACCCGGTTCTGCTTGGAATTACCAGTGCGGCGCTTCAGACAGAGAGCGTGATTTCTGCAGCATCATTCCAGGAGACCACCAAGGTACTGACCGATGCGGCGGTGGCAGGAAAGGTTGATTATCTTGCCGGGCTGAAAGAGAATGTCATTGTCGGCAAACTGATTCCTGCAGGCACAGGGCTGAAGAAATACAAAGCCATAAAACTGACCGGAGAAGGTCAGGATAATGCTTCTGACGCCGAACACGCGGAACCCGAGACAGCAACCCGGGAGGGCTTTGCAAACGAACGTTAGTTCTTGAGGGCTGGAATGGCAGAACAAAAAAAAGCCGTCTCATAAGTCAAATTATGAGGCGGCTTTTTCGCTTTCAAAAGCTTCAGGCGCATCGGAAAAATCCCCTTTTTTGCATTTATAATCAAGTATGGAGTATAAACACAAAGGGCTACCTTTTCAGATAGCCCTTTTGTTGCATGACCGCCCTTTTGAGGCAGCCTCTTTTTTGTCTACTTCTTTTCAAACCTGAAAGATTCCAGGAAGCTGGTGTCAAAATCCCCGCTTTGAAATACCGGAGAGTGCATGACCTGTTTGTGAAAAGGAATCGTGGTTTTTACCCCGACCACAATAAACTCATCGAGTGCCCGCGACATTCTTGCAATGGCTTCATCACGGGTGTGAGCGGTAACGATCAGTTTTGCAATCATGGAGTCGTAGTTGGACGGAACGACATAGCTTGCGTAGGCATGTGAATCGACCCTGACTCCGTGACCACCGGGCGTATGGAAGACGACAAGCTGTCCGGGTGAGGGACGGAACATGTGTTCCGGGTCCTCTGCATTGATGCGGCACTCAATGGAGTGGCCCTTGGGAGTGAAGGTACGATTTCCGATGGACTCTCCGGAGGCAATGAGAATCTGTTCCTTGACGATATCCACATCATAACGTTCTTCGGTAACCGGATGCTCAACCTGGATACGGGTATTCATCTCCATGAAGTAGAAGTCGCGGTGTTTGTCAAGAAGAAACTCGATTGTTCCGGCACCTTCATAGTTGATAGCCCGGGCAGCAGCAACGGCGGCATCGCCCATTTTTTTTCTGAGGGCTTCATCAACAACCGGTGAAGGGGTTTCTTCGATGAGCTTCTGATGGCGTCTCTGAACAGTGCAGTCGCGTTCTCCGAGATGAACCGTGTTACCATGCTGGTCGGAAAGTATCTGGATTTCAACGTGGCGCGGGTTTTCAAGATACTTTTCGATATAGACACCGCTGTTGCCGAAAGCCTGTTCGGCTTCGCTCCTTGCCGTGTTCAGTGCCTTATCCAGCTGGCTCTCCTCCGTAACCACCCGCATCCCTTTTCCGCCACCCCCTGCCGTTGGTTTGATAATAACGGGATAACCGGTTTTTTTTGCGGTTTCGACAGCCTGCTTCAGATCGGTAACCAGTCCGGGACTGCCGGGGACAACAGGAACTCCGGCGGCAATCATGGTTGCCTTGGCCGTGTTCTTGTCACCCATCTGGTTGATCATTTTTGCTGTAGGGCCGATAAACTTGATATTTGCGGACTCGCAAACTTCAGCGAAGTCGGCATTTTCAGCAAGAAATCCGTATCCGGGATGAATGGCATCAGCATTGGTAACCTGAGCAGCAGCAATGATACGGGGGATGTTGAGATAACTCTCTCTTGACAAAGCAGGTCCTATGCAGACAGCTTCATCGGCGTATTTGACATGAATGGATTCGGCATCGACTGTAGAATAAACAGCAACCGTACTGATTCCCATTTCGCGGCAGGTCTGCATAATACGCAAGGCAATTTCACCGCGATTTGCTACAAGTATTTTCTTGAACAAGGTGTTTTGGGATGAATGTTTATGGTTTAATCCGGAACAGCGGCTGATCATATTCTACCGCCTGTCCGTTTTCAACAAGAATCTCTACAACAGTACCTGAAATCTCGGCTTCTATTTCGTTCATAAGTTTCATGGCTTCGATAATACAGAGCACATCACCTGTTCGAATGGTATCGTTGAGAGAAACAAAAGGTGGTGAATCCGGAGAAGATGACTGATAGAATGTTCCTACGATCGGGGAGCGGACATCAATCAGGCCGGAGGCCTTTTGTTTATTGGCAGCAACTGTCTCAGTGATTAAAGCCTGCTGAGGTATCTGGGGGGCCGGTGCATTAAGGACAGGTAACTGCTGGACGGGTGCTGAAGCAGAAAAACGACGAAGAGTAAGTTTAAAGTCACCCTCCTCAATGATGGTTTCCTGAAGATCCGAGCAATTGACAATGTCAATAAGTTGCTTGATTTCGTTAAGGTTCATGATAATGTTACTTAAAGTTTAAGCGTACTTACCTGTAAAGGGTTGAAAAAATTACTTTTTGACTCTTTCGATATAGTCACCCGTGCGGGTGTCTACACGAATAATGCTTCCGTTCTGGATAAACATCGGGACGCTGACTTCTGCGCCGGTTTCCACAATTGCCGGTTTTGTGCCGCTTGTTGCCCTGTCATCCTTTAAGGCGGGGCTTGTTTCAGTCACCTCAACTTCGACAAATGTCGGAAGTTCCACGGCAAGAATTGCGCCATCGTCCGAAAAGACTATTGTTACTGTGATGCCATCCTTGACAAATCGGGCTGCAGTGCCGATCGCGAGTTCCGGAACATTGATCTGGTCAAAGGTATCGCTGTCCATCATGACAAAGTCACTCCCGTCACGGTAAAGATACTGGTACTGCTTTCTCTCGGTGACAATCAGGTCAACCGATTCGCTGGCGCTGAAGCGGAATTCCACATTCCTGCCGGATTTCAGGTTTTTCATGTTGGCCTGATAAAACGCACGCAGGTTTCCGGGAGTACGGTGCATAATGCTTTCGATGCTGTGAGGTTCACCCTTGAAACGGATAATTGAACCTTTTGAAACGTTACTTATTGAAATCATAAGCCGGATAAGAATTGTCTAGCACTGGTAAGGTTTGCTGTATCAAAAAGAGCTTAAATATAACATAGTGACGCACGAATACCAATTGCAGCGAAAGCAAAGCAGGATAATGGTAAAAAGCCATTGCATGTTTGTATAGTACTGTTTAAATTCATTTAATTAGTAGCGTTGATAAGAAAGCCTGTTTTATTTCAACAATAATAAATATATCCTATGTCAAAAGCTGAGTTAGTAGAGAAAATTGCCGAGCAGGCCAAACTGACCAAAGTCGATGCCGAGCGTGCAGTCAATGCCTTTATCAATGTTGTAACAGCATCATTGAAGGGCGGAGATGATGTCACTCTTGTCGGGTTCGGGACGTTTACCACCGGCGACAGGGCTGAAAGACAAGGGCGCAATCCCCAGACTGGTGCAGCTATTACCATTTCCGCTAAAAAAGTTGTTAAATTTAAACCAGGTAAGGCTTTGAAGGAAGAGGTCGGCGCTTGATCCTGTTTTATTGATTTCCCGTTTTCTCTTAAAGTCCATCATGAGCCTCTGCCTGATGGACTTTTTTTATAAAAATACTGCATACTATGGCCACGAAAGTTATCCTTGATTTTGAAAAGCCGCTGTTTGAACTTGAAGCCAAACTTGCCGAAATGCGTCAGTGTCTCAGGGTCAGTACGAGGGAGCAGTCCCCGTCTGAAACGGAGGTGCTCAATCATGAAATCGAGGCACTTGAGCTTAAGGTCGATGCTTTGCGCCGTTCGATATACAAAAACCTTACCCGCTGGCAGAAGGTGCAGCTTGCGCGCCATCCCGAACGACCCTTTACTCTCGATTACATTTATATGATGACCAGGGACTTTGTCGAACTTGCCGGTGACCGGCATTTCGGCGATGATAAAGCCATAGTCGGTGGTTTTGCGTGTCTTGAAGAGAGTTCGTCAGGTTTTTCCCAGCCGGTCATGATTATCGGTCATCAGAAAGGCCGTGATACCAAGTCCAATCTCTACCGCAATTTCGGTATGCCTCAGCCCGAAGGATACCGCAAGGCGCTTCGTCTGATGAAACTTGCCGAGAAATTCCGTAAACCGGTCATTACCCTTATTGATACGCCGGGAGCATTTCCGGGACTGGAAGCCGAAGAAAGAGGGCAGGCTGAGGCAATTGCAAGGAACCTGTTTGAAATGGCACAGCTTACCGTTCCGGTGATCTGTGTGATTATCGGTGAAGGAGCAAGCGGGGGGGCTATCGGTATCGGCGTCGGCGACAGGATTCTTATGGCTGAAAACAGCTGGTATTCAGTGATATCGCCTGAAAGCTGTTCCTCAATTCTCTGGAGAAGCTGGAATTATAAAGAGCAGGCGGCAGAAGCGCTGCAGCTCACAGCAGAGGACCTGCTTGCACAGGGGATTATCGATCGCATTATTCCCGAGCCGCTCGGCGGAGCCCATACTGATCCCGAAACAATGGCTGCGACCCTTAAGAGCATATTGATTGAGGAGCTGAAAACGCTTCTGCTCAAGACTCCAGAGGAGCTCGTTCATCAGCGGGTTGAAAAGTTTTCCGGTATGGGAGTCTGGAACGAAGAGGCATAGCAGAATAAAAAAAGGATATAGTAGAATAAAAAAGCCGGCGCTCATGCCGGCTTTTTTATTGTGAAACGGTGAAAGATCATTTTTGTGATTTGATTTCGTAGGAGCTATCTCCCTTGAGCAACTCTTCAAGCGTTCCGGAACCGTTTTTCTGTGCATCCCTGATTTGCAATGCAAGAGCATCTTCATAGGTTATCCGATCCTCGGCATAGAAGACGCCGATAGGCCTTGGAAGAGAGTCGTCATCAGCAAAGCGTGCGAGAATGGAGGCCTTGTTGATATCGGCTTCATTGTGAATCCAAAGGTCACTGGTTGAGAACTCATCTTTGTCAAGATCGACAACAATCGGTGTGAATCCGTCAAGCATGATCCCGCGGTTTTTATCTTTTCCGAAAACAAGCGGCTTGTCCTGTTCAACATAGATTGTGTTATTGGCTTTACTGTCGAGAGAGGCAAAAGCCTCGAAGGCCGCATTGTTGAAAATAGGGCAGTTCTGGTAAATTTCCACGAGTGAAGTTCCTCTGTGTTCTGCAGCACGCTTCAGAATTGAGCGCAGGAATTTGCCGTCACGGTCGAACGCTCTTGCAAAGAATGAGCCGCCGGAACCAATCGTCAGGGCTGCCGTGTTGAAAGGGTGGTCGATGACGCCGGAAGGTGAGGTAACGGTCCGTAATCCGATTTTCGATGTCGGCGAATACTGCCCTTTTGTAAGGCCATAAATTTCATTGTTGAACAGTACGACATTCAGGTCAGGATTTCTTCTCAGGGTATGAATGAAATGGTTGCCTCCGATTGAGAGGGCATCGCCGTCTCCTGTTCCGACCCATACGCTCAGCTCCGGACGTGAAACTTTCAGTCCGGTAGCCATCGGCAGCGCCCTGCCGTGAATACCGTGAACTCCGTAGGTAGCCAGGTAATAAGGGAGGCGCGAGGAGCACCCGATACCTGAAACAAAGACGATGTTTTCCGGCGCAATGCCGAGTTCAGGCAGCACCTGTTTCAGTTGCTGAAGCACGGCATGATCACCGCATCCGGGACACCATTTCGGCTCCTGGTCGGAAGCAAAATCTTTTGCAGTAAGAACCGGTAATGTCTTGATTGTTGTATCGATATCGGTCATGATTCAGCTCCTTTTAAAAGATCGGTGATTTTGGTCAGTATTTCCATTTCATTGAACGGTACACCCTGAATCTTTGTAAACCCTTCGGGGGCGATCAGGAATTTGTCGCGAATGATATGGATAAGCTGTCCGTTATTTAACTCAGGAATCAATATCTGTTTATAGTTGCCGAGAATTTCTCCAAGGTTCTTCGGGAACGGATTGAGGTAACGCAGATGAGCGTGGGCGACACTCAAGCCCCCTTCAAGGGCCTGCTCGACCGCAGTTTTAATCGCCCCGTATGATGACCCCCATCCGAGCACAAGCAGATCTCCTTTCTCCGGGCCGTTGTCGATCTTCTGAAGCGGGATGCTGTCGGCAATCCGTGCAATTTTTTCTGCACGAAGCCTGGTCATCAGCTCATGATTTTCCGGGTCATGGGAGACGTTTCCGGTTTCATGCTGCTTTTCCAGCCCGCCGATCCGGTGTTCGAGTCCTTTTGTTCCGGGTCTGGCCCATGAGCGAACCTGACGATCGTCACGTTTGTAGGGCAGATAGGGCGGATCTTCCGGTTTTCTTTCAGGCTGGAAACGGGGATTGATTTCAGCGAGATTGTCCGGGCTTTCGACCTTCCATGGTTCAGAGCTCAGGGCAAGATAGCCGTCAGAAAGACAGATGACCGGCGTCATATGCTCAACGGCGATTCTGGCTGATTCGTAGGTTGCATAGAAACAGTCGACGGGAGAATGCGCTGCGATAACGGGAAGCGGCGCTTCGCCATGCCGGCCGTACATGGCCATGAGCAGGTCGGACTGTTCGGGTTTGGTTGGCAGACCGGTCGATGGACCGCCTCGCTGAACATTGATCACTACCAGCGGGATTTCAAGGATTACTGCCAGTCCGAGTGCTTCGGTTTTCAGCGCAAGTCCCGGGCCGGAAGTGTTCGTGGCGGCAAGCGCGCCACCGTAGGCTGCACCGATGCTGCTTACGATACCGGCAATTTCATCTTCAGCCTGAAATGTTTTGACGCCATACTTCTTCTTTTTTGCCAGAGTCTGAAGGATCTCGGTTGCCGGAGTGATCGGGTAGGAGCCGAGGAAAAGTTCAAGGCCGGCCTTTTTGGAAGCAGCGGTCAAAGCGATAGCGCATGCTTCATTACCGGTAACCCGGCGGTAGATGCCATGCTGTTTTTGAGGCGCGATATCGAAGCGCCCGAGGTTGGCAAAGAGTTCAGTTTCGTCACCAAAGTAATAGCCGGCCTTCATCGCCCGGATATTGGCTTCAGCCATCCAGACATTTTTCTGGAATTTGGCATGAAGCGTTTCCATTGTTCCTTCAAGCGGAAGGGTGTAGAGCCAGTAGAGCAGACCTAACACGAACATGTTTTTACAGCGGTCAATCTCCTTGCTGCTCAGGCCGCTCTCTTTGAGGGCTTCACGGGTAAGCTGCAGTACCGGTACGGGGAACACAATATAGTTGTCAAGGGAGCCGTCATGAAGGGGATTTGCCCCTTCGGGATAGCCCGCAAGCCGCAGGTTTTTTTCATCGAACCCCTCTGTGCCGGCAATAATGATGCCGCCGCGGTGGAGGTCTTTCAGATTTGCTTTCAGAGCTGCCGAATTCATGGCTACCATGACATCAAACCGGGCGCCCGGCGTATAGACTGGCTTGCTGCTGAACTGGAGCTGAAATCCCGATACACCCGCGATAGTCCCGGCCGGAGCACGGATTTCGGAAGGGAAGTTCGGGAAGGTATTGAGTTCGGAACCGTGAACCGCCACCGTATTGGCGAACTGGGTTCCGGTCAGCTGCATGCCGTCACCGGAGTCTCCTGCAAAAAGCACGGAAACACTGGTTTTCGATGTTACATTGACCTGTTTGGTTTTTATTCTGGTATCAGTCATGGTCCCTGGAATTACTTTTCAAGGTTAGCGAACAAGCAATAAAATCTCCATGCCAATGAACATCCCGAAATGGAGGTCATTGAGTTGGATATCTGGTGAAATGTATACTGGCGGGTAACGTAGAAGACAAGGCCACCTACAGTGCAGTCTTCTGCAAGGAAAAAATATAGGATATCGAACGGGTTAAAACAAGAACTTTGCCGTTTTTCTATGAATTTTTATCGATAACAATATTGTTTTTTGTCAGATACTCCTGCCACTCCTGTTCTTCCATGATCGGGCAATCCAGCGACAGGTCGCAGAAATCACAGCGCTGAATGCCGTAGATCTGCTCCATCCAGCAGCCGGAGGCGCTTTTCTGAACTTCATTGACGTGATTCGGATTGGCCTTCATGATTTTTTCTGAAATCTGCATGAGTTCCAGAATATCCTTCCGTCTTTGCTGACTTTCGACTCCCCAACTCATAACAGCTCTCCTGTTTTTAATAAAGGGAAAAATAGCCGGGGACAGAATTACACCCCACCACCTTAATATAAATCTTTTTTTAAACAGATCACACTGAAGCGGGCTGTTCCGTCAGGCACGAAAGCGGCGGTTCAGCGGTGCAGGACGACAATAAAATTAAGTTGGCAACAAGCCTCAAAAAAGAGTAACTTTGGAGCCGTGAAAGGCATCCGTCCTGCAGGAAACCGGCATGACGGCAGGCATTAACAAGATTAGAATCTCTATGAAATCCCGAGAAATCAGGCTGTCCTTTTTAAATTTTTTTGCACAAAAAGGTCATACGATCGTCCGTTCCGCCCCGGTTATTCCCGCAGATGATCCCACCCTGCTCTTTACCAATGCCGGCATGAACCAGTTCAAGGATGTGTTTCTGGGCAAAGGGACCCGGCCTTACGTGCGGGCCGCCGATACCCAGAAATGCATCAGGGCTTCCGGCAAGCACAACGATCTTGAGGATGTCGGCAGGGATACCTATCACCACACCTTTTTTGAAATGCTCGGCAACTGGTCTTTCGGTGACTACTACAAGAAAGAGGCCATCACCTGGGCATGGGAACTGCTGACCGAAGTCTGGAAACTGCCTGCGGAGAAGCTTTACGCAACCGTCTTTCATGACGACGACGAGAGCTTCCTGATATGGCAGAATCATACGGGGATCGATCCTGACCATATAATCCGGTTCGGCGAAAAGGACAATTTCTGGGAGATGGGAGAGACCGGACCCTGCGGTCCCTGTTCGGAAATTCATATCGACCTTACAGCAGACGGTTCAGGCCGAAGCCTTGTCAATGCCGGAGACTACCGGGTGATCGAACTTTGGAATCTGGTCTTCATCCAGTATAACCGGCAGAGTGACGGCCGCCTTGAGCCG